>Ga0209066_10003365_pt1 | contig 18347 bp, 29 predicted proteins | sample All_14_2_FD_187198 | JGI IMG/M metagenome (GOLD analysis project Ga0209066, IMG submission 187198) | Freshwater microbial communities in response to fracking from Pennsylvania, USA - Allegheny Zone_MetaG_DW_15 (SPAdes) (version 2) ... | reverse complement strand
GTGAAAAGCTGAATAAAAAAGTGAAGCGCCTAGCCCGCTTGTCCGCACTTTCTTCCAAAGCAAGCAATGGTCAAATCATCGTGTTGGAAGATTTCTCTTTCGATGCGCCAAAGACCAAGTCCTTCTTGGGAATTCTCAAAGCATTGAATTTGGAGGGCAAAAAGGCGCTGTTGGTGACACCTGAAATGGAGAAAAATGTGTACCTGTCGAGCCGCAACATCCCCGAAGCAGCAGTTTCAAGGGCGCAAGACCTCAATACGTACGAAATTCTCCACAGCAACACCTTGATTCTGTCGGTAGGTTCAATTGAAAAAATTGTCGAAAGCCTCTGATTTTGGTAGCCGTTCAATACTGGTCGGCATCAGCATCAACTTAGAATATTAAAGAAATGGCAAAGCGAATTTTAATCAAGCCAGTCATCACTGAGAAAGCGGATAACCTTTCCGAAAAAAGGGGACAGTATTCCTTCGTGGTGAACAAGGATGCCAATAAAATCGAAATCAAGAAAGCGGTAGCCGACACCTACAACGTGCAGGTTGAATCCGTGAACACCTTGATTATGCCTTCGAAGGCAAAAAATCGCAACTCACGCCGCAACGCAATCAAAGGTCGTGTCCCCAGCTTCAAAAAAGCAGTGGTCACGCTAGCGGAAGGTGAAACAATCAATTTCTTCGGTGAAGTATAAAAATGTAAGGAGCGGAAATTGAGGTGCAAAAACTGCACCCACAATTCCTGCAAATTACCAAGCGCATCAGAAAATGGCACTGAAAAAATACAATCCAATAACGCCCGGCACAAGGTTCAAACTTGGAGTGGACAGGTCAGAAATCACAACTGACACACCTGAGCGTAGCCTATTGGCTCCCATCAAGAAAACTGGTGGGCGCAACAAGACAGGCAAAATGACCATGCGCCAGATTGGCGGTGGCCACAAGCGTCGCTACCGGATAATTGACTTCAAGCGTGACAAGGATGGAATTCCAGGCACGGTGAAGACTGTTGAGTACGACCCGAACCGTTCCGCATTCATTGCTTTGATTAGCTATGCCGATGGTGAGAAGCGTTATATACTTGCACCACACGGTTTGAAGGTTGGAACTCAGGTAATGTCTGGTGCTAAAGCTGCACCTACAACCGGAAACTGCCTTTTCCTTCGTGATATTCCGCTTGGTACAGCTATTCATGCTATCGAGCTGACACCTGGCAAAGGTGCATCACTTGTGCGGTCGGCAGGTACTTCTGCTACGATGATGGGCCGTGAAGAGCGTTACGCAGTAATCAAACTGCCTTCTGGCGAAACTCGTCGTGTGCTTCTGACTTGCAGGGCTACGATGGGTACTTGCTCCAATCCTGACCACGGTCTCATTACCTTGGGCAAGGCAGGTGCAAAGCGTTGGGAGGGCAGACGTCCACGAGTGAGGGGCGTAGCCATGAACCCTGTGGATCACCCAATGGGTGGTGGCGAGGGCCGCGCATCTGGTGGTCACCCACGGTCACGTACTGGCAAGTTTGCAAAAGGAGCAAAAACCAGGAACACCAAGAAGCCATCATCGCAATTGATTATTTCAAGAAGAAAAACAACTAATTAATAAAGTATAAGTTGGTCAGCGTGAGATACAACTCATTGGCCGCCAATACTTTAAAAAAGCATAGCAATGCCTCGTTCTATTAAAAAAGGACCTTACGTTCACCACAAGTTGGTGAAGAAAGTGGAAACGGCAAAAAGCGCAACTCGCAAGCAGGTAATCAAAACTTGGTCACGTGCTTCGATGATTGTACCCGATATGGTAGGTGAAACTATCGCCGTTCACAATGGCAAGAATTTCATCCCCGTGTTTGTCACTGAACCGATGGTAGGTCATAAGCTGGGTGAATTTTCACCAACCCGAAACTTCCGTGGCCACGCTGGTCACCGTAAAGGTTAATGAACGAAATGGTTGATTCTGTCACCATTCATTTTTGAGACTGCAAACAGTACAAATTACTAAAAATGGAAGCTGTAGCCAAAATAAAGAATTGTCCGATGTCGCCCCGCAAGATGCGGTTGGTTGCCAACAACATCCGTGGTAAAAAAGTTGGCGAAGCGTTGGGCATCCTTCGTTTCACTAAAAACGAGGCCGGCCAATGGCTGGAAAAACTGTTGCTATCGGCAATTGCCAACTGGGAATACAAACTGGATGGCGCTGAAAGTGCTGATGACTTTAACCTCTTCATAAAGACGATTTTTGTGGATGAAGCAGCCATGTTGAAGCGTTTTCGTCCAGCAACGCACGGACGTGCAGCGCGTATTCACAAGCGCCGCAACCATGTCACATTGATTGTGGAAAACAAGTCGCCACTTGAGAGTGAAATTGCTCCAGCAGAGGAGGCTAAGGCATAACTCAAAATTAGCAATCATTAATACCTAATATAATGGGTCAAAAGACTAATCCGATAGGAAATCGCTTGGGTATCATCAGAGGTTGGGACTCCAACTGGTATGCTGACAAAGACTATGGCGAGAAGGTAGTCGAGGATGAAAGAATCCGTATTTACCTCAAAGCCCGTATTGCTAAGGGCGGTATCGCTCGTGTTATCATCGAGCGCGCACTCAAGCGCATCACTGTCACTATCCACACCTCACGTCCTGGTATTGTAATCGGGAAAGGTGGTCAGGAAGTGGACAAGATCCGGGAAGAGCTCCGTAAGTTGACGGGTAAGGATGTACAAATCAACATCGTTGAGATTCGCAAGCCAGAGTTGGATGCGTCAATCGTTGGCGAATCCATTGCAAAGCAAATCGAAGCCCGTATCAACTATCGTCGTGCCATCAAGATGGCAATCCAGTCCACTGTACGGGCTGGCGCTGAGGGCATCAAGGTTCGTATTTCTGGCCGCTTGGCTGGTTCCGAAATGGCCCGTACGGAAGAGTACAAAGATGGACGTACACCTTTGCACACATTCCGTTCCGACATTGACTATATTTTGAGCGAAGCTCAAACGGTGTATGGAAAAATCGGTATCAAAGTGTGGATTTGCAAAGGTGAGGTTTATGGTAAGCGTGACCTTTCACCGAATGCAGGCATGCAGAAAAAGGAACGAGTAGGCGGTGAAGGTGGCGAAGGCCGCGAAGGCGGTGGACGTGGCGATGGACGCCGTGATGGCGGCGGTGGACGCCGTCGTGATGGCAGCGGTGGCGGCGGTCGTCGCAACGAAGGCGGCGGCGGTGGTCGTCGTGATGGCGGCAGCGGCGGCGGTGGCCGCAGGAAGTGATTTTCGCCGAAAATTCTAAGTACAAGATTCAAATAATTCGATGTACTTTTGCAGCCGATTTTTTTGGACGGTAGCAAAACAATGTAAATCGAAGGTTTTCAACTAGTTTATCAACCCGGCTAAACCTAAAAGCCGGATTCAATAGAAGCAAAATGTTACAGCCTAAACGCACGAAATATCGCAGGCAGCAGAAGCCAGTTCGGAAAAGCGTGGACGTTAGAGGAAGCGTTGTGTCTTTCGGTACCTTCGCCTTGAAAGCGATAACCGGAGGTAGGATTACCAACCGTCAGATTGAATCGGCTCGTATCGCCATGACCCGCTACATGAAAAGGGAGGGTCAGGTTTGGATTCGCATATTCCCTGACAGGCCGATTTCCCGCAAGCCGCAAGAGGTGAGGATGGGTAAAGGTAAAGGCTCGCTTGACCACTACGTTGCAATGGTAGCTCCAGGTCGCATCATGTTTGAAATTGATGGTGTGAGCCAAGAAATAGCAGAAGAGGCACTGCGCCTGGCTGCTCAGAAACTACCAGTTTTGACGAAACTGACAGTGCGCCCTGATATGGTGAAATTCTGATGAAACCCTTGTTTTTGCAATTGTTTCATCCATAAATATTATCAACGAAAATGGCAACCAAGAAATATCTCGAACTTCAAGAACTTTCCAACGACGACCTAGTGGCGGAATTGGAAGGCGCTGAGGCCGCTTACGAAAAGGCAAGGTTCGACCACTCTGTGAAGGGTCTGGACAATCCCCTAGAATTGAGGGAGATGCGCCGCGACATCGCAAGGATTCTAACAGAAGCCCGCAAGCGTGAGCTTGCCCAAATGACACCTGATGAAGTGGCAAAACGCTCAAAAATCAGGGAAAGAAGGAGAAGAAAGTAGTTGAGACGATGGTTGATGTTGTCCTACAACCAGTTTGGCCAACTTTCAACTACAAACCATATTAAAATGGAAATCAGAAAATTAAGGAAAACTAGGGTCGGGGTGGTCGTCAGCAACAAAATGACCAAGACCATCAACGTAAAGGTGGAGCGCCGTCTTCAACACCCCCTTTATGGAAAATCCGTGAAACTCTCCAAGAAGTTCATGGCGCACGATGAAAACAACGATTGCAAGATCGGCGATAAAGTGCGAATAGCAGAAACCCGCCCGTTGAGCAAAAACAAGCGCTGGCGTTTGGTAGAAATTCTCGAAAGAGCGAAATAACCAGTGGTTGGTTTACTGGTTTTGCCAAGCCTAATTGGCAAGCAAAAAGCAACTACTAACTAAAAATTAGCAGATATGATTCAGCAGGAATCGAGGCTCAAAGTAGCGGATAACAGTGGTGCAAAGGAAGTGCTTTGCATACGTGTTCTTGGCGGCTCGCACCGCCGTTACGCTTCGGTAGGCGACAAGATCGTCGTTGCTGTGAAGGATGCTTCACCCGGTGGCGTGAAGAAGGGAACAGTATCAAAAGCGGTTGTTGTACGCACAAGGAAAGAAGTACGTCGTAAGGACGGTTCTTATATTCGGTTTGACGACAATGCTTGCGTTTTGTTGAACAACCAAGACGAACCAAGGGGTTCACGTATTTTTGGTCCAGTAGCTCGTGAGCTGCGTGAAAAGGACTACATGCGTATCGTGTCCCTAGCACCCGAAGTGCTCTAAATTTTTAATTGAAATTGAAGCAGCCTGTTCAAGGTTGTATCAGATAAGTCGCTGATTATCATGGCACAGAAAGAAAAAAAGACAAGGTTTGCACCAAAGCTCATCATCAAGAAGGGCGACAAGGTGAAAGTCATTGCCGGTAACTACAAAGGTGAAACGGGCGAAGTACTCGAAGTCTTCCCTGACAAGAACCGTGCGGTTGTTGATAACATCAACATGCGCAAAAAGCACCGCAAGCCGACGCAAGACAAACCAGGTGGCATTGTTGATATTGCCGCCCCGATCCACCTTTCCAACTTGATGTTGGTAGATCCAAAAACGGGCGAGGCAACCCGCATTGGAAGAAAGGAAGTGGATGGCAAACTGGTTCGCTATGCCAAGAAGTCTGGCGAATTGTTTAACTAATATTGATTAATTTTCAAGCAATGAAATACGTTTCAAGGTTAAGAGGCAAATACGAAAAGGAAGTAGTACCTTCTTTGCAGGAACAATTCCAGTACGGAAATCCAATGGAAGTTCCCAAGTTGGTAAAGATTTGCCTTAACCAAGGGGTAGGTCAGGCAACAGGCGACAAAAAGCTGATTGATGTTGCTGTAGAGGAAATGTCTCAGATTGCTGGCCAAAAGGCTGTTGTGACTAGGGCCAAAAAATCAGTCTCCAACTTTAAGCTCCGTGAGGGTATGCCGATTGGCGTCCGTGTCACGCTGCGTGGCGAGCGCATGTGGGAGTTCATGGACAGGCTGATTTCCGTTTCGCTTCCTCGTGTACGTGACTTCCGGGGCATCAACGACAAAAGCTTTGATGGTCGGGGCAACTACTCAATGGGTGTGACCGAGCACATCATTTTTCCAGAAATAGATTTGGACAAGGTAAGCCGCATCACAGGGTTGGATATAACCTTTGTGACCAATGCAAAAACTGACAATGAAGCATATTCCTTGCTGAAAAGTTTGGGGCTGCCCTTCAAGAGCAAGAATGTTGCACAGCAATAATCATTGAACCATACAATTGCTTTCTAGCAAACAAAATAGAAAATGGCAAAGAAATCAATCATTGCAAGAGAAATTAAGCGGGAGAAAATGGTGGCAAAATATGCCGATATCCGCAAGAAACTCAAGGAAGCCGGAGACTACGAAGCACTTGACAAGCTGCCTCGCAATGCCCTTCCAGTCCGCTTGCACAACCGCTGCAAACTAACTGGCCGACCAAAAGGCTATATGCGCAAATTCGCACTTTGCCGTGTGAAGTTCCGTGAAATGGCATTGGATGGAAAAATCCCTGGAATAACCAAATCAAGCTGGTAATCCAGCTTTTTGAATACAACGGCCAAGCGGTTGCATTCAATTTTCAAAGATTCGAAAAAAAAGAAAAATGATAGTAACGGATCCAATAGCAGACTACCTGACCCGCATCCGCAATGCTCAGCAGGCAGGCCACAAAGTGGTTGAGATTCCTTCTTCCAACGAGAAAAAGGCCATCACTGAAATCCTTTACAACAGTGGCTACATCCTCAAGTACAAATTTGATGAAGGCACTGGCATCAATGCTGTCATCAAGATTGCACTGAAGTACGATTTAGTATCAAGGAAGCCAATTATCCGCAAGCTGGAGCGCTTTAGCCGCCCAGGCCTACGTCAGTATCGCAAGGCAAGCGAGATTCCGAAAGTCATCAATGGCTTGGGTATCGCTATCGTGTCCACTTCGAAGGGCATCATGACTGACAAGCAGGCAAGGGCAGAGAATGTCGGTGGCGAGGTGCTTTGTTTCGTGTATTGATTTTTTACTATAAAAATTAAAAGAAAATGTCTCGGATTGGAAAAATGCCGATATCGCTGCCGGATGGCGTTGAAGTTAAAATCAACGACAAAAACGTGGTGTCTGTTAAAGGCCCCAAAGGCCAGCTTTTACAAGCGGTTGACCCTGATATCAAAGTGACTTTGGAAGACGGTGTTCTCTCCGTTTCACGTCCAACCGATCAAAAGCGTCATCGCTCGCTTCACGGCTTATATCGTGCACTTATCAACAACATGGTGGTGGGCGTTTCTACGGGTTTTGTGAAAGACTTGGAAGTAGTGGGCGTTGGTTATCGTGCCGCTAACACTGGTCAGTTGTTGGAGCTTACCTTGGGTTATTCTCACCCGGTCATGTTTTACATCCCTGAAGAAGTGAAGGTTTCTACTTCTCAGGAAAAGGGTAAAAACCCGATGATAAAACTGGAAAGTGCTGATAAGGAACTCATCGGGCAAATAGCGGCCAAGATACGGTCCTTCCGTAAGCCTGAACCTTACAAAGGAAAAGGTATCCGCTTCGAGGGTGAAATCCTTCGTCGCAAGGCTGGCAAAGCTGCAGCTAAGAAGTAATAGTGCATTGCTGAACCGTCGGCAATTGTGCGCAATATTTGAATTGACAAACAAAATTTGGCTTTGGGTTTGGACTCCGTGCGCCATTCACTAAAGCAAAAAAAATCTGAAAATGAGACTCAACAGACAGCAACGCAGGCGTCGAATTCACTTGCGTGTACGAAGCAAAATAGTTGGTACAGCACAACGTCCTCGCTTAAGCGTTTATCGCAGCAACGTTGCAATCTATTGCCAATTGATTGATGACAATGCTGGACACACACTTTTGGCCACTTCTTCAATGGACAAAAGCATTGGCAAGGGCACTAAAGTAGAGCAATCGAAGGAAGTAGGAAAATTGCTTGCTCAAAAAGCCCTTGACGCCCAAATTGAATCTGTGGTATTCGATCGTAGCGGTTATTTGTACCATGGTCGAGTAAAGGCTTTGGCAGATGGTGCCCGCGAGGGTGGTCTTAAATTCTAATCCAACGTGAAAAATCTCTTTTATTAGAGTTCAAATAATTTTTCAATGTCAAATAGCAACGTTCAGAAAGTAAGAACCGTAGAAACGGAAATCAAAGAGAAACTGGTGAGCCTAAACCGGGTAGCCAAGGTGACCAAAGGTGGTCGTACCTTCAGTTTCGCTGCGATTGTTGTTGTTGGTGACGGTAACGGCATGGTCGGCCAAGGACTTGGTAAGGCACGTGACGTTACAGAAGCAATCACCAAGGCGGTTGCCGATGCAAAAAAGAACTTGGTAAGGGTGCCAGTTTACAAAGGCACCATCCCACATGAGCAAAAGGGCAAATTTGGGGCAGGCCGTGTTCTCATTCGTCCCGCTGCAGCTGGTACTGGTGTAATTGCTGGTGGTTCGATGCGGGCTGTGCTTGAAATTGCGGGTGTTCACAACGTATTGGCAAAATCAATGGGGTCGTCGAACCCTCACAACGTGGTAAAAGCCACCATAGATGCTTTGGCAAAATTGCGTAGCCCCTTGGATGTGTCCAAGCAGCGCCACCAATCTTTGGAACAAGTATTTAACGGGTAATTGGTTAGGATTTTTAAACAACCAAGCCATAAATTATACAACCAATGGGTAAGGTTAAAATAACTCAGGTCAAGAGCACAATAGACAGGCCAAAACGTCAAAAATTGACGATTGAGTCTTTGGGCATTCGCAAAATGCACCAAACTGTAGTGCATGAGGCAACACCCCAAATTTTGGGCATGATTGCTAAAGTTCAACACTTGGTAGTGGTGGAGAACGTTTAAAAAAATTGGCTACCATTCATTTTCAACTGAGAGCTTAAAATGGAACTTCATAATCTTAAACCAGCAAAAGGAGCCACCCATAAAGAAAAAAGGATTGGCAGAGGGCAGGCTTCGGGTACCGGAGGCACCGCTGGCAAAGGTCATAACGGGGCCAAAGCCCGTGCTGGCAACAAAGAAAAACGTGGTTTTGAGGGTGGTCAAACACCACTTCAGCGCCGTGTGCCAAAACGTGGTTTCAAGAACCCGCACCGTGTTGAATACACTTCTGTGAATTTGGATCGTCTGCAAGAAATTGTTGACAAGTACAAGTTGACGGATCTCACATTGGAGGCATTGCAATCCAATGGCATCATCGGTAAGAACGAAAAGATTAAGATTTTGGGCAGAGGTGAACTTAAGAGCAATGTGAAAATTACGGCACATGCTATCTCTGCAACTGCTAAACAAGCTATTGAGGAAAAAGGCGGAAGTGTTAATCTGGTTTGAGGGCTGAAAAATACCTTACGGAAAGTGTCAGGAGGACTTTTCGGTATGTAGTTTCGAGTATCAAACATCAAATCCGACTTATCAAGTTGGGCGGTATCAAGAATTTCCGATGAAAAAATTTATTACGACAATCCAGAACATCTGGAAAATCAAGGAGCTAAGGGAGAGAATCGGCTGGACTTTATTGATGCTTTTTGTTTTTCGATTTTGTTCCTTCATAGTATTGCCTGGTGTAAATCCAGCAGCTTTGGAGAGGAATGCTAGCGCTGGTACTCCACAGGATATTCTTAGCGTTATCAATATGTTTACTGGCGGTGCATTTGACAAAGCGTCTTTGATGGCGTTGGGCATCATGCCATATATCACTGCCTCTATCATCGTACAGTTGCTTGGGTTCGCAATGCCATATTTCCAACGCCTCCAACAAAAGGAGGGTGAGAGTGGAAGGAAAAAGCTGAACCAAATCACCCGTTTACTCACAGTGGCGATTACCTTGGTTCAAGGTGGGGGCTATTTGACTTACGTCAACTCCATGAACGCTGTTGACCCGTCAATTCCTCAAGGGCTTTTCTGGTTATCAAGCACTGTGATTCTTTCCGCAGGTACGATGTTCGCCATGTGGTTAGGTGAAAAAATTACAGACAAGGGATTGGGCAACGGCGCTTCCTTGTTAATTATGATTGGCATCCTTTCAAGGATTCCAGCTGCATTTGCCAGCGAAGTCGGAACACAAATCAGCCAAGGTGGCTGGTTCAAGCTGATATTCGAATTTGCACTTTTGTTTGCGGTAGTAATGGCTATTATCTTGGTTATTCAAGGTGTGCGCAAGGTGCCAATTCAATTTGCAAAGCACATGGTTCAGCGTGGTAACTCAACTATGCCTGCTGCAGGAGCAAGGGATTACATTCCAATCAAGGTCAACTCTGCTGGTGTGATGCCTATCATCTTCGCTCAGGCGTTGATGTTCGTGCCAGCAACGATAGCACAATTTTCCAATAGCAATGCAACTGGAAATGTAGCATCAGGCATGATGGGCCAATTACAAGATCCGTATTCTGTTACATCATCCATCATTGTTTTCGTTCTGGTAGTCGGCTTTACCTACATTTACACAGCTTTGATAGTGAACCCGACGCAATATGCTGAGTACCTGAAGCGTCAAAATGCTTTTATACCAGGTATCAAGCCAGGTAAGCCTACTTCTGATTTCATTGATGCCATTACTACTAGGATTACGCTTCCAGGTTCGATTTTCCTTGGCCTCATTGCTATTATGCCTGCTTTTGCGCACCTGTTCACCGATAACCAAGCATTCGCTGCGTTTTTCGGAGGTACTTCCATCCTTATCGGGGTTGGTGTAGTGCTGGATAGTTTGCAACAAGTTGAAAGCCATCTTCTGATGCGCCGTTACGATGGCCTCGTTAAATCCGGCAAAATACAGGGTAGAACGAGGTTGCAAGGAATTGGTTCAGGGATGTAAAAACTCAGCTTGTTTGCTGGGAAGTATAGATTCATGAAGATATAAATCGTGCTACTAGGCAATTTTTGGTGAAAAACTGACGGTTTTTAAGCCTTTCGCCTAATAGCACGATTTTCTTATAAAGCCTATTGAGAAATGACAAGGTTCAGTTTGTTGAATCAGCCGAAAACGAATTTAATATTCTACAAAACGGAAGAAGAGATTGAGCTTGTTCGTGAAGCTTGCCTTTTGGTTTGTAAAGTGCTGACACATGTAGCAGCTAACATCAAACCGGGCATGAAGGGCAGTAGGCTAGACCGGGAAGCGGAGGAATTGATTCGGGATCACGGCGCATTACCAGCTTTCAAAGGATACGTTGGTGCTGGCTCAGATGAAGCGTTTCCTTCCACACTCTGTGTTTCTATGAATGAAGTCGTTGTTCACGGCATTCCCTCTGACGAAGTGATTTTCAAGGATAGCGACATTGTTTCAGTGGATTGCGGGGTTCTGTTGAATGGTTTCCATGGCGATGCGGCGTACACTTTCGCTCTTGGTGATGTGAACGAAGCCACAATGGAACTCCTACGGATTACCAAGACTTCGCTCTACAAAGGCATTGAGCAGGCGGTGCATGGTAAGCGCATTGGCGACATTGGTTTTGCAATCCAAAACTACACGGAGCGGGCATTCAACTATTCCGTAGTTCGTGAACTGGTTGGTCATGGCGTCGGCAAATCGCTGCACGAAGACCCTGAGGTTCCCAATTATGGAAAGCGAGGCAACGGAATACTGCTTCGAGATGGATTGGTGATTGCCATCGAACCGATGATCAACTTGGGAAAAAAGGAGGTCATGCAAGGAAAGGATGGTTGGACCATCTCAACGGCTGACAAGAAGCCATCTGCTCATTATGAGCACACGGTGGCTGTAAGAAAGCAGCATGCAGACATACTTTCTGACCACAACCCTATCGAAGCGGCTGAAGCATTGAACCCCGAGTTGAAGGTGGTGGAAGCGAAAGAAGAGGTCGGTGTTTTGCTAGCGTAAAATTTATTGAAGTTTACTTGGATAAAGTCTTCAGTTTGTTTTGATTTTTTTTGAACTGAATGTAAAACTTTCAAGTAGATTCGTATCTTTGCGCTCCGAATTTTGAAAGCATGGCAAAACAAGACTTGATCAAACAGGATGGTACGATTGACGAGGCACTATCAAATGCCATGTTCAGGGTGCGTCTTGAAAATAATCACATTATCACTGCCACCATTTCTGGCAAGATGCGGATGAACTACATCCGAATTCTTCCAGGAGACAGGGTAGCCGTGGAAATGTCCCCTTACGACCTAACACGAGGAAGAATAATTTACCGCTACAAATAAGTTTTGGAACGGTTTAATACATTGAAAATCAAAGCGTTATGAAAGTCAGAGCTTCTGTCAAAAAGCGTTCAGCTGATTGCAAGATTGTGAGGAGGAAGGGTAAAGTTTACATCATCAACAAGAAAAACCCTAAGTTCAAGCAACGCCAAGGTTAAGACCGGGCATTGGACTCAGCGTAATTACTGAAATCGAAAATCATTAGAATATGGCTCGTATTGCAGGTGTTGACTTACCGAGGAACAAGCGGGGCGTAATTGGCCTCACCTACATCTTCGGCATAGGTGCTTCTAGGGCAAAAGAAATCCTAGACAACGCAGGTATTGATGAAAATACAAAAGTGAGCGAATGGTCGGATGAAAACGTCCGTACGATTACCCAGCTCATTCAGCGTGATTACAAAGTAGAGGGTGAGCTTCGTTCCGAGGTGCAGATGAGCATCAAACGTCTCATGGACATCGCCTGCTACCGTGGTTTGCGCCACAGGAAAGGGCTTCCACTACGTGGTCAGCGTACCAAGACCAACGCTCGCACCCGTAAAGGCAAGCGCAAAACAGTTGCAAACAAAAAACTGGCAAAGAAGTAATTTGTCCGATTGTTGCTTTCTGCCAACCATTTGGTTTTGCAGCTTGAGCCGGACTTCAATTAAATATCAAAATGGCAAAGGTTAAATCCAAAGTCAAAGCAAAAAGGAAAGTAAAAGTTGAGCCAGAAGGCTTTGCTTATATCCAGGCAACGTTCAACAATATCATTGTTTCGTTGACCAACAAAAAAGGGGAAGTCATCAGCTGGGGGTCTGCTGGTAAAGCAGGTTTTCGTGGCTCCAAGAAAAACACACCCTATGCTGCACAAGTGGCTGCGGGCGATGCTGCAAAGGTTGCCTTTGAGGCAGGCCTGCGTGCTGTGGAGGTTTACGTAAAAGGCCCAGGTTCAGGTCGTGAGGCCGCCATCCGTGCACTTGATCAGTCAGGTGTTAAGGTTGCCCGCATCTTGGACCTTACTCCAGTGCCGCACAACGGCTGTCGTCCACCAAAACGCAGGAGGGTATAACGCACACAGCTGCTAACATTCCTGCAAAGGTTTTTTAAGCAAAAAGAAAACATTAATAATGGCAAGGTATAACGGTCCGAAACAGAAAAAAGCCCGTTCGTTTGGAGAGCCAATCTATGGTTTCAGCAAGGCTTTCGAAAAGAAGAAATATGCACCAGGGATGCATGGTCAGTCCCGCAAGCGCAAGCAGCGTTCCGACTATGCCCTCCAGTTGATGGAGAAGCAGAAAGCAAAATACACCTATGGTGTTCTGGAGCGCCAGTTCCGCAACATGTTTGAAAAAGCAAGCCATAAGCACGGTGTAACTGGTACAGTTTTGCTGCAATTGTTGGAATCCAGGTTGGACAACACAGTGTTCCGTCTTGGCATCGCCCCGACACGCCGTGCAGCACGTCAGTTGGTTTCACATTGCCACATTGTGGTGAATGGTGTTTTGACCAACGTGCCTTCGTACCACCTTCGCCCAGGCGACATCGTGGAGGTTCGTGGCCAATCCAGGAGCCTTGATTTCATTCATAACCAAGTAGGCAAGAAGACCGATGTTCGGAAATTCGGCTGGTTGGAGTTTAACCCTGATAAAATGAAGGGTACTTTCTTGTCCTATCCTGAACGTGAGCAAATACCAGAGAAAATCAACGAGCAATTGATCGTTGAACTTTACTCCAAGTAATACTTAGCGGTTTGGCAGGCAGCTTTCGGGTTTGCCTGCCAAACCCATTTTATTCAGCGAAACTTCCACTTCCGTTTCATTGCGTTTTTTCGGTGAAACGATGTTACCAGAACAGACGGCCTATATCCTTCATCCTATCAAAGTCTTCTTCAATATATGAGCATCTTAAATTTCCAGAAGCCAGACAAAATCATGATGCAGAAAGCGAATGATTTTGAAGGTATCTTTGAATTCAGGCCGTTGGAGCCTGGTTTCGGTCAAACAATAGGCAACTCACTCAGAAGAATCCTGCTTTCCTCTCTGGAAGGCTTTGCCATTTCCGCAGTACGTATTGCTGGCGTTGACCACGAGTTCGCTACCATTAAAGGCGTTGTGGAAGACGTTCTTGACATCATATTGAACCTCAAGCAGGTTCGCCTCAAGCAACTCATTCAGGGCGAAGACCTGAACAATGAGAAAATTTACCTTACCATCAGCGGAAAAGAAGAATTCCGTGCTGGTGACCTCGAAGAGCATACCAACGTTTTCAAGGTGATGAACCCAGACCTCCTCATTTGCAGGATGGAACCATTCGTCAACCTAGAAATGGAATTCACCATTACTAAAGGCCGTGGCTATGTGCCTGCCGGTGAAAACCTCCCAAAAGATGCACCAATCGGCGTAATTCCGCTTGATGCCATTTACACCCCTATCAAGAACGTTGCATACCGAATCGAAAATACCCGTGTGGGCCAACGCACTGACTATGAGCAACTTACGCTCGAAGTTAAAACGGATGGCACCATTCACCCAGAAGATGCAGTGAAGGAAGCATCCCGCATCATGATTCACCACTTGATGCTCATCACCGATGAGTACATCAGCATTCCTGACGACACTGGCCGCCGTGACGATGTGGTGGATGAGCATGTTCTGCACATGCGCAAACTACTTAAGACTAGCCTCGAAGACCTTGACCTATCTGTTCGTGCTTACAACTGTCTGAAGGCTGCCAAAATCAACACTTTGGCAGAATTGGTGCGGTACGACACACATGAGCTGTTGAAGTTCAGGAACTTCGGCAAAAAATCGCTCGTAGAAATCGAGGAATTATTGCAAGACAAAGGCTTGACCTTCGGCATGGATTTGTCGAAGTATAAGCTTGACGAAGAATAAATTTTTTTTCTCCGAAAAAGAGGGGAGACTGCACATGTGGTAGTCTCCCCTTTTTTAAGGGAAAACTGCAATGACTGTCGAAGCTAGAATTGGAATTTAGTTTTTGGTTCAAATCAATCAGAATATTTCAATTCAAAGTTTCCAGTGTTGCGAAGATCACCAATTTCTTAACTAAATCAAGTCATGAGACACGGGAACAAAATTTCAAAGCTCGGCCGGACGATGGAACATCGTGCTGCAATGCTGAGCAACATGGCAGCTTCGCTGATTGAGCACAAGCGCATCGAAACTACCCTTCAGAAGGCCAAAGCCCTGCGCCGGTATGTTGAGCCACTGATTACCAAAGCCAAAACCAATACAACGCACTCTCGCCGTGTCGTATTCAGCCACTTACAAAGCAAAGAAGCTATTAAGGAGCTCTTTGGTGCAGTGGCCACAGCAGTAGGCGATCGCCCAGGCGGCTACGTTCGCATCATCAAAACGGGTATCCGTCATGGTGACGCTGCTGACATGGCATTGGTTGAATTGGTGGACTTCAATCCAGACTACCACGGTCAAAGCAAGGCTGGGGATACTACCAGCAAAGACAAGAAGCGTCGCACACGGCGTGGTGGTGGTGCAAAAGCTGCTACAACTGCCGCTGCTCCAGTGCAGGAAGTCGTTGCTGAGGCAGACACGACAGCTACTGGCGAAATCGCCGAGGAAGCTGGAACGGGTGAAAAATCGGAATAAGACACCGAATAAATTTTCGGCAGAATATTTACTTGCTAATGTAACGGGCGAGGTTCTTTTGAGCCTCGCCCGTTTTTGATTGGCATTGATCGGTCAAAATAGTGACTACTAGACCTGTTTTGCTTTACTTGATTTTAGGAAAAAACTGCTAATAAGGCTAATCACCAATCCAACCGGAAAAATTTCCATCAAGGTCACACCGAACATCACTAACGGATTTTTTTCGTAAAGTGCCATGAATTCCGCATTCTCCTCCATTTTAGTGGCAATCTCTGCCGCTGTGGCTCCCTTCGCTTGCATTGTTTCCCGCAAATGGTCGGCATATTGCTGTCCAAAAATCTGAGTCATTTCCGAAGTGTGGTAGTACACCATCCAAGTAATAACGTACATCAACGAGGCAACAGTAGTAATTAAAATTCCAATGGTGAAAGCTTTTCCGAAAGTAATTGAACCGCCCAATTGCTTGTCACGATAAGAACGAGTGCCAAAGAAAATCAGGGAAAGTGCTACAATCATGGAAGTGTAGCCGAATACGGCTCCTCCGTCCATGTTGGCTTTACCATCGGGGCCAGTGAAGAAAGAAATACCTGCCAGCAACGCCACTGAAACGATTGCTCCAGCAATAAGCCCAAAAGTCAAAACTGTCTTTTTCATGATTGAATTTTTGTAATGAAAGAATGGGCAAATCACGCGTTAGGCCACGTCATTCCTCTCACCCAAAAGTATGAATCAGGTTGGATGGTGCAAGAATCACCCAAAAGTAGGAGGCTACTTTATCCATCATAAAATCCCCAATTCCTTTGCCTTTTGGATGGCTTGCGTACGGCGTTTGACATCGAGCTTCGAGAACAGATTGGAAGAATGCGACTTTACGGTATTGAGGGAGAGGAAGAGCCGATCGGCGATTTCTTGATTGGAGCAGCCTTCAGCCATCAGGCAAAGCACTTCATGTTCACGTTTGCTGATGCCCAATTTTGTTAAAACAGCTTCAAAAGTGGATAAACTTGGTAAGGTATCAATTGTGGACGAAAATTCCGGGGTTGTTGATGCTTCGAATTCCTTTTTATTCGCCCAGCGAAGCCCAGCCCAAACACCCAAGCCCGAAAAAAACAATGCCACGATGCCTAGATAAAATTCTATTGACAAATCCCTGACTACGTATTTGTATTCGATGAACTTCAGGAAGCCCATCAGCAGCGCCAAAGCCAAGCCATAATAAAGGACGGTCCGTTTCATAGGGTGAAAATACTGCTTTGAACGATAGTGGCAAATTCATTGAAGCAACTGTGAACTATGTTTGGGTTGAGTGACAGCATCAGGCAGGAACCTGACGGCATATATAATAAGGTGGTCTTCCTTTCTGAAAAACTGTATTAACGATATTCCTGAGTTCCGTCAAACATGAATCCTAACCCAATATTAGCCATATTGAACACATGATTTTCAATTCGATTATGGACAAATTGGGCCTGAAAATAGAGTGACTTCGTGAGTTTTGCTCCGAAATTAATGGAGAAAAAATGACCGAGATTCCGCTTGTTTTCCGTGGTTTTGGTAAATGAAGCAAGCACTGTTTCCCCTTGGCCCTTATAATAAAGCGATAAATAACTATCATATTCAAAACGGCTCCATTCCACAACGCCACCGATGCCGAATTTCAGGTCAATTTCTTCGTCTTTAATAAAATCAAATAACAATTGCGCTTGCCCAAGTCCTGCCCATAGGTTTCGACGCATTGGAAAATATACATCTTTCAAGTCCAAGCCGCTCACGAAGGCTGTGGAATACAGTTCCTCCTTAGCCGAATTGACTCTGACGCCAGTGAGGCTCAGGCTTCCATTGAACCTGCGGTATAACTGACGTTCATAGCCGAGTGCCAAGTTCAAGCCTTTCATTCCCCTTATATCCAGCGGCATTGAGGCAGATGCACCGTTGGTAAATAAGAGTTCTTTATAGTAGGGCGTGTCTTCGGCGGTGAAGTTCACCCTGCCGAAATTGAGCGTTAAGTAGGAGTTTTTTTGAGCCAGAACGCTTGCTGTCCAAGACATGCACAAAGCCAGGAGCAAAAAAGTCGTGTTTTTTTTCATGAGGGAATGCGTTTTTGATATACAGCCAAAGATAGCGAAATGCGGAATAAATGCAAGTATATGAATTTTTAAAAAATGTAGGATACTTCAGCACAGCCTCATAGGCTTTTTCCCCCAAGCCCAGTTCAATAGGTAATGCCCGAATTTGTTGCACTGGAAATTACCATGTCTCATTCTTACATGTTAGAGGCATTTTTGATATTCCTAGAAGGAATTAAAAAAGGATATAGAAGCTATATCTATATCCCATTTCTTAATCTCAAGAACAAGTTGAACTATGTTTTTGCTTGGTCTTTTTTGCGAAGGATTAAGTCCCTTAATATCACTCGCTTACCTTCATTGTTCGTGGTGGTGGACAAGAACTTCCAAGATGCCTGTCTTGGAATATACAAGAAGCTTGTAGTCGTGGTTCCAGCGGGGTATTCGAACTTGAAGAAAACCTGTTGACTGTCCAGATTGCCGAAACCTAACACATCGGATGGGTTCCCGCCGGCAATATCCATCCAGTGCATGACGAACCGTACACCGGCACAGTCGTACCCGATATATGCATGTGCGACGTCTGTTGATGTAGCGCCAACTGTACGAAAGCTGCAAAAAAGAAACTGGTGGTTCAATTCCCACTGAACGCTGACCTCGTAGGTGACGCTGTCGCCTTTCTCGACGCCCTTTGCTATCCAATTACCAACAAATTGCTCCAAAAGCGGGTCAACCAGCTTGCCGGTGTTGCAGGGAGGAGCGTCTTGGCCGAAAACAGGAAAATAAAAGAAAGTGATTGCCAATAGGCAAAGCAAGTGTTTGAATTTCATAGATTAAAATAT
>Ga0209066_10003363_pt1 | contig 18351 bp, 16 predicted proteins | sample All_14_2_FD_187198 | JGI IMG/M metagenome (GOLD analysis project Ga0209066, IMG submission 187198) | Freshwater microbial communities in response to fracking from Pennsylvania, USA - Allegheny Zone_MetaG_DW_15 (SPAdes) (version 2) ... | reverse complement strand
GCCGGCGAGTTCGTCGGCGCGCTCGCGTCGGACTACGAGATCTCCGAGGACGGCACCGTCTACACCTTCACGATCCGCGACGGCGTCACCTTCAGCAACGGCGAGGCGCTCGATGCCGCCGCGGTCGCGCTCAACTTCGAGAAGATCAACGACCCGACCTACGACGAGGAGGCGGCCGGGAGTGGTCCGCTCGCGCGGCTGGTCTCGGTGGAGGCCGTGGATGAGCAGACCGTCGTGCTGACTCTCGATCGTGCCTACGCGCCGTTCCTTGACTACGCGGCCGCCGTGTTCATCATCGCGCCGGCGTCCTACGACGTCCCGGATGTGCAGGCCGGCGGCGCTGAGGTCTACGGCACGGGGCCGTTCGTCATCGACTCCGTCATCGAGGGGCAGGAAGTCACCCTGGTCAAGCGCGAGGACTACGACTGGGCACCGGAGACCGCGGCGCACACCGGGCCGGCGCATCTGGACGAGGTCACCTTCCACTATCTGACCGAGTCGTCGGTGCGCCTCGGCGCGCTCACCTCCGGACAGGTCGACGTGATCACGGGCGTCAACGCCGGCGACGTCGGGGCGATCGAGGGGGACGACGGGCTCGTCTACACCTCCGCCAGCAACGCCGGCGCCCCCTGGAGCCTCTACCTGAACTCCACCGCCGGGCCGGGGCAGGACCCGCGCGTGCGCGAGGCGTTCGTCCTCTCCGCAGACATCGACTCGATCGTCGACTCGGTGTACCAGGGCAAGCGGACGCGGGCATGGAGCGCGATCAGCGTCGCTAGCGGCAGCGGCTACAACGAGGCCCTCGAGGGCGCGTACGGCCCCGACTTCGACCGCGCGGCGGAGCTGCTCGACGACGCCGGCTGGACCGGGCGCGACGCGGAAGGCTTCCGCGTGAACACGGCGGGCGAGCGGCTCACGTTCACCCTCTACCGCACCGGCGCGTTCACCGCGGACGACCGCGACGTGTTCCTCCAGGCCCTTCAGGCCCAGCTGCGGCAGAACAGCGGCATCGAGCTGGACATCCAATCCGTCGACGGCGGCGTCTGGTACGAGCACTTCCTCGCTGGCGACGCCGGCGCATCGGATTTGGTCACCGGCGGCAGCACCGGGCTGATCCTCGAGTACGTCTGGGCGCCAAAGGCCGAGGGCGGCGTGATCAACCTCAGCAACGCCGAGGACCCTCAGCTCGCCGAGTGGATCGGAGAGGCCTCCGGCAGCAGCGACCTTGCCGTCCAGGACGCCGCCTACCGCGCGCTCCAGGCGTTCGTCGTCCTCGAGGGGCACTACATCCTGCCCCTGGTCGAGGCCCAGCAGGAGCTCGCGTACAGGGTCGGGGTGGAGGGTCTCGGCTTTCTCCCGGTGAGCGGGGACCCGGGCTGGGCATACGACGCCTGGCTCGAGAACTGAGCGGTGCTGCGCCCGGTCGTCCTCCGGGTTCTGTCCCTCGTGGTGGTGCTGTGGGGCACGGTGACGCTCGCTTTTCTCGCGATCCACGCGATCCCGGGTGATCCAGTTCAGCTGCTCATCGGCCCGCGGGACATCGGCCCGGAGGCGAGAGCCCGGATCGTGGCGGAGTGGGGGCTGGACCGACCGCTGCCGGTCCAATACCTCGACTACCTCTGGGGGCTGCTGCAGGGGGACCTCGGCTACTCGTATGTGCGGAAGCGGCCGGTCGCGGACATCATCGCCGCGCAACTGTGGCCCACGGTCGAGCTCGCCCTGGCCGGCCTGCTCGTTGCGGTCGGGGCGGCGCTCCTCAGCGCCGTACCCACCGCTGGTCGGCGGCGCGCGGGCTCGGTCGCGCGAACGGCGGAGCTCGTGATCGTCTCGACGCCGGAGTTCTGGTTGGGTCTCGTCCTGCTGTTCGTGTTCAGCTTCACGCTCTCCTGGTTCCCTGTTGCGGGTGCGGACGGGTTCCGCGCGCTCGTGCTGCCGGCACTCGCGCTGGGGCTCGGGACCGCGGCCATGCTCGCGCAGCTGCTCCGGGAGGGGATGGCTGACGCGCTCGATGAGCCGTTCGTGCTGACGGCGCGCGCACGCGGCATCGGGGATGGGCGGCTGCGGGTACGCCACGTCCTGCGCAACGCGGCCGTCGCGCCCGTCGCGATGGCCGGCTTCGCCTTCGGGAACCTCCTGGGCGGCGCAGTGATCGTCGAGCAGGTCTTCGGACGACCGGGGGTCGGGCGGATCGCGCTCCAGGCCATCGAGGCGCGAGACGTCCCGACGCTCCTCGGCATCGCCCTCCTCGCCGCCTTCGCCTTCGTCGTGGTGACCACCGTCGTCGAGCTCACGACGCTGCTGATCGATCCACGGCTCCGCGCACGGGCGGTGAGCTGATGGCCCTGACCCTCGGACAGGCGCGGCCCCGGAACCGCGAGCGTACCGACGGCCCGGATCTCGGGCTCCTCGCCGCGGTTCTCGTCCTCGGCGTCACGGCCCTCGCCGTGGTCTGGCCGGCGCTGCTCGCGCCCGCGGATCCCATCCAGGCGGACCCCGCGCGAGCGCTGATCCCACCGGGTCCCGAGGCGCTGCTCGGCACCGACCAGCTCGGCCGTGACATCTTGACGCGGATTGTGCATGGCGCGCGGTACTCGCTCCTGGCGGGGCTCGCTTCGACGGCGCTCGGCCTGGTCATCGGAGTTCCCCTCGGAGTCCTGACGGGGATGCTGGACGGTGTCGGCAACGAGGTCGGGCTGCGGCTGATCGACGTGCTCTCGGCATTTCCGGGGATCCTGCTGGCGCTGGTCGTGATCGCGATCACCGGCCCGGGGCCGGTCGGCCTCGTCCTCGCGCTCGGCTCGGCGCTGGTCCCTACCTTCACGCGGCTGGTCAGGGCCGAGACCCGCCGCGTGCATCGCAGCGCCTATGTCGAGCAGGCCCGCACGATGGGACTCGGCCCGCTCCGGATCGCCTGGAGGCACGTCCTGCCGAACACGCTCCGCGCCCTGCCCGCCATCGCCACCATCGCCATCGCCGGCGCCATCCTGGGCGCGGCCTCGCTCAGTTTCATCGGGCTGGGGGCCCAGCCCCCCAGCCCCGAGTGGGGTGCGCTGCTGGCCGAGGGCCGTAACCACCTCCGCACCGCCTGGTGGCTCTCCGTCTTCCCAGGACTGGCCCTCGCTGTGGTCGCTGTCGCGATCAACACCGTGGGCCGGCGCTTGCAGCGACGGCTCGATCGCAAGGCTCCCGAGTGAGCGCGCTGTCCGGCGTACCGACGGCCGAGCGCGCCGTCGTCGTCCTGAGCCATCTGAGCGTGCGCGCCAGGGGCACTGAGCATCCCCTGGTCGATGACGTCGGTTTCGAGCTGCGGCGCGGAGAGTGCCTGGCGATCGTCGGCGAGTCCGGCGCCGGCAAGTCCCTCACCGCCCGCGCGCTGCTCGGCCTGCTCGATCGGCGCCTCGAGGTCGACATCGGCGGCTTGTCGATCGAGGGCATCGACCTGACCGGCGCGTCGGCAGCTGGCTGGCGCCGGGTCAGGGGGCGCCGGATCGCACTCATCCACCAGGACGCCCTCGTCTCCCTCGACCCGCTGCGACGGGTGGAGGCCGAAGTCGCAGAGGCGATGACCGAGCACCGGCTCGTACCGCGCCAGAAGCGGCCCGGCCGCGTCCTCCAGCTCCTCGAATCGAGCGGCATCCCCGACCCTGAGGGCATCGTCCGCCGATTCCCCCACCAGCTCTCCGGCGGGCAGCGCCAGCGAGCGCTCATCGCCTCCGCGCTCTCTGGCCAGCCCGGCGTCCTCGTCGCCGATGAACCGACGACCGCGCTTGACACCAGGACGCAGGATCAGCTGCTGCGCACGCTGCGAGAGCGAGTCGACGGCGGAGACGCCCTCCTCCTCGTCACCCACGACCTCTCCGTCGTCGCCGGTATCGCCGATCGCGTGATCGTGATGGCCGGTGGGAGGATCGTCGAGACCGGCGCAGCAGCGGCGGTCCTCTCGGCACCGAAGCACGACTACACGCGGAAGCTGCTCGACGCCGTGCCGAAACCGCGGCAGGGCCGCGCTCCCGCACGAGCGGCATCAGCGCCAGTGCTCTCCGTGCGCGGCATCGGAGTGAGGCTCGGCGCCGCGCGGGAGGCACCTCCGACACTCGACAGTGTGAGCTTCGAGCTGGGCTCCGCCGAGACGCTCGGGGTCGTCGGCGAGTCCGGCGCCGGCAAATCCACGCTCGCGCGGGTGATCCTCGGACTCGTCCGCCCCGAGACCGGGGAGGTGCGATTCGAGGGTATCGAATGGAACGGCCCGCAGGTCAGGGAGCGGGATCGCCGCCGCCTGAGACAGCGCATGCAGTTCATCCCCCAGGATCCGCTGAGCTCCTTCGATCCTCGGTACAGCGCTGCCCGCGTGATCTCGGAAGGCCTGCCCGGGGGACTGAGTGCCGGCGAACGCCGCCATCGGGTGTCGGAGCTGGTCGAGCGGGTGCGATTGGACACCGGCCTCCTCGACCGCTCGCCCCGTGACCTCTCGGGAGGGCAGCGGCAGCGCCTCGCCATCGCCCGGGCGCTAGCCCCCGCCCCGAGCCTGCTCATCGCCGACGAGCCGACCTCCGCCCTCGACGTCACCGTCCAGGCCGAGATCCTCGACCTCCTCGACACGATCCGCGAGGAGCAGGGCACCTCCCTGCTCCTCATCACTCACGACCTCGGAGTGGTCAGACGTATGTGCGACCGGGTGCTCGTCCTCCGTGCCGGAAAGGTCGCCGAAAGCGGGCCAGCGGACGAGGTCATCGCCAGACTCTCCCCGGAGCCGAGTCGCCTATGACGAAGAACGAGGAGCAGAGCATGAGCAGGACGCCGCAGCGGGGCTCGGGCACCATCACCGACCTTGAGGCCGCCGTCCGGCAGGAGCGCACCCAGCGGGTGGCGATCCACGCCGACAAGCTGCCGCCGATCCCCGGGCTCACCATCACCGACCATCTCATTCCCGGCACCGGGGACGGCGTGCAGGTCCGGGTGCGCGTCTACCGTCCCGACGCCCGTCCATCCCTCTTGCCGCTGGCCGTGTACATGCACGGCGGCTCCTTCGTGCTCGGCAGCCTCGACATGGTCCACGAGAGCGCCGCGGGCCTGGCGCTCAGCGCCGGGGCGGTGATCGTCTCGGTCGGGTACCGCCTCGCCCCCGTGCCTCCCTTCCCCGCGGGCCTCCACGACTGCTACAACGCGCTGGAATGGGCCGCGACGCACGCCGGGGAGCTTGGCGCCGATCAAGCCCGGATCGGGCTCGCCCGGGTGAGTGCGGGCGCAACTCTGGCGCTAGGAGTCGCTCTGCTCGCCCGCGACCGGGGCGGGCCGGCGCTGCGATTCCAGAGCGTGGTCATGCCCGCCAACGACGACCGGCCGGACGCGCCCTCCATGCGGGGTGCCGTCGACACCCCGGTCTGGAACCGTCCGCTCGCCGTCCAGTCCTGGCGCCTCTACCTCGGCGACGGCGTGGCCGCGGACCAGTACGCCGCTCCCAGCCGTGCCGAGGATCTCGCTGGGCTTCCCCCGACGTACTTCCTTCGTCGTGGGCGGCGAGGATCCGCTGCGCGACGAGGGCATCCTCCTGGCGCTGCGACTCATGCAGGGGGGGGGCGTGCCCGTCGACCTGCACGCCTACGCGGGCGCGGGGCACTGCTTCCGCGACCTGGACCTCGACACAGCGCGCCGCGCCAAAGACGACCAGATCCAGGCGCTGCACCGCGGACTCTCCGCTGACTGATGAGAGCGCGACCGGGATGGCAGCTCCAGGCCGCGACAAGCGGGCTGCCGATCCAACCGATAAACACGAGAAGGGCAGGAGATGACCGAACAATCTGGGCATCCGGGTGACAACATCGAGCGCGTGCGGACGGTGATTCTGCGGCAGGCTCAGCTGGTCGATCGCTTTCGCCACGACGAGTGGATCGACGGGCTCCTTGCCGACGACGTGGTGTGGAGCCTGCGTCCAGGTGACAACCTCGTCGACTACCGCGGCAAGGAGGCCGTGCGAGAACTCATGCGCGGCGCCGCAGGCGAAGGATGGCACGGCACCCACATCGTGCAGCCGCTCATCGAGGTCACCGGTGACCAGGCATCCTCCGAGACCGACATGTTCTACATCATGCTGGGCAGCGACCGAACCGAGACCGTGGACATCGGTGGCCTGAAGTACGAGGCGAACGACTACAAGATCGTGACCGTCGTCCGCTACTCAGACAGCTTCGTGCGCGACCGCTCAGGGCAGTGGCGGTTCGCCTCCCGCGCCCCCCGGCGACTTGGTACGACGGCCGGCACCTGACCCGACCGCCCGAAAGTCACCGCCCGATCTATGGCCTGGAGCCGCGGATCGGATCGCGCCACCCTGTCAGCGCGACGATGTCCATGCGGGTTTGTCGGCGGGCAATGGCTACTGCTATTTGCTGAACGCCGTCATCGCCGGCGAAGGCGCCTGCGATCCGCTCGTCGTAGGCGAGGGCGCGGCCGGCTCGGCCGTGCCATCGCTGATGATCGCCGAGACGGTCGAGGCTATCACCGCCCTAGACCTGCGCGACCGATACGACCGCATCCGATCCGGCTTGGTCCGCCCCGAGAGCGCTGTGCTGCTGCACGACGGCAACGAGGTCAGCCCCGGCGACACGGTGCTGACCCGACTGAACCAGCGAGAGTTGCACAACGGTAGGCGCTGGGCGAAGGACGGCGATCAGTGGGAGATGGTCGACGTGCACCGCTTCCTGACCGTCAAGCGAGCCGGGCGCCGCGGCGGTATGGTCCGCCTGCCCGCCTGGTACGCAGCCGAGTCCGTTGAGCCCGCCTACGCCGTCACCCCTACCCGGGGCGCATGGCCCACTATCGAGACGGCTCACGCGATCCTCTCCTCCCCGTCGGTGTCCTGCGAGACGCTGTACGTCGCCATGACCCGCGGCCGCGTCTCCGACAACATGTACGTCGCCACCGCGACCCGGCACTCCTGGAGGCGCAGTCCCCAGAGGTCGTTGTGAACGGCGGGGCCGGACATCTTCCCGCTCTTGTCGCGCTTCTTCCTGAACACGCTCCACCAGCGGCCCTTGTCGGCGAGGAGCCGGTACTCGAACTCGGGGTCGTCGCGGTGAACGTCAAGGAGCGTATTCGCGCGGTGAGCCTGGTCGATTTCCCCGCTCGTCACAGGAACGCGTAGCCAGCGGCAATGGGTCTGGCGAGCAAGCTTCAGCGCCCGGCACGGCATCACGACGGGGATCCCGTTAGCGGCGACCCTCCTCACGAGCGGGTAGAGCTCTTTCCGTCAGATGGGCCTAGGACAGATACGTGGTCGCGCGACGCAGGACCTCGAGTTCCTGCTCAAGCGCATGGTTGCGCTTGCGGAGCTCGCGTAGGTCCGAGGACTCTGATTTCGTCTCGCCCAGCTGCTCGTCGGCCTCGATCCGCGCATCATGCAACCGCTTATCGAGAGTTCCGACATGGAGGACTAAACCCTTCGCAAGTTGGGCGAGCGTCACTTCCGAATCGCGGTTCTCCGCGACGCGGATCACGTCGTCGCGGAACTCCTTGAGCATCGTGAAATCCTTCCAGGCCAGCCCTCTCGGCTAGCCACGTTCAGAGGTTGCCGGGTACGGATCGCGGAGTAGGTGCTGCAGTGCAGCCGCCGCCTGCGGTGGAACGACGCCGTTGCCGAGAGCCGCAAGCTGTTGAGCCTCGGTCAGCCCGTGCTCAGGAGACGAGACCCAACCCGGCGCAAGGCCCATGAGCCATTCCACGAACTCTGATGCGGGCTGCGGTCCGGTCGTCTCGTTCAGGATCGCGGGAGCTGGTGCGGGTCGTCCGGTGATGCGTTCCCATCGGGCGATGGCTGGGGCGTAGCGTCCCCAGCGTCGAAGAACTCCTCGATCAGCGCGAACGTCGCCTCCGGGGATGGCTGCCGTCCGCGCCGTGTCACGAGTTCCACCACCTGATGGCCCAGTGTGATCGTTCCGCGCCGGCCGCGGACTCGCTCGATGGGTTCGTTGCCGCGGATCGAGTCGGACGCCAGTGGGGTGCGGAACAGTGCGCCGGGCGAGGATGAAGATGCGGAACCGGGGATGCGGTGCGCCGATGGCGGAAGCGGGTAGGCCGATCCATTGCGCGTTGTACCGGAGGTCGGCCAGGTCTCCGAGTACGGCGCCAAGTGCCCGTAGAGGTCGGGCTGGCTGGTCTCCCAGACCCCACGGGTCGGGTTCCAGACCGCGAAGGGTTGCATCGCCGGGGGTTGCGGTTGAGGGGTTGCGTCGCTCATCATCGTCTCCTTCCGAGCTCGCGCGGATCGCGGGTGCGGAGAGCAGGCCGCGGACGTTCTCGATGACGACCCATTCGGGTTGCAGCGCGTCGATCGCTGTCGCCATGTGCGCCCAGAGGCCGGAGCGGGTGCCCGGTTTCAGGCCGGCCATCTTGCCGACTGTGGAGACGTCCTGGCAGGGGAATCCGCCGCAGAGCACATCGACCGGCTCGACCGAACTCCAGTCGATGGCGGTGATGTCGCCGAGGTTGGGGGCGTCGGGCCAGTGGTGGGCGAAGACGCGGGCGACGGGCTCGTTGATCTCGGAGAACCACACGGTGCGGGCGTCGAAGACCTGCTCTACGGCGAGGTCGAGTCCGCCGTAGCCGGAGAACAGCGACCCGACCCGCAGCCGGCGGTCGTCGTGGTCGTCGCTGGCATCGCGCATGAGGGCTCCGGCAGATCGGTGATCCCCGGTCGCCGTCTGCTCGTGAGCTCGGCGCCGGGCTGGTCACCTGCCAGGTGCTCGCCGCGTCACCCGCGCCCGTCCTGGCGTCAGCCGCCGCCCGCCCGGCCGAGCCGTCGTCCACACCTGGCCTCGGAGCCACCACGCCTCTTGCAGATCGAGGAAGACACGTTGTCGAGCGGGGTGCGAAAATCTAGGAATGGGATCTCCGCAGGCACTCAGCGAGGCTGATCGTCGGCTTGTCGCCTTGTGGGCCGCGGACTGCGCGGAACGTGTGCTGCCCTTGTTTGAAGCAGAAGCACCGACCGACGATCGTGCGCGAGACGGCATCGATCGTGCGCGCGCCTTCAGCCGTGGCGAACTAACCGCCGCTGGAGAGATTCGTCGTCGCTTCATCGCAGGTCGCGCTGCTCAATCTGCGAAGAGTCCTGCAGCCGTGGCGGCCGCGCGCTCGGCCGGTCAGGCATCCGGCGTCGCGCACATGGGCGCGCACGCGCTCGGCGCGGCGGCCTACGCAGCAAAGGCCGTCGCGCTCGCGGCGGAAGAGGTTGACGCGCGCGAGGATGAGATTCGCTGGCAGCTTGCCCACATGACCCCGGAGGTCCGTGCGGCGCTCCGACGCCTTCCTGCCCTCGGCGAGGACTCAGCCGGGCCTTTGGGGTCGGGACTGCTTGCTTCCGGCTTGCTCGCCGAGACGATCCGCGAGATTCAGACGGCGTTGTCGGTGTGACCTGTAGGTTCCGCTCCCTTCTCTGAGGTTCCTACGCTCACCTCCTCGATAGGCGAGAGGAGGCCGGGCGGTGACGGTTTCGATGCGCGTCATGTCGGCGGGCGATGGCTACAAGTACCTGCTGCGCACGGTCGCCGCAGCGGATGGCGACAGGTCGCTCTCGACGCCGTTGACGCGGTACTACAACGTCGAGGGCACCCCGCCTGGACGGTGGCTCGGAGCCGGTGTCGCCGGGCTCGGCCGCGGGCAGATCGCGGAGGGCGATCAGGTCTCCGAAGCCCAGCTCCAGCTCCTGGTCGGCATGGGCCGCGACCCGATCACCGGGGCACCGTTGGGCCGGGCCTACCCCGAGTACCAGCCGACCGGAGAGCGAGTCGCTGAGCGGGTCGCGGACCTCGGCCCCACGCTGGGACCGGTCGCCCGTGCGGAGGCGGTCGCCGCGATCGAGGCTGAGGAGGCCGAACGCGGGACGCGCCGGGCGGTTGCGGGCTACGACTTCACGTTCTCGATCCCGAAGTCCGCCTCCGTGCTGTGGGCGGTCGCGGACGCAGGCACCCAAGCCCTGATCGGACAGGCGCACCACGCGGCGGTTGCGGAGGTGGTTGCGTACATGGAGCGGGAGGTTGCGGCCACGCGCACGGGTGCAACCGGACGCGACGGCGCCGTTGCACAGGTCGACGTGGCCGGGCTGATCGCCACCGCCTACGACCACTACGACAGCCGCGCGGGCGACCCCCACTTGCACACGCATGTCGTCATCTCGAACAAGGTGCAGACCCTCCTCGACGGCAAATGGCGCTCACTAGACGGGCGGCCGATGCACGCGGCGACGGTCGCCTTGTCGGAGCTGCACGAAGCGGTGTTCGCCGACCACCTGACCCGCATGTTCGGGATGGAGTGGGAGGCCCGGGACATGGGTCGGGACCGCAATCCGGCGTGGGCGATCGCCGGGGTGCCAGAGGAGCTGGTGGCTGAGTTCTCCACCCGGTCGCGGCACATCGACGCTGAGACGGACCGCCTCATCGAGCAGTACGTCACCGAGCACGGACGCAGGCCGGCGCCGGCGACGATCATGAAGCTCCGCGCCCAAGCCACCCTCGCCACCCGTCCCGAGAAGGAGGTCCGCTCGCTCGCGGACCTCACCGCCGAGTGGCGGCAACGGGCCGGCCGCGTCCTCGGATCGGATGCGACCTCGTGGGCTCGCGGGGTTGCGGCGAACGAGGAGCCGCTGCTGCTGCGTGCCGACGACGTGCCGCTGGACGTGATCGCCTCGCTCGGACAGTCCGTGGTCGAGACGGTCGGTGAGAAGCGCTCCACCTGGCGGCGGTGGAACCTGACCGCCGAGACGGCCCGGCAGACGATGGGCTACCGATTCGCCTCCACCGCGGATCGTGAGGCCGTCGTCGGCCTGGTCGTAGACGCCGCCGAGGCCGCCTCGCTTCGCCTGACCCCGCCCGAACTCGCATCCAGCCCCGTCGTGTTCCGGCGGCCGGACGGAACCAGCGTGTTCCGGCCCAAGCACTCGACCGTGTTCTCCTCCGAAGTCCTGCTGGCGGCCGAAGACCGCCTCCTCGAGCGCGCCCGCACCACCACCGGCCCCACCGTCCCGCTCGCGGTGGTCGAGCGGATCGCAGCACGGCCCGACCGGAAGGGACACACGCTCGGCGACGACCAAGCAGACGCGTTGGCGAAGATCGCCGTCTCCGGCCGCAGCGTCGATGTCCTGGTCGGCCCGGCCGGCGCGGGCAAGACCACCGCCATGTCGGCATTGCGGCGCGCGTGGGACCACGAGCACGGCCCCGGCTCGGTGGTTGGGCTCGCGCCGTCCGCGGTCGCCGCCCAGGTGCTGGCCGATGACCTCGGCATCCAGACCGAGAACACCGCGAAGTGGTGGGAGGTCCACGAACGCACCGGCGCCACCTTCCAGGCAGGGCAGCTCGTCATCGTGGACGAGGCATCCCTGGCCGGCACCCTCTCCCTCGACCGCATCACAGCACTTGCGACCGAGGCCGGAGCGAAAGTGCTCTTGGTGGGCGACTACGCCCAGCTCCAGTCACCGACCGCCTCCGGTGCGTTCTCGCTGCTCGTCCACGACCGGGACGACGCCCCCGAGCTGGTCGACATCCACCGATTCACAAACCCGTGGGAGAAGACCGCCTCGCTCGGGTTGCGGCACGGACGCACCGACGTCATCGACACCTACATGAAGCACGGCCGGATCACCGGCGGGGACACCGAGACGATGACCGACGCCGCCTACACCGCATGGCGAGCCGACCGGCTCGCAGGACGGGCGACGGTGCTGGTCACCGACTCGAACGAGTCCGTCCTCACGCTGAACCAGCGCGCCCGTACTGACCTGATCCTCGACGGCACCGTGAACGCGGTGCGTGAGGTCGAACTGCACGACGGCACGAGAGCCGCGGTCGGCGACTCGGTCATCACCCGGCACAACGACCGGCGCCTGCGCGCCGGGCGCGGCTGGGTCCGCAACGGCGACAGGTGGACGGTCACCGAGGTCCGCGACGACGGCTCCCTCACCCTCCGCCGCGCAACCCGCAAGTGGGGCGGATCGGTCGTGCTCCCGGCCGCCTATGTGGCCGAACACCTCGACCTCGGCTACGCCGTCACCTCCTACCGAGCACAGGGCATCACCGTCGACACCTCCCACGTCCTAGTCGACGCCGCCATGACCAGGGAGAACCTGTACGTCGCCCTCACCCGCGGCCGCGACGCGAACCTCGCCTACGTCGCCGTCGACAAGCCCGACCCCGCCCACGAGGGACCGCACCCCGGCGACAACATCGAAGCCACCGCCCGGTCGGTGCTGTTCGGGGTCCTCCAGCACGTCGGCGCCGAGCTCTCCGCCCACGAAACCATCACCGCCGAACAGGACGCCTGGGGGTCGATCGCCCAGCTCGCCGCCGAGTACGAGACGATCGCCGCCGCAGCCCAACTCGACCGCTGGGCGCGTCTCGTTCGTGCATCTGGGCTCGCTGATGATGAAGCAGAGGCCGCGATCAGCTCCCCAGCTTTCGGCGCCCTGACTGCCGAGCTGCGCCGGGCCGAGGCCAACCACCACGACATCGAAAAGCTGCTCCCGCGCCTCGTCCGAGCGCGCGGGTTCACCGACGCCGACGACATCGCCGCCGTACTCCACTACCGCGTCGCCAAAGCCAGCGAACGGCCCGCCGGCTCCGGGCGCGCCCGCAAGACGCCACGGCTCATCGCCGGACTGATCCCCGAAGCCACCGGCACCATGAGCCCCGAACTGCGGCAGGCGCTCACCGAACGACGCGACCTCATCGAGACCCGCACAGCCGCGATCCTCGACCAAGCCCTCAGCGATGGCGAGACCTGGACGACCGCCCTCGGCACGCCGCCGAAAGACGAACGAGCCGCTACGACCTGGCGGCGGCACGCCCGCACCGTGGCCGCCTACCGCGACCGCTACGGCATCACCGCTCTCACCGCGTTTGGTGTCCCGCCAGAGAGCACCGCACAGAAGGTCGACGCCGCCCGCGCCAAGGCCGCGCTTGACCGGGCGTACGAGCTGACCCGACAAGGCGAGACGACACCGCTACGGGCCGTCCGACGAGAAGCGCCAGGTCGGACGCTCTGAACATCTGCTACGTGTCGCCGCCGAGTCGTACAGTAGGAACGAGGCAGCTTTCTCCTCCACAATGGCGCCCTCACGGGCAGGCCGGCTTCGGCCACTCTCTGACGCACTGTCTCGCTCAGCATCCGTGCGATGAGAGGACAGTGCCATGATCCGCCTGCTCTGGGCCGCCAGCGTCCGCACCCGCTACTACCTGCGGCGCTACATGCTCACCAACATCGCGCTCGACGCGATCCGAACCCGCCGCGGTCTCAAGTGGGGCGTACCCGCCATGCTGCTCGCCGCCCCCTACCTGCTCGCCGCCCCCTACCTGCTCGCCGCGAGCATCTGCACGAGCCTGATCGCAGACGGCGGCCCCGGATGGCTCAATCTGCTCGTGCTCCTGTTCATCTGGAACGCGATCAAGTTCATCATCATGGGACCGGTCAGCGCGACCCGATTGATCGTCGTCCGCCTTGCAGAAGCACGCCTTGCAGGGGTCGCCGGCCAGGGGCTCAACTCTCTAGAGTCGCCGACACGCCGGACCTAACTTGATGTCTCAGTTCTTTCACTCGTCCGGTACGATCCTAGAGATCAGTGACCGTGAGAGAGGAACGACACGTGGCGATCCACACCCCGAAGACCCGCGAGGATCTTGCCCGCCTTCTGTCTCCGATGAGACTCCAGGCATCCGTGTTCGAACGCGCGGTCTCCGTCGGCGCGGCCGAGAGCCGTACCTTCTCTCAGGGAGCGCCCAAGGCCGCGCCCAACATGATCCGTTGGTACCGAACCGTTGAGGTACTGCACGAACAGCTCATGCTCCTCCAGGTGGGGTGGAAGCGCTCGGACCCCCAGAACCTGCCGTACTTCTCACAGCCTGACCTGCACCTTGGTCTCATCACGAGTAGCGGCGATGCCTTTACGGGCATCTCATGGGGGACGCCGAGCACGCAGAACCCGAAGGGGTCAGCGTTCGCCCGTCGCGTTGATGAGAACGGTCAGGGCGCACTGATCGGTCAGCCGACCGATGATGGCGGTGAAATCGACATTAAAGACCTCTGGATCCTGCTCTACAACGAGCGAGACGGCATGGTGCACCTGGAACTGTCGCGCCCCGCTTCGATGGCGGGAAAGCAGATCGACAGTTGGTCGGAGCGCATTCTGTTCCCAGCCTTCGATCTCGCTCTTGGTAGCCTCTCGTTCGAGGACGACACCGATGATGACGAAGGCTTCGGTTTCACCATCGCGCGTCGTTGATCGCTGACATGGCTTCCACGATGAGTTCTACCTTCATTCCTGCGCGCCTTGAGATGGCGCGTGCGATCCGTCAGATGACTGCGACTGACCTAGCAGCGGCAGCGGGAACAACAGCGCCTTGGGTGTCTCAGGCGGAAAACAGCAAGAAAACGCCGAGCGCTGAGTTAGTTCGCGAGTTCGCCCGCGTCCTCAGTTTCCCGGTCGAGTTCTTCTACCGACCCGTTACCAATCAGCCACCGTCTGACGCTTTTCATTTCAGGGCAACCTCCCGGTTGGCGAAGAAGGACGAGGCGACGGCTCGAAGCCTGTCAACGCTTGCGATCGAACTGTCGGACTGGATCGAGGAGACCTACAGCTCTCCAGAACCCGCTATCCCGGAACTACAAGACCTCATCGGCTCTGACAATGCGCTGCCACCTGAGCAATCCGCCGAGGCGTTGCGCGGCGCATGGGGCCTAGGTGTGGCCCCAATCAAGAACCTGCTTCAACTGCTTGAGTCCAAAGGAGCGAAGGTTTACTCGGCAGGAGGGCCGCTCCAAGCTGTCGATGCCTTCTCGTTCCGACATGGTGAGACGCCAGTCGTCTTCCTCAATGTCCACAAGTCCGCAGAACGCCTTCGCTTCGACCTCGCGCACGAACTAGGCCACCTCGTCATGCACGGCGGGTCGTTGCAAGTCGAGCCAGGCAAGGAAAAAGAGCAAGCAGCGAACGACTTCGCCAGCTCGTTCCTGATGCCCGGCGCCGATGTGCTGGGAGCGATCCGCGGCAACTTGACGTTGGAAGACGTCCTGATACTCAAACGCCGGTGGCGAGTCAGCGCGATGGCGCTCAACCTCCGCGCACACCGCTTGGGCGTGATCTCAGAGTGGACCTACAGCACGCTCGCCAAACAACTATCGATGGCCGGTTTCCGGCGCGGAGAGCCAGGCTCTGACCTGCTCGTCGAGACGTCAAGTCTCCTTACACAGGTAATGAGTGACATGCGCAGCCGTGGAGAAGGGTTCTCCGATATCGCCCGGATATTGAACGTGCGCCCCAGGGATGTCCAAGACCTGATGCTGGGCATCGTTACCTTCGCGATTCAGGGCGAGGGGCTAGATCAATCGCGTCGTCGTGGAGACCGCCGAGATGTCCCACTCGCCTCAGTTACCGACATCGGTCTACATCGACCCGCCAGGTAGGGCTCTGTGCCGAAGCCACGGTGGCGATTTCGTGCAAGGTGGCAGGAAGCTCTGACCGGTGAGCCCCTGCTGCCGCGGACAGGGTTCGCGTGGGGGTCAACACAGTGCCAGCATGGGGCAATGCATGAGATCTCTGCGGTGTGCAGTCGCGGCCGCGGCGCGCGGGCTGCTGACCCAGAGGAGATCAGCCAATGAGCCATGCACCCGTCCGCACCGTCGTTGGGGTGCTGGAACAACTCAAGCACGGGTTCTCGGACTTCGCTGCCTCCTTCGAGGCTGGTGACTACGTCCTATGGCTTGGATCGGGCATTTCGCGCGACGTGGTTCCAAACGTTCAGGAACTTATCATCCATGTACTTGAGATGCTCCGAACCAACGTCGACCAGGCCAACCCTGGTTGTCCGTACCTGGCAGCGCTCAAGGAGGCGCTGGCACTCGCGGGCCTGTCCCCAGGCGAGATCGACGCCGTCGACCTCGCCATCCCTGTGACCTCGTGGGCAGACTGCGACGGAATCACTCGGCGCTTGACTTCGAGGTACGACGAGGTCCTCGACATCCCCGTGTCGGGGCGGCCCGCTGACTACCTGGTCTGGTCTGGCTTGGACGTCCCCGCCACCTATGCCGACCCTGCACTCGAACCCGATGTGGAGCACTTCTGCATCGCATTACTCGTCCTGGAGGGCGTTGTCGGTTCGGCTGTCACCGCGAACTGGGACGGGCTCATCGAACGCGCGCTCGCCGAGTTGACCAGTGAGCCGGATGCGGTCATTCGTGTCGTTGTCCGAGGGGAGGACTTTCGGCAGAGCGGCCGCAGGGCGCAACTGATCAAGTTCCACGGATGCGCGGTTCGTGCACGCGACGACGAGGCCACATATAGGGGTCTTCTCATTGCGCGCCACCAGCAGATCTCCGGCTGGACCGAACGGAACGAGAACCGGGTCATGCGCACGCACCTGGAACTCCTCTACACAGACCATCCCTCCCTCGTGATCGGCCTCTCACTCCAAGACGCGAACATGCACACCATGATCGCCAGGTCAATCGAAGACCTCCAGCGACCTTGGCCGCACACGCCGCCGGCAGTTGTGTTGGCCGAAGAGCAACTGCAGCCCCACCACCGCCATGTACTCCAGGCGACCTACCGATCTGAGTACGAGAATCACGGCGCCGAAATCAATGACTCGTCAGTTCTCGGTTCGTACGCGAAGCCGACCTTGCTGGCGCTTCTTCTCTGGACGCTGACCGACAAGCTCCTCGCGGTTCTTTCGTGTCTGCCAGTCAACTCGTCCTGGAGCGAGACTGAAACTGAGCGTCTGCGCCTTGACCTCCTACATGTCCGGGATACTGTGGCCACGCACGCGGAACCCGACAACCGCACATTCCTCTCTCAATTGCTCGATCTGAGCACCTTGGTGCTTGGCATCTTCCGGACTGGACGCGCTCCGGTCAGTGGTGCTGCCAATTACGAGCCGCTCTCCGACCGTCCCATCCGTGATGCCTTGCAGAACCCCGATTTTCCGGCAGCAGCGTTCGGGCGCCTGGCGGTGGCGATCTCGCTGCTCGGGCGCGGCCACCTCGCCGGCGACTGGACGATCCGTCCTGGGAAGACCAGCGCAGCGGGGGAGGGCGTGCTTGGGCTCGCCGCGCCGCCGAGCGCCCCAACGCCACGCCAGGTACGCGTCTTCCTCGTCAAGGACAGCGCCGCCGCGATCACGCTTACCGTGGATGGGCTCGCCGACGAAGACGACCCCAACACGCTCATCGTGCTGGCCGAACGGGAACCGACCTCTGTGGTGCGTTCGCCGCGGCCCAGGTACGGGCGCGTGGGCTCAACCGGCGCCGCCCGGGTCAACATCGCGGATCTGCACGAAGCGGCGGAGTCGGCGGACAGTCTGTACGCCGCCTTCAAGCTTGCTGGAGGTTTCTCGTGACCGGACCACAGCCTGCTGAACTGGTGATGACCGTGCTGGAGCGTGGTGGCTACCAGCGGCTCCCTACGCCTTTGATCGTCGCCGGCATGGAGTTCGACTTCGAAGCAGCCGCCCGGGGTACGCGACGTTCCCACGACCTCGTCCTGGTAACCACCGACCAACTGCCAACGCATCGTCTCCAGCGGCTCCTCGCGGGTCTGGCCCGTTCTCTCGATCTCGCGCAATCCAGGCGGCCAGTCAGTCTCGTCATCGTCGGTGAGCTTTCCGCCAACGACAGAAACGAACTAGAGCGCCACGCCCGTGTGCTGCACGTTGAGTCCGCCGATCCCAGCGAGGCGGAGGTCGAACGCGCGATCGCCGTGCTCCTCCCGCTCGATCTGCCCGCGGCCGTCCTCATGCACGGAAGCGACCCTATTAACGAGGTCTTGGCAACTCTTGGGCTCGGACCGGACACAGCCGAGCACATCGCGCTGGTGCGAGCGGCGATCGAGGGTGCCGACGAGGTTCGAGAAGCACTACGCAGCTACGTCAACGCCGGCGTCGTCGAGACTTCACCCGGGGGCACCCTCGATGACTGACGTCCCTATCCGCAGCATCACGATCTCCGACTTCCGCCGCCTGGACGGCACGCGGACGCTGCCGCTCGACGCCCCGATCGTATTGATCCACGGATCCAATGGCGCAGGGAAAACAAGCGTGCTCTCGGCCCTCGAACTCGGCCTAACGGGGCAGATCCGGAGCTTGCAGCGACAAGATCCCCGCTACACCGCTCATCTGCCAACCCTTGGGCGGGACTTCGCCACCGTCCGTGTCGAGGTAGATCGCTCGTTCACCGACAATGATGGCCCCACCGCACCTCTGACTGCCGGCGGCAGCAGAATCGAAGGCAGCCCGCCCCTCACCGCTGAGGCGGCCAACTTCTACGGCGAACGCTGCTACCTCGACCAAGCCTCCCTTGGGCGCCTCCTTGAGCTCTACC
>Ga0209066_10003360_pt1 | contig 18354 bp, 9 predicted proteins | sample All_14_2_FD_187198 | JGI IMG/M metagenome (GOLD analysis project Ga0209066, IMG submission 187198) | Freshwater microbial communities in response to fracking from Pennsylvania, USA - Allegheny Zone_MetaG_DW_15 (SPAdes) (version 2) ... | reverse complement strand
CCTCCGGCAAGCCGACCGAGCCGATGCGTTGCCACGAGCGGCCTTGGTCGCGCGACTCCGCCACCGAGATCTCGGCTCTCTCGCCGCCGCCGATTCCTGCGCGCCCCGCGTAGGTGATGCCGACATAGAGCAGGCGGCCCTCTTTCAGCAGAATCGGACCGTGCGGAGCCGTGCCGGGAGAGCGCACGGGCGCCTCCCACGTCGTGCCGCCGTCAGACGAGCGGATCGTGAAATACCCCAGCCCCTCTTTCTTGACCGCTTCGGGGATCTTCTCGTCGTGCAGCATCCAGTAGAAACAGGGAGAGCCGGGCGTCAGCTTCGCGCGGTCGCGGATGCTGCCCTGATAGGCCAAGGAGGTGAACCACGAAACCACCAGCTCGCCGCCGGGAAGCTCGACGATGCCCGCGTCGCGGTCGTCCAGCGGCGTGTTACCGACGGTGACCGCCGCACTCCACGTCGCACCCTGGTCCGCGCTCCTGACCATCTGCACCTTGCCGAACGGGCAGACGTGTTCGTCGCGGTCGCCGGAAAAGACCGCCAGCAGCTCGCCGTTCTTGCGCGCGCACACCGTCGGCCAGCCGATGTATCGCCCCGGCTGACTGCACAGCACTTTCGTCCACAGGATCTCGGCCCTTTTCTGCCGCACAGGCGCGCCCGTAATTTCTGCCGCCGGCTCCTGCGCGAAAACCGCCGCCATGCAGGACAATCCCGACACGAGCGCCATCGCAGTCCACAGCGTTGTTCCAAGCGGTCCGCTCCGAATCTCAAGCGTCATGTTTCAGAACCCCTTTCTCCCCCTCCATGAATTTTCCTCGACGCGTTCTGTTATCCCGCAGGACGCAAATCAACCTCCACGCGCTGGAGCGTGACGGGCTCTGCGCCGGTCGCCGTAACGGCAAGAGTGTCGTTCCCTTTTCCGGCCAGAGCCGCCAAGGGAACCGCATAGGCGAGAAGACGGCTACCTTGCTGCGTCGCCTCGCCTTTCAGAAACGCAGCCATCACCCCGTTAAGGGACACCGTTGGAGGCGCGCCCTCCGCACCGTCCGCCGCGACCTCGAGCGACACCTCGGCTTGCCAGCCCGGCGCGGGCGCAGGCCCCAAGGGCAGGTCGAAGGACAGGTGCCGCCCGTTGGCCGGCAGCGGGGCACGGTAGGCCTCGCCGGGAACAGTGACGTCACGGAACGTCACCGCATGGCGGCGCGGCATTTTTCGGAGACTCTCCATCGAGGTGAAGGCCCTCAGAACACGCCGATACTCGGATTCCGGCCACCGCGGGTGGCCGTGCTGGAAGTAGTTGAAGAGATAAACCACATCCGCTCCTCCCGACAGGACGGCGACCGCCGCGCCGGCGGCCTCCTCACACGTGACCACCCGCTGGGGGGCCACAGGGCTGGGCCGGTAATTCACCTCCAGCCCTCCCGCAAGCGTCACGCGCTCACCCAACCGCTCGCGCCATTTCTTCAGCGGCATGGCAAACTCGAGCGTGGCCCAACGCGGGGCGGCCACGACAAGATCGACCAGTCCTTCGCTCGCCCACGCAGGCACATCGAGCCCCAAGCCGAGCGCGGTGTCTGGACAGGAGGGAACGCGCACGCCCAGTCTCACCGCGTGGCCGCGCCGCAGGGCCGCCTCGTCCGCCAACACTCGGACCCCCCGTAGCCACTCCGTCAGAATCCGGCGCCCCTCCTGTTCCTTGCCCACGCTGAACAGATAAGGCTCACGCATGAAATCGAGCTCAAGACCGGCGATGTCGTAGCGGTCGAACGTCTCGGCGATCAACGCGCGGTAGTGTTCCCTCACGCGGGGATGAGCGTAATCCAGCGCGCAGGCGAAGTAACCCGGATGTCCCTGCCGGAAAAGCTCCCTCTTCCGCCAAAGCGCGCTATGGAACGGGTGATCGAGATTGTTGTTCTCGTGAACATCATTCATCCGCAGCGAAATCCAGGGCTCGATGCCGTGATGGCGACAGCGCTGGATGATTCGTGCGGGATAGTCCACCCCCTGCCTGTTGACCTCGAGCATGTTGCCGACAAGCTTCCGGTAGGTCTTGCGCCGCTCAGGGGGAACCGCCGCGAGGAACGGCTGGTCATCAGCCCCATCGGGGTCATAGCCATCCCAGAACGCTTCCCATACCGCGCTGCGGTAGTTCGTTCGCCGCGCGTTTGTGTTGCACATCAACACGCTCACCCCGGCTGCGGCCAGAACATCCACATAACGGTCCGCAACCTCGCCCGCCTTCCCCGCAGGAAAATCCTGATAGCCGAAGAAGTTCGTGCAATCTTCGTTGTGCAGCAGGCCGGACAGCTTTGCCTGTCGGGCCGGGACCACAATCGCGGGAGGTTTTTCGTTTCCCGAAACGAGGTAGGGACAAACGAGTCCAACCCATCCGGCAGCCCCACTTTTCAAGACTCTGCGACGCGAGACTTTATTCATGAGCGCGGCACTTTCATTTCGCCATTTCCTCAACCGCCACCCAGCGCCGACTGACCGTCGGGCGCGTTCCGGTCTTCTGATCGGCCGTCGCCGTGGCCCTGAGCATGCACTTTCCACATGTGGAGGGAACCGTCAGAGACAATTCGTAACTCGCATCTCCGCCCTCTTTGATTTCGAACCGTTTCTCGGCACAGACGAGCTCCCTGCCCCGCTCGCTCTCGAGCACAAGCCTGAGCGTGCCGCTCAGCGGAACCGACTCGTCGTTGACCATCATGACTTTGAACGTGCGCGTCTCGCCCGCCTTCAGGACGGGCTGAAAAAAGTTGATGTAGACCCCTAGCGGCTTGAACGCCTCGCCCATGTAGTCGGCAAAGGCAGGGTCGAGCTTGAGGCGCGTCACACCCGCAAAGTGGTCGGCCGTATAGACGCCGGGATAGCTGCACGTCAGGTAGACGAAGTGGACGATGCCGGCGTACTGACGGTGCGCTCGCCAGAACTCGGTCTTGCCCGCGAGGAGATACGAGTAGAGGTCGAGCCGCTCGCGGGCCGTGCTGTTCGTCCCGCAGAGCTGCGTGTACACGTTCTCTGTAAGCAGCGTCGGTGTGCCATCGCGGTTGAGCCAGAGCCAGCCGTACTCGTTGACGATCTTCGGATTCGTGGCCGAGGGCAGTTTGCCACGCGGCTTGCCGTCCATCGTCTCCAGGTCGCTCATCTTGAACTTCAGCGGCCCGTGCCAGCCGCCGATCATAAGATACGGGTGATCTTCAACCGGATCGTCCGGTGCGACCGGTTTGTTGTAGCTGTTCTCCCAAGGCCGGTTCGACAGGTCGAGTGAGCGCACAGCCGGAATGATCGTGTCGCCGAAATTGGAGTCCTTGGTCTCGTTGTTCGCGTCCCAGACCGCCACGCTGGGGTGATTCCAGTTGTCGCGCATCCAGTCTTTGTACTGCCGGATCATCTCGGCGTTATCGTGCGTGCGCGAATAGCCTTTGCCCCAACCCGGCGCGCCCGTCCAGACGAAGAACTCATTCTGGATCAGCAGGCCGACTTCGTCGCAGATGTCGAACCAGCGGTCAGGTACCGGGCCGATGCAAAACCGGAAATAGTTCCAGTGCATCTTTTTCGGGACTTCGCCGAGGAGCTTGCGCACCCACTTCTCATTCCAAGGCAGCGCCTTGCACAGCGGGTCCTCGAAGAACCGGTGAAGGGTGATGTTTGAGCCGCGCAGAAAGTAAACCTTTCCGTTGAGAAAGGCACGTCCGGTGGCCGCGTCAAACCGGAACTCGCGCATGCCGAAGCGCGTCTCCACCGAATCGCCGCCCGTGCGCGTATCGACGACGTACAGGAACGGGTCTTCCGGCGACCAGAGATGTGCGCCGGGAATTTTGACCGTCTGCGTCAGCACCTTCTCCTCGCCGGGCTGCAGCGCGACGGCGACCGCCTCGCCCGCTGCGACCGGCTTCGCCCGCTTCCAAGTCTTGACGGCATGGGACACGAAGGCGCTTATTGGTGAGGCAGAATAATTTTTCACGCGGGTCTGTACCAACGCCTCGCCTGTTTCAACACGCGGTGCGACTTGAATGGTCTCGATCACGGGGTTGTCGCAGAAACTCACCGACACGCTGTCGTAGATGCCCGGTGACCAGGTGTTCTTCTCGAAGTCCGAACCTGTCGGAAAGGTGTCTGGCAACACGGCCGGATGCGCGCCGATGCGGACCACGAGCGTGTTCTCCGCATCCCAACGGAGAGCCTTGCCAAGCGCGAAGATGCTGGCCGTGAAGCACCCGGGGTATTCGCCCAGCTTCTGTCCGTTCAGCCAAACGGCCGTGCCGAACTGCGCCTTGTTGATCTTGAGCAACGCCACAGCCCGCTCCTTCGGGGCGCGGAACGTTTTGCGGTACCAGAAGTAATCGCGGTCCTGGTCGACCTTGCCCACCCAATATTTCTCAAGCCAGTCGTCGGGGGCGCGCTTATAGGTGATGCGCCGCGAAAGGTTCTCGCGGCTGATGAACTGATCCACGTCTTTGAAAGCCGGTTTCGACAAGTTGGCCAGCCCCGGCACCTGCACGGTGTGCGTGAAGTCCGAGGGGATCACATCGGCCACTTTCCCGTCGTCGATCTCCCACTCGCCGTCCAGCGAAACGACCTGCCGTTCAACGGCAAGCCCCTTCTGAGTCAACAGAAGCCCGATGCTCAACGCTCCGAAAAATACGATGCGGCACGATTTCTTATTCATCCCCTTATTCCCTTTCGCTTTCTGATTATCTCCAGACCACGACCGTCTGGTTCATGTCCGGTGCAGTGGCCGGCCACGTGAGCGTCTGGCCTGATGCGGTCTCGGCTTGGAGAAAGTACTCGAAATCCTGATCGACAGCCGGAAGCGTGACCATGTAAACGGAGCGTCCAGCCTCACATGCGGCAACTTTTTGGAACGGCCCTTTCCCGAGCCGTCGCCACTGGCACGCGACCGCTCGTGGGCGGGCGCCGTCGAGCACGATCACCTTCACGTGCAGAGGCTCATCCGGCGCCTTCTGCGTGCGCACGGTCGGAACGATGAGACGGGCTGGTCCCGCATACGCTTTCGACACCTCGACCTCCGGCGGCAAGGGTGTTCCGAGCGCCTGGGCCAACGCGGCGTCATGCTCGTTCAGGATTTTCAGAAAAGCGCGGTTATGCTGTTCAAGGTTCGCGATCGTGCCGAGTTCGCCGGGCGTGTCGGTGGCGGCGAGCTGAGCGGTCATCATGACGTCCCACAGCCGGGACAGGCGCACGCGGACGGCCAGCGCCAGCTTCGCCAACGAGGCGTCCGACTTCAGCCGGGCCACGAGCGCGTCGAGTTCGCCGCGCACACAGCCCAGTTCGGCCATCGCGGCCATACACCGGTAGGTGTTGAGCCAGTAGTCGAAGCGCTCCAGGTTCCCTGCTCCTTTCACCAGCGGGCGCAGCGCCGCCAGCTCGTTCACAAACGCATACCGGGCCTGCTCTTCCGCCCACGGCTTCTTTTCGGCCTTGATCCCGCCCGGGCCTTTGATCCACGTCGTCGGCTCCGGCAAACTTACGCCGTCGATCCGGGCGAACAACTTTCCGGCCGCCTCCCCGACGTCCGCGCCAAAGTTCGCGCAGGCGAAATCGGCATAGAAATCCGCCACCGGCATGGCCCGCCCCTTCGGCGCACCCTCACAAGACTCCGCGCGACGATCCGCCTCGTAACCGGAAACGGCGGAGCCTCCGCAGTTGATGCGGCGCGCGTAGTCCGTGCCGGGCAATTGGTTCACGCCCGCCGTCTTGCCCTCGACGACGATGCCCGCGATACAGGGGTGCTCAACCACCCGGTCGAACTCCACATGCAAAACCCCGTCCTCGACAGCGATGTCCCCAAAGGAGAAATCCAAGGCGCGGTTGGCTCCGACCTTGGCGAAGACATCGAGCTTGTCGATCGCCGGTTTGTTTTGGATGCGGACCCCGAACACACGTTTGCCGGCTTCGCGGTAATGGGGCTCGTTAAATTTCAGCGTGACCGTGTAGCGCCCGTTCGGCACATCGAGGCGGTAGGCGGTCATCCCGTAGCGCACGGCCTGATAAACCTCCTGCACCCCGGCTTCCGCGACGGGCGCTTTGAACGTCACGGCCGTGCCGCCGAGCGCGCCGAAAGCCACCTTCACGGGCGGCATCGGCGACCGGTCATACTCGGCGGGAATCCACGGCTGTTCCCATGCGGCGGCCGCGAGCGCGGCAACGTTGGGCGCCATCTGCTTGGTGCGCCAGTGGATGCCCAGCAAGCCGGTGCACCCGAGCCGGAGCGCGTCTGCGGCGTCCCAGCGCATTCGGCCGACCCACGGCTGCGGCGCGATGAGGTTGGGATCGTTCTCCATCCACGGGATCACCCACTTGGGCCGGCCAGCGATGTTGGCGAAAAACAGCTCGTCCGCTGCGTGCCCGACCTGGCGGTTGATGCAGCTCATCGGCACATTCTTCGGCAGCAGCTTATCGAGCGCGGCGCGGTCGTGCTGAGGCCCGAGCACCCACCCGCTCGTGGCAAGCGTGAAAGGGTCTCCCAGTTTCCCAAGCGCGGAAAGCGCAGCCCGGATATCGCTGGCCGTCGCTTCAAACTGCTCGGGCTTGTTGCCTCCCCACGTCCAATCCTCCGGAGTCCAAAGCCAGTAATAATCCACGGGGTAGAGTGCGGCGATGCGGCGAAACATCCCTTCGTAAAGCTCGCACACGACACCCGGATCGCGCGGCTCTTTGCCCTGCGCTTTCAGCCGCTCTTGCATAAGTTTGGGCACAGTCAGAGGCGTCTCGGTCCCCAAACACGTTTTGACGCCGAGGCGCCTCGCCTCCGCCACCACCGCACGCATCAGAACGCCGACGCCCTCAAAGTCCTGCACGGCGGGACCGAAGTCGTCCTTTTCGAAGAGACTCGCGGCGCCGGCACTGAAGTCGGAGGTTTTCATTGCGGCGTACCCCCACATCTTGTCCCGCCCCGTGTGCGCCCACTGCGCCGGATAGGCAGACGCCACACGCCCGTCCGCTTGAATGTCTGACGGCGGGCCGATCCAGACCAAGGGTTCAGGGCCGACGCCGCCCTCCGGATAGCAGTGCAAGCCGATGAAGTTCATGCGCAGCTTCGCGAGCTGAGAGAGGTAGGCGAGATAGTCGTCGCGGTTCCACCAGTCGGGGCCTTCCGGGAAATCGTGGAACGGCTGAATGCCCCGGACCGGGAAAAGAGGTTTGCCGCTCTCGTTCACCTTCGGCAACTTCTCCAGCCGCCCGTCCGGCACCACGTCGCCGTGCAGATAGAAGCGCACGCCCAGCAGCTCCGCATACCGATAAGCGCCATAGAGGACTCCGGAGGGGTCGCCGCCCGTGATGCGCGTCGTTTCGCCTTCCGTCTTGAGCGTGTAGGCGTCGGCTCCGAGCGCGGGGTCAAGCCCCAGCACGATCGCCGGACTTTTCCCAACGGTCGCCGACCGGACAGGAAGTTCACCGGTGCGCAGATACACATAGCGGACGATCTCTTGCGCCGCGAGCCGCACCTGCGGCGCGGCGTCGACCGGACAGACCACCGCTGTCTCAGCGCGTGCGGGAAACACAGCGCAAAGCCCAACCAGCAACGTCAGCGCACAACGGCGCATCTCGGCAGCTCGATTATCCATTTGTCCTCTTCCAATACTGTTCGATTTCTTCCAATGTCCGCCCCTTCGTCTCAGGGATCCAGCGCCAGACAAAGAACAAGGCGAGCACGCAGAGTGCCCCGTAAACCCAGAACGGGAACGCGTGATGAAAGTGCTTCACGAGAAGCGGATGGTCATTCAGGACGGGAAAGGTCTGCGAGACCAGATAGTTCGCGATCCACAGGAAGAAGGTGGCCACGGAAAGGGCGCGGCCTCGCACCCGGTTCGGGAAGATCTCGGATAGCACAACCCAGACGACCGGCCCCATGGCGATGGAGAAGCTCGCGATATAACCGAGGATCAGCAACAGCGCCCAGGGGCCGGTCTTCTGCAGGTAGGCGACCCCGCTGAAAGCGAACAGGCAGACCGCCATTCCGGCACTCGCGAGCAGCAGCAGCGGCCTGCGGCCCCACCGGTCCACGCAACCGATCGCCACCACCGTAAAGGCCACCATGGAACCGCCGATCACAATGGTGTTCAGCATGGCCGTATCCGCCACCGCCCCCAGCGACTCGAATATCTTCGGGGCATAGTAAAGAATCACGTTGATGCCGGTCACCTGCTGCAACACGGCCAGCACCACGCCGATCACCACAATCTTCATCATGCCCGGGTGCAGAAGCTGCCGGAGCGAGACGGGCTCCTCCGCAAGCGCCTGCTCGATCTCCTCCATCTCCCTCTGCGCCTGCCGCACGCCGCCGATCCGCCGAAGGATCGCGAGCGCCTGTTCATGTTTGCCCCTGCCCGCCAGCCAGCGAGGACTCTCAGGCACCGCAAACAACAACAGCAAGAAAATAACGCACGGGACCGCCTCGGACCCGAACATCCAGCGCCAGCCAGAGTTCACGTTCCACGCCTCGGGCTTCCCCAAAGCGATGAAATAGTTGACGAAATACACCACCAACATGCCGCTCGCGATGGCGATCTGGTTGACCGAGACCAGGCGTCCCCGCAGGCGGGCGGGCGACACCTCGGCAATGTACATCGGGGAGACCATCGAGGCGATGCCGACCCCGACGCCGCCCAGTGCCCGGAAAACCACGAACTCCGTCAGCGTGCGCGGCAGCGCGGTGCCGATGGCGGAAACAAGAAAACAGACGGCCGCTACAATCAGCGCCTTGCGCCGGCCGAACCGGTCGCTCATCAACCCCGCCAAGCTGACGCCGATCACGCAGCCGAGCAGTGCGGACGAGGCCGCCCATCCCTCCTGCCACTCGTTCAGCGCAAAGAACTGTTTGAGAAAACCGATCCCGCCGGAGATCACCGCCGTGTCGTAGCCGAAAAGCAGCCCGCCCAATGTCGCCACCAGACAGGCGCGGTACACATAACCGCGCTGGCCGCCCGCATCATCATAATTGTCTGTCATTCAACTCTCCGTCTGATCAAGCTCTCTCGACCCTGTGCCTCGCGCCTCTCTCATCAAAAGGCCGGCCCATCCTCAGTTGAGTCCCAGCAGTGTTCCTTGGATCGGCACCGTGTGCAGAAACTCGGCCGGCGTCAACACGCGGGCGGTCAGCCGCACCTCGTCGATCCAGCCGTCGAAGGAGTGCGTACTCCCTCCGCTGGAACCTCCGAACCGGATGTCGCCGGTATCCAGCCACATCGGGTTGATGGTGACGCTCTCGCGGACCTTCTCGTAATCCTTGTACATCCTGACGGTCTTCGTGGCATAGTCGTACGTGATGGCCACATGATGCCACCGGCCATCCCCGACGAGAGCCGTCGTCGTGAACGTCTGGTTATTGCCGAGCGTGTCGGGCGGAATCTGCGTGTCGAAACGGGCCAGCAGATTGCTGTTCGGGCTCATGCCCAGCCACCAGTTCAAGCCGCCCACATCAGGCCGTGCCTTGCCGATGAATTGCGGATAGCTGACAAACCGATTGGCTTTAATGAAGGCCTCCGCCGTGAAGTTGCTCATCTGCGCCGGCAGAACAGCACCCGACACCGTGACGGCACCTCCGAGGGGCGACGTGGTATTGGAGGGCAGCCCACCGTTGACGAACAGGAGCGATGCCGCATTCGCGTTAATCCTCGGGCCGTCCTTGCCGTCCGCAATGAGGCTTGTGGTAGCAGGAGGAATCTCACTTGAAAAGACCGGCTTGACGGTCGCGCCGTTGATCGCCGCCGCCGTACCGTACATGAAGGGCGCATAGAAAGCGTTGGTCAAAACGTTGGCCGTGGCGGCATTTGTCCCGTCATCGAACGTCCAGTACCCGCGCGTGGAGGTGTTCGTGCTTTCGGAAGGGTACATGAACTGATCCGGCGGCAACACCTGATCCGAGATACGGATCTCATCGATCCAGCCGTCAAAGGCGACTGCCCCCGAGCCTTGACCGATTCGGAGCGGACTCGTGTCGTAGACGAGGTTGCTGGCCGTCGACATGCTAATGGCCACGACATAATCCACATACGCCTTGACCGCCCGGTTGGTGTGCGAATAGGTGAACGCCACATGGTGCCACCGGCCGTCTTCCAAGCTCGTCGTGCCAGATGAGGTTTGATTGTACCCGGTCCCGCTGCCTAACCCTAAAGGCTGGGTGTCGAACCGGAGCATGAGCCTGCCGTAGTTGTCGAGAAGGAGGTTCCATGTCGAACCGGCGCCATCCGCGCGAGGCTTGGCGATGATCAGCGGCCAATTGATGTGCCGGTCGACCTTGATGAAGGCCTCGACCGTCAGATTCGAGGCGCGCAGCAGCGGGTCGTTGTCGGGAACCGTGATCACGCCGCCACTCGAAGAGTTCGTTACGGCCGGCAGACCCGTGTTGACGAAATGGAGTGAGGCCGAGTTCGACGTGTTGAGCAGAGGCCCGCCGAAACGGCTCCAGATCCGCATGCCGGGGCGGTCAGCAGAGTACGCCGGGTTGGAGCCCGTGCCGATTTTATTGGCTGTCCCGTTCAGCGCAGGGGCATTGACCTCAGTGACCAAGGTTGTTGCCGCCACAGCCGGCAGATTGTCATCGAATTGCCAAAGCGCCGTCATCTCGGCGCAGGCGGAACATGCAACGAATCCTGAGAAGACTAGCATTCGTTTCCACATAACGCACTCCTGTCTGTTTGACTGTCCGTGACTTCAGATTGGAAAGAGGATTACGATGACGAGCACGATCAAGATGATGAGCGGAATCCGAACCTTCATGATCGTAATCTTAATCGTAATCTCTCACAAGTCACCTTCCCGTTTTCTCCCGCTCCGTGTCCGCTTGAAATTCGGCCGCGGCCTGTATCTCCGCAGCCGTCAGCCCCGAGACCATCGGGGACTCGTATTGCCAACCCTGGCCAAGCGTGACGCGCAGCACGCCGTCCTTCGGCTCGGCAATCTGCCCGTCGTTGTAGTGCGCTTTGACCGGGCGGCCAGACGGCACGCGGAGGACCAGTGTGCCTGTACGCTGACACCCGTCCGCGAGCCATACGTAGGCGGTCGGCCCGGACGCGCGGTAGAAACAGCGCCCCCGGACCTCGTCGCCGACCCGGAAACCGGGTTCCAGCGGTTGCCGCGCTTCGCCGTGCAGCCGGAACATCCAGGCGTGGCTGCCTTTGCGGAGGCGCCCGCAGACGAACACGCCGTGAAGGTTGTCCGTGCTGCCGTCCACGATCGGAATAAAGCGCGCCCCCTTGGGCAGTCCCTGCGCCTCACAGCTTCCGGCCTTCAGCGGAACACGCCACACCCCCAGCGGCAGCGCGTCCAAAGCGCGCGGCGTGTCCACGCGCACCTGAACGGCGAACCCGCCCTGCGGGTGCGGTTCAAGCGCAACCGTCGCCGTCACTCCCGCAAGGTCAACCATGCGAGGCACGCAGTTGGTGGCATTGAGCAGCTCCGGCGTCACGAGTCCGAACTTCTGCCGGATCGCGCGCTGGTCGTCCCAGACCGGCTCATCCCACGGACGCGTGTAATCCCACAAGAAGCGCGGCAACGCGGCGCCGTCCTCGTGGAGCGCGTGGAACTTCGAGTTGCTCAGCTCGATGCGGTCGGGCACTTGACGCGGCTTGTGCCCTGCAAGCAGTCCCGCATACATGTCTGGCCAGAAGAACCAATTCTCCGGCTGCTGCCGGTAGTGTCGCTGATAGAAATCGGCGATGTCAGCCGCCTGCGCAAACACGACGCGCCGGTTCTTCGCCTGCCCGCAGAAATAGCGCACGCCGCGCCGGTTGGCCTCGTTCCAGTCGGCAGAGTCCACAAAGTTTTCGAGCCCGACGGAGAGGAACATCGGCTCCTGCTGATACACGGCTTCGGACAGCCAGAGGTCGACGGTGTTCTCGAACCGGTGCATGTTGTGGGTCTCCGCCATGTCGCCGTTCGTCTGCGGGCTGCGGTAGTGGCGCCGGCGCATATCGTTGAGCTGGGGCTGACCCTCGAGCATGTTGATGTAGTATATGCGCGCGCTGGAGGTGGTCGCCTGCGTGAAGGCGACGATGCTCCGGCCGCGCGCGACTTTCCGGTAGTCGTCGTCGGCCACATAATACGGCACGGTCGGCGCGCCCCACTGATTGATCAGCCAGGCGTTGTCGTCGCCGCCGTCGCGCCAGTTCTGCCATTGGACCAGCGAGTCGATCATCTTCACGCCGACCGAACGGGCGAGCTGCGGCGTGCTGTGGCCGAACGTGTAGCTGGCCAGCACCTGCAACGGCCCTAGGCCGAGCAGCTCCCACGCCCGCGCGGCCTGCCGCAACCCTTCGCGCTGCAGGTCGTCGTCGAACCGGAAGAGGTTGGTGTCGGGACAACCGGGGAACAGCCACTCGGCGTTGCACAGCGGCATGAACCCGTCGCCCCACCGGTGATGGAACTCCGCATATTTCCTGAAGTTCCTGGCGGCGCTCTCCGGCTGTGAACCCAACGGCGAGGACATCCAATAGTCGGCCGCAAGTCCGGCGTCATGGACCGCGTCGTGGGCGGCCGGCGCAGGATCGGTCTTCCGCAGAAGCCGGTCGCTTGTGATCAGGAACCGGCAGACCGCATAGCCCCGGTCCGCCACAGCGAAAACGCGGCTGAGCGTTTCTTCTCCGGCCTGCCAGACGATCCGCCAGTTGCCGCAGCGGTCGGGGTTCAACTCGACCACCGCCTCGTGCGTGCCGCCTCGCTCGCGCCAGCGCAGCGCCAAGGGCTGCAGGGCCCCCGGGCTCGCGCTCAGATAGTCCGGCTCAACGCGCGCCTCGCACAGCTGAGGCAGCGGCCCCGTGCAGCGAAACGTCACACGCACTTTCTCGCCCGGCTTGACGAGACCAGGCTCGAAGCCGAGACTGGTTTTGAACCCCCAACGCCCAGCGGCCGTCTCGGACTGGAGATACGCCGAGAGCGCCTCCAGCCTCTCGCGGTTCCCCCGAAGCTTCTCAGCCGCCCAGCGCTGCTGGCCGGCAGTCCGCCGCTTCGCGTCGAGGGGCGGAAGCTGGCCGTCGCACTGCAGATCAACGCGCTGAAGCTTCAAGGGCGGCTGACTGCGGTCGACGCCGTATACCCGCATCGCGAGATGCCCCGCCGCACCGTGCTCGCGCTGCGGAACGGCAAAAGCGGCCTCGCGGCCATCGAGGGTGAGCACGAGCGCGGCGGGCCGGCGGCTGACCGTTACGGCGGCCTCGCCCTTGTCGCCGATGGCCACTCGATCCGTGCCGATCTTCTTGCCGTCCGCGAACACGGTCACGGTTCCGTCGGACCCGACGGCAAGCTGCTCCACACACTCGCTGAAGGCGCTGAACTCAAACGGCTTTCCCCAACCGATGCGGAGTTCGCGCTTTTCCTTGCTTCCGAAATTCCAACGGAAATCGGCCGTGAAACCCGTCAGGTTCTCCGGATTCACGACCGTGGGCGACAGCGTCACTTCCGGCCCATACGCGGACAAGAGCAACACTCCCGACGAGACCGGATGGCTTGCGTTGCCGTGCCACCAGGCCCCGCTCGGCTGAGAGAAGTCGTCCGTGAAGCGCTGCCCGCTTGCAGACGCGGATATCGCCGCGCTGGACCCGGAAGCGGCACAGACCGCGACCGCGACCAGAAACCTGACCGTGTGTCGGATGAGCGTTATCTTCATACCTCGCCTCTTCCTTTGCGTGATTCACTGGAAAGCCGCGATTACCGGCTGTCCCGGATGGCGCGGAACATCGCCAACAGATTCTCGGTCGGCGTGGGGGCCTGCACATTGTGGATGGCGTCAAAGACGAAACCGCCGCCGTCGTTGAAGATGTCGATGCGCTCACGGCACTCGCGGTAGACCTCTTCGGGAGTGCCGAACGGCAACGTCTGCTGCGTGTTCGCGCCGCCGCCCCAGAAGGTGATCTTCTTGCCGAACTCTTTTTTCAGCGTGCGCGCATCCATGCCCTCCGCCGAGCACTGGACCGGGTTGAGGATGTCGAACCCGGCTTCGATCAGTTCGGGGATCAGCTCCGACACCGCGCCGCAGGAGTGGATGAAGGTTTTCCAATTCGAGCGCGCATGCACGAGGGCGTTCACCCGCATGTGATAGGGCTTGAACAGCTCGCGGTAGGCTTCGACGCCGATGAAGAGCCCGCGCTGGGTGCCGAAGTCCGTCCCGGTCAGAAAGACCGCCTGCACGCGGTCGCCCAGAATTCCGATGAGCGACTCCAGATTCTTCAGGCCGATCTCGCACTGCCGTTCGAAAATGGCGCGAACATAATCCTTGCGGATCACGGTCGACACATACCACTCCTCGATATCGCGGATGCCTTTCGGGTGCTTCATCCACGGCACGGGCACGAGGGCAATATCGCCGAAGGCGGTGCCGGGCATGGTGAGCGTCAAGCCGGACGAGCCCAGCGCGTCCAGTCTCTCGGCCTGCCGCCGGTACCACGCGAGGTCCTCTTCGCTGAACAGGCCAAACTCTTCGAGGTTGTCGGCGGGGTCGAGGTGATCCTCATCGATCGGCGGCTGACGGACGAGGGCATCGAAGAAGTGAAAACCTTTGGGCATGCGGCCGCTCGGCGGCGCGGTCAGGTCGCCTTCGGGATAGATCAGGATGTCGCCGTTGGTGTCGGTCGTTGTGTTGAAGCCCGCGGGAACAAGCACCGGCGTCCCGTCGAACAGGGTGAAGGGCTTCCACCCGGCGTTCTCGAAGCCGAACATGTTTCTTCGCGGCATCAGTCCGGCCACGTCGATCCCCAACAGCCCGCGGAGCTCCTCATCCACCTCGCCCAGCATCTGGTACGGATCGACCACCTTGACGCGCCACGCCGTGTCCCCGGTCACCGCCTGCCGCAACCGGTGGACCGCCGCCACATGGATGCCTGTCACCGCCGTACTGCCCAGATCCACCGGCACCCGGTCAGGTTGCCGATGGCCCAACGCCGCCTGAAGTCGTTCTCTGCTCGTCATTCGCAAAACCTTCTATTCTTTTCGTCAACACATGTCCGAAATCACACTTGTTAATAATTTATCCTTTTTAACAAGTCATGAGAATGCCCAAAATCAAAAAAAACATATCTTCCATCACAACAAGACTTGCGGGGCACCGGCCCGGCCTGCTACGTTTATTTCCCGATGAAACCGGTTAACGCTGATTACGACGGAACAAAAATCGAATGGGAACAACGCAGCGTGCGCTCGTCGCGCGTGACGTTCGGGCAAGTCCGCTACCAGCCCGGCGGCTACTGCGGCCCGCGCGTCCAGCGAGACTTCCAACTGGTGCTGCTCTACTCGGGCTCCTGCACCGTGCGCGTCGATGCGGCGCGCCGGGTCCTGCGGGTCGGGGACGTCTACCTGTTCAAACCCCAGCACAGGGAACACTTTCTGTTCGACAGCCATACTCCGACGCATCACTTCTGGTGTTCCGTGGCACCCGCCAGCCTACCCCCGACGCTTCGCCGTGCCCTTGACGCCATGCCGGACAAGGGGCATCCCCCGTCGGAGTGCTTCAACCGCCTGGTTTCCGCCGCCTTTCTTTTGCGCACGGGCCAATCGCCGGCGGCACTGCAAGTCGTGGACGCTCTGGCGTTCGCCCTCTTCTCGGAGTTCCTGAACCTCGCTGACCACGCCACGCTGATGATCCGCGACGATGCCTGCGTGACCCAAGCGCTACGCCATATGGAGGATCACCTGGGAGAACCCGACTGTCTCGCCGGCGCACAGCAAGCGGCGCGGTGTTCGGAAAACGCGCTGATCTACAAGTTCCGCGCGGCGGTCGGCACCACGCCGGCGCGGCACCTCTGGAGACTCCGCACCGAAAAGGGCCTCGGCTTGCTGGCCGAGACCGGCCTTTCGGTGGCCGAGATCGCCAGCCAATGCGGCTTCAAGAATCCGTTCCATTTTTCACGCTGCGTCCGGCGGATGCAGGGCCAGCCGCCGCGCGAAGTCCGCCGCCGCGCCTGGGCTTGACCGCCGGGCCCACACCCGGCTCTCACTTCCGGCTGTGGCAGCGCTTCACGTTGTCGAGTTGCTCCGGCGGCCAGAGGCCGAGGGCGAACGTGTCCGGCCCTGCGCCAGGTCCCAGCCCGGGCGAATGGACGACCGAGTTCCCCTGTCAGCCAACTGCACTCGGAAGCCCCGGGACTAGAAACGCCACCTCAGGTTGACACCGCCCCAGACGATCTCGTCTGGCGAGATGGCGTGGCGGTCAAGGCCCCACCCGCCGCCGACCAATCCCGTAAACGCCAGCTTGGCGCCGACCGAAAGGGCCTCCGTGACGGCGTATGACAAGACGACCGACGTCTCATAGTCGGCGAACCCGTCGCCCGGCGAGCAGTACCGGACCGCGTTGTAATGAGTGGTCCCGCCGCCCAACAGGACCGTCCCGCTTGCGGTCAGGCGGTCGGCGAGACGAACGGTCTTGTCCAACGCGGCGCGGGCGTAGAGGTCCTTGAGCGGATTGTCCTCCAAGAAACCGCCCCCGACACCGCGGTAGTCGTAGTAGACGCTGAGCGAGGGTGTCACGACGGGGTTCTTATAGGCCACCGTCGTAAACAACTCATACGTGCTGTTTGAGTGTTTCGGGTACCCCTTGCCGGGAAACGTGTAGAAGATGTTGCCGATGGTGACGCCGACCGGACCGAACGTTTTCGTGTACGCCGGGGTCACATTGAACACGTTGATCCCGCCGCCCGTCTTGGTCTCTTTCGAATCTCCCGAGTTCTGCGACAAGTCCCAGTTCGACCAGAGCTTCAGCGAGAACGCGCCGAGTTCCTGCGCGTCAAACGTCGCGACCGCGCTCGGCTGCGACACGGCATGCTTGTCCAGCGCCTTGCCGCGCCACACATACGCCGAGTAAAAGCCCGCGTTCACGTCGAACTCGAGCGGGCTTTTCTCGCCCGCGCGCGTGAACCCGACGGCCAACAACGCAACGGCAACAGACAGCCCGAGTTTCGATACGCCTGCATGGGGGACTTTGAGCGAGGCCCCCTTCCCGCTTGACTGCAATGACATCAGATCTTCCATCCGTCCCGATAGGTTGTTTTCAAGTGACTGTTGAGTTCCGGCAAATTGGTGCAGCGCATGGCCGCACCGTCCCATTCGACGCGGCGCTTGAGGCCCGCGAGCATCGCGATGTTGCCCAGCAGGGCGATCTCCGCCAGCGGCGCCGCATAGTCGAAGTTCGAGCAGGCCGGCGCGCCGCCGCGGCACGCCCTGAAGAAATCCTCCTGATGCGTGCCCTTGACACGGGGCAGGACCTTCTCGGGGACCGGGCACGCGCGGTGAGCCTCCTCCGGCACGATGCGGCACCCGTCACCGAACTCGCCGATGGTCATGATCCCTTTGTCGCCCACCAGCAGCGAGCCGTTCGTTCCGAAGTCCCGGCCGTATTTCTTCTCCAGCTCCAGCACCAGCGGCGGAACGTTCTGCCACTCGCGCTTGTTGACGCTCCTCCAGCGCTTCTGCACCGTCGTTTCGCTGTACTGTTGACCGGCCGCGAGACCGTCGTAAAAGTAGATCTTCACGGGCGCCAGGCCTTCCCGGGCCGGGAAATCCCAGCGGATGCGGGTGCGAATGGACCAGACACCGCCGCCGCCGCCGCACATATCCTCCACCTCGACCGCCTCCGGCGACTTGAGTTTGAGCGCCCAGTAGGCGGGATCCATGATGTGGCAGCCCATGTTGCCGATAGACCCGTTGCCGAAATCGCACCAGAGGTGCCAGTTGTGCGGATGCAGATCAGCGTGGAAGTTGCGGAAAGGCGCGGGGCCGATCCAAGCGTCCCAGTCGAACCCTTCCGGCAGCGGCAGGGCGGGCGAGTTGTTCGCGGAGAGCAGGCCGTTACACCGCTGTGTCCAGCAGTGGACCTCGCGCACTTGGCCGATGGCGCCGGCCCAGATGTACTCGCACAGTCGGCGGCAGCCCTCGTTCGAATGGCCGTGGTTGCCCATCTGCGTGACGACACCGTGCTTTTTCGCCTCGTCCCGCAACAGCCGCGCCTCGTGGATCGTATGCGTGAGGGGCTTCTCGACATACACGTGGATGCCGCGCCGCATGGCCAGCAACGCGGGCGGCGCATGCTGGTGGTTGGGTGTGGCGATCACCACCGCGTCCAATTCCTTGCCCATCTCGTCAAACAGCTTGCGGTAGTCGGCAAAGGTCTTGACCGCGCCGGCGTCCGCCGACGGGAGCGTCTCGCGGAACTGCGCCAAAGCCGCCTGAATACGCTTGGGGTCGGGATCCACAAGCGCCACGACCCGCTCTTTGCAACACTCGGGCAGCAGCTGCCGGGCACCCCGGTCCCCGCAGCCGATCACCGCCACGCGCAGCGGCTTCCGCTCGGGCGCCGCGCTTTGCCCGCGCACCCCCAGTACCGACAGCCCGCCGACGCCGACAGCC
>Ga0209066_10003359_pt1 | contig 18355 bp, 18 predicted proteins | sample All_14_2_FD_187198 | JGI IMG/M metagenome (GOLD analysis project Ga0209066, IMG submission 187198) | Freshwater microbial communities in response to fracking from Pennsylvania, USA - Allegheny Zone_MetaG_DW_15 (SPAdes) (version 2) ... | reverse complement strand
TGGGAAGCAAAACCATCGCGAAAAGGGCTTTTCATGCTGCATACCGAAACCGACCTGCTTGAGGATTGCATGAGCGACACGACCAGCCCTGCTGCGCAGGCCCTGCCGACACTGGCCAAAAACGACCAGAACCTGATCTGGATCGACCTGGAAATGACCGGCCTCAAGCCCGACAGCGACCGCATCATCGAACTGGCCGTGGTGGTGACCGACCCGCAACTGACCGTGCGCGTAGAAGGCCCTGTGCTGGCCATTCACCAGTCGGATGCCTTGCTCAATGGCATGGACGCCTGGAACAAGGGCACGCACGGCAAGAGCGGGCTGATTGACCGTGTCAAGGCCTCGACGGTGACCGAGGACGAAGCCGCCAAGGCCGTCATCGCCTTTCTGAAGCAGTACGTGCCGGCGAACAAGTCGCCCATGTGCGGCAATTCGATCTGCCAGGACAGGCGCTTTCTGGCCAATTACATGCCCACCCTGGAGGCCTTCTTTCACTACCGCAACCTGGATGTCAGCACGCTGAAGGAGCTGGCCAAGCGATGGAAGCCCGGTCTGGCTGAAGGGTTCAAAAAGGCGCAGAAGCACACCGCGCTGGCCGACATCCAGGAGTCCATCGACGAACTGGCGTATTACCGAGAGCACTTTCTGGTCAAGTGATCGACCGCCGTGCTGACCGGTTTCAGGGCTGTTTCAGCCTGGCAGGTGCTGGCGCCACGCATTCACGGCCCCATCAAGCCAGGCACCAACTGTTGAAGCGGGGCACTTGATGCCCAGGGCATGGCCTGCCTGGCGAAGTGCAGCCAAGGGATCGGCAAGGTCCAAGGCGACAGCACCATTCTGCTTGGACAGTTTTTCGCCGTTGTCACCCATCACCAAGGGCGTGTGCAGGTAGCTGGGCGTGGGCAGGCCCAGGTACCGCTGCAGCAGCATCTGCCTGGGCGTGTTGTCGGCCAGGTCCTCACCGCGCACGATGTGCGTGATGCCTTGCGCGGCATCGTCCACCACCACGGCCAGTTGGTAGGCCCACAGGCCGTCGGCGCGCAGCATGACAAAGTCGCCGACCGCGCCGGCCAGATGCTGTTGCTGCGCGCCCAGACGCCGGTCATGCCAGTCAAGCAGGTCATGCGGGGCGTTGGGGACTTGCACGCGCCAGGCTCGGGCGGGTTTGCCTCGCAGCCCGCCTTGGGCAGGTCGGCATGTGCCGGGGTAGACCAGGTCGCCATGGCGTGGCTTGAGCAGGCCCAGCGCGGCATTGGCCTGGGCGATGTCGGCGCGGGTGCAGGCGCAAGGGTAGGCTTGACCTGCGGCGATCAACTGATCCAGGGCCTGCTGGTACAGCGCCCCGCGCTGGCTCTGGTAGACGGGCACTGCATCAGGCACGATGCCGCAGGCCGCCAGTTGCTGCAGGATGAGCTGGCCGGCGCCCGGCACGCAGCGCGGTGTGTCCACGTCTTCGATGCGGACCAGCCACTGCCCGCCATGGGCGCGCGCATCGAGCCAACTGGCCAGCGCGGCCACCAGCGAGCCAGCATGCAGCGGGCCCGTGGGCGAGGGGGCAAACCGGCCTGCATACCGACCAACAGCCGCACTCACAGGATCAGGCCCTCATGCAGGTCCAGCAGGGCGCAGCGTGTTTGCGGGCTGGCCAGTTGGTGCAGCCACCAGGTGAGCGCCATGCCGGGTTGCACGGACACCTGGCGCCAGGCGTAATGCGGGTGCGCCACCCGGGCCGGGCCTTCTACCTGTTTTTGCTTCAAGCGGCCCGAGGCGATGTGCGGCCTGACCATGGGTTCGGGCAGAAAGCCGCAGCCCAAACCCCGCAGTTGCGCCTCCAGCTTGGCCGCCATGGACGGCAGCGTGAGCACGTCCTGCCCGGGCAGGATGCCCACCGTCATGGGCGTGAGCTCGCGTGCGGTATCGGCCACGGCGATGATGCGGTGCTGGGCCAGCGTGGCCTGCGACAGCGGCTCGGGCGCCTCGGCCAGCGGGTGGTGGGGCGCGACGGTCAGTACAAAGGGGACGTCGCCAATCGCCTCCACGCGGATGTCGGGGCTGCTGGCGCGGTCTGCGCCCACGCCGATGGCCAGGTCTGCCTGACCTGATGACAGCGCCTCCCAGGTGCCCGTCATCACCTCGCTGCGCATGCGCAGGCGGGTGGGGGGCTTGAGGCTGTAGAAGGCCTCCATCAGGTCGAAGATGGCATGCGGCGCGATGGCCTTGTCTACGGCAATGGTCAGTTCGGCCTCCCAGCCCGAGGCGACACGCTGTACGCGGTTGGCCACGGCATGCATCTGCTGCAGCAGCAACTGGCCTTCGCGCAGCAGTTCTTCGCCGGCGGCGGTGAGCTGGGCCTGGCGGCTGCGCCGGTCGAACAGCAGCACGTCCAGTGCCTCCTCTAGCTGGCGCACGCTGTAGGTGAGGGCGGAGGGCACCTTGCCCAACTCGCGCGCGGCCGCCGCAAAACTGCCGGTGCGCGCAATGATCACCATCATCTGCAGCGCTTCGGGTGTCAGGGCGTTGTTACGGTCCGTCATGGCATGAGGCAGGCGTCAGTTCAAATTCCTTGAATGATGCCATCAGTGGGCCGCAGCGGCCAGCTGGGTGGGGGGCCCTACAGTGAAACCCAAGGCGACACACCAGTCGCCCCACACTGAAAAGGAGCTACACCATGCTGACACTGCGCCGATCCGACCAACGCGGCTATGCCGACCACGGCTGGCTGCAGAGCTTCCACAGCTTCTCGTTTGCCGACTACCACGACCTGGCTCACATGGGTTTTGGCCCGTTGCGCGTGATCAACGATGACGTGATCGCCCCGGGGCGTGGCTTTGGCATGCACGGCCACCGCGACATGGAGATCGTCACCTACGTGCTGCAGGGCGAGCTGGCGCACCAGGACAGCCTGGGCAATGGCGCTTCCATCCTGCCGGGCGATGTGCAGCGCATGACGGCCGGCAAGGGCATCATGCACAGCGAGTTCAACAAGGCACAGCGCGAATCAACCCACTTGCTGCAGATCTGGATCGAGCCCAACGAGCGCAGCCTGCCTCCAGGCTACGAGCAGAAGCACTTCAGCGCGGCAGACAAGCGCGGGCAACTGCGCCTGGTGGCGTCACCAGACGGGCGCGACGGCTCGGTCACCATCCATGCGGATGCGACCTTGCACGTGGGCCTGTTTGATGGCGAGGAGCAGGCCGAGTTGGCGCTGAACCCGGCGCGCAAGGCCTATGTGCACGTGGCGCGGGGCGAGGTGGTGGTCAACGGGCAGGCTTTGGGTGCGGGTGACGCGCTCAAGCTGCAAGGCGAAACCAGCCTGCACATCGCACAAGGCCAGCAGGCCGAAGTGCTGGTGTTTGACCTGGCCGCGTGAGCACGGACATGCCCACGCTGTGGCCCTCAGCTCGCCTGCGCTTCCAGCGTGTAGGCGGCGTGCTCGTCCTGCCCGATGGTTTCGACCAGCCAGGGCAGGGCCTCGGCCAGCTTGTCGTACAGGGTGTAGGGCGGGTTGATGACGAACATGCCGCTGCCGAACAGGCCCACGCCGTCGCGCTCCGCGCCCTTGACGCGCAGCGTGGCGTGCAGCCAGTCGACCTTGGGCAACTCGGCCGCCAGGCGCTTGAGCTGCCCGGGCAGTTGTTGCGACTCACGGCGCGCCACTTCGGGGTACCAGATCGCATACGTGCCGGAGGGGAACTTGGGCAGCGTGTCCTTGAGCGTCTGCACCACGCGGCGGTAGTCGTCCTTGGCCTCGTAAGGCGGGTCGATGTGGATCAGGCCACGGCGCGGTGGGGGCGGTACGCAGCCGCGCAGGCTGGCGAAACCATCGGCGGCCTGCATGCTCACGCCGCGCTTGACCGAGGCGAAATGCGCCTGCAGCAGCTTGATTTCGGTGGGGTGCAGTTCGAACAGCCGCAGGTGATCGCCTTCGCGCAGCATCTGCGCGGCGATCTGGGGCGAGCCGGGGTACCACTGCAGCGCGTCGCCGTTATTAAGGGCCGCGACCTGGGCCAGGTAGTCCTTGACCACTTCAGGCGTGGCCTTCTTGTTGCGCAGCGGCCAGAGCGTGCTCACGCCCGTATCGGCCTCGGCGCTCTTGGTGGCGTAGTTGCTGGTGAGGTCGTAGATGCCGCCACCGGCATGGGTGTCCACCACCCAGAAAGGTTTGTCTTTTTGCAGCAGGTGCTCAAGCAACTGCACCAGCACCATGTGTTTGAGCACATCGGCGTGGTTGCCCGCGTGGAAGCCGTGTCGATAACTGAACATGGGCGAAGGTTAGCGGTTTTATCGCCGATTGCCTCACGCTTCATGTGACTTTTTTAATGGCCTCAGACTCAGTCAACAGGCCCAACTCGAAGGAAATGCCATGAGCAAGAACATCGTGATCGTCTATTTCAGTGGCTACGGCCACACCAAGCGCATGGCCGAGTCGGTCGCGCAAGGCGCGGGCGGCAGCCTGCTGGCCGTTGATGCCGAGGGCAACCTGCCCGAGGGCGGCTGGGACACCCTCAAGGCCGCTGACGCCATCATCTTCGGCTCGCCCACCTATATGGGCAATGTGCCCTGGCAGTACAAGAAGTTCATCGATGCCTCGTCCAAGCCCTGGTACACCCAGGACTGGAAGGACAAGATCGCTGCGGGCTTCACCAACTCGGCCTCGATGAATGGCGACAAGCTCTCGACCCTGCACTACCTGTTCACCCTGTCCCAGCAGCACAGCATGATCTGGGTCGGCACAGGCCTGATGCCCAGCAACAAGAAGGCGTCCAGCCGCAACGACACCAACTACGTGGCCTCGTTCAGCGGTGCCATGGCCACCAGCCCGTCGGATGCCGGTGTAGACGAAATGCTGCCGGGCGACCTGGAAACCGCGCGTTTGTTCGGGGTGCGCGTGGCCGAAGTCACCTCTAAATTCGCGGCTTGATTTTTCGAAGGCTGTCATGACCACAAACAATGCTTCCCGCCCTGTGCGCCTGCTGGTGATCTCGGGCAGCGCCCGCACCGGCTCGTTCAACCGCCAATTGGCTGACCTGGCTGAACGCAAGGCCCAGGCCCTGGGCGCGCAGACCACCGCCGTGGACCTGCGCGATCTGGATATGCCCCTGTACGACGAAGACTGGGCCACCGCCCATGGCAAGCCGGCAGGGGCTTTGAAGCTGCGCGAGCTGTTTGCCAGCCATGACGGCCTGATCCTGTCTTCGCCCGAGTACAACGCGCTGCCCACCCCCTTGCTGCTCAACAGCTTTGACTGGCTGTCGGTGGTGGCGGCGGCAGACGGCCTGCCAAGTGGCACGGCCGCCACGGCAGGCAAGCCCACGGGGCTGCTGGCAGCGTCGCCGGGCGCGCTGGGCGGCATCCGTGCGCTGCCCATTGTGCGCACCTATCTGAGCACCAATTTCGCGATGGTGGTCGTGCCCGAACAGCTGGCGCTGCCACATGCCGACCAGCAACTGGGCGACCTGCAGGCCTTGAAAACGCCTCAACTCGACCAGGTGCTCGACAAGGTCGTGGCCTCGGTGATCAGGCAGGCGACCTGGCGTCTGGCCTGATCTGCACAGCACTCAAGGCGCCGAGATGAAGCCCTGCAGCACCTTCAGGGTGCCTTTGGGGTCTTCTTCCTGGGGCAGGTGGCCCAAGCCCTGGAAGGTCACGAGCTTGCACTTGGGAATGTCACGGCAGAACAGATTGCCCTGCTCGGGCGAGATCATCTCGTCCTTCTCCCCCCACATCACCAGTGTGGGTTGCTGGATGCGGCGGATCAGCGCAGAGCTGTTGCCGAACTGCGCCTGGTCCATGCGCTGAAACAAGGCGCGGCGGTTGCCCACGCGCAGGTTCAACTCGAAGTAGCGGTCGACTTTTTCTTTCGTCGCCTTGGCTTCGTCCCCGAACACACTGAGCACGCTGGATTCGACCAGCGAGCGCGGCAGGATGCGTTCGGACACCCAGCGCAAGCCCCGCATGCTGGCGATCTGAAAGGCCAGGGGCATGGACAGCACCGCAGGCTGGTAGCCATCCGAGTCGATCAGCACCAGCTTGCGCACCCGATCTGGTGCCAGCACGGCGGTCTGCCAGGCCACTTCACCGCCCAGGGCGTTGCCCACCAGGATCACCCTTTTCACGCCCAACGTGTCCAGCAGGCGCAGCACGAAGCGTGTGTAGGCATCGATGCGGTAATCGCCTTGTGGGCTGGGCCCGGTCAGGCCAAACCCGGGCAGGTCGACGCTGATGACGCGGCGCGTGGCCTGCAGCCCAGCCTGCCAGCCCTCGTAGGAATGCAGGCTGGAGGACATGCCATGCAGCAGCACGATGGGCAAGGCGTCGTCGCGCGGGCCGGTGTCACGCATGTGAACCTGCATGCCATCCAGTTCAAGAAAGGTGGATGGCTCAGGCGCCCAGCGTGCAACCAGTTGACCCAGTTGGCGGTCGGTTTCCCAGGTGGCCCAGACGGACAAAGCCAGCCCCAGCGCCATCAGGATGGCAAACCACCACAAACGTTTGAACCATTTCATGCGCTCATCATGCTGCGCTTCGGGCGGTTTGCTGCGGCTTGTTCATCTTGCGCAACTGCCGCATCACCAGCACCTGGTACCAAGAACCCAGGATGCGCACGACCTTGTCCAGCGCCTTGGCATCGGGGCCGACCAGCACGCGGCGGGCATTCTTTTCAACGGCTGCGAGGATCTGCAGCGCGGCCGATTCCGGCGTGGTTGTGCTGATCATCTTGTTGGCGCGGCGCTTCTGGGCTTCGATGCTGGCGCCAGTGATTTTTTCCATGGATGGGTCCACCTTGCCGGCCATGGCGATGTTGGTGGCAATGCCGCCCGGGTGCACGCAGGTGGCGCTCACGCAGGCGCCTTCCATCTCCAGTTCCATGCGCAGGGCCTCGGTGTAGCCGCGCACGGCAAACTTGGTGCTGTTGTAAGTGCCTTGCGTGGGCACGGCCATCAGGCCGAACAGGCTGGACGTGTTGATGATGTGGCCATCGCCCGAGGCCTTGAGGTGCGGCAGGAAGGCCTGCGTGCCGTAGACCACGCCCCAGAAGTTGATGCCCATGATCCATTCAAAGTCGGTGATCTTGACGTGCTCTACCGAGACACTCAGCGCCACGCCGGCATTGTTGAAGATCAGGTTGACCTTGCCGTGGTCGCGCACGACCTGATCGGCCCAGGCGTAGACCGCATCGCGGTTGGCCACGTCCAGCTTGGTGATGGTCACGCGCACACCATGCTGCCCTGCCAGTTCGGCCGTCTTGGCCAGCTCGGTTTCATTGACGTCGCTGAGCGCCAGGTTGCAGCCACGGCGGGCCAGCTCGACGGCCAGGGTACGGCCCATGCCCGATGCGGCGCCCGTGATGGCGGCGACTTTGTTCTTGAATGACTTCATGGCTGCGACTTTCCGTGCAAGGTGGGTTGGATCAGGCGGTCACGCGGGTGATGAACGCACCGCATTCCTTCAGGGTCTGGCGTGCCTCGGGCAGCATCAGCATGGTGGGCCACACATGGGGCATCTTGGCCTTTAGGTGCAACTCGCTCTTGACGCCTTGCTGTTGGGCGCGGTCGTGCAGGCGGGTTGAATCAGCCAACAAAATCTCATGCGTGCTGGCATGGATCATCAGCGGTGGCAGGCCCTTCAGGTCGGCGAACAGCGGTGAGGCCAGCGGTGTGTTGGTCGGCTTGCCGGCCAGGTACAAGGCGGCGGCCTCAGGCAATGATTCCGGGTTGAACATCACGTCGACCTTGGCCAGCGTCTTCATGGTCTCGCCTGAACACGACAGGTCGCTCCAGGGCGAGAACAGCACGGCGCCGGCGGGCATGGGCAGACCTTGATCGCGCGAGGCCACCAGGCAGGCCAGAGCCAGGCCACCACCTGCGGAGTCACCGCTGAACACCACGTCCTTGGGCGAGATGCCCTGGCGCAGCAGCTCTTTCCACCAGGCTACAGCGTCATCCACGGCAGCGGGGAACACGGCCTCAGGCGCCATGCGGTAGTCCACCGACAGCACGCGGGCCTCGGCCGTGCGTGCCAGGTAGGCGCAAGTGGGACGGTGCGTTTCGAGGCCGCAGAAGAAATAGCCGCCGCCATGGAAATACAGCACCGTGCGCTTGGGGTTGGCCACGCTGAGCCACTCGGCCGAGCACAGGGCATTGGCGGACTGGGCCGCGACCGGCGTGTGCGTGATGTCCTTGGGCGGAGGCGGGTAGCGCTTGGCCATCTTGTTGACCATGTACCTCGCTTTTTGAACGTTCAACGGGCCGCGTCCATTGCGTTTGAACTGATGACGCAGGACCATGTTGGCGATAACGGATTGAATGCTCATGCTCGCTCGGTGGTGTATTTGTTGAGTTTGAAACGCCGGGTTTTCAGGCGGTACGCAAATGTAAATCCAGGCCAGGCCGCCGTGTTGCGGCCTTTGTCGTTCAGGTACCAGCTCTTGCAGCCGGAGTTCCAGACCGTCTGGCGCAACTCGGCCTGCACGTCGTCAATGAACCGGGCTTGCGCTGCGGGCTTGACGTCCAGTGACTTGATGCGCTCTTCCTTCATGGTCTTGAGCGCGGCGGTGATGTAGTGGGCCTGAGACTCGATCATGAACACCATCGAGTTGTGCCCCAGGCCAGTGTTGGGGCCCATCAGCATGAAGAAGTTGGGGAAGCCCGCCACGCTGATGCCCATGTAAGCCTCGGGGCCCTCTTTCCACACTTCGGCCAGGTCTTGTCCGTTCTTGCCAAACACGGTCCCGGGCGGGATCGGGTCCTGCACCTTGAAGCCCGTGCCAAAGATGATGGCGTCCACCGCATGCTCCTTGCCATCCTTGGTGACCACGCCGCGTGCGGTCACTTCGCGGATGCCTTCGGTGACCACCTCGACATTCGTGCGCGCCAACGCAGGGTAGTACTCGTTCGAGATCAACAGGCGCTTGCAACCCGGCGTGTAATCAGGCGTGAGCTTGACGCGCAGCACCGGGTCCTTGATGGACTGAGCGATCTTGCGCTTGGCCACCTTGGCCACCAGGCCCATCCACTCGGGCTTGAACTTGAAGGCCAGAAAGCGTGCCTCCAAAGTCCAGTACAGCTTGATGCGGGCGATGCGCTGGCGCCATGGGTTGGCCTGGAAGTCAGCCGTTTCATCAGCGCGAATGGGCCGGTCCATCTTGGGCACAACCCAGGGCGGCGTGCGCTGGAAGTAGGTGAGGTGGTCCACCTTGGGCGCGATCTGCGGCACGAACTGGATGGCGCTGGCCCCGCTGCCGATCACGGCCACGCGTTTGCCGACCAGGTCGTAGTCGTGGTTCCAGGTGGCCGAATGGAAGGTGGTGCCCTCAAAGCGCTCGATGCCCTTGATGTCGGGGATGGCCGGGTTGCTCAGGCCGCCCATGCCTGAGATCAGCACATCGCCTTCGAACACGCGGCCGTCTTCGGCCTTGACGACCCAGACCTGGCGGGCTTCGTCGTAGCGCGAGCCGATCAAGTTGGCGTGGAAGCGGATGTGGCGCAACAAGTCGTACTTGGTGGCCACATGCTTGAGGTACGCATAGATCTCGGGCTGTGGCGCGTACATGCGCGACCAGTTTGGGTTGGGCTCGAACGAAAAAGAGTAGAGGTGCGACTCCACATCGCAGGCGCAGCCGGGGTAGGTGTTGTCGCGCCATGTGCCGCCCACATCGCCCGCACGTTCCAGCAGCACGAAGTCTTCTTCGCCTTGTTCTCGCAACTTCACGCCCATGCACAGGCCTGAAAACCCCGTGCCCACCACGATGATCCGGTGGCGTTCCACCCCTGGTGTCGCACCGGGCCCGGTGGCAGGGTGTTGCTTGAATTCATGCGGTTTCATTCAGCGCTCTTTCTGGAAACACATTGACTTGTGACAAGATTTATTGTCAGAATAACTTTGACAATTGTTCATGTCAATATAGACATCCCTATGGACGCATCCATTTCCGACGCCAACCCCCCGAACAAGCGCCGCTACGGCGGTGTGTTGCCCGAAGAGCGCCAGCGCCTGCGGCGAGCCAAGCTCATCGAAGGTGCGCTGGAGGTGTTCGGGACCAAGGGTTTCCACGCCACCACCGTGCGCGAGGTGTGCGTGGCTGCGCATTTGACGGAGCGTTACTTCTACGAGTCCTTCAAGACCTTGCCCCAACTGTTCCTGGCCACCTATGCCGAGTTGCGCCAGCAGTTGATGGACCTGACCCTGGCCGCGCTGGCGCAGTCCGAGCCCACACCGCTGGGCCTGCTGGAGCCCGCCATGCGCGTGTTCCTGGCCTTCATCCGCGACGACCCGCGCAGAGGTCGCATCATGCTGGTGGACTCGTTGGGTGTGAACGACGAGGTGGCTGCACTCAGTGGGGCCACGGCGCGTGACTACTCGGCGCTCATGCGCCAGCACCTGCATTTGCTGGTGCCCCGAGACCGCCGCGACGACGTCAACCTCGATCTGCTGGCCGACGGCATGATCGGCCTGAACGTGCTGCTGGCCGCGCGCTGGATGCAGGACGGCTTCGCCGAACCCATCGACAAAGTGGTTCGCACCAACCTCTTGCCTTACCAAGGTCTGTTGGCCCTGGTGAGTGCGGACGGGCCTCACGCCGACTCAGTTTGATGTCAGAACTGTAGGCCGCCGCGATGGCGCCTCGCCCGGCTTGAGGTTGGCTGCCAGCGCCTCGCGTTCGTCAAACACGAAGCAGTCGCCCTGCCAATGGGCCCCATCGGTCAACTCGAAGTATTTGAGGATGCCGCCTTCAAGCTGGTAGACGTGGTCGATGCCTGCCTCCTGCATGAACAGCGCCGCCTTTTCACAGCGGATGCCGCCCGTGCAAAAGCTGACCACCGTTTTGCCTTCGAAGGTGTCCTTGTGCGCGAGCACGGCATCAGGGAACTGGCTGAACTTGTCGATGCGCCAGTCGATCGCGCCCTCAAAAGTGCCGTAGTCCACCTCGAAGGCATTGCGGGTGTCCAGCGTGACCACGGGGCGGCCTTCATCGTCATGGCCTTGTGCCAGCCAGCGGCGCAGCACGGCGGCCTCCACGGCCGGGGCGCGGCCTGTGTCGCCCCGCTCGTCAGGGCGGATGGTGGGGTGGTTCATGCGGATGATCTCGCCCTTGACCTTGACCAGCAGCTTTTTGAACGGCGTGGCGTCTGACCAGCTTTCCTTGGGTGCCAGGTCGGCAAAGCGCGGGTCTTGTTGGAGTGCGTTCACCCACTCGCGCACGGCCTCTGCAGGGCCAGCCAGGAACAGGTTGATGCCTTCCTCGGCCAGCAGCACCGTGCCCTTCAGATGCAGCGCGAGCGCCTTGGCATGCAGGGCATCGCGCAGGGCGGGGGCGTCGTCCAGGGTGACGAACTTGTAGGAGGAGATGTTGAGGATCGGGTGCATAAGCTGCCATTGTAGAAAGTAGCCCGACCTTGGCGCCACGGGACTTTTACCTTTGGTTTCCGCTCGGGCGAATATATGCGCCCCTTGTCTGTCTACCATCTGCCTGGCAGCACGACCGCTGTTTGAGCCCCCAACCCGCCATGCCCATGACAGACCAAGACGCTCCGGCGGCCACATTGCCAGCCGAGACTGGCGAAGCTTCGCCGCCTCACGAACAGCTTGCAGCGACGTCGGACAGCCGTCCGTGGCTGAAAGGCGTGACGGCCCTGGCGCCGCTGCTCTTGGCGGCATGTGGCGGTGGCGGTGGTGGCGAAGACAATCCGCAAGCCGAACCGCCGGTGTATCCGGCGGGTTTTGATCCGGCCACCGGCCTGATCACGGTGTCGGGCCTGGCAGGTGGATCGGGCAACGCCCCGGCGATGCAGCCCATGTCCAGAAGGGACGCCGCGCGTTTGCTGACTCAGGGCACTTTTGGCATCCGCACACCTGAAGAGGTGGACACGGTTCAAAAGCAAGGCATCGAGTACTGGTTGTGGGGACAGTTCAATGCGGCGTGTGTGCTGCACACCTCCTACCTGGACCAGCAGCGCTCACGCAATACCGATGGCAAGGCGCGGGAAGACATGAGCTACGAAGCCGTGTGGCGCCAGTGGTTGTTTGACATGGGGCAGTTGCGTGCCCGCATGGCCTTCGCGTTGTCGCAGATCATGGTGATCTCCAATGTCGCACCGCAGATCAAGCCCTATGGCATGTCGTCCTACATGGACATGCTCAACCGCCGTGCCTTTGGCAACTTCAGGGATCTGCTCAAGGAAGTGACCCTGCACCCCGCCATGGGCTACTACCTCGACATGCAGGGCAGCATGAAGGAGGACACCAAAAAGGGCACCCACCCCAACGAGAACTTTGCGCGCGAGGTGCTGCAGTTGTTCACCATTGGGCTGGTCAAACTCAATGCCGATGGCAGTACGCAGCTGGATGCCCTGGGCAAGCCCATCCCGACCTACAACGAGAGCGTGGTCAAGGGTTTTGCCAGGGCCTTCAGCGGTTGGGCGTTTGGTGGCGAGGGCAACACGGACACCAAGCTGTTTGGCAAGGAGCGGGTCGAAGTCGAGGCCAACTGGGTGGTGCCCATGAAGCCCTTTGCGACGTACCACGAAACAGGTACCAAGCAGTTGCTGGACAGCAAGGTCTTGCCCGCCGGCCAGACGCCTGAAAAGGATCTTGACGATGCCATCGACAACATCTTCAACCACCCCAATGTCGGCCCCTTCATCGGGCGGCAACTGATCCAGCGCTTGGTGACGAGCAACCCGAGTGCGGCCTACATCGGGCGCATCACGGCCGTGTTCAACAACAATGGCTTTGGTGTGCGGGGTGACCTGCGCGCCGTGGTGCGGGCCATCCTCACCGACGCAGAAGCCCGTGGTGACGACGCACCCACACGCCCGCGTTATGGCAAGCAACGTGAACCGGTGATCCGCCTGGCCAATGTGTTTCGGGCCTTTGGTGCCTGGACGCCCAGCGCGGCCGGACGCACCGAACTGCATGACCTGGACAGCCCTGAAGACGGCCTGAGCCAGAGCCCCTTGCTGGCCCCATCGGTGTTCAATTTCTTCTCGCCCAACTACCGGCACGCCGGCGCGCTCGCGCAAGCCGGCCTGGTGGCACCCGAGTTTCAGATCACCACCGAAACATCCATCGTGGGGTGCTTCAACACCTTTGCGAGTGTGCTGAACTGGGAAGGTTATGGCTGGGGCAAACAGTCGCGCCTGTTCCTGCATTTCGCCCCCTGGGAACCGCTGGCCACCAAGCCTGAACAACTGGTTGACCGCATGGACCTGCTCCTGTGCAACGCCCAGATGAGCGCCACCACGCGCGCCCGCTTGCTCACGCTCATCAAGGCCTTGCCGTCCGGCAGTTGGCAATTGCGGGATCGGATCAAGAAGGCCGCCATGGTGTTGGCGGCATCGCCCGATTTTGTGATTCAGAAATGAGGGCGCAGGCATGAACCCCAGCACCAGAAGACATTTTCTCAAGACCGCCGCCGCTGCCGGCGTGGTGGGCGTGGCCGCCAACCCCTGGATGCAGATGCAGGCCATGGCCCAGGCGGCCAGCGCCGGTGCATCGGACTACAAGGCGCTTGTGTGCCTGTTCATGTATGGCGGCAATGACGGCAACAACCTCCTGTTGCCTTACGAGACGGCCGACCATGCGCTCTACGCGCGAGCGCGCAACACGCTGGCGCTGGACCGCAGCACCTTGCTGCCGATTGCGCCTGGCAATACCGGCGGTCGCCGCTTTGCCCTGCACCCTTCGATGGCTCGCACCAAGGCCTTGTTCGATGCGGGCCGGGTGGCTGTGCTGGCCAATACCGGGCCCTTGGTTGTACCCACCACCAAGACCGAATTCGAGCGTCGCAGCGTGCCCTTGCCCGCCAACCTGTTCTCGCATGCCGACCAGCAAAATGCCTGGCAGACCGACAGCTTCAGCCCCACGGTGCGTGGCGGCTGGGGCGGGCGCATGCTGGAGCGCCTGGTCGACGCTGGCACAGCCAACCGGGGCTACAGCTGTATCTCCGTCACCGGCAGTGCCTTGTGGGGCACAGGCGATGGCAGCCTGCTGCCCTACCGGGTGCCGTCGTCCGGGCAGTTCGGGCTCAATTTCTACACGCCGGGGGGCACCGATCCGCTGTCGGTCGCGCTGGGCGGCCTGATGAGCGAGACGCGCAGCGACCTGTTCGAAGCAGCCTGGTTGCAGACATTCAAGCGTGCCGCCGACAACCAGCATGTTCTGTCTGATGCCTTGAATGCCAGCACGGCCAGCGTCGCATTCCCTGGGTCGGAGCTGGGCAGGCAGTTGTCGATGATCTCGCGCCTGATCAAGGCCCGCAGCGCCTTGGGCCTCAAGCGCCAATGCTTCTTCTGCTCGATAGGCGGTTTCGATACCCATGGCGATGACCAGAGGTGGGTGCAGCAGCAGAAGTTTGCCGAGATCGATGAGGCCCTCAAGGCCTTCAACGACGAGGTGAATACGCAAGGTCTGGGGCCCCAAGTCACCCTGTTCACGGCATCGGACTTCGGGCGCACGCTGGTGTCCAACGGCAGTGGCTCGGACCACGGCTGGGGCAATCACCATCTGGTGATGGGGGGCGCGGTCAAGGGCGGGCAGCTCTATGGTCGCTTCCCAGATCACACCGTGGGTGGCCCTGATGACATCGGTGGCGGCAACTGGATCCCTTCGCTGTCGCTGGACCAGTTGGGCGCCAACCTGGGCCTCTGGTTCGGGGCGGGCGCCGTGCAGGGCGAAGTCTTCCCGCAATCGGTCAACTTTGACGTGCTGGACATGATGACGGTCTGATGAGGCCGTGGCCCAAAGGCGTCAGGCCTCAGGCGTGCGCCTGTGCCAGTGTGCCTTCTGCCTGCGTCGGCTTGCCGTGTTCATGCAGCCCGAACTGCCGGATCAGCCGGGCGCGCTTGGCGGGCAGGAAGTTGATGCGGTCCACGTCGCCCCCGGTTGCCTTGATCACCAGCGGGTCCATGATCGCGAACCACACGGGCGGCAGGTAGGCAGCCAGGAACATGCCGAAATAGCCCGATGGCAGCGTGGGCAGCTCGGGGAAGTTGCGCAGCGACTGGTAGCTGCGCGTCGGGTTGGCATGGTGGTCGGAGTGGCGCTGAAGGTGGAACACCACCAGGTTCGACACGACATGGTTGCTGTTCCATGAGTGATGCGGCTGGCAATGCTCATAACGGCCGTTGGGCAGCTTCTGGCGCAGCAGGCCGTAGTGCTCGATGTAGTTGGCCGAGGTCAGCTGAAAGGCGCCCCAGAAGGCCACAGCCAACAAGATCGGCACCATCTGCACGCCGAATGCGGTGACCAGTCCGCCATACAGCAAAGCCGTGATCAAACCCGCCTGCACGATTTCGTTGTCCAGGCTCCAGGGTGATTTGCCCATGCGCTCCAGGCGCTCTGACTCCAGGTCCCATGCGCGAAAGTAAGCCCCGGGCAACTCTCGGAACATGAAGCGGTAGATGCTCTCGCCCATCTTGGACGAGGCCGGATCTTCTGGTGTGGCCACGTGGCGGTGGTGGCCCCGGTTGTGCTCGACCGAGAAATGCCCATATGCCCCCAGTGCCGAGTTGAACAAGCCAACCTTGCGGCCCAGCCAGTCTTTCTTGTGGCCCAGTTCATGGCTGAGGTTCAGGCCAAAGCCCAGCATCGACCCCGTGATGATCACCGTGGCCAGCCAGCTGTACCAGGGCAGTTCGTGCGTGCCCAGGTAGATGACGTTGAACAGCAGGCCGCCCCACAAGACGGGCACCACGGCGTAGTTGATGTAGCGGTAGTAGCGGTCAGCCTCCAGGCGCGGCACGACCGACTCAGGCGGGTTGCTCAGGTCTTCGCCCATCAGCTTGTCCAGCAGCGGGATGCCGACGTAGAACAGGGCAATGCCAGCGAAGAACCAGGCCTGGCTTGTGGCCCCCAGCATGTGGGCAACCGGGCCGACGGCCACCCCGGCTGGCGCGATGACCGACAGCAGCCACATCCAGCGTTTGCGATCGCGGTAGGCGGTCTGTTGGCCTGTGTTCAAGGGCAAGGTGTGGCGCATGTCAGTCTCCTCAGTCTGTTGGACCCATGGCATGACTGTGCGTTTTTGTCCGCAAGGGCAACACCGCTTGCGCTGGCAACATATCGTCATATAGTGACAAGCCGCCCGCTGCAAGAAAGTTGTCCATGCACGCACCGCAGGCCTGGCTCACGCCATCGCTTCACCCCGTTTACGCCAGACTCATCTGCGCCGAGTTGCGGCGTCGGGGCTTTTCAGAGGCGGAGATCTTGGACGGGACCCGGTTGAGCTGGGCTGACCTGCATGGCCAAAGCCTCTTCCTGAGCTTTGAGCAGGTGCGCCGACTGATCTTGCGCGCCCTGGCGCTCAGCCAGTCGCCGTCTCTGGGGCTGGTGGTGGGGCAGAGCACGCAGTTGTCGGCACATGGGGCACTGGGCTATGCCGCCATGGCAGCCAGCGACATCGGCCAGGTGTTGACGCTCATGCAGCGCTTCACCGCCCTGCGCCAGAGCGTGGCCTATTTTGATGTGGACACGACCGAGGGTTTGGCCCTCGTGCTGCGCGAGGAGCGCTCTGCACCCGAGGTGCGCGAGTACCTGATGGGTCATTTTGCGGCAGGTTTGATCCGGTTGATGGAGACCATCACGGGGCAGGACCTGCGGTCGCGCATCAAGGTGCACTGGCCCTTCGCCGAGCCGCCCTGGGCTCAGGCTTACCGCGATTTCTGCCCGAACCTGTGCTTTGGTGCACAGGCCTTGCGCATCGACCTGCCCTTGGACTTGCTCACCTGCCCGAGCCTGGCGCCGGACCCGGATGCCTACCGCGTGGCCCTACGCGACTGCGAGCGCCAGTTGGGGCAGCTGCAAGGTGGAAGCGTGACCCTGCGTGTGCAGCAGCGCCTGCTGGCGTGTGTGGGCAGCTATCCCACCTTGGAGCAGATGGCCGAGACCGAGCATGTCTCGCCCCGCACCCTGATTCGCCACCTGCGTGAAGAAGGGGTGACCTACCAGTACCTGCTCGACCATGTGCGCGAAGAACTGGCTTGCTGGCTGCTGGTGCAGACACCGCTGAGCGTCGAAGCGATTGCCGAGCGCCTGGGTTACCAGGACACGTCCAACTTCAGCCGCACGTTCAGACGCTGGCTGGGCGTCACCCCGCGCGCTTTCAGGATGGTCAGGGCGGAGCCGAGCGCGCTGACAAATCCCTCATCCAGTCCACAGTGAGCTGGCATAGCTGATCCCGTACTTCGGGCGACGTGATGGTGTGGTCTGCGTTCGACAGCCGGGCCAGTTGAATCAGCTGGCGAGACACGGCTTGCTGCCACTCGGGGGTGGGCATGGCCTGGTCTTCGAATTCTTGGGCGATAGGGTCTTCATCGCTCAAGGCCATGGCAAAGGGGATGCCGCTTTGGCGCACCTGATGGCCAATGCGCGAGGGCAGTGGCAGGGCGTCTGCCTGGTTGGTCACACTGCTGTCAGCCGAGCGCGTCGATGAGCGTCCGATCCGTTTGGCCAGCGCCTGGCGAACCGTGTCCAGCAACACGTTGAACGCGCGCATGCCGACCTGGCCTGTCAGCACCTTGCGCCAGAAGGCACCATCGAGCAAGCGGCGCACGTAATAGTGCCGCAGCCTGGTGATGGCGCCGCCTTCGGTGGTGTGCACCCAGGGGTTGATGAGGATCAGCCCCTGAACCCGCTTGTCACTGGGCGCATACATGCACGAGGCGCTGGCGCCATCGCACAGGCCCCACAGCACCACGCGCTTGAGGGTGGGCACTTCTCGAAAGAAGGCGTTGACGGCAGCCTGCACGTCATCGTGAACCGTCTCGAAACTGCGCAGCTCGGCCCAGGAGTCGCCCATGCCTCGGTAGTCAAAGCGCATGGCCGGGAAGCCTTGCGAGGCAGCGTGGCGCGCCAGCTTGACGAACAGGCGGTGGCTACCAACACGGTACTGCGGGCCGCCCACGACGATGAGCAGACCGGTCTGTGCCTCTGGGGCGCCAGTCGGGCGGCTGATGATGCCGATGCTGGGTTCCCCCACGCAGTCGAACACCAGGGCTTGTTCGTCGTAGTTCATGCTGCCCAAGCCCGCAGGGCCGCCAGGGACGGCTCAATCAGATTGGCTGCCGTCTCTATTTCCTTGGACTGCCAGAACTTGTTCCCCTGCACGGCCTGCCCTTGGCAGGCGCGTCCGGCTTCGGTAGCCGACGACAGCCAGTTTTCGATGGCCGGGGTGAGTTCAGGCGGGTCACCGCTCACCACTTCGAGCAGGGTGACCGGACCCGTGTCATCTGCCGCAGGACTGAAGACAGCTGCCTCCAAGCCGCTGGCCATGGCAGGGGACAGCCAGTACCCGCCTATCGAGGCGGCTTGTCCGGCTTGCAGCGATGCACGCAGCTCGGTCAACAGGTTCTTGGCC
>Ga0209066_10003358_pt1 | contig 18355 bp, 15 predicted proteins | sample All_14_2_FD_187198 | JGI IMG/M metagenome (GOLD analysis project Ga0209066, IMG submission 187198) | Freshwater microbial communities in response to fracking from Pennsylvania, USA - Allegheny Zone_MetaG_DW_15 (SPAdes) (version 2) ... | reverse complement strand
TTCGGCACGCTGGTGTCCGTCGCCCGTGACCATACCCTCGGCTTCGTCGAGCTGAACGAGGATTTGATCCGCAGAACGGCGGAGGCCAGCTGGGATGCCATCAAACGATAGGGCATCGGAGGGCAGTCGCTTCAGACACATGATACAACAGGCAATCTCCAGCCGCTCCGGCCTCGGGACACCCCATCGTCCCGCCTCCGGCATCGGTCGCCATCACCATTCAAGGACGGAAATCATGAGCACACTCAAGATACGCGCACCTTTCATCGCCCTTGCCCTGGCCGCCGCCATGCTGCTCGGCGCCTGCAAGGATGGCAAGCAAGCCCCCCAGACCATGGGCGCCGGCGGTCCGGCCGAGGTCGAGACGATCACCGTCGTCTCCCAGGCGGTCCGCCTCAGCGAAGAGCTGCCGGGCCGAACCAGCGCCTTCCGGGTCGCCGAGGTCCGGCCCCAGGTCGGCGGCATCCTGCAGCAACGACTGTTCACCGAGGGCAGCGAGGTCAAGGCCGGGCAACTGCTGTACCAGATTGACCCCGCCACCTATCAGGCCGCCTTCGACAGTGCCAAGGCGGCATTGGCCAGGGCCGAGGCGGCGGAATACTCGACCCGGCTGAAGGCCGATCGCTATCGGACCCTGGTCCGCACCCAGGCGGTCAGCACCCAGGAGCAGGTGGACTCGGAAGCCGCATGGAAGCAGGCGGTGGCCGAGGTCGCCGCCGCCAGAGCGGCCCTGGAGACCACCCGGATCAATCTCGAATATACCAGGATCACCGCCCCGATCGGCGGCCGCATCGGCAAGTCGATGGTCTCCGAGGGCGCCCTGGTCACCGCCCAGCAGGCGACCGCCCTGGCCGTCATCCAGCAGCTTGACCCCCTCTATGTCGATGTCAGTCAGTCCGCCGGCGAAACGCTGAATCTGAAAAAACGCTTCACCAGCCAGGAAAAAGGGAAGCAACCGAAGACCGAGGTCCGGGTGCTCCTCGATGACGGCGCGGAATTTGCCGAGACGGGATCTCTCGAATTTTCCGACACCACCGTCGACCAGTCGACCGGTACCGTGACCCTGCGGGCCACGGTCGCCAACCCCCGGGCCGAACTGCTGCCGGGACTGTTCGTCCGCGCCCGCCTGACCCGTCAGGTGGCGCAGCAGGCCATCCTGGTGCCGCAGGCCAGCATCATCCGCGACAGCCGGGGCAAGGCGCTGGTCATGCTGGTGGATGCCACATCCAAGGTCGAGGCCCGGCCGGTCGAGACCGGCCAGAACCTGGGCGATCAGATCGTCGTCACCGAAGGATTGACCGCCGGTGATCGCCTGATCGTGGCCGGCCTGCAGAAAATCAAGCCGGGGGTACCGGTCACAATCGCCGATCCGAAACCGGACCTCAAGCCCAAAGCCGCACCGGCGCAACCGGCGGCAGCCGGGAAGGCGGAGTGAGCCATGGCCAGATTCTTCATCGACCGTCCCATTTTCGCCTGGGTGATCGCCATCGTCACCATGATGGCCGGCACCATTTCCGTCATCAACCTGCCGGTCTCCCAGTATCCGGAGATCGCCCCGCCATCGGTGCGGATAACCACCAAATATCCCGGCGCCTCGGCCCAGACCATCGAGAACAGCGTCACCCAGATAATCGAACAGAACATGACCGGGCTGGATAATTTCATCTACATGAAATCCGAGAGTTCCTCCTCGGGCAACGTCACGATCACCCTGACCTTCGAAACCGGCACCGATGGCGATATCGCCCAGGTCCAGGTCCAGAACAAGCTGCAGCAGGCCCTGGCGCTGCTGCCCCAGGAAGTGCAGCAGGAAGGGGTCCAGGTCAACAAATCGAGTTCGACCTTCCTGATGATCGTCGGCCTGATCTCGACCGACGGCAGCATGGAGAATTTCGATCTCGGCGACTACATGACGACCCAGCTCCGAGATCCCTTGAGCCGAACCCCGGGGGTCGGCAGCATCCAGATATTCGGCGGCGGCTACGCGATGCGGATCTGGCTCGATCCCAACAAACTCAACAGCTTCCAGCTGACACCAAGCGACGTGGCGACCGCCATCAGGGCCCAGAACCACCAGGTCGCCGTCGGCAGCCTGGGCGGTACCCCGTCGGTCGCCGGCCAGCAGATCAACGCGACGATGATGGCCCAGACCATGATGAGTTCGCCGGAGGAGTTCGCCCAGATCCTCCTCAGGGTCAAGGCCGACGGCTCCCAGATTCGCCTGAAGGATGTCGCCCGGGTGGAGATCGGCGGCGACAACTATTCGGCGCGGGCCAACTTCAACAACCAGCCGGCCTCCGGCATGGCGATCATGCTGGCGACCGGCGCCAACGCCCTGGCCACCGCGGAGGCGGTCAAGGCCAAGATCGCCGAGCTCGAGCCCTATTTCCCGGCCGGCATCAAGGTGGTCTATCCGTACGATACCACCACCTTCATCAAAATTTCGATCGAGGAGGTGGTGAAGACCCTGATCGAGGCGATCATCCTCGTGTTCCTGGTCATGTACCTGTTCCTCCAGAATTTCCGCGCCACCCTGATCCCGACCATCGCCGTGCCCGTCGTCCTGCTCGGCACCTTCGGCATCATGGCGGTGTTCGGGTATTCGATCAACACCATGACCATGTTCGGCCTGGTGCTGGCCATCGGCCTGCTGGTCGATGACGCCATCGTCGTCGTCGAGAACGTCGAGCGGATCATGGCCGAGGAAGGGTTGTCACCGCTCGAGGCCACCCGCAAATCGATGGACCAGATCACCGGCGCCCTGGTCGGCATCGCCCTGGTCCTCTCGGCGGTCTTCGTGCCGATGGCCTTCTTCGGCGGTTCCACCGGCGCCATCTACCGCCAGTTCTCGCTGACCATCGTTTCGGCCATGGTCCTGTCGGTCCTGGTGGCCCTGATCCTGACCCCGGCCCTCTGCGCCACCCTGCTCAAACCGGTCAGCAAGTGCGGCCATGTCCAGAAACGGGGATTTTTCGGCTGGTTCAACCGTTTCTTCGAACGTAATGCCAACCGCTACAGCAGGGGCGTCGGCTATATCCTGCTGCGAACCGGCCGCTTCGGGTTGATCTATCTCCTGATGATCGGCGGCATGGCCTTCTTTTTCACCAAGCTGCCGACCTCCTTCATCCCCGAGGAGGACCAGGGCGTCTTTCTGACCATGGTACAGTTGCCGGCCGGCGCCACCCTCGATCGCACCGAGAAGGTGCTCAACCGGGTGCGCGACCATTACCTCACCAACGAGAAGGAGAACGTCAAATCTGCCTTTGCCATCGCCGGTTTCAGTTTCGCCGGCCAGAGCCAGAACACCGGCATGGTCTTTGCCCAGTTGCGGGACTGGAAAGAGAGGAAGAACCCGCAGCAATCGGTCAAGGCCATCATCGGTCGGGCCATGGGGGCCTTCATGCCGATCAAGGAGGCGATGGTCTTCGCCTTTAACATCCCGGCCATCCCGGCGCTGGGCACCTCGACCGGTTTCGACTTCTTCCTCCAGGACCGGGGCGGGCTCGGCCATGAAAAACTGCTCGAGGCCCGGAACATGCTGCTCGGCATGGCCGCCCAGAATCCCGATCTCACCAAGGTCCGGCCCAACGGCATGGAGGATACCCCGGAGTATGACCTCGATATCGATTACGAAAAGGCCATGGCCCAGGGCGTCAGTGTCGGCGATCTCAACGCCACCCTGTCCACCGCCTGGGGGGCCAGCTACGTCAACGATTTCCTCCATCAGGGACGGGTCAAGAAGGTCTACCTCCAGGCCGACGCCCCGTTCCGCATGCAGCCGGAAGACCTCGATCTGTGGTATGTCCGCAACGCCACCGGGGCGATGGTTCCATTTTCGACCTTTACCAGCGGCGCCTGGAGTTTCGGTTCGCCCCGCCTGGAGCGCTATAACGGCGATCCGGCGATCGAGATTGTCGGCGAGGCCGCTCCCGGCAAGTCGAGCGGCTATGCCATGAATCTCATCGGTCAGCTGGTGGCGCAGCTGCCGGCCGGCATCGGTTACGAGTGGACCGGCGCCTCCTACCAGGAGCACAAGGCCGGCACCCAGGCCCCGGCGCTGTACGCCATTTCGCTGCTGGTGGTGTTTCTGTCGCTGGCCGCCCTCTACGAGAGCTGGACCGTCCCCTTATCGGTCATGCTGGCGGTCCCCATCGGGGTGCTCGGCGCCCTGCTGGCCGCCTACAGCCGCGGCATGGAGAACGACGTCTATTTTCAGGTCGGTCTGCTGACCACCATCGGCCTGTCGGCCAAGAACGCCATCCTCATCGTCGAGTTCGCCAAACGGCGCTACGACAAGGGGAAAGACCTCGTCGAGGCCACGATCAAGGCCTGTCGCCAACGACTGCGGCCGATCCTGATGACCTCACTGGCCTTCATGCTCGGCGTCCTGCCGCTGGCCCAGAGCACCGGTGCCGGCGCCAACAGCCGCCACGCCATCGGTACCGGCGTCCTCGGCGGGATGCTGTCGGCGACCGCGCTGGCGATATTCTTCATCCCGCTCTTCTTCGTCGTGGTGATCCGTCTGTTCAGCAGGGGCCGTAAACAACAGGATACCGCCGACGCGGTTCAGGAGTGATAATCATGAATGTGAAAGCATATACCGGTGCCGCCGTGCTTACCGTCCTCCTGGCCGGCTGCTCCCTTGCACCGCAGTACCAGCAGCCGGCGATGCCGGTTGCGGAAAATCTGCCGACCTATGCCGCACCGGCAGGTCAGCAACCACCGGCAGCCGGGGTCGACGATGCCGCCGCCCTGAGCTGGAACCGGTTTTTCACCGATCCGACCCTGCAGAGGCTGATCTCGACCGCCCTGGAAAACAACCGCGACCTGCGCCAGTCGGCCCTTACCGTCGAAAGCTATCAGGCCCGGTACCGTATCCAGCGCGCGGCCCTGCTGCCGTCGGTCAGCGCCACGCCCTACATTGCCCGGCAGCGGACCTTCTCGAGCAACCGCGAGGTCGATCTCGAAGTGGCGGCCTTCACGGTCGGCATCACCGCCTATGAACTCGATCTGTTCGGGCGGGTCCGCAACCTCAAGGACGATACCCTGGAACAGTATCTGGCCCTGGCCGAGACGCACAGAAGCGCCCGCCTCAGCCTGGTGTCAGAGGTGGCCACGGCCTACCTGACCCTGGTGGCCGACCGGGAACTGCTGACCATCACCGAAGAGACATTCGGCAACGAATCGGAGGCTTACGCCCTGGTCGAACAGCGGTTGAAGGAAGGTATCGCCAACCAGCTGGATCTGGCCCAGGCCCGTACCGCAATGGAAAACGCCAGGGTCAATCTCGCCCACTATCGGCGCCAGGTGGCTCAGGATATCAACGGCCTGGCACTGCTGACCGGAGCGACGGCGGAGAAACTTGAAATCGATGCCGATTCGTTGAATGCCCTGCAGCCGATGGCCGCCCTGCCGTCGCGGCTATCTTCTCAGGTTCTCCTCCAGCGACCGGACATCATCGCCGCCGAGCATCAGCTGAAAGGGGCCAACGCCAATATAGGGGCGGCCCGGGCTGCCTTTTTCCCCACCATCAGCCTGACTGCCAACGCCGGCTACATGAGCGCCGATCTCGGCAACATGTTCTCCGACGGCGGCGAAACCTGGCTCTTCTCGCCCAATATCAGCGTACCGATATTCACCGGCGGACGGCTCCGGGCCGAGCTCGACGTCGCCACGCTCCGCCGCGAGATATCCGTTGCCGGCTACGAACAGGCCATCCAGACCGCCTTCCGTGAGGTGGCCGACGCCCTGGTCGCCAGAACAACCTACGCCGATCAGGTGGCCGCCCAGATGGCCAGTGTCGAGGCCAACACCAACTATTACCGGATGGCCAGGGAACGCTACCGGCAGGGCCTGGACAGCTACCTGACGATGCTCGACGCCCAGCGATCGCTGTTCAGTGCGCGCCAGGCCTATGTGATGACCAGGCTGGCGGGAATGGTCAGCCAGATCAACCTCTACAAGGCCCTGGGTGGTGGCTGGAAGACCAAAAGCTGACCGGGGGCCGAAGGTTTCAATGCCAAAAGATAAGGCCGTCATCCCTGCCAGGGATGGCGGCCTTTTGTCGTTCACCGGTTCACCAGGTGATGGGGCGGGGTCGCCCTGACGCGGTCGGCCTATTTGAAGGTCAGATTGAAGGCCCCTTCGTGGTAGAGATGGTTGATCTGGGAATTATCGAAAATCGCTATTCCGAAGGGATAGCTCTTGCCCTTGTCGGTGAACTGGACATCCTGGGTCTCGACATTCTCCCCTTCCGTCTTCAGTGACCGCATGACTTCCAACGTCCACACCCCGTTGTCGTAATGGTTGCGGGCGAGGACATCGGCCCGGCCGCCGACCAGCGGCGAAATCTCGATACCGGGGATGATGGCGCCTTCCTTGAAGGTATCGACAAACGCTGTTTTCTTGTCCGGCACCACATAGTACTGCTCGTCGGCGGTGGGATTGTTGTTCATGAAGGCGGGACCGGTCTTGTCGGCATTGACGTTGTCCTTGTAGCCGCCGCCCTTGGGGGCGGTATCGTTGCGCCGGCCCCAGCCCTCGTTGACCTTGGGATCGGTGTTGTTGTCGACATACTGGTCGTCGAACATCCCCATCGGCATGGTGCGGACGAACTTGGCGTGCCACATGTCGATGGTCTCGGCGGCCGAGGCGGTGTATTTGCGGCCTGGAGACGTGTCACCCGGTTCGTCAAGATGGCAGGCAATCATGCAGCCCTCGGTCTCGAAACCCTTGGTGCTGATGTTCCAGAACATCGCCAGCTTGTCTTCGTAATAGGTATTGTCGTGGCCGGTGCTGTCCTTCTTCGTCTGTTTTTTCCAGGAGCCGTCAGCCTGCTTGACCCAGGGAGCACGCACCAGGCTCTTGGTCGGATCCTTATAGCTGATGAGAAAATAGATATTCTTATCGTCATACATGGATTTTATCGTCACCTCGGTGCTTTTCATCCCCGGATAGCCGTTGCTCGGCTCATAGGGCAGTTGATCCAGGGTGACGGTGAAAGGTGCTGCCGCATCCCAGGCCTTTTCGGCCTTTCCGTCCAGTGTCACCGGCGAGCCGGTTTTGGTGCTGATCAACATTTTGTCAGCGGCATATCCCGAGGTCCCGAAAGCAACCACGCCGGCCATTGCCAGTATCCCGATCTTGTTCATACTGTCCTCCATCGTTGGCAGTTTGTCCGTTATGGACTCAACACACTTCCCATGATGGAACTATAGGCGACGGCCATCAATGATTCCAGAGAATGATTACTACTGACAGATGGCGTATTGTGAACAGTACTTCACAACCGGAGTGTACTGCGCTGAATTACGATGCAATTCTTTTTGACAGCAGGTGCAGGCACTCGATGATTTTTTCGCCTTGCGGTGTCAGGCGATACGATTTTTCCCGGTTCTGGCCGATCAAATTGTTGTTCTTGAGATTTTTGAGGTGGAAATTGACCTTGGTGTGGTCACTGATCCCGAGGGTGCGGGTGATATCCATGAACCGCATTTCACCGTTGGTCGACAAGGCGGTCAGGATCTGTCTCCTGATCGGGTTGGACAGACAGGTCAGGGCCTCGTCCATGCACGGCTCCTCGTGCTGCAGATCGAATTTCAGGACCTCCAGCGCCCGGCGCACAGCCATCAGCAGGTCGTCGCGTTTGAAGGGTTTGCTGAGGTAATCGTCCGCCCCGCCGCGCATCGCCGCCACCGCGTTGTCAACGGTGGAGAAGGCGGTGATCATGATGATTTTGGTGGCCGGATAATCTCTTTTCAGCAACGGCAGCAGGGCCATCCCCCCCATCCCCGGCATCATGTTGTCGACCAGGACCAGGCGGGGGGTCACATCCTCGAGAGCCTGCAGGGCGGCCTCCGCCGTCGCGCAGGCGGTGACCGTATAGCCGTCGTCCTCGAGAATCTCGACAATGCTCTCGCGCAGGTCCTGGTCGTCATCGATCACCATGATGGTTTCAGTTATCATCGGCTACTCCCGGGAAAGAGACGGTTACTTGCGTACCTTTCTCCTTGCTGCTTTTCAATTCGATATCGCCCCCGTGCTGTTTGATTATATTATAACACACCGATAGCCCCAGGCCTGTGCCCTTGCCGATTTCCTTGGTGGTGAAAAACGGATCGAACACCTTGCCCAGATGCTTCTGGTCGATACCATGACCGGTGTCGGCGATTACGACGACAACCCGATTCCCGTCCGACGAGGTCGTGACCTCGATCCGGTCCCCTTCGCCGCAGGCATCGAGGCTGTTCATCAACAGGTTGACGAACACCTCCTCGAGTTTCCATGGAATTCCCATAACCTCAGGAACCTCCTGCACTTTGAGGTGGATAATCGAGGAAAGCTGCTGATGCTGGAGCAGGTGGAGGGCACTGGTCAGGACCCGATTGATGCTGGTCGGTTCGAGAGCCGTTTCCTTTTCCCTGGAGAAGTGCAGCAGTTCCCTGGCGATCCGCGACGCCCGGTCGATATTGCGCTCAATGGCCGTGATTTTCCGGCCGACCCGGCCGTCTTCCCCCACCAGATCCTTGAGCATCTCGATGTTGAGCGAGATATTGGTCAAGGGGGTATTGATCTCGTGGGCGATCCCCGCCGCCAGGATACCCATCGAGGTCAGTTTCTCCGATTGCGAAAACCGCTGCAACTGCTCCCTGATCAACTCCCGCTGCTCGATATTGAACAACGACAGGGCCCGGATGGTGAAGAACATGATGAAAAACGCACACAGGCCCCTGAAGAGGATGATCTTGACGCCGACAATCGGGACCACCACGTCTGAGGGCACCAGACCGGCGACGATGGCATACCCGTTCATGCAGCCACCGGCGAGGATGAAATGTATCGCGGTGCCGTGGGAAAAGTTCCGCACGGTCCGGGAGTAGCACACCAGACCGATCCCCGACAACAGGGCGCCGGGAAAGGCCACCAGCAGCCGGGTGTTGGTATCCCTGCCGCTGCCGAGATCGAGATAGGCGGCGAAGAGAATCATCGACAGGGCAACAAAACCCACCAGAACCTTGACACGAGGTGGGGTGTTTGACAGGGCCTGATCACCGCGGAGGGTGATGATATTGAGAAACAGCCCGAAATACAGCAGGGGCAGAAACGAGAGGCTGACGACCGCAAGACGGAAGACCTTGAAATTGCTGTCGCCGATGGCCGGAAAGAGGAGTTCCAGCAGTTCCAGCCATTCATGGAAACCATGAATAATGCCGAATACCGCCAGTAAGCGGATGATTTTGGCGATCCCCAGCTCGCTCAAACGGATATCCCGGGAAAAAATCGCCACCCCCAGGGTGAAAAATGTCAGTCCGTAGAGCAAATGGAGAATGAAAACCCAGACCATGGCATCTCCGGTTCAATCAGGGTACCCCCTCCTTTCGGAGCGGAAGAGGTCATCGGATCAGGCGGAACTCGGCCGGGATCGCCGGCATCGCCCCGGCTCGGCCGCAGACCCAGGCGGCGAGACGATTGGCCAGGTCATTGATCTCGGCCAACGGCAGGCCGAGAAGCATTCCCACGGTCACCGCGGCGGTGAAGCTGTCGCCGGCGCCGATGGTGTCGACCAGGTTGACGCTGATGCCGGGGTGATCGGAAATCTCCGCCGCACTCACCAGCAGGCTGCCATGCCCGCCCCGGGTGAGGAGGGCCAGCTGCAGGCCGAATCGCTCCCGCAGTTGTCCAAGCTGATGCGACGCGTCGCCGGTCAATTGGAAAAAGCCGGCCAGCACCGGCAGCTCATCATCGTTGAGTTTGACGATATCGGTCCGTTCGAGGGAAGTCCGCACGATCTCCGGCGAATAGAAGTGCTGGCGGAGGTTGACGTCGAAGACCCTGATTACGGCCGGCGGCAGGCGGCGGAGAAAATCAACGATCACCCGGCGGGAATCGGCGGAACGCTGGCACAGGGTGCCGAAACAGACCGCTGCCGCCCTGGTCGCGGCAGCCTCGGCCATGTCGTTGATTTGCAGGTGATCCCAGGCCACTTCGTCGGGAAAACGGTAGGTCGCGATTCCCCGATCGTCTAGGATTGCCTCGACATAGCCGGTCGGGTAGCGATCGGTGACGGCGATTCCGGCCGTCGACAGCCCTTTGACCGCAAGTACCCGCAGGGCCCGTTCGCCGCGGTCGTCCATCCCGACCGTCGACACCGGCAGGCCGACCGCGCCGAGGGCGGCGGCATGGTAGCTGAAATTGGCCGGCGCCCCGCCCAGCTGTTCACCGCCGGGCAGGACATCCCAGAGCAGTTCTCCCAGGCCTATGAGCAATGGTCGATCCATGGCCACCTCCGGTGTAATGTCGTGCTGTCCCTGCTATTCCCTGGTGGCCGGGGCCAGACGGGCTCGCAGGTACTCGATCCCGGCCGGCATGAACGACAGGGCGACGATGCCGATCAGCACGACCGACAGATTCTTCTTGATGAATTCGACATTGCCGAACAGATAGCCGAGGGTGGTCAGCCCGCCGACCCAGAGCACGGTGCCGAAGACGCTGAAAGCGAGGAAACGGAGGTAGGGCATTTCGCCGACCCCGGCGACAAAGGGGGCGAAGGTGCGGACGATGGGGACGAAGCGCGCCATCGTCACGGTCTTGCCGCCATGGCGAGCGTAGAAGGCATGGGTTCGGTCGAGATAGTCGCGGCGAAAGATCTTCGAATCGGGGTTGGCAAAGAGTTTTTCGCCGATGAACCGGCCGATGAAATAATTGCTGGAATCGCCGAGGATGGCGGCGGCCATCAGGCAGACGATCAGCACCGGCAGATCCATGCCGCCGGTGGCGGCGATGGTGCCGGCGACAAAGAGCAGCGAATCTCCCGGCAGAAAAGGCGTCACCACCAGCCCGGTCTCGCAGTAGATAACGGCGAAGAGAATGCCATAGACCCAGATGCCGTAACTGTCGACCAGTTGCGCCAGGTAGATATCAAGATGGAGAAAGATGTCGATCGGGTTGAATTCCATTGTAATCCTGAGGATAGGAAGATGGACAGGATTGGTATCTGCAAACAGCAAACGGGAAAGGCTTTCGTCATACAGCCTTTCCCGTTTGTTATCAAACGTCAATGGAAATGGTTACTGTCCCTGATACGGAACGAAGCGGCCATTCTTGACGGTAATCATCGTAAAGGCATCCTGACGCAGACCACAGTGGTCCTGGAGCGAAAAATTGAACTCGCCGGCGGTACCGAAATAGCCGGTCAGATTCTCGATGGCGTCCCTGACCTTCTCCTTGTCGAGCCCCGCCTTGGCGATCGCCTTATCGAGGATCATCAGCGCATCGTAGGAATGGCCGCCGAAGGTGCTGATATCCTCCTTGAACCGCGTTTCGTAACCCTGCTTGTACTTGAGCAGGAACTCCTTCTGGGGGCCGTCCGGCAGACTCTCGGCGACGATGAGCCGGCTGGCCGGGAAGATGATCCCCTCCGCCGCTTCCCCGGCTACTTCGACATACTTGACATTGGCGAAACCATGGCTCTGGTAGAGCGGGATACCCCACCCGGCCTGGCGGATATTCTTGGCCAGGATCGACTGGGCCGGGACGATCGACCAGTTGACGACGGCCTGCAGCCCTTCGATGGCCTTGATCTTCGCCACAACGGCGCTCAGATCCTTGGCATCCTTGTCGTAGACCTCGGTGGCGAGGATCTCGATCCCATATTCCGGCGCCAGTTTGGTCAGCTGCGCCTTGCCGGCGTTGCCGAAGCCGTCGTTGCCGGCCAGCACCGCAACCTTAGTGATCCCCTTGCGCTGCATCGTCTGGTAGATCTGCCGTGCCGCCAGGCTGTCGTTGGGAGCGGTCTTGAAGACATAGCGGGCGACCGGATTGACGATCAGTTCCGCCGAGGCGCAGGAGATCAGGATGGTCCCGGACTTCTCGCAGATGTCCTTGATCTTCAGGGTCTCACCGCTGGTCGACGGGCCGATGATGGCAAAGACCTGTTCCTCCTCGATCAGCTGTTTGGCAAAGGAGATCGCCTTCTCCGGACTGCCGCCGCTGTCCCGGATGACCAGCTTGATGGGATTGCCCTGGATGCCTCCTTTGGCATTCATCTCTTCCGACAGCATCTGCAGCGACCTGACGCCCGGTCCGCCGAGCAGCGAGGCCGGACCCGTCTCGGCCAGGATCACGCCGATCTTCAACTCCTTGGCCTGCAACGGCAAGGCCAGGACGAAAAAGACCGCAACAGACAACAGACAGCGGGGAGCCAGCAGTTTCAACCATCGCATCATCATTTCCTCCTCTGAAAGAGCAATCAACCGATTTACACGCCTCGTACGCCATCGACTCCGTTTACCAGCTTCGTACTGTATAGTACAGGTCCTGAAAATCGGCAAGAAATTACCAGAGGCCATAATTGATCGGCCGTTTTGGCCGAAGCCGAAAACGCGAAAAAGCCGTCCGGCCTGGCGGCGGGACGGCTTTCGCTTGTCGTCTGGTCGCTGCGTCGATCAGCGGAGCGCGGCTCGATCGGTCAGGGCCTCGGTCCAGCGCCTTTCGACGACCTCCTCGGTGGCGTAGTCGGGCAGCAGGATCGGGGCGATCGCCGGGTCCTCGATCCCGGCTGCGGCCAGTTCCGCCTCGAACTTCATCACATGGTCGAGGGTCAGCCCCTTGAGGGTGACGCCACCCTGGATGTAGGTGGCGGCATTGCGGCCGGCCCGCCGCCCGAAGGTGATGATGTCCTGGAGGCTGTTGCCCATCAGGCGGTTCTCGCCGTGGACACCGCCGATCGCCTCGCCGGCGCCGTACAGACCGGGAATGATCGTCTCGGAGTCGCCGTTGACGTTGATGCCGCCGTTCTGGTAGTGCAGGGTCGGGTAGACCAGCATCGGCTCCTTGCTGATATCGATGCCATGGCGCTCGAACTGGATGAATTTGGCCGGCAATTCTTTTTTGACCGTCCCCGGTCCGTGCAGTTCCTCGATCATCGGCGAGTCGAGCCACAGGCCGACCCGGCCGGTCGGGGTGATGATGCCCTTGCCGACATCCATGGCCTCACGGATCAACTCGGCCGACTCGACGTCACGCGGCTCGAGCGGGAAGCAGAACTGCTCGCCGTCGATGTTGAGGACATGGGCGCCGAGGCCGCGGACCTTCTCGGTGATCAGCAGGCCGACATTCTGCTCGGGATAGGCGACGCCGGTCGGGTGGTACTGGGTGGAGTGCAGGCACTTGTTGCCGACCCCGGCCCGGTAGGCCATGACCACGCCGTCCATCGTCGCCCCGTAATGATTGGTGGTGGCGAAGCCCTTGATATGGAGACGGCCGAAGCCGCCGGTGGCGATGACCACTGCCTTGGCCCGGACGATGGAGAACTCGCGGGTCTCCATGTTCATCAGGATGGCGCCGGCGCACTTGCCCTCCTCGTCGAGCAGCAGTTCCACCGCCGGATGAAACTCGAGGGTGGTGATGAGGTTGGAACGGTTGCGGACCTCGTCGCGGATGACCCGCATGATCTCGGCCCCGGTCATGTCGCCGGCCGACTGCATCCGCTTGCGGCTGGAGCCGCCGAAGTGGCGGGAGTCCATCCGCCCTTCCGGCAGTTTGTTGAAGATCATCCCCAGGCTCTCGAGCCAGGCGATCGACAGCGGCGCGTCGTGGGCCAGGGCCGCCACCAGATCGCGCTGGTTGGTGAAATGGCCGCCGCCGATGGTGTCAAGGTAGTGGTAGTAAGGGGAATCGCACTCCTGGGTCGCCCCCTGGATGCCGCCCTCGGCCATGATCGTGTTCGAGTCGCCGTGGCGCAGTTTGGTGGCGATGATGACCCGGCAGCCGCCTTGACTGGCCATGATCGCCGCCGAAGTCCCCGCCCCGCCGCCGCCGAGCACCAGCACGTCGGTGTCGAAATCGACCTTGCTCAGGTTGACCTTGTCCGGCCTGACGATGGAACGTGATTCCAGCAGCCGGGCGACGCCTTCCTGGAAGGTGTCGCCCTTGTTCGGTCCGACCTTGACCGTCCGTTTGGCGTCGGACTGGTAGTCGGGGTGGTATTTGCTCAGGACCTGCTCGCGCTCGGCCATGGTCAGGGCCGGATAATTCTCGCCACGGCGGGCCCGGGCGAGCCGTTCGGGACGGGTCGCCTCAACTCTCTTGATCAGTTCCTTCATTTCCGGGGTATATGCCATTGTCGTTCTCCTTGATCCCAAACGATTATCGGTGATTCTACAGATAGCGGGTTTCCTTGGGCTGCCATGCGCCGGGAGACGTCATATCCGGTTCCCGTTCCCGCTCGACATAGCATTTCTCCAGTTCCTCCTTGCTCATCGCACTCAGGTCGGCGAGCATGGCATCGTACTTGCCGGACTCGATCTCCTCGACCCGCTTGCGCAGATGCTCGGCCCGCGGCTGGATATAGCGGCCGTAGACCCGCCGGGCCAGCTGGGCGATATGGTACTGCGGGATCTCCCCCATGCAGCGGCTGGCGCAGAGGCCGCACTGAATGCAGTCGAAGGACAGTTCCGCCGCCTTCTTGATGTTGCCCTGCTTGAGCGCCGAGATGTAGCCGAGGACATCGACGTCCATCGGGCAGGCCTTGGTGCAGAGGTTGCAGGCGACACAGCGGAACAGTTCGGGATAGAGGGCGTGGATGGCCTCGGCGCCACCGCCGATCTCCTCGATATTGTACTCGGCGCGGTTGGCCGGGAAGAACGGGATCTGCGCCAGGTACATGTTGGCCTCGACCACCGTCTGACAGGCCAGGCCGTAATGGAGCTTGTAGTCGCCGGCCATCCGATAGACGGTCGGGCAGGCGCCGCAGATGCCGCCGCGACAGCCGGCGCCGCGCAGGAACTTGAAGCCGGCAAACTCCATCGCCTTCATGATGGTCAGGGTTTCCGGCACATCGTATTTCTTGCCCATGATGTAGATCGGAATCGTCTTCGCCCCTTCCGGCAGGATCGCCCGGTCGCCGGTGGCTACACGGATGGTCTTCTTCGTTGTCGTGTTGTCAGCGTCACACATTGTCGTTTCTCCAGTTACTCGATGATATCCCGGTTATGCCGGAAGCCGGCGTCACGCCGCTCAGGCAGCGACCAGGCAGTTCTTGGTTTTCAGCAGATCAAGCGATGCCGCATCGTTCAGCTCGAACAGACAGGACTCCGGGGCCACGCCCAGGGCCACCGCCAGCAGCTGGGTGAAATAGAAGGTCGGCACCGCCGTGGCGATCTGCCCCGCCTCCAGCAGCCGTCCCTGCTGCTTGCCGAGATTGTATTCGCACAGCGGGCAGCTGGTCGCCAGGGCCTCGGCCCCGGCCGCCGCCGCGCGGTCGACAATGACCGCCGCGGTGCTCCTCGCCCCGGCCTCACCATTCAGCACCTGATAGGAACCGCAGCACTTGTCGGCCGCATCAAACGGTGTCACCGTCGCCCCGAGGGCCGAAAGCAGCCCGGTCATCAGGTTGAAGCTGCCGAAGGGTTCGATGCCGACCTCGGCGGGGCGCTGCAGGGTGCAACCGTAATACGGGGCTACCCGCAGTCCCTCCAGCGGCACCCTGATCTTCTCCCGTATCTTCTGCCAGCCGACCTCGCGCTCGAGAAAGGTCAGCATGTGAACGACTTCCACCTCGCCGGCGTAGTCGATCTCGTCGTCCATGAAGCGGTTGATGGTGTCGCGTTTCACCGCGTCATCGCGCATGATCCGGTTGGCCCGGGCCAGGGTGTTGTAGCACATCGAGCACAGGGTCAGCAGCTGGGCCGCGCCCTTTTCCTTGGCCCGGATCAGGTTGCGCACCGGTCCGACCTGATGAATGAGGTCATCTGCCGTCAACGAAAAAACCGCGCCGCAGCAGTTCCACCTGTCGATCTCTTCCACGTCGATACCAAGGGCCGCCAGCGCCGCCACCGCCGCCGCCTCGAGATTGGCGGCCTTGGACTTCAGGGTACATCCGGGATAATAGCTGATTTTCATGGGTCTCCCTTAACTCGTCAGTTTTCTGAAAGCGGCGACCATGGCGATCTGAGGAAGTTCGGCGATCCTCTCCGCCGGCAGCGCCGATGGCTCGATATAGTTTTTGTTGGTACGCAGCACCCGCTGCCTGAGGGCCTCCATCACTTTGGCGATATCGATGCCCCGCGGGCACTTCACCGTGCAGGCATGGCAGGAGGCGCACTTCCACCAGGTGTTGCTGTCGCTGAGCCGGTCCAGCATGCCGAACTGGGCCAGGTGCATGACCTTGCGGGGGGAATGATCCATCTCCGCCGTCATCGGACACATGCCGGTGCAGGTCGCGCACTGCATGCAGAGCTTCACGTTTTCTCCGCTGAGCTCCTGGAGCTGCTCGATCGATCTGATTGAAATAGTCTGGGCGGTAATTGTCAGTGTCATGTTTGCTCTCACAGATGATGCTGATAATGGTCCGTTCGAGTCCGACGCCGGCGCACAGCTGGTTGCCGGCAGGAGACGCGTCTAACACATAGTGGTGACGAAGGATAACAAGATTACGCGGTCTGCTTATCTACCAGGCTGACGCAGTTATCACCCAAAGCACCTGAGGAGGGAAAAGCGCCAGAGATCCGACCCGCATTCGCGAGCCCGCCTTTGACGCTCCCTCAAACCTTTAACAAATAGTCCTTGAGAATTCAAGCAGGAATTTGTCACCTGTTTCCGGCGTAGGTCAGCCAGCCGGGATAGTACAATCCCCACCGGATGGCAGCGGCCCTGAAGGCAAAAATCACTGAAATGGCAATTACTTGTCCATATCCACCAGCCCCCAGCCAGTCATGGCAGACGACAAAGAACGAGCAACCGACGATGACCGGGGTGGCATACAGCTCGCGGCCGAAGAGCAGCGGCATCCGCGCCGTCAGGATATCGCGCAACATGCCGCCGGAGATGCCGGTTATCATCCCCATCAGCACCGCCACCGGACCGGAAAACCCCAGTAACAATGTTTTTTCGGTCGCCAGCACGGCAAACATCGCCAGACCGAGGCCATCGGCATATTCGAGCAGCCGGAAGGTCCTGCTTATTTTCGGAACCAGGAAGAATGCGGCGATCGAGGCGCCGGTCGATACCCAGAGATAGGTGAGATCGGCAATCCAGTAGATCGGGTTGACATCGAGGATGATATCGCGCAAGGTGCCGCCGCCGATAGCCGTTACATTGCCGAGGATGACGACGGTGAGAATATCCATGCCCTTTCTGCCGCCGGCGACGACGCCGGTGACGGCAAAGACCGCGAGAGCCAGCATGCCGAGAGTGTAAGTCATACCTGAGCCGGGATCATCCCGTGTGAATGAAGTGCCCTACCAGGCGGTACCGGTGGGTTGGCGCGACGTCCCCTCCTCGCACCCGTCGAAGGCGGAACAGGAATCGTCGGCCGGTTGCGACCCGACTCCGCCGCCCGCCGTTCCCGGCGACGAGCCGGCGGCTTGGTCAGCAGGTTGGTCCTTCGGACAGTTTCGATCGAGATAATTGCGAATCGGCCCTTCTCCCTTGAGGATCAGGATACCGTCGGCGTCCTTCGCCAGCAGGACAGGGATCTCGGCGATGCCGAGCGTCCGGAGAAAATTCTGGTTCACCTCCGGAGAAAAGGAAGGGGCCGGTTGCAGTCCGGGGAAATCAAGCCCTCGAATGCGATCGACCGGTTGAAAGCGGATCGTGCAGCCGCTTCGGTCCTTCAGGGTCTCGATGATTTTCTCGCAGTACAGGCAGGAGGAGGAGAAAAAGAGGGAAATCTTCGGCCCAGTCCCCGTCCCCGGCCGTAATCCGTATGTCCCTTCCGTCAGGGGGGCCTCCCCGGCCTGCCCGGCAGCCGCCGATTTGAACTGGAGACTGGAAAAAACGACGAAGACGCAGGCTGAAATCAAAAGGCCGGTGCCTATCTGTCTGGTCCCGACCGCAAGGTTCAGGAGAATTATCAGCGCCAGAATCACCACGCAGTACACGCAGAATGCCTCCGAGATGAAGAACTGGAAGGAAACAAGGACTCCCTCGCTGGCCATGCCGGCAAGGAGGAGCACCGTTATCGCCTTCATGGCCGTGCCGGGATGTTTTTTCTCGAACAGCATTCCCCAGAAAATGGCTTGAAAAAAAGCAAGACCGGCTAGATTAAAGACGATCGGAGGGACTGTCGTCAGGCGGTCGACGATCCTGCAGCCATCGCCGATGCATGCGGCGTCGCCTGTGACGAGGATGAGTACGACCTGGGATGCCGTTAACAGGCTGCCGATAAGTGCTATGGAAAGAATCATCATCGAGGACCGGGATCTGCTCCAGAGATTGCCGTTGAGGAAGGTGTTGTCGAACATTGTCTTTTACCGCATAAAGCCCCACAGGTCACAGAAATTCAATTCCGCAACCAGCGTATCAAGGATATTCCCCTGGACGGGGTCGGACGCCCCTCCGTGTTGTCACGGTCAAC
>Ga0209066_10003355_pt1 | contig 18368 bp, 16 predicted proteins | sample All_14_2_FD_187198 | JGI IMG/M metagenome (GOLD analysis project Ga0209066, IMG submission 187198) | Freshwater microbial communities in response to fracking from Pennsylvania, USA - Allegheny Zone_MetaG_DW_15 (SPAdes) (version 2) ... | reverse complement strand
CCCATTCCCCGTTGCCATTCACCCAGGAGCCCACCCCATGTGCCTAGCCATTCCCGCCCTTGTGGTCGAACTGCTCCCCCACGACCAGGCGGTGGTCAACCTCGGGGGCATACGCAAAGCCATTTCGGTGGCGCTGGTCGAGGGCGTGCAGGTGGGCGACTACGTGGTCGTCCACGTGGGCCACGCCATCGGCACCATCGACCCCGAAGAGGCCCAGCGCACGCTGGCGCTGTTTGCCGAAATGACCGCCATGGACACCCCCGCCGTGGCACCGGAGGCCGCATGAAATACATCGACGAGTTCCGCGACGGCGCGCTGGCGCGCCAGATCGCCCAGCGCATTGCCGCCGAGGTGCGGCCCGACCACGCCTACCGCTTCATGGAGTTCTGCGGCGGCCACACACACGCCATCAGCCGCTACGGCGTGCTGGAGTTGCTGCCGCCCAACGTGCGCATGATCCACGGCCCCGGTTGCCCGGTGTGTGTGCTGCCCATCGGCCGGGTGGACCTGGCCATCGAGCTGGCGCTGAAGCACGACGTCATTTTGTGCACCTATGGCGACACCCTGCGTGTGCCCGCATCCGACAACCTTTCGCTGACCAAAGCCAAGGCGCGGGGTGGCGACATCCGCATGGTCTATTCCGCTGCCGATGCCTTGCAGCTGGCCCGCGCCAACCCTGAGCGGCAAGTGGTGTTTTTTGCCATCGGGTTTGAAACCACCACGCCGCCCACGGCATTGGTCATCCGCGACGCGGCCCGCGAGGGCCTGACCAACTTCAGCGTGATGTGCAGCCACGTGCTCACCCCTCCGGCCATCCGCGCCATTCTGGATGGGGCTGAGGATCACGAGACGGCTGAAATCGAAGGCTTCGTCGGCCCCGCACACGTCAGCATCATCATCGGCTCAGACCCGTATGCCAAGTTCGCTGCCGAGTACAAGAAGCCGGTGGTCATTGCCGGGTTCGAGCCGCTGGACGTGCTGCAGGCCATTTTGATGCTGGTGCGCCAGGTCAACGAGGGCCGTGCCGAGGTGGAAAACGAGTTCATTCGCGCCGTCACGCCCACGGGCAACCGCAACGCCCAGGCGCTGATGGACGAGGTGTTCGAGTTGCGCGAGGCGTTTGAATGGCGGGGCCTGGGCACCATGCCGCTGTCGGCCCTGCGCATACGCGAGGCCTACCGCGCCTTCGATGCCGAGCACCGCTTCAACCTGGCCTACAAGGCCGTGCCCGACAACAAGGCCTGCGAGTGCGGGGCCATTCTGCGGGGCGTGAAAGAGCCCAGGGACTGCAAAATTTTCGGCACCGTGTGCACGCCGGAGAACCCCATTGGCTCGTGCATGGTGTCCAGCGAGGGCGCTTGTGCCGCGCACTACACCTACGGGCGTTTCCGGGACATTCCCGTGGTGGCCGCCCCGGCCGTGGAGGCCGCCGCATGACCACCGCCACCGATACCCCCACAGCCAGCGCACCGCCCGTGGCAAGCCCCGTGAAAAAGAACTACACCCGTCCACTGGACATCAAACGCGGCCGCATCGACATGGGCCACGGTGCCGGGGGCAAGGCGGGTGCACAGCTGATTGAAGAGCTGTTTCTGCCCGCGCTCGACAACCCTTTTTTGCGCCAGGGCGACGATGGCGCGGCGCTGCCGCTGCCCAGTTTCGACCCCGCCGGGGGCCGCCTGGTGATGGCGACCGATGGCCACGTGATTTCCCCGCTGTTTTTCCCCGGCGGCGACATCGGCTGTCTGGCGGTGCACGGCACCGTCAACGACGTGGCCATGCTGGGGGCCAAGCCGCTGTACCTGAGCGCCAGCTTCATCATCGAAGAAGGTTTCCCGCTGGCTGATTTGCAGCGCATTGTCCAAAGCATGGGCGACGCCGCCCGCGAGGCGGGCGTGCCCGTGGTCACCGGCGACACCAAAGTGGTGGAAAAAGGCAAGGGCGACGGTGTGTTCATCAGCACCACAGGGGTGGGTGTGTTGCCACCGGGGGTGTCAGTCAGCGGGCGCAATGCCCGGGTGGGCGATGCCATTTTGGTGTCGGGCACCATTGGCGACCATGGCGTGGCCGTGCTGTCGCAGCGCGAATCGCTGGCGTTTGAAACCACGATTGAAAGCGACACCGCCGCGCTGCACACGCTGGTGGCCCAGCTGCTGGCCGCCGTGCCTGGGGCCGTGCACGTGCTGCGCGACCCCACACGCGGTGGCCTGGCCACCACGCTGAACGAAATTGCCAGCCAGTCGGGCGTGGGCATGCGCCTGCAGGAAGCGGCCATTCCCGTCAAGCCGCAGGTGGATGCCGCCTGCGAGCTGCTGGGGCTCGACCCCCTGTACGTGGCCAACGAGGGCAAACTGGTGGCCATCGTCGCGCCCGAAGCCGCCGATGCCCTGCTGGCCGCCCTGCGCGCCCACCCGCTGGGCGGCGAAGCTGCGATCATTGGCCACGTGACCGCCGACCCGCACCACTTTGTGCAAATGGACACCCGTTTCGGTGGCCGCCGCGTGGTGGACTGGCTCAGTGGCGAGCAGTTGCCACGCATTTGCTGAACCCGGACCCGCTGACTTGCCTGCTTCCACCCCATTGCCCTTGATGCCCCCGACCGAGACGATGCCCACGGTGCTCGTCGTCGATGACGAGGTGCGCTCGCAAGACGCGCTGCGCCGCACGCTGGACGAAGACTTCACCGTGTTCACGGCCAGCAGCGCCGACGAAGCGCGCGGGCTGCTGGAGCGCCAGCCCGTCAGCGTGATCCTGTGCGACCAGCGCATGCCCGGCATGACCGGCGTGGTCTTCCTCAAAGAAGTGCGCGAGCGTTGGCCCGACACCGTGCGCATCGTCATTTCGGGCTACACCGACAGTGAAGACATCATCGCGGGCATCAACGAAGCGGGCATTTACCAGTACATCCTGAAACCCTGGGCGCCCGACCACCTGCTGGACAGCGTGCGCAACGCCATCGAGGCGCAAGCCCTGCAACGCCAGACCAGCCGGCTCGATTTGGAGCTGCGCACCAGCACACGCGTGTTGCGCCAGCGCACCGCCAGCCAGATGGTGCGGGCGCAAAGTGCGTTCGGGTTTGACCGCATCGTGCGCACGCCGGGCAGCCCGTTGGACCACGTGTGCCAGATGGCCCAGCGCGTGGCGCGCTACGACATCCCGGTGCTGGTGCTGGGCGAATCGGGCACCGGCAAAGAGCTGCTGGCTCGCGCCATCCACTACGCGTCGCCCCGGCACACCGGCCCGTTTGTGGTGGAAAACTGCGCGGCCATTCCCGATTCGCTGCTCGAATCCGAGCTGTTCGGCCACAAGCGCGGGGCGTTTACCGGTGCGTTCGAAGACCACCCGGGCCTGTTCCAGCGCGGCAACGGCGGCACGGTGTTTCTGGACGAAATTGGCGAAACCTCGCCCGCGTTCCAGGTCAAGCTGCTGCGCGTGCTGCAAGAGGGCGAGGTGCGGCCCGTGGGCGGCGTGCGCCCCATTCAGGTGGACGTGCGCGTCATTGCCGCCACCCACCGCCAGCTGGAGCAGCGCGTGCGCGATGGCCTGTTCCGCGAAGACCTTTACTACCGGCTGGCGGGCATCAGCATCACCGTGCCGCCTTTGCGCGAGCGCGTGGCCGACATCGCACCCATTGCCCACCAGCTGGCACGGGACGTGGCAGTCGAGCTGGGCCACCCCGGTGCCACGCTGCCCGACGAGACGCTGGCCTGCCTGCTGGCCTACCCCTGGCCGGGCAACATCCGCGAGCTGCGCAACGAAATCGCCCGCGCCCTGGCCCTGCACGACGGCGCGGCCTTGCCCCCCGGCGCGTTCTCGCCACGGGTGCTGCAAGGGCGTGCGGCGGGGAGCGGTGGCGACCTGATGTCTGCCGTGCCCCAAAGCGGCACGCTGGGCGAGCGGCTGGACGTGGTCGAAGCCATGCTGCTGCGCGAAACCCTGCTGCGCCACCGCTGGAACAAAACCAAGGCCGCGCAAGAGCTGGGCCTGTCGCGCGTGGGGCTGCGCGCCAAAATGCAACGCTTTGGGTTGGAGTCGAAATGAATCAACATCCGCCGCCGGGCCGCCCCAAGGCGGATGAGCCCCCTTGGGGGGCAGCGACCCGCGCAGCGGAAGAGCGTGGGGGCAATAACGTACTGCCGCCGGGCCGCCCCAAGGCGGATGAGCCCCCTCGGGGGGCAGCGACCCGCGCAGCGGCGGAGCGTGGGGGCTATACCGTGCTTTGGCTTCAAAGTGGCGGCTGCGGCGGTTGCAGCATGTCGCTGCTGTGCGCCGATACCACCGACTTCTCTGGCCACCTGAGCGGCGCGGGCATTGACCTGCTGTGGCACCCCTCGCTCTCGCTGGCCAGCGGCACCGATGTGGTGGCGCTGCTGCAATCGGTGCTGGACGGCCACACCCGGCTGGATGCGCTGTGCATCGAGGGCTCGCTGCTGCGCGGCCCCCACGGCACCGGGCGTTTTCACATGCTGGCGGGCACCGGCCTGCCCATGATCCACTGGGTGCGCGAACTGGCCGCCAAGGCCCGGCACGTGGTGGCGGTGGGCAGCTGCGCGGCCTGGGGTGGCATCACCGCCGGGGGCGACAACCCCACCGATGCCTGCGGCCTGCAGTACGAAGACGACCGCTCAGGCGGCTTGCTGGGTGCCGACTTCCGCTCTGGCAGCGGCCTGCCGGTCATCAACATCGCCGGTTGCCCCACGCACCCCAGCTGGGTGACCGACACGCTCATGGCGCTGGCCGCTGGCAGCTTCACGGCGGATGACCTGGACCCATTGAACCGCCCCCGCTTTTACGCCGACCAGCTGGTGCACCACGGCTGCACCCGCAACGAGTATTACGAGTTCAAAGCCAGCGCCCTGAAACCGTCAGACCTGGGCTGCATGATGGAACACATGGGCTGCAAAGGCACGCAGGTGCATGCCGACTGCAACACCCGCCTGTGGAACGGCGAGGGCAGCTGCACCCGTGGCGGCTACGCTTGCATTGCCTGCACCGAGCCGGGTTTTCAGGAACCTGGGCATCCGTTTCACGAAACGCCCAAGCTGGCGGGCATTCCCATCGGCCTGCCCACCGACATGCCCAAAGCCTGGTTTGTGGCGCTGGCCTCGCTGTCCAAAAGCGCCACGCCCAAACGCGTGAAGCACAACGCCGTGGCCGACCACCTGGTGGTCAAGCCCGCCGTGCGCAAAACCCGTTTGAAATGAGCCCACCATGAGTCGCCTGTTGGTTGGCCCCTTCAACCGGGTGGAAGGGGATTTGGAGGTGCTGCTGGACGTGCAAGATGGCCGCGTGGCCTCGGCGCACGTCAACGCCACCATGTACCGGGGCTTCGAGCAAATTTTGCAAGGCAAAGCCCCGCACGATGCGCTGGTGTACGTGCCGCGCATTTGCGGCATTTGCTCGGTGTCGCAGTCGGTGGCGTCGGCCCGTGCGCTGGCCGACTTGGGCGGCCTGACCATGCCGCCCAACGGCCAGCATGCCACCAACCTGATGCTGGCCACCGAAAACCTGGCCGACCACCTGACGCACTTCTACCTGTTCTTCATGCCCGACTTCGTGCGCCCGGTGTACGCCGGGCGGCCCTGGCATGCCGAGGCCCTGCGCCGGTTCGACCCCCAGGCGGGCGAGCAGGTGCGCCAAGCCACCGCCGCCCGCCAGCGCTGGCTCACCCTGCAAGGCACGCTGGGCGGCAAGTGGCCGCACACGCAGTCGGTGGAGCCGGGCGGATCGACCCGCGCCATCGAGGCGGCCGAACGCGTGCGCCTGCTGGCCAAGGTGCGCGAGTTCCGCAGCTTTCTGGAGCGCCAGCTGTTCGCTGCCCCGCTGGAAGCCGTGGCCACGCTCGACAGTGAAGCCGCGCTGTGGCAGTGGCATGCCCAGGCCCCGATGAGCGGCGACCTGCGCTTCTTCCTCACGCTGGTGCGCGACCTGGGGCTGGACACACTCGGCCCCGGCCCGGGCCGTTATCTGAGCTACGGGGCCTACCCCCAGCCCGGCGGTGGCTGGGCCTTGCCCGGTGGCGTGTGGCGGGCGGCCAGCGGTGCCACCGAGCCCCTGGCGCTGCGCGGCATCACCGAAGACGCCACCCACGCCTGGCTGGCCCACGCCCGCGAGCCGCTGAACCCCCTGTACGGCCTGACCCGCCCCGAGCCCGACAAACCCGGTGCCTACACCTGGAACAAAGCCCCCCGCCTGGGCGGCGAGGTGGTGGAAACCGGCGCCATCGCCCGCCAGCTCACCACCGGCATGCCCTTGGTGACCGACGCCGTGCAGCGCCACGGCAGCACGGTGTACACCCGCGTGCTGGCCCGCCTGGTCGAACTGGCCCGCGTGGTGCCGCTGATGGAAAGCTGGCTGCAGGCCATTGCGCCGACAGAGGCCTTCTGCGTGCCCGCCGAGTTGCCGGACGAAGGCAGCGGCATCGGCCTGACCGAGGCGGCCCGTGGCAGCCTGGGCCACTGGCTGGTGGTGCAGGACGGGCGGCTGGCCAACTACCAGATCGTGGCACCCACCAGCTGGAACTTTTCCCCGCGCGACGCGCAAGGCACACCGGGCGCGCTGGAACAGGCGCTGGTCAACGCGCCGGTGCTGGCGGGCGAGACCACGCCCGTCAGCGTGCAGCACATCGTGCGCTCGTTCGACCCGTGCATGGTCTGCACGGTGCATTGACACCCCAAGTCAACATGACCAAGCCCCGCTCCCCCAGCCCGCTGCCCACCGTGCCGATGGACGGTGTGGACGAATCCACCTGGCTGGACGTGATCCAGAAAATGGACGAGGTGTACACCCGCCTGATCGACGACGAGGTGGAGCTGGAGAAAAAGAACAGCGAGCTGGAGCAGTCGCAGCAGTTCATCTTCAGCGTGCTGACCTCCATGTCAGACGTGCTGGTGGTGTGCAACGAGGCCGGGCGCATCGAGCAGGCCAATGCCGCGCTGTGCGAGCTGGTGGGCCGCAGCGAAGACCAGCTGCGCGGCACCCGGCTGGACGAGCTGCTGGCCGACGACGCCAGCGTGGCCCTGGCCCGCGCCGCCATGACCAAGTCCGACGCCCCGCGCAAGGGCGAGGCCATCGAGCTGAACCTGCTGGACCGCCTGGGCAAACAGGTGTCGGTGGATGCCAACTGCACCCCCCGCCTGGGTGCCAACGGCCGCCGCGTGGGCACGGTGTGGGTGGGGCGGCCCACCGCAGAGCTGAAGCGCGCCTACCAGGAAATGCGCACCGCGCACGAAGCCCTGAAACGCACGCAACAGCAGCTGCTGCACTCCGAAAAAATGGCCTCGCTGGGCCAGCTGGTGGCCGGTGTGGCGCACGAGCTGAACAACCCCATCAGCTTTGTGCTGGGCAACGTGCACGCGCTGCGCAAATACTGCGACCGCCTGAAAACCTATATGGCCGCGCTGCACGCGCACCAGGACGAGGCCACCCTGGCAGCCCTGCGGCAAAAGCTGCGCATCGAACACCTGCTGGCCGACCTGCCTTCGCTGATCGAAGGCACGCTGGAAGGCGCACAGCGCACGGCCGACATCGTGCACGGCCTGAAGCGCTTTTCGGCCATGGACTCGGAAGAACGCGTGCCCGTGAACCTGGCCGACGTGGTGGACCGCGCCATCCACTGGGTGCAAAAAGGCTACACCCACCCCGTGGCCGTGCACTGGCAAAAAAGCGAGCAAGGCGAGCCCTGCCGCGTGACCGGCAGCGCAGGCCAGCTGCAACAGGTGGTGATGAACCTGGTGCAAAACGCCTTCGACGCGGTGGTGAGCGCCAGCTGCCCCCAACCCGGCGTGTGGGTGAGCATTGCCTGCGCCGACGGCCTGGCCCGCCTGACCGTGCGCGACAACGGCCCGGGCATCCCGCCCGAACACCTGCTGCGCATTTTTGACCCCTTCTTCACCACCAAACCCGTGGGCAAAGGCACCGGCCTGGGCCTGTCCATCAGCTACGGCATCGTGGAGCAACACGGCGGCCGCCTGAGCGCCCGCAACGGGGAGCAGGGCGCGGAGTTCTGGATGGAGTTACCGCTGGCGGTTTGAGAAGAAAAACAGGCTCTACCGCTTTTATGGATTGAATAGTTCGCTATATATTTAATTTGATAGCAAACTATTGAATCAAATCAAGCGGGGGAGGCTTGTTTGTGTCACGGGAGGGGTTGCCGTGGAAGGGGACTTGTAGCATCCAAGGTGTCGTGCTCGCGCAGGCAAAGCGATTGCTGCATGTCGAAGAGGAAGATTGCAGGGGTATGGATTAAAGGGCGAGGCGTACGGCAGGTGTCGGCAATCATCAATACGGCCAGTGACCTGCTCAGCGCGGTGAATCTACTCACTGTAGGGGTGGCGGATGCTAGGCAGTGATCACAGATGTCCGCGTACTTAAATGGGAATTTGGTTTCAAGGCGATCTCGGCCCAAAATTCGACCAATCATCGGTAGTCTTGTCTATAAGCAGATATTAATCAATTTGGTATCTTAAGTTTCTGTAGAAGAGTTACAATTTATACGGCTTGCTGTCACACCATCAAAAGGAAGATAAATCATGGCGGATGTTCAATCTCAATTTCAAGAATTTCACAAAAACATATTGCTTGATATAGGAAGCAATGCGTTACTTCGAGATAAGCGCGACACGTTGCTTGAGGACTTGAAAAGGAACATTGATCCTAATGCACCACCCTATACCTCGTTCCATCAAGGAAGCTATGAGCTGAGTACGGGTGTTATCCCTGTTTCTGGAGATCCGGACATGGATGTTGGCATCATTTTTGAGTGTAAGCCTGAAGACTACAAGGATCCAGTTGAGCTTAAACGATTTGTAAGAAATGCATTGAAACGTCATAATAGAACAATTCGAATCCGAAAACCGTGCGTGACGGTAGAATATATGAAGGGTGATTCACGTGAATTGCATATCGACATGGCTATCTACTGTACTGATAGCGCTGGCGTTACACAATTAGCCCGTGGTCGTGAAACGGATCCCGTCAACACCGAATACAGGTTTTGGGAGGCATCTGAAGCCAAGAAGCTCAACGGAATAATTATTAACGCCTTTAGTGGAAAAGAGCGTGATCAATGGCGTCGTGTAGTGCGCTACCTGAAACGCTGGCGAGATCTGAAGATCGGACATAAAAATATTCCCAGCATTGCCCTGACTATTGAAGCTGTGAATCGCTTTCAACCCGTTTTTTCCAGTGTGGATGACAAACCTCGTGATTTGATCGCGTTGCGTGATCTTCTTGAAAGCATACTTGGGCGCTGGGTTGGGTCACGCCTTCAAGTCTGGTTGCCCGTGGAAACGCGTTGTGATCTTCTAAAGGAAGTTTCTGATATTCAAATGGATGATTTCAAAGCGAGACTGACGAAATTGTGCGACGCGCTGAATGATGCGAACAAAGAAGCCGACAGCCATGAGGCATGCAAGCTGCTGAAGGCTCAGTTTGGCGACGATTTCCCTGTACCGCCCAAGAGCAGCACAACGCAGCAAAACGGCGGGTCAATTACACCGACTGGCCGCTCTGCGTGAGCCCTGAACAGACAGTGTTCAAGGCTGCCATAAACGCAGCTTTGATGAACTTGGGCGCATTGAATCTGCGTTTCACTGAAAGTGCTCGTCTACCTCGATGGGACTTCGAGTTACAACGCACAGGCCGGTCTTGGCCACTGTACTTAGAAGCTCCCTACTGGAGCCTGACTCCACTACCTTATTTACACTGGGCTGTGCCTGAACCTGTTTGGGGCTGGCCTCACACGGGAGATGATGGCTCAATTTGTGCGTTCGATCGTCAAGGTTTGGACTACGACCCAGAGAGTTATGAAGGTATTTTGCGTAGCCTGATCGACAAAAGCATGGATATGCTGGCAAGGCATCACGCGATGAGTGAAGCTGATCGAATGAGCTTGTTCTCTGACGAGTTGGATGGCTATGCCAGAAAAGTAGGTATACCCGCACACGCCTTGGATCGCCCATTAGGAATGGCTCGGCGGGTTCCTATCGATGTGAAGTCCGCTGACAAAGGTCAGTGGGAAATTAGTCGCATCAATAGCCCAGAAACCACTAAATTCACACAGCGTCAATCTGTGTTTGTGCTGGATGTCAACATCATGGATATCCCCGCCTTAGTGAAAGATCCCGACAACGACTGGTGGCGGCAGTTGTGTATTCGACTCCCCGAGAGGACTCGTTGTCGGTTGCTGAAAAAAAGAGGGTGTGGCGTTATTCTCCGTGTGGCAAATCGATATGGCGGTGCCCTTTTGCTGCTTTACTGGGGAAACCGAACTCGCACTCAAGATAGACAGATTTTTCGTCTAGAGGCAGCCTACCGAGACTATCTCAATCGTAGAGTTGGCCAATCAAGTCTGGAGCACAGAGCAGCTGTCATTGGTGTTGGCGCAGTAGGGTCACGTGTGGCCGAGCACCTTGCGCTTGCTGGCGTTAAACATCTCACTTTAGTGGATCCAGACAATCTGAGTGCCAACAATTTGGGACGGCATGTCCTGACACGTGATCTGCTTGGAGTCAACAAGGCTCACGGTTTGGCAAAACATTTGGCCCGGCGGATGCCCGGTTTGGATGTTAAATCCCACGCTAATTCAATGTTGAGCTGGTTGGAAACAGCCCGACCAAACGATTTCGAAGTCATTGTCTTGGCAACGGGAGATTCTGCAGGTGAGCGGCAGTTTTTAAGGCGAGCATGGCGTGAAGGTTGGAGTTGTCGGTTGGTATGTGTCTTTGTGGAGTCCGCAAACCTAGGTGGTCACGCAATTGCAATGCAGCCTCGTGAGCCTGGGTGCCTTGAGTGTCTCTATGAAATGGATGACTTGGATACCCGTGGCTTGTTACGAACTTCTATGTTGGCACCTGGACAAGTCACATCACAAGAAATCAGTGGCTGTGGCGCGTTTACGCCGTATTCAGCCATCACCGCTACTCGCACCGCCATTGCGGCTGTCGAACTTGCGCTTACAAGCGACGACATTGGCTACCAGCGTTGGGCGGGATCAGATAAGGATGCTGTATCGCTAAATTTGCAGCCAAGCGAGTTTTGGAAATCTCTGCACTCCGGTAGGGTTCCCTCTTTCATCCTCCGCCAATCCTATATTCATGAAGGCTGCCCGTGCTGCAGAAGTTAAGCAGCGGAAATTGGTCGTGGCAAATTTCGCCTGAAATGCGTGGCAGCTTTCCTTCCACCTTCATTCAAAAAATATCTCTTTGGCGCCAAAATAGATGTTTTTCGCGAGAAGCTGGGGGGCTGGCTTTGGGCTACATCGACATCGAAACGGGTGGTCTATTGGCTGAAAAATTTACCATCCCAGGCGGTGGTGATAGACGAAGTCGTACCAGTTTTTTTCGGGGTCCGCGTCACCAGGTGGAGGCAGCCGAGTGGCATCGCAGCACTGGAGCCAGAGGGACCATGTTGGGCCTTTGGCACACGCATCCCGAGTCCATTCCACACCCATCTGACACCGATTGGGCCGACTTGTCCAATGTGCTTGATCACGGTACCTACAACGGTCCGGGACTGGTCTATCTCATCGTGGGAACTGAGCAAATCGGTTGCTGGTTCGGACAACGAGCGGGTAACGTACATCAAATTGGGCACATTCCAATATGAAATCAATTATTAACAAGCTGATCGATACAACTGGCGATGTGTTCCGGCTTTACATCAAGACGCGGTTCGTTCGAAATCCCGGTAGCGCTGCTATATCTGCAGGTCTTTTTATCCTCGTCCTGTTACTCAGCGCTAATTACGCGGCAAAGATAGGAGTGAATCTTGTTTGGCTAAAAGTTGACGCAACGGCAAGTACACAGTCGCCATCACCAGCATGGGAGTCTGCATTGCTCGGATTAGCAACGTTTCTCATTGTTTCGGGCATTGTTTGGCTATTTTATTGCGCACATAGACAGAGCAAGCGTGATGATGAAGAAAACGAGCGCAAAGTGGTTTTTTGCGTTCAGTTTGATGCCTACAACGAGATCATTCCTGCGCTATTGAGTGCCGAAGTCCCAACTGAGATCAAAGGCAAGCGAATTCAGATCCTGCTTCATAAAAGAGATGCGCTCGTTGGTGGGTATGGAGTTGAAGATGTTGCTCACGAAGTGATGTACATAAAGAATACCTTGCTTCAACATGCCGCCGGTTTGAACCTTGGCGATATATCTGTGTGTGCAGGCGGAATGGCACCAGTACCATTACTTTTCATACTTGGCAATATTTTGGAGGATGATCGACAAATATATTGGGCGGAATGGGAGCGAAAAATCGGAAAATGGCTGTGGAGTAGCAACGGAATGTCAGTTCCGACATGGAGTATGCCAACGCTAGATTCCATCCAGACGAGTGACGTGGTGTTGCGGTCTAGCATTACCTATCCGATTTCTGCTCAAGATGTTTCAAAGGCATTCCCAAATCATCACGTAGTAGTTTGGGAGCCAAAAGAAAATTTATTCCAGGTCGTTTTTGATGAGGCGAGTTGCATTGCTATTTGTGATGAGTTCAAAAAGTTGTTGCGTCAGTTGAGTTCGAAAGGTGTGAAACGAGTTCACTTTCTACTGGCATGTTCTACTGCACTCACGATGCGCCTTGGTAGTGTTCTTGATCCTCGTAATATGCCAGATGTAATTGTCTATCAGTACGAGAAGAGCAGCGATTTGGTCTACGTATGGGGTCTAGGTATTCAATCTCGAGAAGGTAAAAAAAATCACGTATTCATTGATAGGCGTAACAAAAATGGCGTGAATGTAAAGTGACGCTTATAGATTGAGTTACATCACCCGCTCCCTCGGTGCGAATCAACATATATTCGTTAGTGAAGCTTCCTGTGGCCATCATTCGCTACAAATTGCCCCTGTCCATCACGTGACGATCACTTTAAAAATGGGGCCTCCCTTTAACTGGCATTGATAGCGAGATTTTGCAAATGCGTGGATGTAGGCTATGTAGCGCTGAGACTAACGGTCTCCATGACGTAAATTCGTCGAGTGCGGTCCGTCACAACCAGGTTCAAGACACCGAAAGGCACCCTCACGCCCTCACCACACTCAGTCGCGGCCACTGTTCCAACCAGCGCTTGCCGGTGTGCCGCGCCATGAACTGTTCCACGGTGGCACGTGCCGGGTTGTGCCGCACGCGCAGGCCAAACAAGTCGTCCAGGCCGTGCGGGGCCACCACGGCCAGCGCGTGGTCGGCGGTCAACGTCAGCCCCACGCAGGTGGCGTACTCAGGCCATGTGCCAACACCCTCTGCAAGTGACCGCAGCGGCGGCACCGCTGTGCCAAAGGTTTGCCCGTACCACAGGTGAACGTGCGCCTGGTTCGTCACGTCCCAGTCCCACTCAGGGTGGCGGGCCAGCAGTTGCGCGCGCAGGGCGTGGTCTTGGTCAGGCGGTGCATCGGGGTCGAAGAAAACCAGGTCCACATCCGTGGGCGCAGACGGCGCGTGGCCGTGCAGGTGGTCCCACACCCGGTTGCGCACCGCCCCTGCGCCAATGCACCAGGACGCCAAGCCCAGGTCGCGCGCAGCCGCCAGCGCCTGCATCAGTGGCGGCGATGCCCGCGCAATGGCGCACAGCTGCGCGGCACAGGGGAGGGCGGCCAGGGCGTCAGCATCGGTCATCAGGTTTTCGGTCATGGGTTGCTGTTAGCCGGTGCCGGGTGCTGGGTTGATGGCCGCCAGGCTGGGCACGCCTCGGCCAAGGGGCGCATGGACAATGCGTCATGACCGCCAGTTTGACACCCGATCCCGATCTCGTTGCCACCCACACCACCGCCGCCACCGCATCCGTTGCCCGTTGGGTGACGCAGCACCATGGCATTGCGGTGCAGCAGTGCCACCTGATTCGCCGGGGCTTGAATGACAACTACGCCTTGCGCGCCGTCGACGGCCAGCGCTATGTGGCGCGGCTGTATGCCATCCGGCCCCGTGGCGAATTCAACGTGCCGTTCGAGGTGTCGCTGTTGGCGCACCTCCACGCGGCTGGCGTGGGCGTGGCCGCGCCGGTGCTGACGGCGGCAGGCGGTACGCATGTGCCCTTGCAGTTCCCAGAGGGGCCGCGTGCCCTGGCGCTGTTTGTGCATGCCGATGGCGCGGTGCCCGATGCGCTTGAAGACTTTGAACTCACCGGCCATGGGTTGGCTCAGATCCACAGCGCGGCGCACGGCTACGCTGGCCCGCCCAGTCGCTACACGCTGAACGGTCATCATTTAGCTGGCCGTACTCTGGACTACCTGCGTGCCTACCCGGACCTGGCCCCCGGTTTGCTGAACACCTACCAACAGCTGGCGGCACGGTTGCTGGCTGAACTCAGCCAGGCCGAGAGCGGGTTGACGCGCGTGGTGTGCCACGGCGATACACACGGGTTCAACAACCACATCAGCGCCGACGCAGCCGGTGTGAAAAGCGGTGTTAAAAGGGCCTGCTTTTTTGACTTTGACGATGCCGGGCCAGGCTTCCTGGCCTATGACCTGGCGGTGATGCCGTGGTCGTACCTGACTCGCAAGGCCCTCAAAGAACCTGATGCGGTGCTGAAAGAGCGCTGGACACACTACCTGCGTGGCTACCGCTTGGGCGGGGGGCAGGTCAGCGACGCTGACATGGCCGCCTTGCCCTTGTTCATACAGCTGCGGCACCTGTGGAACATGGGCGAAGGTGTCGGGCGTTTGCACCACTGGGGCACCAGCACGATGCCTGTGGACTGGCTGGCAAAGCAGGTGGATGTGTTGGCGGCGTGGCAGGTGCTTGATTTGCGTGCATGGCAACCTGAAACCGCTGCGCCTGGTGCGACTGCCGTTTGAGCTGGTTCACCTGTGGGCCGACGCAGCTGATGTTGTCCACAGTGGTGTGCCCGTGCCGTGGCGCTGCAACGGTGCTGGCGGCCCCGTGTGAACTGCCCATACTGGGCGTGCCCTGGCTCGCATAATCGAATCTGGCATTTTTGTGAGGAAAACTGCAGACGTTGACGGGCAATGTGCGCGTCAGGTTTTCAGGAAATGGGACCATGCTGAATCACCTGCATTTGAAGAATGTTGGCCCCGCGCCAAGTATGGAGCTGTCTTTCGGGCAGCGGCTCAACCTGATCACGGGTGATAACGGGCTGGGCAAAAGTTTTCTGTTGGACATTGCCTGGTGGGCGATGACCCGAAAGTGGCCTTCGGACATCAATCCACGCCTCACGTCTGGGAAGAAGGCACTGCCCAGTGGTGAGAAGCCGCCCACGATCGGTTTTTCGTTCAAGGGCAAGAGCCGCACTGAAGACTATGAGAGCACCTACTTGCCGCGCGAAGAAGCTTGGACAGGCCGTCCCGGCCGCCCGGCCAATCCCGGATTGGTGTTCTATGCCATGGCAGATGGCAGCTTTGCGGTGTGGGACCCGGCGCGCAACTATTGGCGCACCCAGGAGGGTGTGGATGTGCAGGACCGCATCCCTGCCTATGTGTTCAGCCCGGCAGAGGTTTGGGACGGGCTGATCGGCAAAGATGGCAAGCCGCTCTGCCTGGGCCTGGTGATGGACTGGGCGGGCTGGCAGAAAGAAAACAGTTCGGCTTTCGGGAGCCTTCAAGCCGTTCTGAAGGCGATGTCGCCCTCGGACAACGAGCGCTTGAAGGTTGGCGAGTTGACCCGTGTCAGCCTGGACGACGTGCGGGACATTCCCACCATTCGGATGCCCTATGGGCAAGACGTGGCGGTGCTGCATGCGTCGGCAGGCATGCGCCGCATCCTGGCGTTGGCCTATTTGCTGGTGTGGACCTGGGAAGAGCATTGCAAGGCGGCCAAGTTGCTGCGAGAGGCCCCGACCAATCAGGTGGTGTTCCTGATTGATGAAGTGGAGTCGCACCTGCATCCGCAGTGGCAGCGTCAAATCATTCCGGCCCTGCTGGCGGTGGCGCAGACGCTCATTCAGAAGGCTGAAGTCCAGCTCATCACCGCCACGCATTCGCCTCTGGTGATGGCTTCTGTGGAGCCCTTTTTTCACGCGGGAAAAGATGCCTGGTTTGACTTGGACCTTGAACGCAGGAAGGTGGTGTTGCGCCAACGTGAATTCGAGAAGCACGGCAGCGCAGCCAATTGGTTGGTCAGCGAGGCCTTTGATCTTCTCAGTGACCGCGCAGTGCCTTACGAGGTGTTGGTGAAGAAGGCGGCAGCCTTGCTGGAGCAAGCAAACCCGGGTGTTGACCGCATCCAAGCGATGAACGCCAAGCTGGTGGCAGCACTCAGCCCGACGGACGACTTTTTGTTCAACTGGCGCTATGTCTGCAGCAAGAAGGGCTGGCTCTGATGATCCCGGTGACGCTGCAACAGGAGCCATTGGGTTTTGATGTGAACGTGAGGCAAAAAGGGCAGGCGTGGCTGATTGCTCATGGCTTTGCCATGTGTGGTTCTGCGCCACCCAACACCAAGCTCCCAGACCACTGGTCGTGGTCGAACCAGTTTCTGTGGGAGGCTTACTCAGGCACATGTGCTTACTTGGCCATTTACTTTGAGTGGCCGACGGGGGCCAGCTCGACGGACCACTTTGTCCCCAAGTCGAAGCATGTGGGATTGGCCTATGAGTGGGACAACTACAGGCTGTCTTGCCTGGGTCCCAATCGGAGCAAAAACAAGTATCAGGATGTCCTCGATCCTGTTGGGCTTGCCGCAAACACATTTGTGCTTAACCTTGCTTCGGGCGAGATCAAGCCCAACCCTGCTTTGGTGGGCCCGCAGAGAACGGCCGCGCAGAAAACCATCAAGAGGTTGAAGCTCGATAGCCCTCACCACAACGCCATGCGGGCCCGCCATTTCGCTGAGTACGTCCTTCATGGGCACGCGCCCACATTGCAGAAATACTCGCCGTTTGTTTGGTACGAGGCTGATCGCCAAGGATTGCTTCGGGGTTGATTCAGAGTCAAAAAAACCACGTCAGCGTTAGAACGCAGCCGGTTTATTGCCACGAAACCCCCACAAACGTTCATCGATAAAAAGTGCCTTTGGCGCTTGAAGGACAAGCGCAAGCAGCTATCAACACAGAACCCATAGCGCCCTGGCCCTTCTGTCACTTCCTCAACTGCTGAAAGGCTTCGAACTCCCATTCGCGCATGGCCAGTACCAGGGTGTAGCCTTCGCGCTCGTTGTCGTTCAGCCGCTGGTCGGTCTGGTGCTGTTGGGCAAAGTCCTGCGCCAGGCGCTGCAGGCGCTCCAGAAACACGGGGGCCAGGGCACGGCTGACGGAGCCGTGCACCAGCATCAGCCCTTCGCCGTTGCCGTCGAAACCGCCGCCAAAGTAGTCCAGCAGCGCGTGCTCCCGAAAGTAATTCATCACCGGCCCGTGGGGTCGCCAGCGAAACGTCTTGGCCAGCTTGAGCCGGTAGCGGTTGAGGGGGCGCAGCTCGATGATGCCAATGCGGTCCAGCTGCGCCAGGTATTTCACGCACTCGGCTTCGGTCAGCCGGTAGGTGTCGGTGATCTGCTCCAGCGTCCACTGGCTGAGCACGCAAATGGCCACCAGCAGCAGCTTTTTGTCGGCCACCACGGCGCGCTCCTGCTCGGCGGTGATGGCTTTGAGCAGGGGCTGGGTGTCGGCCACGCGGCGGGCCACGTCGGCAAAGTCCAGCTTGAGCACGCGGCAGATGTCGTCCACCCGCGCCAGCGACATGTCGCCCTTGGACAGCATGCGCTTGACGCTGGATTCGGCCATGCCCAGCGCGGCGGCCAAGTCGGCATAGGTCATGTGGGCGGCCTTGAGTTCTTGCTTCAGGGCGGTGACCAGTGACAGGGAGGTGCTCATGGCAGGCAGGGTGTTGACAGTCCGCCCCGATCGTAAGCGGACGGGCCACCATGGCCTTGACCGGGTCAGAGAATATCAAGTAAAAAATGGGCTGTGGCGCTTGATGGGATTGCACAGACAGCTATGAAATCTGAGAATTTGACTTGTGCACCAGATGGACGAGCAGAGGCCGATGTCGTGCCCAGGCAACGGGTTTTCTGTGGGATGGGCGTGCAAAGGGGAGTGATGCCATGCAGGGCGCGCGTCGATCGGCCTGCGGAATTTGTGCGGTGGACAGGGCTTGTCAAACACACAAAGTCCGCCGCGACGTACCATGGCGCACCCGCTGCGCGCTGGCGCAGCCGCTGCCTCATTTCGCCCCAGACGCCTCTCTGACGCATGCTTGCCAACCTAGTCAACAACATTGCCTTCCTGATCGCCTTGGTCGCGGCAGGGCAGATGGTGGTTTCCCGAGCCTACCAAAACCCTTTGAACCGCCAGGTGTTGCTGGGGCTGCTGTTTGGCGGGGTGGTTTTGCTGGGCATGGCCAACCCGGTCAATTACTCGCCCGGCGTGTTTTTTGACGGGCGCTCCATCGTGCTGGCGGTGGCCGGTGTGGTGGGGGGCGGGG
>Ga0209066_10003354_pt1 | contig 18368 bp, 18 predicted proteins | sample All_14_2_FD_187198 | JGI IMG/M metagenome (GOLD analysis project Ga0209066, IMG submission 187198) | Freshwater microbial communities in response to fracking from Pennsylvania, USA - Allegheny Zone_MetaG_DW_15 (SPAdes) (version 2) ... | reverse complement strand
CTGCAGCACGACTATCCCGTCTTCAAGATCAGCCATATCTATCACCGGAACAAGGCGATCTACCCGGCCACCGTTGTCGGCAGGCCGAGACAGGAAGATTTTTTCATCGGCGACTTCCTCCAGGACCTGCTTTCCCCGCTTTTCCCTCTGGTCATGAAAGGGGTGCGCGAACTGAAAACCTTCGGCGAGACCGGCTTCCACTGTCTCGCCGCCGCCCGCGTCACCGACCGCTACCCGCGCGAGGCCTTTGCCAGCGGCCTCAGGGTCCTGGGGGAAGGGCAGTTGTCTTTAACGAAGTTCCTCATCGTCACCGATGGCGACATCGACATCACCGATTTTTCGATCCTCTGGCCCCATGTCATCGAGCGCGTCCGCTGGGACCAGGATCTCTTCATCTTCGCCAACGTTTCCCAGGACACCCTCGACTATACCGGCCCATCCGTCAACAAGGGCTCAAAAGCGATGCTGATGGGGCTGGGCAAGGAGAAATGCCGCGACCTCCCGCGTTCGTTTTCCGGCACTCTGCCCCCGGGGTGTTCGAAACCGAAAGCATATCTGCAGGGTACGCTGGTCCTTGAGGGTATCGCCTACGCAACCGATCCAGCTCTTGCCGCCACGGTTGCCGGGTGGGCCGATCTACGCGACTGGCCTGTAGTCCTGGTCGTCGACGACTCCGACCAGGCCACCTGTTCGATGCAGGAATTTCTCTGGACCTTCTTCACCCGTTTCGAACCCGCTGCCGACATCCATGCATCGGCCGTCACCATGCAACGTTTCCATGTCGGTCTGCAGCCGCCTATCGTCGTCGATTGCCGGATGAAACCCTGGTACACCGATGTTCTGGAAGTGGATGAGGAAACCAGAAAACTCGTTGATACAAAATTTACCAGGATGATCCCGCAGACATGGCGATGAACGATCCGGTACGATTACAAAAATTTCTGTCCCAGTGCGGCATCGCCTCACGTCGGAAGGCCGAGGAGATGATCAAGGCGGGACGGGTTCAGGTCGATGGGGCCATCGTAACCGATATGGGATCCAAGATCATCCCCGGCCAAAACCTCGTCAAGTGCGACGGCCGACCCCTCTCCCCCCAGAACAGGGCGGTGTACATCCTTCTCAACAAACCCAAAGGGTATGTAACCACCCTGTCCGACCCCCAGGGCAGGCCGATTGTGACATCCCTGCTGACAGAGATCTCCGAACGAGTTTTCCCAGTCGGCAGACTCGACCTCGATACCGAAGGCGCGCTCATCCTGACTAACGATGGAGAATTTGCGCAGAAGGTGCAACACCCGAGCCATGAAGTTACCAAAACCTACGAGGCCCTTGTTGCTGGCCATCCCACCAAAGACCAACTTGCACAACTGGAAAAAGGGATATTGATTGAAGGGAAAGTCACGTCGCCGGCCAAATTGACTGTTTTAAAAAAAATCAAACATGCCACATTGATCCAAATCACTATCCATGAAGGGCGGAAACGACAGGTGAGGAAAATGTTTGAAGCCGTCGCCCACCCGGTCCTGCATCTGAAGCGGATCGCCTATGGATGCCTACGATTGCACCGCTTGCCTATCGGAAAATTCAGGGTGCTCGACTCCGGAGATCTGGAAAAGATTTTTTTAGAATTCTCTTTACAAACCAAAAAATAGCTGATTAAATCTAAACAGTTAGATGGACCCTTGGTGAATTATGCAGCAACACCCCGGTATATTATATTGATTATATTAAATAAATATTTATATTTCTTATTATCGACAATTAACAACTGAACTTTATTTGGCTTTTTCGTTGGCCGCCGTACTGAAAAACAGCCTTTTTCAGTACCCCCCATGTTCGGGGGCACAATTCGACTTCCGGAAAACAGGAGAAAGGTATGAACAAATCGGAACTCATCGAAGCTCTGGCCCAGGAAATCAATATACCTCATCGCGAGGCCGCCGCGATCACCAACACCATCATCAATACAATGACGGAGGCATTGGCGAAGGGCGAGAGCATCGAGATACGGGGCTTCGGCAGCTTTGTCATCAAGAAATACGATTCCTACGAAGGTCGTAATCCCAAGACCGGTAAAAAGATCAAGGTCAAACCGAAAAAATTGCCTTTTTTCAAAGTCGGCAAGGACCTGAGAGAACAAGTCAACGCCAATAAAAAGTGATCACAGAGATTCACGCGCAGGCAGTTTCATGTTGAACTGCGATTTTCAACTCGCTCGCACGTTCACCCCTGAATACCTGTCGCAACGATCTCCCCGACCAGATCGTATACATGGGCCTCGGTGATATGCACCTGAACTATATCACCGGGGTTCGCCTCGCCATCGACGATAAAGACACAGCCGTCAACCTCCGGCGCCTGAAATCGCGTCCGTCCCTCCAATAATAGATCCGATTCGCCACTGAGCCCTTCCACCAGGACAGGTTCCACACGACCTACATATTTCTGCTGCACCTGCGCCGATATGTCTGCCTGGACACTCAACAGATGCCGGCGCCGCGCCTCCTTTTCCTGATCCGAGCACTGGTCCGGAAAATGCTCCGATGCACAGCCCTCCTCGTTGGAATAGGCAAAGACCCCCACATGATCGAATCGCGTTTGACGGAGAAACCGTTCCAGCAGGAGGATATCCGCCTCCTGCTCTCCCGGAAAACCGACGAGGAGGGTAGTTCGCAAGGCAATCGCCGGCAGACGGGAACGGATCTTGTCCACAAGGTGATAGAGATCATCCTCCGAATACCGCCGATTCATCGCCGCCAGAAGCCGGGTGCTCGCATGCTGTATCGGGATGTCGAGATAGGGCACGAGCCTCGGTTCGTCGGCCATGATATCGAGAAGGTCGTCATCGACTCGGGACGGATACAGGTACATCAGTCTCAACCAGGGGATTGTCGTGGCTGCCAGGAGTTGTTCAAGCAATGAACGCAGATTTTCATTTTTATCCCGTTCGCTTCCATAGGCAGTGAGATCCTGGGCAATCAGCGAGAGTTCCTGCACCCCCTTGTCCTGCAGCATGATGGCCTCATGAACGAGATCGGCCATGCCCCGGCTTCTGAGCCGGCCGCGGATAGCCGGGATCATGCAATAGGCACACCTGTTGTCGCACCCTTCGGTAATCTTCAACGAAGAACGAAAATGAGGGGTAGTCAGAAGTCGTGGCTGGGTACTGTCCGGAACCTGGCGCGCCGGGATTGCAATCCGGGTTGAGGGACGGCCCCCCAGCAGGGCCTCGAAATATCCTGCCATATCCTTACCGCCCTCGGTGCCGATAAACAGATCAACCTCCGGCAGTTCAGACAGCAGCTGGTCTTTATACCGCTGCACCAGGCAACCGACCACCACCAGTTTTTTGCCGGGAAATCCCGCCTTCATCTTCGCCAACTCCAGGATTTCCTCGACCGCTTCCTCGACAGCAGACTGGATAAAGCCACAGGTATTGACCAACAATATCTGCGCGGCCGCTGCGTCTTCGACGACCTGCCACCCCGCCTGGACCAGAGCGCCAAGGATGACCTCCGAATCAACAAGGTTCTTGGCACAGCCGAGGCTGACCATATATACAGTTCGTTGCATGTTAAACCTCGGCAAATATATCCTCTGAGACAAGGGCCTGGGTCAGCCTTGTATTGATTTTCTGAAAATGCTGGTCCTTGAACCCGGGCTTCCATTTTTCTCCCAGAAGTTCGTCCGAGACCAAAAATAGTGCCGCGAATTCAATAGATCTGAAGGTACAGACCGAACAGAGGGCGGAATATTCCATATCGACCCCAATAACGTCGTCATCACGCCGGAGTTTTTCCAGCAAGGCGCGGCTCTCGCGGTACGGCGCATCGGTTGACCAGATTGTGCCGGATACCGGTTCGAGACCCTGGTCGGCCGCCCATTGCCACAGCATGCTCGACAGTCTGGTCGACGGAGCAGCCGCAACCCCGGTCTGGTAATATTGTGAAGTTCCCTCTCCCGACAACGGACTGCCGCCAATCACGACATCGCCTATTTTCAGGTCCGGTGCAAGCGCGCCGCACCAGCTGAGCATGAAAATACGATCAACCCCGAGGGCAATCATTTTTTCGACGACCATTGCCGCAATCGGCGCACCGACGGCCGGCCCGGCAACACAATTGCGCTGGCCATTGACAGAGAGCTTTGAATGAGGGAACCTTCTCACTTCGCCACCCAGATCGACCACCAAAGCGTGGCCGAGATCAGCCTCATTGGGATTGATGAGAACTATCCCGGTCCGCGGCAGGGGTTTCTCATGCTTGCCCCGTCTCGGGAAGATTATTGCATCGTCGTTGCTACCTTTCATCTGCCGGCAATATTTCTACATGCTTTGAATATAAACACGAAAAGGGCCGCAGATTGCTCTGCGGCCCTTTTTGCGCAACTTTCTTTAACAACCGATCTTCAGCTTATCCAAGCAGCGGATTTGCATACAGAAGAATCAGGGAAATAACCAGTCCGTAAATTGCGATCGACTCGGCAAGAGCCATACCAAGGATCATGAACACCATCAACTTCGGCTGTACTTCGGGATTCCTTGCCAACCCCATGGTCGCACCCTGACCAACGGAGCCGATTCCGATACCAGCGCCAAGACCGGCCAGGCCGATAGAGAGGGCTGCACCCACACAGATCAATGCCAACTGAATATTACCTTCCATTTTTTTCTCCTTTAAAAATTATATAGGTTTGGCCTTCTTCCTCAAAAGCGTACGTGCTGATTCAAAACTACACCCCGGCTCATCAATGGGCATGTTCCTTCGCCTGACCGAAATACACGACGGTCAACAGGACAAATACCATTGCCTGTACGAGAGAGACCAGGACACCGAGAATCATGATGGGCAGTGGGGCGAAGAATGCGCCGGCGAGCATGAAGAGAATGCCCAGAAGCGTTTCCTTGGCCATGATGTTTCCGAAAAGACGGATGGAGAGGGAGAGCAGACGGGCGAAGTTACTGATCAGCTCGATTGGCAACATCAGCGGAATAAGCCACCACATGGGACCGATGAAATGTTTGTAATAGCCGATGCCATGGGTACTGAACCCAATGATATGATGGGTAATCCACACGATGATCGTCAGGGCCAGCGTCGTATTGATACTGGCGGTCGGCGACATGAAGCCGGGGATCAGACCGATCAGATTGGCGACGGCGATGTAGATACCGAAAGTCGCGATCATCGGGAAGAACTTATCCGTCATCTCACGGCCCATGTTGTCGGCGAAAAACTCATCCATTCCCCCGATCACGATCTCCCAGAAATTCTGGCCCTTGCCGGGAATCATCTCGAGATTCCCCAGGGTCAGCTTGGAAACGATGAAAAGAAAGGCCATGACGAGCCAGGTGTAGGTCATGTAGGGAGCGCATAACTGCTCGAGAATGGAATGCCCCACAGGTCCATGCGGTACGGGAAGCCCAAGTTTCTCAAGGATGATCGAAATAAATAGTATCGGATGTTCCATAATCCCTTCTTACCTCCTCCCACTGAAGAAATAGCGCCAGGCCACATTTACCGCGGTAACCGTAACCGTAAACACTACCGTTGACAACCCCAATATCAATCCAAAGATATTGACCTTCTTATACTTAATCAGGACAAGCAGGACAATACCTATAATTACAATCCGGACCCAGAATTTGACGATGTAGCCGACCCTGCTCTTTTTAACCTTTTCCTTTTCAGGAATCGGCGCCGTTGCCGTCAATGATCCGAAAAATCTGGCTACATCGTTATGCGATACCCAAAAACTCAGTATCGAGATGATGCCTCCGACCAGCACCGACCACGCAAAAAAAGCAGAGTGGAAAATCCATGCGCCCAGAGCCAGAACCGCCAGATACACCCAACTCATGACCTGCATTTTGTGCAGGGACATCACGTCTTCCGTCACGCACTCGCCTTCCGGTCAATCACTTCTTTTTGTCCTGATGACGCCAGACTATGTCCAACAGGTTTTTGAAACCGGCGGCAATGCCGAACGCCAGACCGATAAATGTAAACCATGGCGCCGTCCGGCCGTCAAAAACCTTCTGGTCGAGGAGGATCCCGCCACCCAGACCGATGAAGATTGCGGCAACAAATGTAAACCCGACATGACCGTAATTTGCCAGCAAGTGGATCCATTCATTTTTCAAATCCGACATCCATTTCTCCACTCTCAGGGGCGCGATTTCGGTCCTGATATAACAGGTTTTGGTATCACGCCTCTATGCCAAAGTCAATCGATTTTTCACTTTTCGAGCAATTTCTTGAATGACCATTCAGTCATTTTTGCCGCCGTATCGAGATCTTTTTCCGAATGTGCCATGGACACGAAGGCAACCTCGAACTGCGATGGCGCCAGATATATTCCCTTGGCCAGCATCTGGCGATAGTGCTGTGCATATCGTCGGGTATCCGATCGCATCGCCGACTCGAAATCATTGACCGGCTCGGCGGTGAAAAAAACCGTAAGCAACGAGCCGACTCTGTTGAGCTGGGCCGCGACCCCGGTGGCCCGGCTGATACCGTTCAACATCTCCTCGAATCGCGCCGACTTGCGTTCGAGCTCCGCATAAACGCCCGGCCGTTGCAGTTCCTTCAGCATTGCTATACCTGCCGCCATTGCCAGAGGGTTGCCGGAAAGTGTCCCGGCCTGATACACCGGCCCATCCGGGGCGACGCAATCCATGATCTCCGCCTTACCGCCATAGGCCCCGACCGGCAATCCGCCACCGATGATCTTGCCCAGACAGGTCAGATCGGGGGTGATGCCGAATCGTTCCTGGGCACCGCCGTAGGCCAGACGAAAACCGGTAATGACCTCATCAAAGATGAGGAGAATATTCAATTCTTTCGTCAGCCGACGGAGACCTTCAAGGAATCCGGGAGTTGGAGGAACGCACCCCATATTGCCGGCGACCGGTTCGACGATGACACAGGCGATCTCCGAGGCCTTCCGCCTCAGGGTGTCTTCCAGAATGTCCAGGTTGTTGTAGGGGACCGACAGGGTATTCTTGACGATATCCTCCGGCACCCCCGGGCTCCCGGGAATCCCGAGCGTCAGGAGCCCCGATCCGGCCTTGACCAGGAACGAATCGGCGTGGCCATGATAGCATCCATCGAACTTGACGACGATGTTCCGCCCGGTGTACCCCCGGGCCAGGCGAACCGCGCTCATCGTCGCTTCGGTACCCGAGTTGACAAACCGCACCTTCTCGATCGACGGCACCGCCTCAACCACCATCGAAGCCAGATCCACCTCTGTCGGTGTCGGTGCCCCGAAACTGGTGCCATCAACCGCTGCCGCCTGGATAGCGGCAATGACGGACGGATGCGCATGTCCGAGAATCATAGGTCCCCAGGAACAGACGAAGTCGATAAACTCGTTGCCGTCGACATCGATCAGCACCGATCCCCGGCCTCGTTTGATGAATAAGGGATCGCAGCCGACCGATCGACAGGCCCTGACCGGACTGTTCACCCCCCCGGGGATGACCCGCCGGGCCGCTTCAAACATTTTATCGGAAACAGTTGTGTTCATATATCCCCTTATGATGGATCCCAGGCCGAGGTGTTGACGACAGCAAATCAGCCATTATTGTGGTGAGTGATGGCCGTCTGCATATTTGCATACCGCAGGACGGACGGCACGAAATATAGCATGCAGCCTGAAGAACTGTCAAACAGGAACCTTCTTGATTCCTCGCTGATAATGCCATCATTTGAAGGATTTCCTGCGTCGACACGCCGGTCTTCCAGCCGATATTTTTGCTTGTCAGCGAAATATCCAGCAGGTAAACTGAAACCACATTCCTTCGGCTGCAAAATCAATCCAGCTTGATCCCGGCTGAATGACCCAATTCCGAACGAGAGGAGAAACACGCAATGGCAAATGATAAGGTCCAGCAGATTAACGATGCGGATTTCAACGCAATGATCAGTTCCGAACAGCCATCGCTGGTTGATTTCTGGGCTCCCTGGTGTGGTCCCTGCAAGGCGATAGGACCTGTGGTCGAAGAACTGGCTGAGGAATATGCCGGTAAGGTGACAATCGCCAAGATGAATGTCGACGAGAACCCCGTCACTCCCGGGAAATATGGAATCCGGGCAATTCCAACCCTGATCCTGTTCAAGAAAGGAGAGGTCGTCGACCAGATAACCGGTGCTGTCGGCAAGGGCCAACTCATCGACCTGATCAAAAAAGCCCTCTGATCCCCTTCGGCGCTGTCTGCCATACAGGGGCATCCCATCTGCAGACAGCGCCTTCCTCCTTCTCGAACGTCCCTATTTCATGCAGAAAGAGCATTACGACCTCGTTATCCTCGGCGGAGGGCCGGCCGGTCTGTCCGCCGGACTCTATGCGGCGAGGGCACGACTTGATCATTTGATGATTGAGAAAGGAGCCCCCGGCGGGCAGGTACTCCTTACTGACTGGGTCGACAATTATCCAGGCTTTCCCGATGGGATTTCCGGTTTCGACCTGGTTGAAAAGATGTCAGCCCACGCCCGGCGTTTCGACCTGAATACCCTCACCGCGGAGGTGGTACACGTCGATTTGAGCGATCCCGTGCAGAAACGCCTGGCCCTCGATAATGGATCGGTGATCAGTTGCCACTCTCTCATCATCTGCACCGGTGCCAGGGCGAACACCCTCGACATCCCGGGCGAGCACGAACTCCGCGGCAAAGGGGTTTCCTACTGCGGCACCTGCGATGCCCCATTCTACCGGAACATGCATGTGGCCGTCATTGGTGGCGGCAACACCGCGATCCAGGAAGCCGAGTACCTGACCAAATTTGCCAGCAGAGTGACCGTTATCCACCGCCGGGATCAATTGCGGGCAACCAAGATAGTCCAGGAGATCGCCTTTGCCAACAGCAAGATCGACTTCATCTGGAACAGTCGAGTCACCTCCATCGAAGGGACAACAGGGGTGGAGAGGCTTAACCTTGTCGACAACGGCGGCAGGACGTCGACCCTCGATGTCGAGGGCGTTTTCATCCTCATCGGCGTGACCCCCAACAACGCCTGCCTGTCGCTCGACCTTCTACAGCCCGACGCATGGGGCTTCATACCGACCGATACGGAAACCCGCACCGCTGTTGCCGGCGTCATGGCCGCCGGCGACATCCGCAGCAAGGCAGTCCGCCAGATCGTCAATGCGGCAGGAGAAGGAGCGACTGCCGTGCTGGCCGCCGAGACCTACCTGCAAAGCCTTAAACGTTAACACCGGAGAACAATGCACAATTCAAGCCTTTTCTCGATCAAAGCATACGGGGGATCGACATTGATCAGATTCTGCATCCTCTTTCTCCTGCTGAATGTCGCCGGTTGCGCCAAAATGAAGGACATGCTGACCTTTACCGGGGGAGCCGAGGACGCAGCCACGCTTCCCGTCCAGAACCTGGTGACAAAGGGAATGGATGACTATGCAGTCGGAAAATACTTTACTTCCCTTGAGTATTTCCAGGAAATCCTTGACCGTTATCCATTCGCGCCGGAAGCCACGCTTGCCGAACTCAAGGCTGCCGACTGCAATTATTTCCTCGAACACTATGCCGAGGCCCTAGTGCTTTACGAGGCATTTGAGGAGAAGCACCCGACCAACGAGGCGATGCCTTACGTCATTTACCAGAAGGCGATGTGCAACTACAAACAGATAGATCGAATCGACCGTGACGTCTCAGGGGCGGAGAAGGCCGTACAACTCTTCAGCCAACTGATACGGGCATACCCGAACTCACCCTACACCTCCGAGGCCAAGGCACGGATCAAAGCAGCCCGTCAATTCATCGCCAACCACGAATTCTTCGTAGTAGATTTCTACATCAGGAGAAATAAGATAAGCGAGGCCGAAACGCGATTGAAGTATATCCTTGCCACCTACCCCGATGCCGACATAGCTCCGCGGGCCAAGGAACTTCTGGCCCAGATTCAGGCCGGCAATCCCCCGAAACAGAGCCTTTCCTCCTGGTTGCCGAAAGTGGCCCTTCCCGATTGGGCAAAATTCTCATCTTCGGAGGAAGAGGCTCCGGAAGGTCAGGCCGCGAAGGACTGATTTGCAACACCCTTCAACTCTCCTCTTGAATTTCTGAAACGCCGGCGAATGGATCGCCGGCGTTTTCGTTTGAGCACGGCAAGCCGTTGTCGCTCAGACTATCAGTTCCTCCGGTACGACCCATTCCTCGGCGAGCGACACCGCCATCGCCCGCACCGGGCACACCGTCACGCAGAGACTGCAGCCGGTGCATTTGTGCGGATCAAACAGCACCTCCATCGATGGCCGCTTGATAAAGAGGGCGCCAACAGGGCAGACTCCGGTACAGGCGCCGCATTGGAAACATTTCTGGTCATCGCGATGGATACGTGCCGCCAGTCGCTCGACCCGCACCCCCAACCCTTTCAGATACTCGAGGCCGGCATCGACATTGTGCTTGCTGCTCCCCTTCAGTTCAAGGATCATGACCCCTTCTCTCTGCAGCAGGATATCGGCCTTGAGGATATTGAATTCAATGTCATATTCCTTGACCAGCTGATAAATAAAAGGCCGGTCGCTTGTCTCTTTCGGAAACCGCAATACGTAAATCTGAGTAAACACGTGGTGTCCTTCAATGGCCCCTGACTGATTGGACCGCTTGGTATTTGTCTTCGCTCCTGCATCGCACCGATCCTCATACCGGTTTGGCTGCATGAGCCCCGTTCATCTTTTCCTGCACCGCCTGCTCCAGCTCAGCCAGCAACACTGCCAGCGGCCTGTCGGTATCGATGCTCACCACCTGACCGGATTCCAGTTCGTCGGGAGGCATGAAGTGCTCTCTCTGGTGCAGATAGATTTCCCACCGGCCATCGGAAACCGCATAGGGATCGGCAGCCCTCGCGATCAACCTTTTTTTCACCGTCGCTGCCGGGCAGGTGCAGAGGACAAAGAGCAGCCGGCAATGGGCGGCAAGTCCCAGTCGAAGACGACTGCGCTCCCCTTGCGACTGATAAGAGGCATCCAGGACAACACAGGCGTGGCTGTCTCCAGCGAGGCACTCCTGAGTGCGGCACAGCAGTTCGTCATAGGTACGACGGGTGAAACCGGGGGTATAAATGCCCTCGTTCCAGGGAACCCGGCTCCGGTCCTGCCGTCCCAGCCCCGCCAGTTCCTTGCGGACGATATCGGAGTTGAGATACAGCCCCCCCTGCCGTTCGGCCCAGGCCCTGGCCAGGTAACTCTTGCCCGTGGCCACCATGCCGAAAAACACATAGACTGTCTTCGTCGGTCCGGCGTTCACAATGTCATCCCGGCATAGGAATCGGCCAGGGCGAAACACCTTCCGGCCTGCTCCCTGCATTCGCCGGCCGTGCGCCGATCCACCCCGGGATCAACGGCGGTCAACAGATTGATCTTGCCACGCACATAGGCACGATAGCACTTGTAGAAGCCGAGCATCGACAAAAGTCCCGAATCCCCCGATGCCTCCATGAACCGTTGTATAAAATACTCGGAGAGATTGTGCAAGCCATGGAGATCGAGGTCCATGGCCAGAAAGGCCACGTCCGCGGCGACATCGGTACAGCGAAGGCGGCGGCTGAACTCGATGCAGTCGAAGATGATCACCTCGTCGGCGAGACAGATGTTCGCCGTGTGCAGGTCACCATGACAGTCGCGGATCCTCCCCTCCGCCATCCGTTGTTCAAAGAGGCGGTGATGGGCGAGGAACCCGGCCGCGAAATCGCGTATCCTGTCGAAGCATCCTTGGGTCAGCCCTTGCTGCCCGATATACGGAGCGGTCTGCTTGAAATTCTCCATGACGCTGCGACCGACCTCCCTGACACTGCCGAACCTCGTCACCTGAGCCGAACTCTCACTCCGTTCATAGAACGGCACCAGCAGCGTCACGATCCTGTCAATATCATCTCGGTTGACCCCACCCTCCCGGATCAGCCGATTCATCATCCGCTCTTCCGGCAGCCGGGCCATCTTCACTCCATACTCCACCTTCTGACCACGGCCCCCAAGGCGAAACTCCCCATCGTGACACGTCAGCGCCACCAGATCGAGATAGACGTCATCCGGGCAGAGACGGCGATTGAGCAACAGTTCCTGCCTGCAGTAATAGCGCCTTCGCGCGAGCGTCGAAAAATTGAGAAAACCGAGATCAACCGGTTTTTTCCATTTGTAGACGAAGGGGCCGGCAAGGACAACAAAGGAGATGTGGGTCTGGATCAGCCGTACCGCATCGACCGGGTGCGGATACGCATCGGCGTTCATCAGAAACTGCAGGTATTCCGGCAACCTTTCCCGATTCATCATACACTCCAGCCACCGCCTTGACCATCGATTCGGTGAACAATCAATCTGATGCCATCATTGCTCAATATTACCCGAAACTCACCAGTACGTAAATCTCGGCATGTCCTTTAGTTCGACGCCATAATATTCTCGTCTGCATGCAGACTCCAGACCCGGCTGCATCATTTCTGCAGAACACTGCTCACGTCTCCCGGCAGCGTCTAGTGGAACAGCATTATTCCAAGCAACGCCACCTTCTGGCCCAGGACGGCCGATTTTCCATCAACAGCGCCCTCGGTCAGTTGAAGCATTGCCCTGCCGAAACGATGGCCGAGACCTGCATTGACCATCATCGTTGGCTGCGTACCGGGGTACCCGAGTTGATCTGCGGGGCTTCTAAAGCGGGAGCCCAGATCAGAGTCCAGATCACATCCATCGCCGAATCGTCGCTGCCGCACACCTCTCCAGTACCGGCAGCCTAGATTGGGGAGGACGGGGCGGCAGCTATCATCGCCGTCGCCGGCATGGAGGAGTGCTCCCCGGGGGCATCGCCGGGCTGGTGTCGTGCCCGGTCATCGGCGTGCCGACCTCAAGTTGTCCCCTTCCCCAGGCACAGCCAGAGGCTGTGTCGCTCAAGATGATGAATTCGGTCTGATTTTCCAGCAGATACCTCCCTGGACCTTGCAAGATTCATGCGTTGGGGTATAATCCTCAGGTTCTGAATTAGGAATGCACCGCTTTCCACACATATCTGGCAACCTGTAGCACAACGGTCACGCAAACTTCGGGATATCCATGAATACATCACTCAAACTCAAACTGGGCCTGCTGATCTTTCTCGTCGCCCTTGCCGTCGTTACGATTGTCCCCTCCTTTTATTCGGCGACCCCGGACTGGTGGAAAAAGTACATGGCCCCGGAGGGATTGCGGCTCGGTCTTGACCTGCAGGGCGGCATGCACCTGGTGCTGAAGGTCGATCTGCAAAAGGCGGAGGTAAACTCCCTGGAACTCGCGGCCAACGATCTCAAGGATACGCTGACGGAACAGTCGGTCAGTGCCATCCAGACGCCATCCCCTTCAGCTGGTTCGATCGTTTTCACGCTCCCCAATACCGGCAGCGTTGAACAGGTGAAAAAACTGATTAAGGACGATTTCCCTGATATCGACACCAAGATTGAAACTCAGGAGGGCAGCTTCCCCCGGATCATCATTACTCTGAGCAACGACAAAAAAGAGTATATCAAGACCCATTCAGTCGACCAATCCCTTGAAATCATAAGGAACCGTATCGATCAATTCGGTGTCGCCGAACCTGTCATCATCCGCCAGGGCACTGATGAAATCGTCATTCAACTGCCAGGCGTACGCGATCCGAAACGGGCCATGAAACTGCTTGGCGATACGGCCCAACTCGAATTCAAACTGGTTGCCGAAGCGCCCGGCTTGAACCTGCCGGAACTGATCGACCAGGCAAAAAAATCCGGACAATGGAAAGATGGCGAGGATCTGAAGAAACTCAACCGGGCCTTGCAGAACCGGTTGCCCAGCGACACATCGATCCATTTTGAGAAAAACGTCGATCCCAAGACGAGGATCGAAACCTTGAGCCCCATCCTGCTGGAGAACAAGGTGCTGATGACCGGCGATATGGTGAAGGACGCCCAGGTCCGCATCGGCGGCAGCTTCAACGAACCCTACGTCAGTCTGGATCTGACCGGCAGAGGCGGCAAGCTCTTCGGCCAGCTCACCGAAAAAAATGTCGGCCGGCGGATGGCCATCGTTCTCGACAACAACGTTCGCTCCGCGCCCGTCATCCGCGAGCGGATCCTCGGCGGCTCGGCCCAGATCTCCGGCAGTTTCACCCATGAGGAGGCCGCCGATCTGGCCATCGTTCTCCGTGTCGGCGCCCTGCCCGCCCCGGTCAACATCATTCAGAACCTGACCGTCGGGGCCAGTCTCGGCCAGGATTCAATCAACAAGGGCCTTGTCTCCGGTGTCTTCGGCACGATCCTCGTCGTCGGTTTCATGCTTATCTATTACCGAACCTCCGGTGCCATCGCCAACGTCGCCTTATTCTTCAACATCCTTTTTCTTTTCTCCGGCCTCGCCATTCTCAATGCCACCCTCACCCTTCCCGGCATCGCCGGTATCGTGCTTTCCATCGGTATGGCCGTCGACTCCAATGTTCTGATATTCGAACGTATACGAGAAGAGATGGCGATCGGGAAGACAGTGCGGTCGAGTATTGAGGTCGGTTTTGACAAGGCCTTTTTTTCCATCCTCGACTCCCAGGTCACCACCCTGATAACCGCCGTCGTCCTTTTCATGTTCGGAACCGGTCCGATCAAAGGGTTTGCCATTACCCTCACCCTCGGCATCCTCTTCAATCTCTATACCGCCCTTACCTGCTCGGAGATGATGTTCGGCATCCTCAATCGCCTGCGCCCGATCAAACGAATCGTCTATCTGAACTTTCTCGAAAAACCCAATTTTGACTACCTGCGGATCAAGAAAATTTCATTCATGATCTCCGGTGTCACTTCACTTATCGGCATTATTGCCCTGATTCAGATCGTACTGGGCAATGCCAATCTCGGCGTGGATTTTGTCGGCGGTTCGCTGCTCAATTATCGGGCTGACAAGCCTTTTGAGTTGGCGGAGGTTCGCAAGGTGTTCGCCGCCAATAATTTGGAAGGATTTGATCTGCAGGAAGTCGAGAACGAATCGCGGTTGATCGTCAAGGTCAAGAAAAGCGAAGAGGTCCTCTCCGGCACCAGTGACAGTATTACCAGTATCCTCAACAAGGATCTTCCCGGGAAAAATTTCGTCCTCGAAAGTCAGTCGGAGATCGGTTCCTCAGTGAGTTCCACTTTGCGTAACAAGGCCCTCCTGGCGATCGCCCTTTCCCTGTGCGGAATTGTCTTCTACCTGGCAATCCGGTTTGACCTTCGGTTCGGGTTGGCGGGCATGCTCGCCACGCTGCACGATGTCCTTTGCGTCATCGGCATCTGCTGGTTGCTGAATATTGAAATGAACCTGCTGCTCGTGACCGCACTGTTGACTCTCGCCGGCTACTCGATCAACGACTCGGTTGTCGTGTTTGACCGTATTCGTGAAAATATTCACAAGTATCAAGACAAAACTTTGTATGAGAATATAAACCTCAGCGTCAACGAGGTGGTGAGCCGGACCGTCGTTACCGGGACGACAACACTGCTGGTCCTGCTCTCCCTCTTCTTCCTGGGAGGATCAGTCATCCATGATTTCTCCCTGGTCCTTATCATCGGCATCCTGATAGGCACCTATTCCTCGGTCTTTGTCGCCAGTCCCATCCTGACCCTCTTTCAGGAAAGGAAGATCTGACATGGGATTGAGCCCGACCGATATGGCCCATTTGCCGGTCAGCGCCCAACCACTGGAAAAGGATACGCCGTTCACCTTTTCCTGCCACGGCGGCCTGAATTGCTTCACTGAATGCTGCCGCCTTCTGGAACTGGCCCTGACCCCCTACGACCTCCTGCGCCTGCGGCGGGCAACTGGTCTCAGTTCCACCGATTTGTTGGAACAATTTGTGATCGTTGAGGATTCTGAAGAAGAGGTGTTTCCCCGCCTGTATTTGACGATGGTCGACGACGGCAGGGCCAGCTGTGTTTTTGTCACCGCGCATGGCTGCAAAGTTTACCACGATCGCCCCGGTGCCTGCCGGGCGTATCCGCTCGGACGGGCATCCATGCACCGTGCCCCAGGCAACGCTGAAGAACATTACATTCTGATACAGGAACCACATTGTCAGGGTTTTTTTGAGCCGGTACCGCAAACGGCTGAAAGCTATTGCCTCGATCAGGGCCTTGCCGAATACAACCGCTTCAACGATAACGTCGCTTCTATATTGAAACATCCTCAGGCTCGCCGGGGAAAATTGCTGCAACCTGAAGAACGGGAGCTCTTTCTGCTTTTCTTGTATGATCTCGATCGATTGCGGATAGAAATCAGCGGCGGGCTGATTCCAGATATGACTCCGATCACCGTGCAGGAAATTCTTTCCAAGAACGACGAGGAACTGCTGCTCTTTGCCATCGAATGGCTCAGACGGCGACTCTTCGCCTGATCACCCTGTGCTAACTTTGATTTTGCAACCCATGCTTAAGCTCATCGTATTCGACTGTGACGGCGTCCTCTTCGATTCCAGGGAATCAAACCGACATTTTTACAATCACCTTCTGCACCACTTCGGCAAACCGCCGATGACCGAAGAAGAGTGTGACTTTGCCCATATTCACAGCACGACGGACGCAATCGCCCATATATTCCGCCATTATCCTGAATTGGACCTGCAAGAGGTCGACCGCTTCAGGTTATCATGCGATTATGGTCCGTTTCTGCAGATGCTCAAAGTCGAAAGGGACCTGACGACCTTCCTCGATACCGTCCATCCTCGCTATCACCTGGCAATATCGACCAACCGCACCAACACGATGGAACCCCTGCTGCAGAAATATCAGCTTCGCCATTATTTTGGCAAGGTCATGACGGCGCAAAATGCAACACGTCCCAAACCCGCCCCGGATGCGCTGCTGGAGATTCTCACGCATTATGATTGCAGAGCTGATGAGTCGATCTATATCGGCGATTCAACCATTGACCAGATCCACGCAGCCTCCTGCTCCGTGCCCTTTATCGCCTTCAAAAACCGGCAGCTGGATGCTGCCTACCATGTCGATGGATTCATGGAAATCCTCGCCCTTCCTCCGTTTGCAGGGCAGCAGCAAGCGAAAGGCGGCTGATGCCAGTCTGTAAGATATCAACAATCCTCTTGCTTACCGCAATATTACCCCTCCCCCTGCACCTTCTGGCGGCAACTGATCGGCGACATGCCGTCGCGCCAACTCGAGATCGTGCAACCAATCACCCTCCTCACAAATGAAATCGGATCCAGGCCCAATATCTCTGCGTATCGTTCCGTTACGTGCATGAAACCTGTTGCATCATCACCTCGAGGTTAATCATCGAGTCGATGAGTTGAGATCAGACTCTGACGTCTGACGGCGCTGTGTTTTTTTTTGAGTTATGCAAAGAAGTTGTTATACTGCCTGGCAGAATTTGTCTTGCCGCATACTCTTCTTCCGGGGATCCGACCACGATGGCCGCTGAAACACAGCTGTTGGATGTGATTTGTGAAGACATTGGGAAATATTTTGCCAACCATCCATTCATAGCCGTCCGGCCGATCAAAGGCAGTCCCCCAGATCAATATGAGGCCACCTATTGTATCCAAGGCATCTACAAGGATGACAGGGGCCGTCTCCAGCAGACTTCACATCACGTTGTATCCATCGCCATTCCATTGGGCTTTCCTCACTTTCCTCCACACTGCAGACCTCTCACACCAATCTTCCATCCCGATTTTGATCCGGCGGCCATACGTCTCGGCGAGTTCTGGAATGTCGGTCGTTCCCTGCCTGAACTCATCATTTTCATTGGCAGAATGATTAGCGGAGAACTGTTTTCAAAAGAAAATTCGTTCAACCTGAACGCCGCTGCATGGTACCGGGACAATACCGACAAGCTTCCTTTTGCCAGACTTGAAAGCCGTTCGGATGCCACCCCAAGCGAAGCATTTCCATCCGACTGTCTGACCGACCCGATCGAAATCGACATGCTTGAAGATGAGGATTTGCATGTCGATCTCTCCAATATCGGCCTTGATCGCACCGCCGGAACAGCAACGAGCCAGTCGGATATTTCATCTACCGCTGATGCGCGACCGCCAGGTTACGATATTGACATGGAAACCATCTGGCTCCTGTCCGGGCAGAAACGGTTCTATCAGCTTCGGAATCTCCTTAAAAATCCTGCTGGAAAATTTTCTTTTGATGGACAAGAAGAATTGTCGAAACGGATCAAGGCGTCCATCCAGGAAGCCCGACAAATCTACAATGAAGGAGAGGATCTTGAACACCGTGGACTTCCGGCGAAGGCGCTTGAAAAATACACTGCTGTCGAGGAACTGGTAAGCGATTTTCCAAAGATTGCAGATGACATTCGTCGCACGGAGCAAGCAAAGGATCTTCTCGGTGACTGGGTTCAGGGAAAAGATGGCT
>Ga0209066_10003353_pt1 | contig 18371 bp, 15 predicted proteins | sample All_14_2_FD_187198 | JGI IMG/M metagenome (GOLD analysis project Ga0209066, IMG submission 187198) | Freshwater microbial communities in response to fracking from Pennsylvania, USA - Allegheny Zone_MetaG_DW_15 (SPAdes) (version 2) ... | reverse complement strand
GGCGCGTTGGCTTCGGCCAAAGTGTGGCTGCCCGGGCACTTGCCCCCTCCTGACCGCTTCGCGGTCGTCCCCGCCAGAACGATCAATCGCACCATGTCACCAAACACAAACCCCGCCTTCCTGGGCCTTGTGCCCAGGACCCAGCGTTCCGCTGGCGTTGAGCCTTATGGGGATGCGCCGAGACAGCGGACCCATGGGTCCTCGCCACAAGGGCGGGTGTTCACCGAAACCGACAATTACTGTCTGTCGCGATATAGACGGCACCGGCTAGCGCCTACTTGGGATCTCGGAGCGTGGTCCGCTGCTTCAGGTCACGGGATCTGTCTGGGTCTTCGATCGCCTCAACCGACTGAATGCAGTCGGCAATATACTCCGTCGGCAGGCCGTGTTCCGCGCCACCGGCGAGAACAAACTCCTTATACCAGCTGTACGGCTTCAGACTGTCGTCGATGTATTCGGGGGTAGCTAAGTAGGTAAGTACTTTCCGTCGGCGGCCCTTGCTGTTGATGACCGTGATTGTCGCGTGTTCGTAGCCGCTTCCGACGCCCTCGGCTTTATCTAGCTCGGCACGCTCGGCAGGATCGAAACTGAAAAGAACTCCGATCACGCTATCGCCTTCGCCTGTAGAAAATGCGTTGCACTTCCCGGACTTGTCCACGCTACGCTTGTGGAAACGTAGTGAGTGGCCCGGCAAGGTAGCGATGCCAATTGCCTCGCAACTCGGCATGCGTTCACGCAGCCTGGCGCTCGACATATTGGAGCCGTAGGCAAAATACACGACGTGCTCTGGAGCGCCGGTCTCTGTGTCTTTTAGCGGCTCGATCATGGGATTTCCCGGCTTCACGATCGTGCGTAGCGGTACCGTCATTATGCTGCACTCGTCGGTTTCTTCGCCTTCGCGTGTGATGATGGAGCGGCCGTCTTCAAGCTCGAGTATTGGTACGGGCCTTCCGGCCCATCCACAGTCGGCGCATCGGGCGCGCTCCCACAATACCCCGGCCACTTCAGTATTCTCGCCCTGTTCGGGTTCGAGATGAGGCGAGCCGCAGTTAGGGCATTCCTCCGGTACGCCGCGCAATTCGCGAACGATCAATGACGTGGCCATGCTGACCGCATGGTGAAGCGACGACTGGGCCGTCTCTGCGTCAACCCAAGTGGCTGACTTGGAGTGCGTCAGCCAGTTTGAAAACGTCCATGCGGACTCAAGCGCACTTTTGAGAACCCCGCGACGCTCCTTGTTGGACTCGCCAGCCAGGAGATTGTTGCAGATGATCTCTGTCCATGCGCGGAAGTTCGCTCGCTGGGGTGGCGCTTCGGTCCACCTTGCTGCGTCCTGCGCGACGCCAACTAATTCGAGCAAAGCCTCGCGGCAGCGAACGCCGACAGCCTGATAGTCTGAGAGGTTCTGCGCTTGCGTTAGAGCGGTGTTGGATTCTTCCATCTTCTCGAAGACGGAACCGAACGGCAGGATGCGTAGATCATCTACCTGCTGTTTCTCCGTGCGCGGGATGCGAAGCATCAGGCCAATATGGAAATTCAGAGCAAGGTCCATATTTGGAAATTGCTCCTGAGAGTAAAGGTTCGTCCCGCCCGTGATGACCCACCAGCGATCCTTATTGGTGTGTATATCCCACACATCATGGCGGGTATTTATGACAGACTCCGAGTAGACCTTCTGCATAAAGGTCACCTCCAGGTCGGGAGCTTGCCACTCGAAATATTCCTGAACCTCTTCTCTTTCCTCTTCGCTAGCCCTCAACATATCTGAAACCCCGAAAAGACCCGACCTAAATCGCCACGTCAGAATAGCTTGCGATAAAACGGCTCAAATAATTCAGAGACTGCGTTGAACTGCGCCGTATCGAGCAGGGCGTGGTCGTCTTTAGTTTCAATCCTATGCCCTTGATAATCTACGCCGTGTAGTTGCACGGTCCCAAGAATTAACTGCATGTCAGCTGGGACATTATTTAGCGCGAACTTAATCATACGGGCCGCGTTATCGGGATCCTGATCTTGCTGAACAGGTGAATCAATAACGATGGGGCACATTATAGAAGTCGAATGCTTTCGCATGGTATGAAATATGGCGTAGTAATAAGCCAGAAGCGCTCTTGGAAGATCGCTTCCTGTTTCGCTGATGCTGCAATCTATCTTCTTGTAGTTATTTTCGCTAAGTCCTGGCACATTCAGGTCGAAGACAAATTTCTTCATAAATGTAAGATAATCGAGCTTAACTCTCTTTTGGAAGGCCTTATCCTCGAAGGAGGACATGGTCAGAGATGCCTCATCAATTAGGCGATCCTGCTCACCGATGGAGCCGTCTATAGACTTCGCTTCTCCGTCTAGCGCGGCATCGACAAGTCTCTCGCTCTCCCCTTGGATTATATCGCGCAGCTTAACCTCACCGCGCTGTTCATCCAGGACGGCATTTATCGATGCGATCTGCCCCTCAAACTCGCCAAATTTTAGCTTCTCAGCCCCAATCTTCTCATCGATCTGCGCAAGTTCGCTGCGCGCCTCGATCAAAAACATTCGGCAAGAATCAAGATCGCCGATCAAGCCGAATTTGTTCGCAAAGTCATTGTCATGGTGCGTTCCGCAGGTGGGGCAAATCAGGTCCGCATCGGGAATTGCGCGCATGTAGGTGAAGTCGCTCGCAAGGTCGTCTGCGGCGCCGCTGACAACCGCCACCTGCTCAAGAAGCAAGGCCCGCTTGGTATGCAGGCCTGTTAGGGATCGTTGAATTTTCTCCTGATCGACCTGCAGGGCGCGGCATTGATCAACAAGACTCTGAATTCTGTCGCCAAATGCCTCCGGGGCAAGGTCGAATTTGATACTCAGGCGACCGGCCCGCAGCCGTTTTGTGGCTCGATCTAACGCCCTTCGCTCAGTTCTATGCTCTTCGCGAACCTTTTGCGCGGATAGCTTTTCGGCCTTGGCTGCGTAGTATTCATTGGGGCGTAAGCCTGTATGAAAATAGACGGCGTCAGGCTTATATTTATCAAACATCTTAAGGCCGGCGAAGCTGCTCCAAGATGAGCTCCAGCTTATGTCTTGATCGGCATAAAAGGGTAGGAAGCAAAACGCAGGCGGAGGAATTTGAAGTTCGTTCTGACGATTTTGAAGTTGCAGTTTGAAACCAAGAAGGTCTGCAACATGGGTCGCCACTCCGGATGTAATCCCAGATGTTTGCCAGACAAGTTCGTCGTCGCCGTTGAAGAGGCCGAACATAGAGCCGGTTCGAAGAATTTTGTATGGAGCGCCGTTGACCGTAAATTCGACCATGAGGTCAGCTTGAGCAGCCTGCCAGCTAGGATTTACTTTGTAGGCGTCCGCTCCGAACGCGGCATAGATTGACTTTATAAGGCACGACTTGCCTGTGTCATTCTCCCCCAGCACCACCGTCATTCGACTGTCGAACGCTTCCGTTCTGGCTGACTTCTCGATCCGAGATAGGAGATGCAATTTTTGCAAGCGCAAGTTTTTCATGCCTGCGAGTCCTCAAGCTGCGGATCAACTTCTTGTACATCTCCTGCCGGGTCATAAGCATAAACCTCGTATAGCGCCATAACTCTCAATGTAGACTGGTCCATCGGCGACATATTAGACAAAGCAAAGCTAAGCGTTCGCTTTGAGATTTCGGATATAAGATCCATCATCGCCAATTGCTCTGAGGAGAGCGCGAGAATTTCGGAGCGAATGCGGGCTCTTATTCGGCCAACACCTTCATTCCCTGGGTCCAGGGCCAACGCCCTATATTTCGCCCATAGGCGGCTCCACTTAGCCAGTTCCAACCCATCCAAGGCTAGTCCTGCCGAGACGGCCTCCCAGGCCGGAACGGCGCGCGCGCTGCGAACTGTATCCAACCAGCCTTCGACATGCGCCCTCGTGATAGACTTTCGTCTGATTAGTTCTCCGAAACTCGGAATTGCACCGACATACTTGGATTTTGACCTACATTCTTCAACAACGGTGGTATACAGCGCATCTGGATTGTACATTACTGATCCAAGATGCTCGGTGACGAACTCGTTTAGCTTTCCCTTGAGGTGAGTGGAGGCGTCATGAAGGCTTAGGTCGGCCCTGGTGTAGTGAATTATCTTCGCATTCTCTTCCGTTGCTTCTGGGTGCTCGGATTTTAGTTTCTTCAGAAACTTGGCAAAAGTCTTAGGATCACATTCGCTGAAGGTGCATTCCGCCGTTGTCTCGGAGATAAATTCGCAAGGTAAATTGGAAGCAAAGTGAAGACTTTCCGTATGATCCGGAAATGCTAGGTAGTTCGCAAAGAGCCGTCCGATAAACGAGGGAAGCCGTTCCTTCGGTGCTGAGCTATCGGCGACGGGCTCGACCTCAACGGCGTCACATCCATCGGCATTTGCCGGAGTTTTTTTTAATTTTCGGTAGGTCAAATCGGACAGTGTCCAATGACCTTTGTCCTTTGTCTTCACCTGGTAGAATTTCACGAGCGTTGGGTCAGATGAGCTATTCATTTGGAGAATGTCGTCGTGAAACTCGAACGCCAGAGCGTAATCTTGCCCGCTTGCATGGTGTTTGAATATCAGCGCCAAGCCCCACAATGCTTGGTAGTCATACCGCTCGTTCGCGGTCTCGCCGCCCTTCTCGCGTTGAGGCTCACTGATCAGTAGCTCTGCTAACGTCAATTGCTCGCCTCGCTCACCCTGGGCCGCAACCTTAGCAATAAGGATGAAGATGACAAACGCTAACGGCGTGAATGTAGAGGCTAATCAGGTCGCTCTTGGCCATGGAGCCATTTTCGATTTCGAGCGGTTGGATTTCTCCGGGCTTTCGGTGGACGACTCTGCGGCAGTAAGAGCCGCAATCGCCCGCCGTGAAAACTTTTACGGCTACATTCCGTCGGCCGGGTTGGGCTTCATCATTCGCAACTATCGAAGCCTTGCCGCATGGGGCGTGCTGGAGGAGGCCTGGCTCGACGCCTATGTCCACGCGTCCCATTTTGACGGACATGGGTTAGCGACGATCATGGCCGTCTTCGATGCCTGTGATCGCCAGCGGTTACACGCGCTCAGGCCGGTGTGCCAAGGCCTAGTCCGTCAGCGCCGATATAGTCTCTTCCGTGGCTGCGCAGGACCTTTGCACACCCCTGGACTATCTTGGACCTCGTCGCTGGACAAAGCGATCTGGTATGCCGCCAAACATGCCTCCTACAACGACCTCGCCGATTGCGCGGTCTATGCAGCGACGGTCTCGGCCGAAGAAATCTATTGCCGCCTCGATCACTACGATGACGAGTTCATCGCATACGTGCCGAACGTCTGGCGGATCGATGTCCCGCAAACTGAGTTCCGGCTGGACCGGCCGCGGTAAGTTCGCTGGGTGCGCTAGACAGCGTAGGCCGGGCCGCCGCCATAGCCAGCCCAAGCCCCCGACCCTGAAAAGGAGGGTGATCCATCTGCCCGGCCGGAGGCCAGCCATAGCTCATCGAAAGCATGATGGAGGCTATTGCCTGCCTGCCTTTCTCCGGTCGGCACCAACACCGGAGTGAGGCCCAAACTCGGCAGTCGAATACGTCCACGGCCACGCCCGCCGGAGAGATCGACGTCCGTCAAGTCATAGAGGGCAATCGCCACCAGGGTCGGACCGTTCAGTCCAACTGCCCCCAGCAGCTCTAGGCCACGGTCAACGGAGGCCACGAGCCTCGCCTCGAGTTGTAGTCCCTCGACGCCGATATCAGGATCGTCGTCGATACGTTCGCCGATGGTGAACACCGTTTCGACAACACCCGGGCGAAGCAGCCGCGAACACCACTTCGCCTCTTGATTGGGTGCGTTGCCTACCACCCGCGTCGGCGAATGCGCCCACCATTGGGTGTGATCTTGCCCCTCAATTGCCCGCGCCTGGATGTCCGGGATCAAAAGTCGGCGAGCCGAAGCCACAGCCTTAAGGTCAAGGCGCGGCGCCTCAAGTGCCACCGCTGGGATTAGATAGACGGTCGCTGAAGGCTGGGAAACGATGACAGGCGGTCTATTCGCGATCCTGGCGTTCTGGGTCTCGATAGCGAGCTGCCAGAGCCGTGCCCTAACATCGACCGACGGCTCTGATGGAGAAGCCACGATGTCGTCGACTACCACTTCAAGCGCCAGTTCAAGCTGAGCGCTGAAGCGCGCCCGAGTATCGCGACGGGCGCCGTCGGCCATGGCGTCGTCGACAGCATACCCGGCGGGGTGTCGCAAATGGTGGAGGTCGAACGGCAATTCAGTGGCGGGTCCAAACGCCGTGTTCATCGCCAGGATGATCCGCTTCGTTCCCTTGTCCTTCAAAGCGTAACCGTATTCCGCCATGACGTTGGGATTGGGCGTACGTTTGCCGCCGTCCGTAACCGCGACGAACGTCATGTCCGCGAGAAAGACGTCGCAGGCTTCAATCTTGTCGAGGATGGTCTGATTGACCGGCGGCGTGCCGGGCACTCCGCGCGTGTCAGAATCAACCGTGATTTCGAAGCCGCGCCGCACCGCAAGACGGGTGACGGCGTCGTCCAACGCCCGTGAAATGAAGTCACGGCAGACCTTGGACGGCCGGTCACTTTGCCAGGAATAGAAGACGGTCAGCGCGGACATGGCCTATGGTCTACGGGTCCCCCTACCAAGGTCAAGCTGGCGGTGCCGGAGCGCCGCTGAGTGTGTGCTATAAGGCGGACGTTTACCCGTTCCGACGATGGCGACGATGGCGACGATGGCAAGATTGAAGCATCCGGCCTGAATGGGCGGATGTGATTGTCTGCACACTGGATTTTTCCGGCCCACCTTTTGGGGGCTGGTCTTGGCGAACTTGCCGGGAGTTTCTTTTTCAACGCCGCGACCCGGCCCAAAGCCCCCTAATCGTTGATTCCTGGCCCCGCAGGCGCATTCTTTGGCCATGGACGACCACCTGCTGGATTTCGAGCTTCGTCCCGGCCGTATCCGCAACGACGGCCGGCAAGCGGTCGGCCGCGCCGGTCGCCTAAGCCGTGTCGTCGCCAAGCGCCTGGGCGGCGGCGCGAGCCGGGCTACGCGGATCAGCGGCAAGGCCAAGACGCCGAACGCTCCCGGCCGTTGCTCCCGGATCGGCCGAGGCCAGGACGCCGCCAACATCCTCAAGCACCAGGCCCGCCAGCGACACGCCACGGGCTATCGCTCACGCCGGGTCGTCGTGAAGGGCCGCATCGTTGGCTTGAAGCGCGGCAGTCAGGCGGCCGGGGCTCATCTGCGCTACCTCGTCCGCGATGGCGTCGCCCGCGACGGCGAACCCGCCCGGCTGTACGGGCCGGACACCGACGACGTAGACAGCGCCGCCTTCACCGAGCGCGGAGCCGGCGACCGCCGCCAGTTCCGGTTCATCGTCGCCCCGGAGGACGGCGCCGAGCTGTCGGACCTGCGATCCTTCACCCGCGAGCTGATGGACCAGATGCAGACAGATCTGGGCACCCGCCTGGACTGGGTGGCGGTCGATCACTTCAACACCGGTCATCCGCACAGCCATGTCGTTATCCGGGGCGTGGATGATCGCGGCAAAGACCTGATCATCGCCCAGGACTACATCACCGCCGGGCTGCGTCATCGGGCCGAAGACCTCGCCACCCTGGAGTTGGGTCAGGAGACTGAGCTGGAGGTGGCCTGCAAGCTCCAGGCCGAGATCACCGCCGAGCGCCTGACGCGCATTGATCGGGCGATGATCCAGGATCTCGACGCCAGCCGCTCCCTCGACCTTCGGCCGGCTTCGGGTCAGGTCCGCGCCGAGGACGACGCGACCCTGAGACTTTGCCGGCTAAAGACCCTTGAGCGGATGGGCTTGGCCGAGCAGACCGCGCCGGGTGTCTGGTCTCTGTCCAATGACATCGAGTCGACCTTGCAGGCGCTGGGCGAGCGCGGCGACATCATCAGGGCAATGAGCCGGGCGCTTAGCCGCCGGGGCCTATCGCGCGCGCCCGAGACCATGGTCATCGACGCAGATGGCGAGGGCTCAACACCGAAGATCGGCCGGGTGATCGACAAGCGTCTGGTCGATGAACTGGACGACCGCATGGGCTTGATCGTCGATGGTCTCGACGGCCGGGTCCGACACGTCGAGATCGATGGCGACGCCGCCAGCGAGATCAAGATCGGCGCCGTCGTCGAGACCGGCGCGCGGCAGACCAGCCGGCCAGCCGACCGCACCATCGCGGGGCTAGCTGATGGCGGCATCTATCGCCCCAGCGAGCATCGCCAGCGACTTGAGAGCGGAGAGATGCGGCTTGCGCCGGGCGCCAACGCCGATGACCTTGTCGAAGCCCATGTTCGCAGGCTGGAGGCACTACGCCGCGCAAACGTGGTCGAGCGCCTGGGCAACGACATCTGGAGTATCCCGGAGGACTTCCAGGCCCGCGCCGAAGCCTTTGACGCGGCCCAGGGCCGCCGCGCCCAGGTTCGGCTTCTTTCGGCCATCGACCTTGAGCGCCAGATCACCAGCGGCGGCGCGACTTGGCTGGATCGTCAGCTTGTCGGCAAGGGCCTGCCCGAGGCCGCGTCGCAGGGGTTCGGCGGTGAGGTCGAGCGGGCGTTGGAGCGGCGGCGCAGCGTTCTCTTGCGGCAGGGCCACGCAACGCGGACGCTCAACGGTGGCTGGCGCGCCAAGCCTGACCTGCTGCGCACCCTGGCGCGACAGGAGGTCGCCAAGGTCGGGGCAGCACTGGCCAACGAGAAGAACCTACCCTTCCGCGTTCCGGAAAGCGGCGAGGCGGTGAAGGGAAAGCTCGCCGACAGCATCCAACTGGCGTCGGGCAAGTTCGCGGTGATCGAGGGGAGCTATGACTTCAGTCTCGTGCCCTGGCGCCCGGCGCTGGAACGCTACCGGGGCCAGCAGATCGCCGGGATGATGGAGCCCGGCGGCGGGGTGACGTGGCAGCTTGGGCGCGGTCGCGGCCTGGGGATCTGAAGGGCGTCAGGCCTCGGGATCTGGAGCGTCAGACGCCTGGGCGCCCTTCGTGGTTTCAAACACCTGATCGGTGAGCGATGAGCCCGTGGACAGGCGGCGGGCGAGCAGATCCAGAAAGTCGCCGTAGCGCTGGCGCCCCATAGCTTGGGCGGCGGCGTTGTCCTGAGCGCTCAAGCGCGGCGTGGAGGCGAACCATGTGCGGATGAAGATCGCCAAGGCCTCGTTGCCGACCTGGGTCTCCCGCTCGATCCGCTCTAGGTGGCGGTTCATCCGGTCCAGCCGGCGGATCAGGGCCGCTTCCGTTCGCTCCGCGCCATCGGGCGACATGAACGAGGCTACCGCCGCGCGGACGATCTCCGACTTGGGACGGCGGGTACGGGCCGCCAGTTGATCGAGCGCCTTGGCGATGTCAGGCGGCAGATAGACCTTGGTTTCGACTTTCATGAGGGATCTCCGGCGTCCGCCACGAGGTTGCTGTCGTCGGCCAGGCCCAAACGCTTGCGCATCAGCCAGGCGCGATGGCGGGCGCGGTCATAGGCCGAGGGCGTTTGAGCCACGGCGATGCGTCCGCCAACGTGGCGCCAATGATCGGGCGCGACCCGTTCGGGCCGTATCCTTTGGGCTTCGATGGCGTCGATGACCGCCAGGGCGGCTTGGACCTTCACCCAGGTTTTCAGGTCGAGCAGGATTTGAGCGCCGGGGGTGACGAAGGGCACGGGGTCGAACGACCCGCCGGCCGTTACGGCGCGCAGCACCCAGAGCCGCGATAAGGTGGTGCCGTATTGGCCAGCCTCCCAATGGACGACGGCGAAGACCGCGCCCGGCGCGAAGGAAACGACGCGGCGGCGACGGTCGATCAGGCGCTCATCAGCAATGACGCCAAAGCGTATCCAGCGCTGGAGCTGGCCCTTGAGCCAGATCAGTTGGACTTCGGTCGGCGGCAATGGAGCGGATGCGGGCATGGCGCCGCCATGGTCCGCGCAACGGTCAGGGCTTCAAGGGGCGGTGAACCGCCGTCGTAGAAAAACAGGCTATGGGAAAGAAACGGCGGGGCGACGAGTGCGCCGTACTGAGTGGATCAGGTCTATTTCGAGCCGGCCGGTTTGGTCGAAGAGGCTTCCGCCGGAGCCGCCGCCTTGCCGCTCTCTTCCCTGAAATCCGACCATGTCGGCCTGGTGGTGGCCGGCGAGCTTGCGGCGGGCGCGGCGCGGGCGCCCGAAGCACTGGCGACCGAGCTCCGGTTTGCGGCGTTGTCATAGACGTAGGTGCTTGAGGTCCCACTGGAGCGAGCAACGCCCGTGACCTGACCGTGGACATCGTAGGTGTAGGTGATCGTTTCAGCCTGCGCCGACGCCGAAGCCCCGACACCCAAAGCCGCCGCCAGTATCAACCGCTTCATCGAAATCCACATGCCGTCCTCCGAAACGTGAACCAACGTGAGGGAGTGGCGACGTTGACACCACCTGGGATCGCAATCAAGCTCGCGTCTCAAGGTTGTGCATTCCGCCGTGACAATTGCAGAGCTTGCGGGCTCCAGCATGGAGACCAAGGCTATGGGTTTGAATCGGGTTCGTCTGTTCGCCCGTCAATGTCTCCTGGTCATGGCCTTGCTGGGGATCGCCCCGGCCGCCCTGGCCCAATCAGAAATCCCGCCCCCAGAGAGCTACCGGCTTATCGACGCCAATGGGGTTGACCTCACCGGCGGCAACTACACTTTCAACGCCACGCCGATCTCAATCGGCCCGGCCGGCGCGGGCGGCCTGAGCTACACGCGCACTTGGGATCTCACGGCCAGCAATTGGCGCGATACGGCCATCGGCACCATCGCCCGCACGCCCTTCATTCCCCCGGATAACGATCGTCCGATCTACACGGTGACGCTCGAGGGCCGCTCCGACGTTTTCATCAAAACGGGCACGACCTTCGCGGCGGCGGAAGGCTCCAGCGCCACGCTGGTCTTGAACGGCTCGATCTACACCTACACGCTGGCTGACGGCACCAAGGCACTGTTTGACAAGGGGCTGGGCACCTACACGCCCTATGTCGCCAATGAGGGCCAGATCACCTCGCTGACCCGCCCCAACGGCGAGGTGCTGACCTACACCTACACCTCGGTGCAATTGCCCAACCTCTTCTATGCTCGCCGCCTGCAGTCGGTGACCAACAATTTCGGTTATCAACTGCAGTTCCAATATGCCTACGACGCGGCCTGGGACAACGAGTGGCAGCGCCTCGTGAAGGTGACGGCGCTCAACAACGTCTATGATGCGTGCGCACCCTCGGCCTTCAGCTGTACCTATTCCAGAACCTGGCCGAGCCTGACCTTTGCGGTCGCCCCGGGCGAGGAGAGTATCACTGACGCTCTTGGGCGAGTGACGCGCCTGTTCTTCCAGCTCGCCGCCACCGGCATCCGCCTGCCAACAAGCACCAGCGGCCAGGACATCACGGTCAACTGGAGCCAACTCGATGATGTCTATCATGTCACCTCGGTCGCCTACACCAATGGCGGAACCTGGACTTATGGCTATGGCGACCTGCCGCCCGACCCGGTTCCCGGTCAGTACAATTTCACCAACACCGTCACCGATCCGCTGGCCCACACCCAGTCGATGACGTTTCTGTCGACTGAAGTTGATCCCCTCACCAAGCGCCGCGTCACGCGGATCGTCAGCGCGACCGATCCGGTCAACAAGACGACGGCCTATGGCTACAACAATTGGCGCCTCAGCGCGATCACCGCGCCCGAGGGAAACAAGGCCACCTATGTCTACAATGCGCGGGGCAGCATCACCTCTGCCAGCCGCGTCAACAAGGCCGGCACCCAGACCCTGACCACCACGGCGATCTATCCGGCGACTTGTCCGGCGGGCAATGAAAAGGTCTGCAACAAGCCGACCTCGGTCACGGACGCGCGCAACAACACGACCGTATACACCTATGACGCCGCCCATGGCGGGGTGCTTACGGCGACCTCGCCCGCGCCGACCTCGGGGGCGGTGCAGCCGCAGACCCGCTACAGCTACGCGCCCTACTATGCCTGGTACAAGAATAGCGGCGGGACCCTCGTTCAAGGCCCAGGGCCGATCTACCTTCAGACCGAGACTTCGGCCTGCGCGACTCTCGCCACCTGCGCCAATGGCGCCGACGAGGTCCGTACGACCACGGCCTATCAAGCCGGTTCAAGCAGCGCAGCCAGCAACCTGTTTGCGCTCTCGTCCACCACAGCCAACGGCACGGGCACGCTCTCGGCGACCACGTCGATGACCTACAATGCGCGGGGCGATATGATCACGGTCGATGGCCCGATCGCCGGCGCGGCGGACACCACCCGCAGCTACTTCGACAGTATGCGTCAGAAGAACGGTGAGATCCGTCCTGATCCAGATGGTAGCGGAGCGCTGCTCTACCCGGCCACCCAGACCACCTACAATGGACAAGGCCTTCCGACCCTAGTCGAGACAGGCACGGCGACCAACCAGACCGACAGCGGGATGGGCACGTTCTCCATGCTCGAACGCACCCAAAACGACTACGATAACTTGGGCCGCAAAACCAAGCAGAGCCTCTACGCCAGCGGCGCGACCCAGACCCTCACGCAGTTCAGCTACGACGCCGCCAACAGGCTGACCTGCTCGACAGTTCGGATGAACCCGGCGCTGTTTAGCTCACCGCCAAGCGACGCCTGCGCCTTGGGGACGGCGGGTTCAGACGGCCCGGACCGGGCGACCCGCACAGACTATGACGCCGCCGACAGGCCGATCCTGGTGACGAGCGGCTACAGCTCAGGCGCGCCGCGAGTGGAGCAGGCCACCACCTATACCGACAACGGCAAGGAACAGACGGTCGCTGACGGCAAGGGAAACCTGACCACCTACGAGTATGACGGCTTTGACCGGCTGCAGAAGGCGCGCTATCCCAACACGTCGGGCAGCGGCAGTTCGACCACGGATTTCGATCTCTACGACTATGACGCCAATGACAACCGGACCTACTGGCAGCGGCGCGGCGGCTCTATCGTCAACTACACCTTTGATACGCTGAACCGGGAAACGGTCGGGTTGCGCGGCGTGGCAAACGCCTACGACAACCTGAACCGCAGGACCTCGTCGAGCCTATCGGGCGCATCCGTGACCTTGGGCTACGACGCCTTGAGCCGGGTGCTGACTGAGACCGCTTACGGCTATGCCATGGCCTATCAGTACGACCTCGCAGGCAACCGCACGCGGATCACCTGGCCCGACAACGTCTTTGTCACCTACGAGTACGACAACCTCTATCGGACCACGGCGGCCAAGGAGTCCGGCTCAACGACGCTGGTTTCGGTCTCGTACGACAATCTGGGCCGGCGCACTGCGCTCAATCGTTTGAACGGCGCCAACACTTCCTATGGCTATGACGCCGCGTCGCGGCTGTCGTCGATCGTCCATGATCTCGCGGGTTCAGCCAACGATCAGACGATCGCGATGACTTACACACCTGCCAGCCAGATTCGCACCAAGGCCGGGTCTAACCCCCTGTACGATTGGACGGGCAGTCAGGTCACGGGCGCCTGGACGAGCAATGGGCTCAACCAGGTCACCGCCGCCGGCCCGCGCGTTCCGACTTACAGCGCTCGTGGAAACATGACCAACGACGGCGTCAACGGGTTCACATACGACATCGCCAGCAATCTGGTGACCTCGACGGCCGGCGGCGGCACCACCGTGGCCTACGACCCGCTGAACCGACTGCGCTCGATCACTCAGGGCGGCGGGACCACGAGCCTGGCCTATTCCGGTGTCGATATCGTCTCGGAGTTCGACAACAGCGGCGCCCTGTTCCGGCGCTACGTACCCGGCCCGAACCTCGATGAGCATTGGGTCTGGTACAACGGAGCTGGCACTTCGGATCGCCGGTTCTATCTTCAGGATCAGATCAGTTCCGTGATCGGCCTAGCCGACAACAGCGGCGCCGCCTACGCGATCAATGCTTATGACGAGTATGGCGTCCCGCGCGCCGGCAACCAAGGCCGCTACCAGTACACGGGCCAAGCCTGGGGCGCGTCGCTCGGCTTTTACTCGTTCAAGGCGCGGATGTACAATCCCAGCCTCGGGCGGTTCCTTCAGCCGGATCCGATCGGCTACGCGGACGGCCTCAACTGGTATTCCTATGTCGGTAACGACCCACTAAATCAAACCGATCCGAGTGGGATGGCTACAACGGTAGATGAAATCCTTGTCGTCGCACGTAGAAATGCCTGGGCGGCGGCCGAAGCCTTGGCCAAAGAGCAGACTTGGCGGACTGCCGTAGGCATAGCTGGTTCAGCAGGGGTCAGGGCGGCAAGCGGCTTTCTCAATGTTGGGTGGGAGATTGTGAGGCCGAGCCCCTTGGGCGACGGCACGATGTGCGGAATGAATCCTGGCGGCGAATATTGTGCCATCCATTCATCTGGTCAGTACGATACGCCTGACCAGAAGCCTGAAGATTTTGATCGTTACCAAACCGGCGCTCGCCTAAATAAAAAAGATGGATCAATTTGGGAAAGAGATAACACTAATCATGGAGGGCACCGGCACCCAGAAGGCGGCTCAGCCTGGAAGCGGTGGGACTCTGCAAGAGAGTATGCGCGTAAAAAAGACGTCGAGCCGACAAGTATCTGGCCAAACGGGAGTGTTAGGAAGTGAATAGTATTATTTTGCGTGCGATAGATAAAGCAATAAGCCTATTTCCCGCTGAACTATTTCCAGATCTAGAATGGCGCGACCCGGATACTTACTATGTAGTTGGACTTCGGGATTTGAGTGAGAAAGTTGAGGGCGCTATATCGCCCCATTTCAGTCCTGTTGTTTGGTCTCATGTCGTAGACGAAATATTTATTTATATCCACGGATCTTCTAAGTACATGGCGGTTATTCGACCAGAAAATTTTCGAATGGATGACATAGAGAAGAGCGTTAGAAATAAACTAGAAAGACTATTGAGTAACGACCGAATGGGCTGGGACGATGAGGCACTAGAAGCTGTTAGAATTGCAATCCTGCCCGACTGACGACGCCCGCTGCCAAATTTTACACGATGGCTTTTCAACTTCCTTGTCTCCCACCAAGCGCGCCAGCATCGTTCGCGAACCGATGATCAATCTGGGCGTGCGGATCTCGTAGTGATCGCCGTCATAAAAATAGAACTGGCTGATACCGCCGAACAGGCGCGGGTCGATCGGGTTCTTAGCGTTCGGATTATGGAAGGTCTCCAACTCGTCAGACCAGCCCTCATTGCATGTCGTGGCATTTACCCCCTCTAAGAAGGGCGTCCCGATGACCGCATTCGGGACCGGCTCGAAACGCAGTCTGAAGCGATAGTAGTCGTGCGCCGCCGCGCCGAAGCCGGCAGTCAGGCCTGGGGATCGATGTTGTTCAGCTTGGCGGTGCTGTTGCTCAGACAGACAAAGCCGTCGTCGAGGAAACGCGTGAAGGCTGCCCATACCTGGAGCATTAGTCGAAGTCCCGTGCCGGTCATGGCTCTCGTGAGAGCTTGGTCGCCGTTAGACACTATCAATTTCATGGCGCTACGACAGGGGCCGGTCGCTAGCCACACAGTGAGGCCTGCTCTGCGACTGGCGATCTAGCTCTACCGTGAGTCGTCTCAACAGGCTCACCGGACGCCGGCATTGGGTTAGTTACTCACTTCATCCACAATTGACTCAACCTCCCCGGGACCCCTCCGCGAACCTGAAAGGTGAGTGGTTCACTAGGCGTCGACACGCTGCGCTGGCTGATAGCTGCGCGCCTCGCCGCCAGCCTGAAAAGACATTGCTATGCGTCGGGCCTACCGACCAGCGTGGTGGCGCTGGGCGTCCAGAGGCGATGTCAACAAACGTCCAGTTTGTTGGTGTTGTGTATTTGTTACGACCTTAGTGTGGGGCGCGCTTAGCGAGCGCTCTGGCACCGCTGTAGCCGGACAGCATGTTCCCTGCGCCCCCCCCATCTTCGTCTGCCGCCACCAAGATTCAGCGGCGTAGCTATAGGTCAGACGGCTAGATTCACGACGCTATCCGGAGAATTTGGTGCAAGTGATAACCAGCCGGCGCTCGCCCCCTCAAGGGCGGCTTTGCCGCCGCCTACGGCGATGCGCTTCGCGCCCCCTTGACCGGCCGCCCGCCGCCCGGCTTAGGCTCGGCAAGCGGTTTAAGCCGGATCAGGCGCTTCGCGCCTGCGGCTTAACCGCGATCTAGTTTGAGGCGAACACCGGGTCCGACGCCGTTGGCCTCATCAGCTTCTAGGAAAACTACCCCAGCATCTTCCAGGGCACGCCGGATTGATCCGATGTTGGCCGCCGAGCTGCGGCCGGTTCCCACCGCGCCCTCCATCCGCCGAATGGTCTGGAGCGACACGCCCGAGACTTCGGACAGTTGTGCACCGGTCCAATCCAAGAGAGCCCGTCCAGCTCGAATTTGCTCGCCCGTCAGCATTGATGGTATTTTTTATGCCGTATGGTTGTTTTTGATTGATATGGAGGAATCGGATTGATAGAGTGACGATAACCTCTGAATCAGGACCAACGCTATGGGCCAGCGCCGAAAGGCGGGCGACAGCACGCGCCTGCCTGACATCTCACGTCGCGCCGTGATCGGCGCAAGCGCCGCGTTGCCGTTGGCGGGGCCTGCGCGGGGATTACCGGCGGTCGCCGCCGCCGACATCCCCGCGCAGTGCGCCGACTGGATCACCCTGGATCTGGAAATTGACCGTCTCGCCCGGCGCTGGTCCGACCTTGAGACCTTGGCGGTGCGGCAGTTCGACTACTTCAAGCTCACCCAGGCTCAGATCCGAGCCTTGCCCATGGGACCTGAGATGGACGCTGTGGACGCTGAATGTCGGCGTCTGGGAGACGTGCGCGGGGAAGCCTTGAAGCCGCTGAGCAAGCTCACCCCTCGCACCATACAGGACGTGTCGGCTCAGCTCGCCATCGCCTATCGCATCATGGAGTTCGAGCGTGGCGACGCTTGGCCTTTCGTTCACAAGGCCTGGACGTTTCTGTCCCGGTCTCACTGTCCCGGCTGTGGCGCGCCCTACGCGCCCGCCGGATCGTTGCGGGTTGAGCCGCAGTGATCTGGGGGCCAACCCCCAGATTGCTGCGCATCACCACCGGATTCATTGCCGGTTTTGCGCGCCTTGAGGGTGTGGTCGGGAAAAATCTCGATCTGCTCTTCTCGTTTCCAAAGGCGCCGCCCGTATCCGGCGGGTCTTCCGGAGTATCCCGTAGTTCGACCCAAGTGATTGTTTCGGTTGATGACCCTGCGTTGACCGATACCAAGCCGCATCCAACGCTTTTGGCTCCCGCCCCCAAGGAGCCCAGCATGGACGACGCCCCGCGTCCCTCGTCAGGGACGATCATTCCCGCCAACGATGAGCCTTCAACCCCGCCCGAGTTCGAAGCCGTGGTCATGACCCTGGCGCGATTGCTTGGACGGCAGATGGCCCGCGAGCAGTTCCTTGCGGCCCAAGAGGCCGCCAACGCCCCAGCCGGTGACGGCGATTCCTGAGAGCTTGGAGGTTCGATCATGTCCCGCGTCGCGCTCTATGCCCGCTACTCCGACGACAAGCAGTCGCCGCACTCGATAGAGGATCAGTTCCGCATCTGCAGGATGCACGCCGATAAGCAGGGCTGGCCCGTCGTCGAGACCTATTCGGATGCGGGGATCTCCGGCTCGACGGTGATCTTCCGTCCAGGCTTCCAGGCGCTTTTGCGTGACGCCCTGGCCGGCAAGTTCGACGTGGTGGTGGCCGAGGCCTTGGACCGCCTCAGCCGGGATCAGGAGGACATCGCCGCAGCCTTCAAGCGTCTGCGCTTCGCGGGCGTGCCGATCGTCACCCTGTCCGAGGGTGAGATCAGCGAGCTTCATGTCGGGCTCAAGGGCACGATGAATGCGCTGTTCCTCAAGGATCTCGCCGCCAAGACCCATCGGGGTATTCGGGGCCGTGTGGAGGCGGGCAAGGTCGGTTGCGGCAACGCCTATGGCTACAGGGTCATCCGCACCATCGACGAGGCGGGCCAGGTCTCGACCGGCGAGCGGGAGATCGTCGCCGATGAGGCGCAGGTCATTCGGCGCATCTTCCGCGACTACGCCGCCGGCAAGAGCCCGCGCCGGATCGCCATCGAGCTAAACGAAGAGGGCGTGCCCGCGCCGTGGGGCGGCCGGTGGAGCGACACCTCGATCCGGGGCAATCGTGCTTTGGGTTCGGGGATTATCAACAACGAGTTCTATGTCGGTGAGATGATCTGGAACCGGCGTCGCCGGATGAAGCACCCCGACACCGGCCGGATCAGTCTGCGGTTCAACCCTGAGAGTGAATGGGTTCACGTCCAGGCGCCGCACCTCCAGATCGTCAGCGATGAGCTATGGGCCGCCGCGCGGGCCAAGCAGTCCAGCCTCGTCCATGTCTACGAGGAGAACATGGCCAAGCACC
>Ga0209066_10003352_pt1 | contig 18374 bp, 16 predicted proteins | sample All_14_2_FD_187198 | JGI IMG/M metagenome (GOLD analysis project Ga0209066, IMG submission 187198) | Freshwater microbial communities in response to fracking from Pennsylvania, USA - Allegheny Zone_MetaG_DW_15 (SPAdes) (version 2) ... | reverse complement strand
TAGCCCGAAACCCCTCGCTCGGCGACATCGGGGTACAAACTGGGGGGTGCCTACCCCCACCAACTCCCCCGATACCCGGGCCAGCCCGACCGTCACCCGTCGTCTCGCGGGAGCGCTCGCGGCCCTCCTGCTCGCGACCTCCGCGCTGCTCATCCCGGCTCTTCCCGCGGCTGCGGCTCCCGCCGACGACATCCATGCGCTCGCCGACCAGGCGCGCGCCGCGAACGGGCAGGGGTCGCTGAGCCGCAACGGCGCTCTCGACGCCGTCGCGGCTCAGTGGGCGCAACAGCTCGCCGCGAGCGGGGTGCTCGCACACAACCCGAGCTACTCCGACCAGATCCCCGGCGGCTGGTCCCGGGCCGGCGAGAACGTCGCGCGCGGCCAGGCCGACGCGAACCCGATGCACACCGAGTGGATGAACTCCCCCGGGCATCGCGCCAACATCCTCGGCAACTACACCGACATCGGCGTCGCCTTCCTCGTCGCCGGCGGGACGACGTGGGGCGTGCAGGTGTTCGCCAACTACCCACCGGCCGCGGCGCCCGCCCCCGCCGCGCCGGCTCCCGTCGCGGCCGTGGCCGAGGCGGACTCGGCGCCCGAGCTGGAGACGCTCTCCCTCCCGGATGTCACCGCCGAAGCGACCGCGACGCTCGAACTCGCCTCCGCCTCCCCGTTGAGCGGATCGCGCGCCGCCGTCGGGACGGCCGCGCTTCCCGGCTGGTCGCCGCTCGCTCTCGTCGTCGCCGGCCTGCTGCTCGTGGCCGGATCGACGACCGCGGTGCTGCTCCGCCGCCGTCAGCGCGACGTGCGGTAGTTCTCCCGCGCTTCGGCCGAGAACGGCGCCGGGGCGACGGTCGCCCGGATCTCGACCTGCCGGTGCGGCTCGACGGTGGGCTTGCGCGTGTTGGGGTTCTCCCCCCAGAGCACGGTCACCTGCGTGCCCGGCTCGGCGTGCGCCAGGTCGATCGAGGCGAGCGACGCGAAGGTCTGCTCGTTGACGATGTAGCCGCAATCGTGCGAGACCCCCACCGGGGTTCCGCCGACGAGCACCTGGTCGACCTGGAAGAACCCGTACCGGGCCTTCGGCAGCGCGATGTACTTCGCGGGCAGCCCGTCTTCGAAGAGCGAGCGCATCGCCGCGGCGACGTCCTCCTCGTCCCAGACGAGCGTGACCTTGGTGCGCGTGCCCGACATCCGCTCGAGGGCCGCGCGGCCGATGAACTCGTGATCGAAGTTCACGCTGCGCTCGTAGCCGAGATCCCACGGGGTGACGTAGTAGTCCTCGATCGCCGCGGAGTCGACCGAGCCGGCGATCGACCCGGCGCGCACCGCGGGGAGCCACGCGCGGTACGCCTCCATCCCCTCGCCGCTGAAGATCGCGGGGGTCGGCGACGGCACCCAGGCCGACTCGAGGTTGGCCGACGAGTACGCCATCGACCCGACCTGCGTGATGCCGAGGTCGGCGCCGGCTTCGAGGATGGCCGCGCGGATGTCGTCGCCCTCCGCCCACGGACCGAACAGTTCGAAGCCGGGCTGACCCGCCATCCCGTGGCGGAGCGCCTTCACCGCGTGACCGGCGACGCGGAAGTTCGCCATGCCGAAGAACTTCGTCGCGGGCACCTCGCCGCCGATGAGCCTCTCGACGATCCTCAGCGCGTTCGGGCCCTGCAGTTCGTAGCGGTAGAGCTTCGGCGGCCCCTGCCGCACGATCGAGTTGCCGTCGAGCTCGAGGGCGACGTCGTAGTCGCCGATCTCGGCGTGGTAGCGCACCCAGTCGATCGCGAACGGGTGGCCGACGAGGTCGTAAGAGTCGTCGTCGAGGTGGAAGAGGATCGCGTCGCCGATGACGTAGCCCTCGTGGTTGACGGCGATGAACTGCTTCGCGCTGTCGACGGGGAACTTGGCGAACGAGTTGACGGCGAGATCCTGCAGGAGCCGGCCGGCATCCGGCCCGGTGAGGAAGAGGTCGGTCATGTGGTGCGACTGGTCGAGCAGCGCGCAGCCGGTGCGCCACGACTGCTGCTCGCTGCGCCAGTTGCTGAACTCGGGCGCGACGGGGAAGACGGTCGGGCGGGACGGCGCGTTGCGCAAGTAGTCGACGGGGTTGCCACCGGCGTCGGCGATCGCGGCGGCGAGGGACTGGGTGCTCACGGGGTCCTCCATTGGGTCGTGACGCGGGATCGTGCCGTCACCTTACGAAGGGAAGGCCCGCCCCGGCGAACGGACTTCCACAAGGTGGAAACCGCTCACCTGATGGAATCACCGTGGCCGGTGCTGGGCGCTCGGTGCCTGGTCGTGGAGGGGAGTCGTGCGCCACCCAGCCGTCGCGGACGCGCCGTCGGCCGCGACCGTGACGAGGAGGCTGTGCGGAGACTCCAGAAAGAGCACGTCGACGACGAGCTCGCCGCGCTCGGTCCACCCGCCGGTCGCCGCGACCGGCACGGCGCCGGACTCGTCGACGATCCACCGGCCCGCGGCGAACCCGAGGTCGAGTCGCCCGCCCGCGTCGTCCAGACCCAGGCGCCACGTGCCGCCGTCGCGGGCGACCCGCACGGTGTCGACCGGGGCTCCGCCCGGGGCCGCACCGACGGCCCGCGCGGTCCAGTCCTCGACCTCGTCGGGGTCGGGCCGGAGCGACAGCGGGTCGTGCCTCAGAGTCGCGAGGCGGGCGGCGAGCGCGGCGTCCGCCTCCTCGTCGCCCGCCGTGCCGATCGCCGGCAGCACGTGCTCCCACAGCGCGTCGAGCACGACCTGCATCGGCTCGGTCTCCGACGTCATCGCGACGACGAGCCCCGCCTCGGGCACGACGACGCAGAACTGCCCGAAGGCGCCGTCGCCGCGATAGCCGTGCCGCGCCATCCAGAACTGGAAGCCGTAGCCCTGCTCCCAGTCCGGAGCGCCGACCGGCGGGGTCGGGATGTGGCGGCGGGTCGCGAGCTCGACCCACTCCTCCGAGAGGATGCGGCGATCGCCCCACATCCCGCCCCGGCGGTACAACTCGCCGAGGCGGGCGACGGCGTCGGTCGTCGCGTGGAGCCCGCTGAACCCGAGGTTGCGTCCCGCGGGCTGCTCGATCCACGCGACGTCGCCGATGCCGAGCGGGTCGAGCAGGCGCGGGCGCAGGTACTCGACGAGCGTCATCCCGGTCTGCCGCTGCACGATCGCGGCGAGGGTGTAGGTGCACGGCTGGTTGTAGGCGAAGAGCGTGCCCGGCTCGGCATCGGGAGGAAGCAGCAGGAAGCCGCGCACGAGGTCGGTCGCGTCGAGGCGCGCCGCGCGGTCGATCGTGTCGCTCGCGTGCCCGCTCGCCATCGAGGCGAGGTGCCGCACCCGCATCGCCCGACTGCGTGAATCGGTGATGTCGCGGTCGAGTTCGGGAAAGTACGACAACACGGTCGCGTCGAGGTCGAGCAGCCCCTCGGCGTGGGCGAGCCCGGCGGCCGTCGAGGTGAACGACTTGCTGAGCGAGTAGAGCAGCGACACGTGATCGGCGGGGTAGGGCGCCCACGTGCCTTCGGCGATGACGTAGCCGTCGCGTTGCACGACGAGTCCGCGCGGCCGCACCTCGGGGTGCGTCTCGATCGCGTCGAGGAACCGCAGCAGTCCGGCGGCGTCCACTCCCGCCGCGCTCGGCGTCGCGCGGGTCATCGGTTCGGGGATCACGCGGCCTCCTCAGGCGCTCACGACGACGACGTTGCGCAGGGTTCCGATGCCCTCGATCGTCGTGACGACGGTCGACCCCGAGGCGAGGTACCGCGGGGGCGTGCGCGCGTGGCCGACCCCGCCGGGCGTGCCGGTCGCGACGAGGTCGCCCGGGTCGAGCGGGAAGATCTGCGAGATGTAGGCGACGATCGCGGCGGGCCCGAAGACGAGGTCGTCGATGCGCCCGTCCTGCATGAGCTCGCCGTCGACCTCGGTCGTGATGCGGGCCGACGCCGGCACCTCGTCGACGGTCGCGAGCACCGGGCCGACCGGGGTGGTGTTCTCGAAGCTCTTGCCCGGCAGCCACTGCAGCGTGCGGTTCTGCCAGTCGCGCAGGCTCACGTCGTTGAGCACGGTGTACCCGGCGATCGCGGCGGCCGCCTCCTCCTCGGTCGCACGACGCACCCGCGAGCCGATCACGACCGCGAGTTCGGCCTCCCAGTCGATCGCGTCGGCCGCGTACGACGGCACGACGATCGCATCCCCCGCTCCGATGAGGGCTTCGGGGTACTTCGTGAACATCGTCGGATGCTCGGACACCTCGCGCCCCATCTCGGCGATGTGCGCGCGGTAGTTGACGCCGACGCAGACGATCTTGCGCGGAGCCGGCACGACGGGCGCCCACGCGTCGTCGGGGATGTCGACGAGCGGCAGGAACCGGCCCCCGGCGCCGTCGGCGATCGCGCGCCACTCGGGATCGGCGAGCAGCGCTCCGACATCGGCGAAACCGGGGATCTCGACGGCGGCGTCGGCGTCGATCCTGACGGCGACGGTGTCGCCATCGCGGCGGAGGGTGGCGAGTTTCACGGCAGCGGCCCCAGAAGGTTCGTCGCGACGGTGGCGTGCACCGACTCGGTGTCGGACGGGTGGTAGATGCCGGCGAGCACATCCCGCTGCAGCCGGGCGAGTTCGCTCGACGACCGGTAGCCGTTGCCCCCGGCGACGCGCATCGCCTGATCGACGACGCGACGCGCGGTCTCGGTCGCCCGGTGCTTGGCGCCGGTGAGCAGCCGGAACCAGTCACCGCCGTGATCGACGAGGCCGTCGACATCCGCCGCGAGCCCCTCGAGGTCGGGCCGCAGCGCGTCGAGGGCGAGGGCGGCATCCGCGAGACGCCAGCGGATGTCGGGGTCGTGCGCGTAGCTCTCGCCGGTCTTGAGGGACGTGCGCTTGTGCACCGCGGCGACACCGAGCTCGAGGGCACGGTCGGCGATGCCGGCGTACACCGAGCCGATGAGCAGCAGGAAGTTCGCGAAGATGCCGAACACGAACGGGTCGGCGTTGGGCCCTACGGGGAGGAATCGCGAGATGCGTTCGGTCGGCACGACGGCGTGGTCGAGACGGGTCGTGTGGCTCGCGGTCGCCCGCATCCCGAGGGTGTCCCAGTCGTCGAGGGTCGTGACGCCCGCATCGTCGCGGGTGAGGAAGCCGTGCACGAGGCGCGGGCCGTCGGGGCCGTCCTGCTGCTTGCCGAACACCCCGAGCCGCGTCCAGGCGGGCGCGAGAGAGGTGAAGATCTTGGTGCCCGTGAACGAGTAACCCCCGTCGACGGTCTCGACCTTCGTGAGCGAGTCCCACAGCACGAGGTCGTTGCCGGGCTCGCTGTTGCCGAACGCGAACAGCTCGCCGGCCTCGGCCTCCCGCAGCACGCCGTCGAGCGACGTGTCACCGCGGTCGTGCAGCACGCGCGCGACCCCGACCCAGACGTGGTGCATGTTGATGCCGAGCGCCGTGGCGGGGGCGTGGGCCGCGAGCAGCCGCTGGTCGCGCGCCGTGTCGAGCAGGCTGCGCGGCGCGAGGTACCCGGCGGCACGCAGTTCGGCGAGGTCCTCGGCGAAGAAGGCGTTGTCGCGGTCGTACTGCGGAGCGCGCTCCCGGATGCGGGCGAGCAGGTCAGGCGTCAGCGACACCCGTTCAGGCTATCGGCGCCGGAGGTCGGCGAGCACGGCCTCGAGGGCGTCGACGGCGAGGTCGAGGTCGTCGCGCGTGACGACGAGCGGCGGAGCGAAGCGGATGGTCGAGCCGTGCGTGTCCTTCACGAGGATGCCGTGGGCCATCAGGCGCTCGCACACCTCGCGCCCCGTGCCGAGCGACGGGTCGATGTCGACCCCGGCCCACAACCCGACCCCGCGCACGGCGGCGACGCCGTGCCCGACGAGCGCCCGCAACCGGGACTGCAGGTGCGCACCGAGGTCGCGGGCCCGCGCCTGGAACTCCCCGGTCTCGAGCAGCTCGACGACGGCGAGGCCGACGGCGGCGGCGAGCGGGTTGCCGCCGAACGTCGAGCCGTGCTCGCCCGGGCGCAGCACCCCGAGGATGTCGGCGTTCCCGACGACGGCGCTCACCGGCACGATGCCCCCGCCGAGCGCCTTCCCGAGCAGGTACAGGTCGGGCACGATGCCCTCGTTGTCGCACTGGAAGGTCGCCCCCGTGCGGCCGAGGCCCGACTGGATCTCGTCGGCGATGAACAGCACATTCCGTTCGGCGGTCACGCGACGCACCGCGGCGAGATACCCGGACCGGGGAACGAGGATGCCGGCCTCGCCCTGGATGGGTTCGAGCAGCACGGCGACGGTGTCGTCGTCGATCGCGGCCTCGAGGGCGGCGGCATCCCCGTAGGGCACCGACACGAAGCCGGGGGTGAAGGGCCCGAACCCGTCCCGCGCCTGCGGGTCGGACGAAAAGCCGACGATCGTCGTCGTGCGGCCGTGGAAGTTGCCGTCGGCGACGATGATCGTCGCGCGCCCGTCGGGCACGCCCTTCACGCGGTACCCCCATGCGCGCGCGACCTTGATCGCCGACTCGACGGCTTCGGCGCCGGTGTTCATCGGCAGCACCATGTCCTTCCTCGCGAGGCGCGCGAGCGCGGCGAGGAAGGGCCCGAGACGATCGTTGTGGAAGGCGCGGCTCGTGAGGGTCACGCGATCCAGTTGCGCGTGCGCGGCCTCCAGGAGCGCCGGATGCCCGTGCCCGAAGTTCACCGCCGAGTACGCCGCGAGGCAGTCGAGGTAGCGGCGACCCTCGGGGTCGGTGACCCACGCGCCCTCCGCGGTCGCGGCGACGACGGGCAGCGGGTGGTAGTTGTGGGCGCCGAACTCCTCGACGAGCTCGATCGCCTCGTGCGACGAGACCCCGACCGCCGTCGTCATCGTCGCAACTCCAGGGTGCAGCACTTCACGCCGCCGCCGCCGAGCAGCAACTCGGAGAGGTCGACGCCGATCGGCACGTAGCCGCGCTCCCGCAGCGACCGCTCGAACCCGACGGCCCGCGACGCGATGACGACGTGCCGCCCGTCGCTGAAGCTGTTGAGCCCGAGCACCGCGGCGTCGGCGTCGGCGACCGTCACGGCATCCGGATACAGCTCCTGGATGACGGCGCGCGACGCGTCGTCGAACGCGCTCGGGAGGTAGGCGATGTTGCGCTCGTCGAGCACCGCGATCGCGGTGTCGAGGTGGTAGAAACTCGGGTCGACGAGTCGAAGGGTCACGACCTCGCGGCCGAACAGGCGCCGCAGCTCGTCGTGGCTCGCGGCGTCGGAGCGGAACCCCGTGCCGGCGAGGATGCGGTCGCCGACGAGCAGGAAGTCGCCCTCTCCCTCGTTGATCGACACCGGTTCGGCGACCTCGAAGCCGTGGTCGCGGAACCACGCCATGTACGCCGGACCCTCGGGGCCGCGCTCGTCGTACTGGAAGCGCGCGCCGTAGGCGATGCCGTCGAGCGTGAAGCCGCCGTTCGCGGCGTAGACCATGTCGGGCAGCCCCGGCAGCGGATCGATGAGTTCGACGGTGAAGCCGAGGTCGCGGTAGACGCGATACAGCTCCTCCCACTGCCGCACGGCGAGCGAGGTGTCGGTGGGGTCCTCGGGATGCATCCACGGGTTGATGCGGTAGCTCACGGTGAAGTGCTCGGGGCGGCACATGAGCACCGTCTTGGCGACGGCGACCCGCTCGTCGGCGACGGGAGAGGGGGCGACCTGAGGCATACAGTCAGGATCGCACGCAATCATCCGGAGCTTCCGGGCGCGAGACGCACGTCCTGTGCAGAAACAGGCCCCGTCGCGCAATGATCGGGCGTAGCCTCGGGGCGTGGACAACCTCGACTACCGCATCATCGACCTGCTGCGGCAGAACGCGCGCGCCGGCTACGGCGACATCGGCGACAAGATCGGCCTCTCCGCGTCGGCGGTCAAGCGCCGCGTCGACCGACTCGTCGCCGACAAGGTCATCCGGTCCTTCACCGTGCAGGTCGATCCGGCTGTCGACGGCCTCGCGACCGAGGCCTACGTCGAACTGTTCTGCCGTGGCACCGTCGCGCCCGAAGAGCTGCGACGCATCCTCTCCGCGGTTCCCGAGGTGCAGGATGCCGCGACGGTCTCGGGCGACGCCGACGCGATCGTGCACGTGCGCTCGCGCGACATCCCGAGTCTCGAGGACGCGCTCGAGCGCATCCGCATCGCGCCGACCGTCGACCACACCCGCAGCGCGATCGTGCTCACCCGCCTCGTGCACCGCCGCTACGACTGAGCGCCGCCCCTGTTTGTATTGCGACAAACGGGTTTGTGTTGATACATTGGTCCTCGATCGGGAGGACTGAGACATGGACAACGCGCTCTGGCCCACGCTCGCGATGGCGGGGGTCGTCGGCGGCGTACTCGTCGTGGCCGCACTGTACGTCGCGACGCCCGCCTATCGTCGCCGCGTCGTCGCGCGATTCGCGAAGCACGTCGGTCTCGAGGCCGACGCGGAAGTGGCGGATCGCCTCGCCCGACGACTCACCCGGCGTGCTCGTGCCGGCCTGCTCGGGATGACGGTCGGGCTCGGCGTCTCGGTGGGCGCCGCACTCCTGACCCGGCCCACGCTGAACGACTCGACGACGATCAGTCTGGTCGTCGCGGGAAGCGTCTGGGCGGGACTCGGCGTCGGCGTGGCACTGGCCGCACTGTCCCAGCAACTCCCCACCCCCGGGCTCGAGGTGCGAGTCGCCCGCGGTCGCGAGGTCGCGATCGGCGACTTCGTCGCCGCGGGCGAATTGGTGCCGTCGAGAGTGCTCACCGCGACCGTCGTCGGGCTCGTCGTTCTCGCCTGGGTCGCCACCGGCGGGGGCGCGGGAACGGGAATCCTCCTCCCGGCGGGGACGGTGGCCGCGATCGGAGCGGTCATCACCCAACTCGTGTTCGAGATCGCGAGTCGTGCGATCGTTCGGCAACCGGTGCGCGCCGGCGAGCCCACCGAACTCGCGTGGGACGACGCCGTGCGGTCCTCGAACCTCCGATTGCTGCTCGTCGCCCCGGGTGGCCTCGGGGGAATCGGGCTGGTGTGGACGCTCTTCGCCCTCCTGACCGTGCTGCCGTCGACGGTCGGCCAGATCATCGCCAACGTGAGCATGTACGTGATCCTCGCCGGTGCCGCGCTCGTGCTCGGGCTGTCGCTCGCGAACCGGCCGCAACGGCACTTCCTGCGCCGCCTGTGGCCCGAGTTGAACGCCGCCGCCCTCGAACGCGAGCGGGTCGCGATCCTCGCCGGACGGGCCCCGCGATGAACGTGCCGCTGCCCCTCCTCGTCATCGCGCTCGCCTGGATCGTGCTCGCCGTCACGCTCGCGACGCTCACGCTCGTGCCCCGGTACCGCGCGTGGCGTGCCCGCGGAATGGCGCGATCGGTCGGACTCGAACTCGACGACTCGGCGCGGCCGATGGTCGAGCGCGCGCTCGCGACACGCGAGCGCGGCCGGCTCATCGGCGGAACGGTCGGACTCGCGCTCGGCCTCGCGGCGATCGCCGCACGTCCCGTGCACGACGATCTCGACCAGTGGTTCACCTTCGCGGGCTGCTTCATCGGCATCGGCGTGGGCACCGCGGTCGGGGCGATCCTCGCGCGCCCCCGATCCCCGGAGTCGGGGCCGCGGGTCGCGCGCTCGCGCGAGGTGACGCTCGGCGACTACCTGACTCCGCTCGAGCACCGCGGCGCGCAGGTGCTCGTGCTCCTCGCCGTCGTGTTCGCGCTGACGGCGGCCGTGCTCGTCGCCGGCTTCGAGCGCGAACAGCCTCGTGCGGTCACGACGCTCGTGATCGCGGGCTTCGCCGTCGCCGCGCTCGCGGCGCGCGAACTCATCGGGCGCGCGGTGCTCGCCCAGCGCAGCCCGGCGAGCGACCTGTCGCGGCTCGCGTGGGAAGACGCCCAGCGGGCCGACACGCTGGCTCAGCTCACGCTCGCCCCCCTGCTGCTCGGGGGACTCGGGGTCGTCTTCGCAGCGCTGACGGCGTTCGGGGCGCTCGCACCGACCCTCCTCAGCGTCGTGATCGGCACCGCGATCCCCCTCGTGCTCATCATGGGGTTCATCGCGGTGACGGCGATCTGGGCGAGCAGGTCGCCGCACCGGCATTTCCTGCGGGTTCTCTGGCCCGAGATCGCCGTCGCGAACGGCACGATGCACCGCGAGAATGAGCAGCGATGACCCTCCTGCGCATCGACCCCGCGTCGCCGACCCCGCCGTTCGAGCAATTGCGCACCCAGCTGCTCGCGCAGATCCACGACGGCTCCCTCGGGCCCGGCGCACGGCTGCCCACGGTGCGCCGCCTCGCCGACGACCTCGGGCTCGCCCCGAACACCGTCGCGCGGGCCTACCGCGAACTGGAGCAGATCGGCGCGATCGAGACGCGCGGTCGCCACGGCAGCTACGTGCCCCTGTCGTCCGACGCGACGACGAATGCGGCGCAGGAGGCCGCCGCGGCGTTCGTCGCCCGCTTGCGGGCACTCGGCATCCCCGAGTCGCAAGCCCGCGACTACCTCGACGCCGCCTTGCGCACCTGACCTGAGGCGCCGCCCGGATCAGACGACGAGCGCCGCGAGGTCGCGGTCGGGGGTGCCGAACCGGTGCGCCGTGATCGACACCGACTGCTCGCGCAGGAACGGCAGCAGCTCGATCCGGCCCGCGGCCGTGACCGGCCCGGCCCACACGGCGACGTCGGGAGAGCCGCCGACCGCGTCGGCGAGGGCGCGCGCGTCGCCGCCCACCAGGCGGATGCGCGCGGGCAGACCGCGGGCGACACGCGTGGCGAAGGTCGCGTCGCTCTCGACCTGCACCCCGAGGATGCCGAGCAGCGACCGGCCGAGCACCGTGCCGTCGTCGACGTGGGGCAACAGGGCAGCGGGAAGCGGGGTCGCGGTGCTGATCAGCAGGCGCGCTCGGGAGCGAACACCCGCGCACAGCACGCGCGCGAGGTCGGTGAGCGAGCCGTCTTCGGCGAGGCGCACGACGACGTCGGTGGGCCGGTGGCGGAACACGTTGCGCTCGACCCCGAGCGCCGACGGGTCGACGCTGCGGCCGAGCTCCCGCGTCCACACCGCGTCGTCGTCGAGCGCCGCGCGGCGTACGCGGTCGAACCCGACGAAGTCGAGCGACGACTGGAACGCCTCGATCGTCGTGCGCACGCGGTCGTCGAGTCCGTCGAGAGCGAGGTCGTCGCTCGGCTCGGCCTCGTCGGGCAGCCAGTCGCCGAGCACGAGCAGCGTGTTCGGTCCGCCGGCCTTCGCGCCGGGGCCGACCGAGGAGCGCTTCCAGCCACCGAACGGCTGGCGCCGCACGATCGCTCCCGTGATCGGCCGGTTGACGTAGAGGTTGCCCGCCTGCACCCGCTCGAGCCAGGTCGTGACCTCGAGCGGGTCGAGGGAGTGAATGCCGGCGGTGAGACCGTAGTCGGTCGCGTTCTGCAGCTCGATCGCCTCGTCGAGGGTCGCGGCGGACATCAGACCGAGCACCGGCCCGAAGAACTCGGTGCGGTGGAAGTCGCTTCCCGGAGCGACGCCGACGCGCACGCCCGGCGACCACAGCCGATCGGTGGCGTCGAGCTGTCGCGGCTTCACGAGCCAGCTCTCGCCCTCCGCGAGCCGGGTGAGGCCGCGCGCGAGCTTCTCCCCGGGCGGCTCGACGAGCGGCCCCATCTGAGTGGCGGGATCGGTCGGATCCCCGACGGCCAGACTCGCCACGGCATCCGCCAGCTGGCGGCGGAAGCGCTCGGAGTCCGCGACCGATCCGACGAGGATCGCGAGCGACGCCGCCGAGCACTTCTGGCCGGCGTTGCCGAAGGCGCTCTTCACGAGGTCGGCGACGGCGAGGTCGAGGTCGGCGCTCGGCGTGACGATGATCGCGTTCTTGCCGCTCGTCTCCGCCAGGAGCGGCAGGTCGGCGCGCCACGACCGGAACAGCGCCGCCGTCTCGATCGATCCGGTGAGCAGCACTCGGCCCACCTCGGGCGCCGTGATGAGCGCCCGGCCCGCGTCGCCCTCGCCCGGCACGACGAGCCCGAGCACGTCTCGCGGGATGCCGGCCTCCCAGAGCGCCTCGGCGAGCACCGCGCCGCTGCGCACGGCCTGTGGCGCGGGCTTGAGCAGCACGGCGCTTCCCGCGGCGAGCGCCGCGAGCACGCCGCCCGCGGGGATCGAGACGGGGAAGTTCCACGGCGGCGTGACGACGGTGAGCGGCACGGGTCGGAACACCGCGCCCCGGATGCCGGCGAGCTCGCGCGCGCGGGCCGCGTAGTAGTACGCGAAGTCGACCGCCTCGCTCACCTCGACATCCGCTTCGGCGAGCGTCTTGCCGGTCTCGGCGACCATGACCTCGATGAGCCGGCCGCGGAACGCCGCGAGCACCTCGCCCGCGCGGTCGAGGAACTCGGCCCGCGCGCTTCCCGCGCGTTCACCCCACGCCGCTCCCGCCTCGGCGGCCGCCCGCACGCGGGCGCGCACGGCGTCGGGATCGGTGAGGCGCGCCGCCGCGACGGTCGCGGTGCCGAGCGTCGACGACGCGGCTCGGGCGAGCACCTCGCGGCCCCAGGCCCGGTTGCCCGGCACGGCCGGGTCGGTGTCGGGTTCGTTGGCGAACGGATGCGGCGCGCTCGGCACGACGGGATGCGACCGGTCCTGCACGCGGTGCGCGGGCGGCACCGGCTGCGCCATCAGCTCGAGCGACGCCCGGAACCGGGCCGCCTCGCGCGCGAACACCTCGTCATCGTCGAGATCGAGCAGCGCGGGCAGGAAGTTGTCGGAGCTCGCGTTCTCCTCGAGCCGGCGCACGAGGTAGCTGATTGCGGCGTCGAACTCGGCCGGCGCGACGACGGGCGTGTAGAGCAGCACGCCGCCCGTGTCGCCCCGCACGGCATCGGCGAGCGCGGGCGCCATGCCGAGCAGCATCTCGAACTCCACGCGACTCGCGACCCCGCGGCGCTGCGCGAGCAGGTGGGCGAAGGCGAGGTCGAAGAGGTTGTGCCCGGCGACGCCGATGCGCACCGCGTCGGTGTGCGCGGGGAGCAGGGCGTACGCCAGCATCCGCTTGTAGTGCGCGTCGGACTCGGCCTTCGAGCCCCACGTCGCGAGCGGCCAGCCGTGCACGACGGCGTCGACGCGCTCCATCGCGAGGTTCGCACCCTTCACGATGCGCACCTTGATGCCCGCGCCGCCCGCCGCGACCCGTTCCCGCGCCCAGGCGGTGAGCCGCTCGAGCGCGGGGAGCGCGTCGGGCAGGTAGGCCTGCAGCACGATCCCGGCCTCGAGCTCCCGCAGCTCGTCGTGCTCGAGCAGTCGCGTGAACACCGCGATCGTCAGGTCGAGGTCGCGATACTCCTCCATGTCGAGGTTGATGAACGTGCGCGACCGGGAGCGCGCCGCCTGCTCGTAGAGCGGGAGGAGCCGCTCGACGACGCGCTCGACGGCCGACTCGAACCCCCATGCCGGCAGCTGGCTCGCGATCGACGAGACCTTGACCGAGACGTAGTCGACGTCGGGGCGGGTGAGCAGCTCGGTGATGCCGGCGAGGCGACGGGCCGCCTCGCGCTCCCCGAGCACCGCTTCACCGAGCAGGTTGACGTTGAGCCGCACGCCGGGCCGACGCAGTCGGGCGAGCGTGCGCCCGAGGTGCCGGGGGGTGGCGTCGACGACGAGGTGCCGCACGAGCCGCCGGAACACCGCGCGCGCGAGCGGGATGACGGGCCGCGGCACGAGGATGCCGAACCCGCCGCCCGCGACGACCGCCGCCCGCAGATACCACGGCAGGAATCGCGGAACCCGCCTCGAGAGCCGCTCGAGATTGCGGGCCGCGACCCGAGGGTCCTCGGGGCGGATCACTCGGTCGACGAACCCGAGGGTGAACTCGAGTCCACGGGGATCCTTGAGCAGGCCGCTCAGCCGCTCGGCGCCGGGGTCGACGGGGGCCCCGGCACTCGCGTCGAGCCAACGGCGCACCTGCTGCTCGACGTCCTCGAACGACGGGTACTCCGCATCCGACATGTCTCTGAGGATAGGCCGGGAGTCCGCCATGGGTACCATCGTTCCCATGTCGACCGTCTCCGAGGTGTCGCCCGAGGACTGGGCGCTCTGGCGGTCGTACCGGGCGATGAGCGAGCAGCTGTCGCGCGAACTCGACCGCCAGCTGCAGCGCGACGCGGGCATCTCGCAAGCCGACTACGGCATCCTGGTGAGCCTCTTCGAGGCGCCCGACCGGCGCATGCGCATCGGCGAGCTCGGGGAACTGCTCGGCTGGGAGAAGAGCCGGGTCTCGCACCAGGTCGCGCGCATGGTCGGCCGCGGACTCGTCGGACGGCTGGAGTGCGAGAGCGACGGCCGGGGCACCTGGGTGACGCTCGAGACGGAGGGCACGCGATCGCTCCTCGGCGCGATGCGTCAGCACGCGGCCACGATCCGCCAGCTCTTCCTCGACGAACTCGAGCCCGACGAGAAGCACGTACTGCTGCGCGCCACGTCGCGCGTGCTCGGCCGGCTCAACCCCGAGGCGTGCGAGATCGCCGCGCAGCAGTCGGCTCCGGCGTGACCCGTCGGGTCGACGTCGCGATCGTCGGCGGGGGGCACAACGCGCTCACGGCCGCCGCCTACCTCGCCCGCGCGGGACTCGACGTCGTGCTGCTCGAGCGGCTCCCCGCGTTCGGCGGAGCGGCCGTGTCGGCGGAGGCGTTCCCCGGGGTGTCCGCCCGCTTGTCGCGGTACTCCTACCTCGTGAGCCTGCTGCCGCAACGCGTCGTGCGCGATCTCGGGCTCGACCTCCGCCTCGCGCGGCGCCGGTACTCGTCGTACACGCCGCAACCCGGCACCGACCGCGGCCTGCTCGTCGACACGGGCGACGCCACCGGAACCGCGGCGTCGTTCGCCGCGATCGGCGCGGCCGACGACGTCGGCGCGTGGGGAGCGTTCGGCGACGCGACCGCCCGGCTCGCCTCGGCCCTCTTCCCGACCGTCACCGAGCCGCTCCCGACCCGCGCCGAGGCGCGTCGGCTCGTCGGCGACGACGCCGTGTGGGACGCGTTCATCGAGCGACCCGTCGGGGCGACGATCGCGTCGACGTTCCGCCACGACCTCGTGCGCGGTGTCGCGGTCACCGACGCGCTCATCGGCACGTTCGCGCCGCCCGTCGACGAGACCCTCGCGGCGAACCGCTGCTTCCTGTACCACGTCATCGGCGGCGGCACGGGGCACTGGGACGTGCCGGTGGGCGGCATGGGCTCGGTGAGCGGAGCCCTCTGGCGGGCCGCCGTCGACGCCGGCGCGGAACTCGTGGCGGATGCCGAGGTCACCTCCGTCACGCCCGACGGCGAGGTCGCCTACACCCGCCGCGACACCGAGCACCGCCTCGCGGCGGGCACGGTGCTCTCGGGCGTCGCGCCGTTCGAGCTCGCCCGGCTGCTCGGCGAGACCGCGCCCCGGCCCGAGGGGGCGCAGGTGAAGGTCAATCTGCTCCTGCGGCGCCTCCCGCGCCTGCGCGAGACGGGCGTCGACCCGGCCGCGGCATTCGGCGGCACGTTCCACGCGAACGAAGGGTGGGAGCGCCTCGGCGCGGCCTACCTCGAGGCGGAGGCGGGCGGCATCCCCGATCCGCTGCCGTGCGAGATCTACTGCCACTCGCTCACCGATCCGAGCATCCTGTCGCCCGAACTACGGGAATCGGGCGCGCACACCCTCACGGTGTTCGCGCTGCAGACCCCCGATCGGCTCGTCGACGCCGCGCGCAACGACACCCGGCGGGCCGAACTCGAGGGCGCCGTGCTGCGCTCGCTCGACGCGGTCCTCGGTGAGAGCCTCGCCGATCTCGTGCTCACCGACGGCGACGGGCGGCCGTGCATCGAGACGAAGACGACCCTCGACCTCGAGCACGCCCTGCGCCTGCCGGGCGGCAACATCTTCCACGGCCCGCTCGACTGGCCGTTCGCCGACGACGACGCTCCGCTCGCGACTCCGGCGCAGCGCTGGGGCGTCGCGACGGCGCACGACCGCATCCTCGTGTGCGGCTCGGGAGCCGTGCGCGGGGGCGCCGTGAGCGGCCTCGGCGGTCACAACGCCGCGATGGCCGTGCTCGAATCCCGCTAGCTCCACTCCGACGGCGCGGGCTCGCGGGTCGACGGCAGCCGGACCTGGGCGGCCCACTCGCGCATCCACTCGGGGATGGGGAGTGCCGTCACGTCGACCCCGACGACGCGCCCCACTTCGTCGATCGGCGCGACGCCGCCCGCCATCCTCAGGAAGCGTCCCTGCACATAGGCCCGCGCGTAGATCTCACCGTTCCGCACGACGCGCTGGTCCATGTACACGGCCTTGTCGTCGTAGCCGACGATGCGCGACTCGACCTGGAACCGCTGCCCGAGCTCGAGCGATCGGCGGTAGGCGATCATCTGGGACGCGACGACCGGGTACACCCCCGCCGCTTTGAGCTTTCGCCAGCCTCCCGACCGGATCATGAGGTCGCTGCGCCCGTGGTCGAAGAGCATGAGGTAGACGCCGTTGTTCATGTGCCGCAGCTCGTCGATGTCGGACAACCACACCCGGTCGGGCACGATCGACACGTCGTGGAGGTCGAGCGGCCCCCGGCGCTTCGCGGTCAACTGGATGCGGGCGAGGCGCACGTAGCGGCGGAACCAATCCATGGCGGCACGCTAACGCCCGACGCACCGCGGCCCGAACGGCCTGTCGCTGCCGCACAGCCGCGCGGCGGGATCAGCGGCGCCGGTTGTCGACGATCGTCATGCGCGGCCCGTGGCGCTCGTACCCGATGCCGGCGGCTTCGATGAGCCGCACGACGCGCTGCCGGTGGCCGCGCCACGGCTCGAGCAGTTCGAGCATGCCCGCGTCGTCGACCCGCTCGCCGATGAGCGCCCAGCCGACGCGCTTGCTCACGTGGAAGTCGCCGACGCTCACGGCGTCGGGGTCGCCGTGCGAGCGCTGCACCGTCTCGGCCGCCGTCCAGACGCCGATGCCCGGGATCGTGCGCAACCGTCGGGATGCCTCCGCGGCATCCACGTGGGCGGTGCGTTCGAGGGCGTCGCCGACCGCGACCGCGCGCATGACGGTGTCGGAGCGCTGCGGTCCGACCCCCGCGCGGTGCCACTCCCACGACGGCACGCGTCGCCAGACGGCGGGCGCGGGCGCGACCCGCAGGCCGTGCGGGGCCGGACCCGGAGCCGGGTCGCCGTGTCGCAGCACGAGTTCGCGCCACGCGCGCTTCTGCTCGAGGCCGGTGACCTTCTGCCCGAGCACCGTCGGCACGAGGTAGGGAAGCACGCGGGCAGCCCGGGTGAGCCGCAGGCCTGGAAAGCGGTGGTGCAGCGCCGCGACCACCGGATGCCGGGTCGGGTCGAAACCCGAGGCGTCGTCGCGCGCTCCCAGCAGGTCGGGGACGCCGGCGATCGCGGCGTCGGCACCGGAGCCCCACGCGGTCGCCTCGATCGCGCCGGCGGTCTCGCGCAGCCGGAGCGTCGCACTGCCGAGCGGCGTCGCAACGGCGAGCCACCACGCGCCGGCCGCGTCGCGCCGCACCGTCGGATCGGACGCGCCCTGACGCAACGGGGAGAGCACGAGGGAGAGCGCGACCCGCTCGGCGGGGGCGTACCTCGTGCTCAGCATCGGGGCGAGGGTAGCGCGGACGGGTGACCGAAGGCACCCGTCCGCGCGGCGACCGGGATCAGCCGCAGGTGTAGGTGACGCCGCCGACCTCGTGCACCCCGGGGCCGTACTCCGCGCAGACCTGGGCGAGGCCGCCGAACAGGGCGGCGCCGCCGACCGCGAACGCGATCGCGGCGATGAGGCCGAGCACCATGAGGATGATGCTGATCACGATGCCCGCGGTCGCGGCGCCGTTGGAGACGCCCGCCTTCTTGGACTGACCGCGCGCGACGATGCTCACGATGAGGCCGACGAGCGGGATGAGGATGGCGAGGATGACGCCGACGACGCCGAGCGTCTTGCCGTCGGAGACCGGCGCGGCCGGGGCGGGAGCGGGAGTGGTCATTTCGGGGAACTCCTTGAGTCGGGGATCCGGTCGGGCCGGTGTCGCCGCTGACTCTAGCGACTTCAGGGAACGCTCAGGAAGAAGATCCCCCGAAAAGACGAGGAGCCGGAGCGGACGCCGTCGGCCGCTCCGGCTCGTCACCGGTGGTGCTGGAGGTGGGTGCTCAGTAGTAGGTGACCGAGGTCGCGAGCGAGCCCAGGACCGCGACGTAGATGATCGTGATGATCACGCCGAGCACGAGGAAGACGATGCTGAGGATGAGTCCCACCTTGGCGGGCGTGTTCTCGACGCCGGCCGCCTTCGACTGGTTGCGCGCGATGATGCTCACGATGAGACCGGCGAGCGGAATGAGGAACGCCAGCACGAGGCCGACGATGCCGAGGGTCTTGC
>Ga0209066_10003351_pt1 | contig 18374 bp, 8 predicted proteins | sample All_14_2_FD_187198 | JGI IMG/M metagenome (GOLD analysis project Ga0209066, IMG submission 187198) | Freshwater microbial communities in response to fracking from Pennsylvania, USA - Allegheny Zone_MetaG_DW_15 (SPAdes) (version 2) ... | reverse complement strand
ACGGCTCCGAACACGCAGTTCATCTACAACGATCTCGCGGACGGTAAGTTCGTGTCGGTTGTGTTCGACATGAAGACGAGGGCGACGCGCCGTGTGCCGCATCCGGTGAGCGCGGTCTCGCCGAACGGCAAGGAGGCGGTCAGCATCAACTACGCGCGGTTGCGGTTGACGCGCCCCGACTATGGATATGGCGGCAAGGGGCAGGACGCACGCGAGACCGTGACGTGGCCGCAGGACGACGGTCTGTTCCTGGTCAATCTGGAGACGGGCGATGCGAAGTTGATCGTGTCGGTCGCATCGGCGCGTGACCGGATGCCGAAGGTCGAGGAGGGTCAGGAGCTTGCCTACTTCTGTCACACGGTCTTCAGCCGGGACGGCTCGAAGATTTTCTGGTTGGCCCGTTCCGTGAACCCGAAGACCGCCCGCGGCTGGAAAACGACGGCGTTCACCTGCAACCGGGATGGGAGCGACGTGCAGCGCTGTTTTCCTGACGGGTGGGGCGGCTCGCACTTCAACTGGCTGGATGGCGACCGGCTGATGGTCACTGCGAATTATGAGGCCAAAGTGTTCAGCCACGTTCTTTTCACCGTCGGCAAGGAGGACTTCACGCGCGTGGGGTGCGGCCTTCTGGACTTCGACGGGCACGGCGTTTTCTCCGACGACGGGCAATGGATGGCGACCGACACCTATCCCGACAAGCTGAACCAGCGCAAGCTGATGGTGTTGCGTATGTCCGATCAGGCCGTCTTGCCCCTCGGCAGCTATGCTGTTCCTGAGCTTTATCGCGGCATTTTTTGGCGGTGCGACTTGCATCCGCGGTGGCGTCCCGACGGGAAAATGCTCGCCTTCAACTCGGTCCATGAGGGATCGAGGCAAGTGTATGTGACCGACGTTTTCGAACGCCCGTCACGGCGCTGACACGCTCCGGCAGGCCTGCGGCCGGAATAGATCCCGGCCCTTCCGAAATGTTTGGCAGAAGGGACGACCTTATGATCGTCCGCAGGTTCTGATCCATCCTATTTTTCTTTCTTCTCTACCACACGGTTCCCATCTGAAAGTTTATTTGGAAGCTCACCGGATCATTCGAACACAACGCTCACGGGGCCCCGTAGTCCGGACGGTTGCAGGGCGTCCGTAGACGCGAAACCTTGGTAGGCTTTCAGCGTCCGTTTCCCTTTCTCGTACTGCATGTTGCTTTTCGTAATGCGCTGTTCCGGAGGCAGCCCTGCATCGCCGACCAGGCGATTCGCCCACGGGTTGGTGACCGCGATCCGCAGTTCGTTCTTGCCGGGTTTCAGCGCGCCCGTCAGCTCGATTTGCCACGGCGCAGTCCACGCGGTCCCGAGGTCTTTGCCGTTGAGCCATACCTGTGCGAGCGCGGAGACAGCGCCCAGCTGAAGAACCGCCTTGCGCCCTGCCTGTCCTGCGGCAACCTCGACCGTCTTCGTGTAAGTCGCCGTTCCCGAGAAATATTTGATCCCGTCTTCCGGACGTTTCGTCCAGTCGATGAGTGTCTCGAACACCGCTTTGTCCGGTGCCCCGCGTCCCGCTTGGAACGACACTTCCCACGGCCCGTCGAGCGCGATGCTTTCAGGGTTAGCGACAACCGGAGCGCGACTCACCATGCCGGAGGGGCCGACCTGTTTCCGGAAGACGACAAAGACCGACCCGTGTTCCGGCAAGTTGAGCGTCACGGCTGTCCGGCCGTCCTCCGCGCTCCTGCATGTGGTCTCCGCGTTCACCCGGCCGCTCACCGCGTCCCACAGCTCTGGCTGCTTGCCGCTGACGCGGAAGAGGCACTCCGCCTTGCCCGAGCCCGCCACAAAGTAGATGTCGGTCTCGCCGTCGCGGCGGTGCGTGTACTCGAAAGGCCCTTCGAAATCGGGCGTCAGCCGCTTTGCCTTGAGCGCGTCCGTCAGCGAGGGCGAGTTCGCCCACAGCACCGCCGCCGCCCGCGCGACCTCCGCGTCATCGGCCGCAAGCCCAGGCGTGTGCCGAGGCGTGTGCTGTCCGAACACCACGCTTGCGCCGGCCGCCTTCATCGCCTCGATCTTGCGCAGCGCTGCGGAGGAGATCTGCTCGGTGTCCAGGTCTACGGCCAGCACGCGGTAGGTCATGCCGTCCGGCAGAACGATGTCGCCGTTCTTCACCTGTGCGCGCTCCAGCAGGACTTCCGTCGTGAGGACGTCGTAACCGTGTCCGGGCGGCAGCGCCATCGTGGCGGTCGCGCTCCAGTTCGTGGTGAAGCGGCCCCAGTGCTGATAGGGCACGTCGCCCACATACGCGCAGACGTCCGCCACGAAGAGCCCCTGGCGCAGCAGGTGCTGGCAGCGGCCGAGATAAGTGAGGAAGGGAGCGGCTTGTTCAAACCACGTCACCTTCGGGTTGATGTGTGTGCCGGCGAAATATTCGCTGCCCGGCACGCCGAACTCCTTCGGGGAACAGGTGAAAGTGTGCCAGATGAGTTGGTTCACCCCGTCGATGAAGCTCTCGTCGCCGGAACGTTTCAGCAGAGCGGGATAGGGCGTCCAGTGGCGCACCATGTGTGTGAAGGCCTCGGCCGCTGCCAGCCGCTTGCCGTAGATGTGGGCCGTCATGGCCTGCGGCCGGCTCATCTGGCGGCCGCGCCGGTCCTCTGTGCCCGTATACCAGAACTCGCCCTGCGGCATGTCGTTGCGACTGAGGAAGGAGAGCTGATCAGCCTCGCCGAAGACCGCCGGGTGGCGCTGCCAAGGTCCGCCGGACTCGGAGTGCCACTTGATGCCGTTCCGGTGGCTGAGCGCCATCATCGTGCCGTAGAAGTTGTCCCTGAACGCCTCGTTCCTGGCACGGCGGTAGTCGGTCACGAAATCGTTGGAGGCAGCCTCGTCCTTGACGATAAAGCCTGCCAGCACAGGCAGCCAGGGGCGGATCGCATAACCCTTGTATTTGGCGAAATCTTTTTCGAACGCGCCGGTCCACATCGGCACTGCGCCTTCCCAGCTCACGCTGTAGAAATGCGTCAGCGTCTTGCCCGCCAGCGGGCCGACGTCTGCGATGATCGCCTTGCCCATGCGGTTGAAGTGGCCTTCCACCGCCGCGGCATCGAGCACGTCAACGTCATATTCGTGGCCTTCGATCGTCGTGTAGCCGAAGCGCACCAGCGCCCATTGCCCCTGCGGCACGTCCCACGCCAGCCGCCCTTGTGAGTCGATCCGGTCCGTCAGCTCGATGATCTCCTGCGCCAGATGAGGCTTCACCTCTTTCTGGCCGTCGACGCGCTTGCCCCATTGCTTGGCGACCATCGAGTAGAGGCCGTCGCCGGCGTTGAACCACTCTTCCTTTGCCTCGATGTCCGGGCCGGTGTATTTGACCGCGTAGGTGGCGATATGCCAGAAGAACCGGAGGTCCGGCTTTTTCAGCACCGCGTCGAACCGCGTTCCTCCCGCGAATGGCGTGGTCTGGCAGATCAGGCGCTTCGGCGCGTCGGCTCCGACCTCCCACGGCCCTTTCAGCGCGCCTGCGCAGCTGCTGAGGTTGACGCTGACCTCAAGTCCTACACGGGCGGCCTCCTTGATGCCGAAGGCCAGCAGTTCGCGCCACTCGGCGCTCATAAACTCCATTTTAGGCTTCGGCAGAACGACGTGCCCTTTGTCATCCCAATACCCGCGCGCGTCGAACATCAGCAGGCCGCCGAACCCGACCCGCTTCATCGCCTCCATGTCGCTCGTGATCGTCTCCTTGTCGACATGTCCGTTGATCCACCACCAATATGCCCAAGGGCGGTCAGCCACGGGCACGTCGCGGAATCCATCCTCCAGCGCGCCGAAAGCTCCGCAGGCTGCAAACAGCAGCAGGCCCGACAGCAGGTTCAGTTTCTTCATTGTTCTCCCCTTGTTTGTTGGTCAATCCGATTCAGTCTCACTATTTGCCCTTCACCGGGACTGATCCCGCAGCGCAGAACGAGCGCAATTGATAGGGCTGGAGCAAGAGCTCCAGATGTTTTCCTTTACGCTCAATCGCCGGGAGCCCTGTCACAAGGTCGACGATTTCCGCCGCCTCTGCCGTCACCGTGAATTCGGCGGGGCCCTCTCCGGTGTTGACGACATAAAACCACGTCTTGCCCTCGCGCGTCAGCGCGCGCAGTTTCACTGTCCCGGTGCTGCCGGGACGGTCTTCAAAGCGCGTGGCCGGCAGCGCACGGAAAGCCTGCGCAAACGGCGTCAGATAGTTTTCCATGCCATAGGTGCCGATGAGAAAGCCGCCGCGAGTGAAGCCCAGCACGTCCTGATAGCGCAACGGCAGCACATAGGGGCGCATCGCGTGGAAGGAGGCGGGGTTGAGCGTCGAGACGCGCCACGTCTCTTCTTTAAACCAAGGTGCGGTTAAAGCCTTGTCTGTCTTGCTCCGCCGGTCAGGGTTGCCAACCGGCGATTCCCAGTAGTGGTCGTGCAGGTGCACCCATGGCAGGTTCGCCGCCTGGAGGCTCTCGTAATAGGCGCGGGTGCTGAAGACCTCGCGCACGAAGGTGGACTCCTCCGCGCTCTTCGGCCGATCGTAACCGGCGCGGAAACGGGCCGGACGCAAGCCCTGCGCGATGATGATGTTGGGCGAGTCGGCATAGAGGGCCGCGTCGATTCCGGCCTCCTTGTTGAGCTGTGTGATGTAGTCCGGCTTCTCGAAGGGCTCTCCGCGCGTGGGATGCATCGGCGTGAGCAGGGTCAGCGAGAGCCGCAGGTCTGGCCGCGCCTGCGCGAGTCGCGCGGCCAGCCGCTTGTGCCACCGGGCGACCGCGCGGCAGCGCCAGTCGACCCAGGCGTCGCGGGCGTTGGCCAGCAGCCACTTGGCGTAAAGCTTGCCGCGCAGCGGGTCGGTGCGGTCCACCGGCACCTTGATGCCCGTCTCCTGCGTGAAGGCGTCGATCATGTAGTCGTTGTAGCCCGCCCGGATGCTGCCGAGCCAGTGGAAGCAGTGCTCGGCCAGCCGCAGGTCGATGCCCTTGAAAGAGGGGTGGCCGACGCCTTGCGCAACGAGCTCGTCGAATTCTTCGAGGACCACCTGCTGCGTGTAAGGGTGCAGAAGGTTGAAGTTGGGCGGCGTCCCGTGCCAGCCGCCGGGGTTCGGCATTCCGGTGCTCCAGAGAGACACGCAGGTGTTGTGGAGCGAGCCGTCGGAGAGGCTGTCGCGCGTGATGGTCAGCCCGTCGGGCAAAGTCAGTGTCTGCTCGTTGAAAGTCGGCATGACACCGAGCCCTTCCGCATCGAATTTCACGAGCCAGGCCTCAAGAAAATTCGGCGCGTGGAGGCGAGGATTGTAGTTCGGCCCGATGAGGCCGTGATACCAGACGCCCGGATAGGCGAACAGATTTTGCCCGCAATATTTCATGTAGGCGGCGGTCCGGTCGATCAGCGTTTCAAAGTCCGGCATTGCGGAGCCGCTGGCGGCAAAGTCATAACCGATCGCAGGGTCCTCGTAATAGAGGCCGATGGTCCGGTGCCAGCCGTCGACTGGGGCGGGCGTGCGGACTTTGGCTTCAGGTAGTCCTCCGGTGACCTTATAGAGGCGGATCTGCGCGACAGCTGCCGGGGCATCCTCGCGGGCTGTCATGAAAACGACGGAGACGTCTTGAGTGGGGGCCCAGTAGAGGCAGCGCGAGGTGAGCATCTTGTTCTGATTCCGATATTCGTCTCCCGTGAAATAGCCGGTCTGCAGCTCGTAATTATTTTTTGTCCCTGCGGAGGGCTGGACGATGATGTCGGCGGTCCGGAGTTTGTCGTCAGGGTAGTCCCACTCGAAGCAGTAGAGCGGGGCAGGTTCAGGCAGGCGCATCCGGATGGCGAAGCGGTCATTGCGGTTGGTTCCCGCCTGCAAGAACCGCACGCCGCCGAGCGTTCCGAAGGTGTGGCCGCCCGTGGTCGCGAAGCGGTCTGCCGGGGGTTCTTTGTCGAGCATGAGCGTCTCGACGAGCTGAAGAGTGAGCTGGCCACTTTCCGCTGTGTCGGCGTTGGCGTTTTCCAAGATCCACACGTCCGTACTGGCCGGCAATGAAGAGGGGCCTTCTACCTTCAAGGTGTAGCGCCCTTTCGGGCCGCGCGGCAGCGCGAGCGCAAGCTCGACAGGCCGCGCCTTCGCCACCTCCACCGGGGAGTCGGATTTCTGTAAGGTGGCCCCGTCTGGGCTTTGCAGGTGCCATGTGACGGAGAGGGCGCTGTCGGCCTGGTTTGCGATGACAGCGTGGAGCGTGTTTGTGCTGCCGTTCAGGAAATACGTGTTACGAGTGGCGACCGAGAGACCTTTATGTTCGGCCGCCAACGCCTGAAGCTCCTCAGTGGAGAGCGGGGCGGAAAAGATCTTCAGATCATCGATCAGCCCGTCGGCCTGCTGGCCTTCCCGCGTGCATCCGACATGGAATGAGGTGAAGGCCCTCGGGCGGTCATACACGCGACGGCTTTTGTTTTGAGCCGTGGCGGCCGCCTGCAACGCGGCCTTGAACGGATTGTCGCTGTCGCGTTTGAGCTTGGTGTTCTTGCCGTCGACCATGATGGAGGCGTGTTCCTCGTCCCACGTGAAGGCGATGTGTCGCCAGACGCCGGACTCCGCAGGGAGGTTCATCGCGATGTGGTTGTCCTCCTTGTCCGACGTGTCGCCGCGGAGTTTGGAACCGAAATGCCAGAGGAAGATCGCTCCTGAGCCGACCCGCGTTTTGTCCCATGGCGACGTGAACCCGAACAGGTGGCGCCAGCTCTGCTCCGTTCCGGGCTTCCATTCGGGCTTGTACCAGAGCGAGATGGTGCCGCGCAGGGGATTCACATTTTTATCGAGCGCGTATTCCAGCCTTGCTTTGGCGTCCGCAGTCAAACGGACGGCCTGGCCTGTCAAGCCTTCGGCAAAGGCGAGGCCGCGTGCGGCAACCGGTTGGGCGGTTCCTTTTGCGACCACCGCGTTCGCCGTGCCGTCGAAAGACGAATGGAACAGGAGTTCGGGTGCCGCGGAAACCTGTCCCGACACAATTCCGAACAAGAGCCCTAAGCCCACTCTGAATGCGTTCCTGCCGCTTGTCACGTCAAGTCCTTCATGGCGATTGGATCAGCCTGTTTCCCCGAGTGCGGAGTTCTCTTTCCCGTGGTCTCGACACCCAAACGGCTTGGCATCAAACCGCGCCGGTTCTCGGTGTCCTCCGGTCCAAAATCAATAATCGGTACAGGGTTCATGGTTTAACTTGTGGATCACGGGTGTTCACGAATTTCGTGATCGCGGCCTCGATGTCCGGGAACAGTTTGTGCGGCTTGCTGCCGGGGATCCAGATGGAGTGCCCTTTGTCCCTGGGCTCGTACGTGTAGAAATCGACCGGTGCGCCTGCCGCCTGGCATGCTTCCACAAAGAAACGGGACGCTTCGAAAGGAACGGCCCCGTCAACCGTCGCATGGCTGCAGAAGATCGGGGGAACTTTGGGCATGGCGCGTGCCAGCGTGAGCGGCGAGGCCTTGACGAGATCGTCCGGCGTGGGCTTGCGCCCGAACAGGGCAACGTAGCGGCTCGGGTTTGCCTTCTCGTCGGGCGCGAGAACGCCAATGCCCGAGATCGAAACGATGCCCCCGATCTTTTCCGGCGGCAGGCTCAGCCCTGTCCAAAGCGCGAGGTGTGCTCCTGCCGAGCCCCCGCAGACCCAGATTTTCTTGCATGCGATGCCGAAGCGTTGCTGGAAAGCGTCGCTCAGAAGGAATTTAGCAGCGGCGATACTGTCGTTGCCGCAGAGCGGCCATGGCCCCTTCTTGACGAGCCGGTATTCGATGTTGAATACGGCAAAGCCGAGATCACTGCGGAAGAACTCGGACACGCCCGACCAGCTGAAACGATCGCCGCCACTCCAGCCGCCACCATGGATGGCCAGCATCACGCGTGTCTCAGCCGAAAAGTTCGCCGGCAGATACAGGTCGCCAACGCCGTCCGCGCCAGCCTCCGGGCTGTACACCACGTCCCGAATAATTTTTGCGGGTTCCGCAAAAGAGCAGCCCACAAGGAAGGCGATTGCCCCAGACAGAAAGGTCCTTCGCTTTAGGTTCTTCGACATCGTCATATCCTGCCCTTTCTTTTTGACGCATCCGCCAGAGTCGCTGTCCTCTCCATCGCTGCCTTGCGGTAATTGTGTCCCGCAGGGCACCGCGACTCAGCGCAAACCGCGCCGCATCTCCACTTACTTCCCGGACGTTCCGAACACGTTGCGGACAGCTTCGAGATAAGCTGTGCCGTCTTTCTCCTCCGGCAGGAGGGATTGTCCTTCCGTCCATTCGTTCCACGAGTTGATAAGCACGGCGGGGGGGGCGTGCGGGTCGTCTTTGACGGCCTGCGCCGCATCGCGCAGCAGGCGCTCGAACCGCTCGGGAGTCGTGCCGACCACGATCTGGCAGTAAGGGTATTCGAATTGTCCGTTCTTGCCCCGCGGGAACGGCCAGGGAACATCTGCGCGGCAGCGGGGCGAGGAGTCCCAGCCGCGCGTGACGACCGGTATGTTCATGAGCTGGGCTGACCGCATGTTCGCCCAGTGTGCGCGGTGCGCCTCCATGACGTCCTCGAACTCTTCCGTGCCGTCCGCACGGGCTTTGCCCGCGGTGTTCACGTTGTACCGGCTCGTGCTGTGGAAACCGGCCGCTTTCATCTGCTCCGACATCGCGGGGGAGGAGACCATGGCGTTCCAGTGCATAGGAGGCAGCCCCGCTTGCCGGAGGCGCTCGTCAATCCGCTTGAACGCCTCGCGGGTCTTCTCGGCTCCACCCAGTTGGGTGACGAATTCCTGCGGCTGGAACAAACTGTAAAAGAGGCCGCCGTTGACGCGCCAGTAATTGGGTTCCCGGAAATAGTGGCCGATGCAGTAGTCGATCATGCGGGTCAGGTCCTTTTCCGAGTGGCGGGACCGGAGCCAGATGTTCCGGGGCTTGCCGAACTCCGGGCAGAACTGGTCGCGGCGGTCGTGGTTTGCCCACATCAGCGCGAACTTCATGCGCGCGCGGTTCGGCGCTTTGAGGAACCCGTTCTCGAGGGCTTCCTCCATGTTCTTGACGCCGCTGTACCAGTACCAGTCGTAAAGGAACACGTCGATCCCGTTGTCGGCGGCGAGGTCAATCTCCTTCGCCGTCCACTTGGGATCGCTCTCGTCGAAGTATCCCCAGCTCGGCTTCAGCGGCTGGTGGTGCCCCGGAAAACGGGGCGGGGCCGCCTTGAGCCCTTCCCACTCCGTCCAGCCTTCGCCTTTCCAGGACGAACCGTGATCGTAATTGTGCCAGTGCGGATAGTAGACGGCAACCACTTCGGGTCGCGGCGTCGGTCTCTGCTGGGCCGCCAAGACGCAGGCGGTCAGCGAAACTGCGGTCAGTACGGCTGCTTTGCTCATGGGTGTTGCCTCCAGTTGAGTTCGTTTTCCGGTGGGATCGCACGCTCGGAAGTCGTTGTCAAGCGGTTGGCGTGACGACGACGGCCTCGATGTCGAGCGCCTTGGCGATCTTGACCAGCTCGTCGGCGTGATGTCCCACGCCCAGCGCGAAGTGGTGCGTCGGGCCCTCCATCACCCAGCGCTTCAGGAAGGTGCGCACGTCCGGCTTGAACATGCCGTGCGTGTTGGTGTTGCCGGTCGGCGGGATGGGTCCCGCCATCGACTCGCCCTCGGCGATGATGAATTTCATCTTGCCGTCGGCTTTCACGCCGATCGAGAGCATGGTGATCGGTCCCTCTTTGATGTTGAACTCCACGCCTGCGCCTTTGCCGGGCTTGCCGTGGTAGGTTTTGAGCGAGCGCAACACGGGTTTGCGCGACGCGATGTTCAGGTGGTGCGGGCCGTCGTGGCCAACCAGCACCGAGTCGCGGTCAAAATCGATCGGATGAAACTCCGCGAAGCTGCCGCCGATGTCCAGCCGGTCGAGAATCATCATGGCAACGCAGTTTTTGAGGTCGTACTCCCCGCACATCGGGAATCCTGCACCGGTCAACAGCGAGTTGCCCACGATCAGGTTGGTCACCAGCTCGCGCATGGGCGTGTCGGGCAAGGCCTCGTAGTAGTAGGCCAGCCCGTCGAGGTTCCTTGTCCGCACGAATTTTTCGAGAGCCACCGCCGACTTTGCCGCAATCTCGAGATCGTGCTCCGTGAGCTTGGTGGTGATCGGGTCGGACACCGGATCGGGCGTGTCGAAGAAAGCGAGGATGCGCTGCTTCATGGTTTCGACGGCCGGGCGGTCATCGACCAGATAGTGCTTCAGGATTTCGTCCGGTTCGCACAAGGCGACGTGGCAGCCGAAGGCGGCTGTGACCGCAGTAGGGTCGACGTGCATGTCGTACATCGACTCCAGCACGTGGCCCATCAGGCCGATGCGCGCGCGCCTCAAGTCGTGCAGCACCTTGGCGATCTGGCACCACTTCGCCAGTTCCGTGTCCGCCTCCGCGTCGCCTTCGCGCACGCCGAGGACCACATCCGCCACCGGCCGTCCCATGCGGATCGCCACGCCGGTGAACTCCGGCACGGAGCAGAAGTCGTCGTTGCAGAGCTGCGTGTAGGTCTTGGCCTGCGCGTACGGCATGGCCCGCAGCGGCTGCAGTGCCACGAGCACGATCGGCACGTGCAGTTCGCGCGCGATCACGCCAAAGGTCGACGAGGTCGCGTAGGTCACCATGTCCACGAAAAGCACGTCGAGATCCGCCGCCTTCATTTTCGGCAGCGCCGCAAAGGCAGTCTCGGCATCGTCCAGCAGCCCGAAAGACACCGTCTCAACGCCGTTCGCCCTGATTTTGGCGTCGAACGCCGCCAGTTTCCGGTGCATCTCATCCAACAATCCATCGAACTGGGCCCAGTAGGTGTGATGTCCCACGCCCACGATGCCGACTTTCGCAGTCAGCGGTTTTCTTCTGTCGATACGCACTGTGTTATTCCTTAGGTTGATGAGGACGTCCGACTCCCGGCGCCAGACGCCGGAAGGTCGGGATGGTTAAAGAAGAGCCCGCGCCGCTGTTCAGCCGTGGGCGGCGGGAAGAACCCGCTCGCCACACGTCCGACCAACAGCGTCGGCGTGAAAGCGAATGCGCCGCACCACCACGCGGGGATGCCCGGGTAGAGCCAGCAGAACGCAACGCCGGCGGCGCCTGCGGCTAGGCCAAGCGTTGCGCCGCCCGCGTTGGCGCGCGTCGAGAACATGCCCAGCACATAGACGCCCAGCAACATCCCGAGGAAGGTGCTCGCCACGGCGGTGATCTGGTCGATGAAATTCTTGCCGATGTAGGGGGCGAGCAGCGCGGTGCCGATCACACCCGCTCCGATCAGAACGGTGATTCCGCGGTTGAGCCTCGCCGACGTCGAACGGCGGTCGAGCAGGTCGAAGGTCAGCACCGAGGCAATGCTGTTGAAGCCGCCCTCCAGTGTGCTCAGCGCAGCGGCGAGCAGGCCGATGACCAACAGGCCGGGAATGCCGGGCACGCGCAGGTCGTGCACGATGAAGTGCGGCAGGATCTGGTCTTGGCTCGCCACCGCAGGCATCGCGCCGGTCTTCTGGGTGTAGAAGACGAACATCACCGTGCCGACCAGCATGAAGAGAAAGTAGACGGACGTCGCAACGATCGCGTTGAGCGTCAGCGCGCGGTGCAGTTCCTTCGGCCCCGACATGCTCAGGTATCGCTGCACGGTCACCTGCGACGTGGTGTAGCCGGGCAGATAGACAAAGAGCGTCATCGCCAACACCCACCAGACGCTGGTCTGACCCTTTATCCCCGCCGAGAGGTCCGCGAGCGCGAACTTCGCATGCGCCCGCCCGGTCTCGACCACGGCCGCGAGCCCGCCGTCGACGCGTCCGAGCGCCAAGAACAGGATCACCACGACGCAGCCGCCCAGCGTGATCGCCTGGAGCACGTCGAGCCAGATGATGCCCTTGAGCCCGCCCGTGCAGGCGTAAAGGATCGAGACCGCGCCGATCCCGACCAGCGTCAGCACGAACTGAGTGTGGCTCATTCCGAACATGGCGTCAAAGATCAACACCAGCGTATAGAGCATGCTGCCCAGCCAGCCGAACGCATAGCCGAAGAAAAGCACAGCTCCCAAACGGCGCAGGCGCGGATGAAAGCGAATCGACAGATACTCGTAGACGCTGCGGATGCCGAGCCGCGTGTAAAGCGGCACGAAGACGAACCAGAGCAGCGGCGTGATGAGGAGAGGGATCATCAGCAGGACCGATAGCAGCCCCCAGTTGCGGTAGGCGCCTTCGCGCGGCAACATGACGAACGCGGCGGCGCTGAAAGCCGCTGCGAAGATCGAGAGCCCCACGGCGAAGCCGTTCATCGCATGGCCGCCGGTGTAGTAGTCTTCGGCGTTCTTCTGCCGCCTCGCCGCCACCCAAGCCAACACGGCAGTCAGAGTCACATAGATTGCCATGACTGCCCAGTCTGTGAAGCCGATTGATTTCATCGTCGTACCCTTGCCCTTACTTGACCGAGATCAGCGTGCCCTTCGGCGGCGACAGAATGCTGCCCGTGCCCGAGACGAACTCGGGATGGGTCGCAGCGCTGATGATTCCCGACACGGTCGCCCCCGCATACCGCACTGTTTCTAGCGTAATCTGCCCTTCGAAGTCCAGCACTAAACCTGCGCCGGAGGCGATGTCCAGCAAGGTGGTCACGGGGAAACGCCCCTCAAGGCTTTTGCGCGGGCGCGCAGCGGGGGCGGGCACGATCGAAATCTCGTCATACATCGACAGCGCCGAGTCTGGGTAGCTCTGAACGCCTTTGAACTGCAGCACATACGGTTCACCTGCTGTGACCGGCGGCAACGGTAATTCGTAGCTCCGCACATCGCCGCCCATGTTGAGGATGCGGCTCACGCGTGTGTTGCCAAAGAACACGTCGAAGTCATGGAATTTCGGAGGCACATAGGACGACCGAGTCTTTGTGACGAAGCGCAGGGCATAGTTGCCGCTCGCAGCAAAAGTGACGGTCTGTGAGAACGAATGATCCATCGATGTGTAGGCCATGTACTTTCCGCAGGGGACCGACTCTTCCCACGCGTTGACATTCGAGACCACACCAAAAAAAGACGTTCCGGCCCAATTCGTTGTCATCAACGGGGTCTCCGTCGTCACCGCTTCGAATCCGCCGTTTTTGAGATCGCCGGTATCGAGGTTCTCGCCGACGCGTTCGATCACGATGTCGTCGAGTAACGTGGCCGTATTCGTGGCGCCCGTGCCGACGAACGCCAGATCATGAGCGGCACCGGTAGCCACCTCCGGCAGAGTCACCGTATAGCGCTGAAAGGCCGTGTCGGTCATGGTGAGCGACAGCACTGGTTTGCCACCGAGCATCACGTTGAAGCTGTGGCCCACAAGGCCGATGCGTGCCGCCGCTGAAAAACTTAAACGGTAAACGCCCGAAGTCGGGAAGGTGATCGTTTGGCTGATGCTGCCCGTAATCGGCAACATGCCCGCCGCGATGCCCTCGGGCACCGTGCGTGGCATTGAACGCCACGTGGAGCCCTGAGACTGGATGCGTCCGATGCCGGCAAGCCCGGCGAACGTCCATCCGAGACCCGCGGGTTCGTTGGTCACGATTGTGCCTGTCTCAATCAGCGTTGGGGATAGTTCGAAGCTTGCGTTATTCACAGGCGCCTGCACGGAGGCCGTCTGGCTGGGCTGAATGATGTCCACGTGGAGGTCGTCGATGATGGCGACGCGGCCGAATTCCGACATTGTTGTGCCGATTCCGTTGAACCCGATGGAATGTGTTCCGGCGGAGAGATACGGCAGTCTGATTTTGTGGCTCCAGTAGACGGATGTTGGCGTGATGATCGTGCGGACCGTATTGCCGTCGAGTTGGACTTCGATGTGGCGGTTCGTGTACGTGCTGCGCGAAGCTGCCCAGAAGCTCAGAAGGTAGAACCCGTTAGTCGGTATGTTGACGGTCGTGCTGACAATGCCGCGGTTCAGATAGATGACGGCGTGTCCCTCGTATGCCGAGCCCGCCGGGATGATGCTTGACGTGTAATCGAAGGCGATGCCGACCAAGAAGCCGCCGCTTGGATACGCGGAGCGGTTGAACGTCCAGCCATTTGTCGTAAAAGGCGGTTGTGAATTTGCCCCGGTAAAGTTCAGGGAAGCGGTCGTGAGGGGGACACCGTTTGTAAAGACTTCGAGGTTCGGTTCGTTCACGTTGCCGTTCTTGACTGTGCTGGATTCCGCCACGCGTGGTGTGGCCAACCGCAGAGAACCTCCCGTCACCTCGATTTTGGTGATGTCCGGCACGACCGATGCCACGGCTAATTCGCCGCCGCCAGTCTTGACCACTTCGCCGGCTGCGCCACCGTTGGTTCGGGTCACGTACACGTCTTCGACGTCAAGCGTCTGTCCGCCTTCCCCCAATTCAAACAGGAAGGGTTCGCCCGCGACCAGCAGGTTGCCGCTGTGCAGGCGAACAGAACCATCAAACGCGTCGGTGCCGCCGTTCATTAGCGCTAACGTGCCGGTTCCGCTCTTGTTGACTGTGCCGTTGCCGGAGACCGTCGCCCGAATGTCGCTAGCGCCGGTGTCAAGAGCCAGCGCAGCGGAGTTGGCCAGCGTAATGGCTCCGAGAGACGAGTCGTCTCGGGCAAACCATTTGCTCCACAGGTAATCCTCGATCTGGAGCCGCTCGGCCTCGGTTACCTCGCTTGTAAAGAGCAGCGCTTCGCAGATGCGCGAGCCTCCCGAATATCCGGGAAAGGTCCGGTCTTTGGCAAAGTCATTGGCCTTGGCTGTTTGGAGGGTAAGGACCTCGACCAGGTGGTAGGCCTTGTCTTTAATCTTCAGGTCCCGTCCGTTGCCCATCCCACGGTCCAAATAGTTGATGAATTTGTCCGCGAGCGTGTTGGGCGTGCTTGCCCACAATCGCTCTGGGTCACCCGCCCATGGTGCCGAGGGCGTTGCCAAACTCGACGAGTTCTGGATCAGGCAAATGCCGCCGCCCACCCCGGTGTACCCGTTATGCGAGCCGAATACGATGAACGCCGCGCGCAGGTCCAATGTCTTTTCTAACCCGTTCGTGCCCGCCCAAAACAGCCAGCGCGAATTCACATTGGTGTCCTGATGTCCCCAGTAGCCGAAATCCAGGTACTTTTTTCCGCCCAAGGTCGCGTCGCTGACGCAGGTCGGCTGGCGCGCGACCTCGGCGTTCGTCGCGAACATGTACTGATACGGCCCGCCCACAGCGACCTCGCGCACGTCGTGCCATCGCACGACCTTGCCGTCCGCCTCGACCACGTTCGTGTTGGCGTCCACCCAGAAAGAGACTTTTTGCTGTAACGCTGCGGGGAGCGGGGGGGGCACGAAGGTGTTGGTGAGCGAAACCGCCACGCCGCCTTCCAGCACTTCCAGCTCAGCCCGTGTCATGCGCGGGTTCCTGAGCGTCAGCGTGCCTGTGCCGGTTTTGCGCAGCACGTTGTCGATGATCGGCCGGTCCAGCACGGCGGCATTGGTCACCGTCTGGTAGAAGTCGTCCTGCGACACCGTATAGAACGGCGCTTGCGCATGAGCGCTGAGAACCGCACTAACCACGCCTCCGCACAGGAGACGCGTGAAATGTGATCGTGTCATTCTGACCTCCTTGTCTGTTCATTATCACCGAAGTATGAACCGCGTGCCGCGGTGTACCCAAAGAATGATCTCGTTCCCGACCGCCGCCAGTCTCGCTTCGTCCGGCGCTCCCGACACCGTCCACCCGTCTAAGTTCGTCGCGCCGTGCAGAGATCCCGCGCGGAGAATCACCTGTCCCGACCGCAGAAACCCCGTGCCTGAGATTTCGAGCGACGCAGCGTCAGGCAGCGTCAGCGCGCCGGTCACGTCGACGCGTCCCGCCGTTCCGGCCTCGCCGTCATAGCGCCAAACGGTCCGAGCGCCTTCTTGAATGAGCAGCGAGGCCACGCGGACAGCCGTTGTCGTCGCTGCGCCGAACGCCGCGCCCGACACGACGGTGACCGCCGAGTTGCTCAGGCTGCCGCTGGCGAGCAGTACGCCGTTGCTGACTACCGTCGCGCCGCTGTAGCTGTTGGTGCCGCCGAGCAGCAACATCGTACCGGCTCCGGTTTTGATCAGGCCCGCGCTGTTGCCGTTGTGCGAGCTTTCGAGCAGGTTGGCGGTCACCGTCAAGTCCGCCGCCGCAGTCGCTGTGACCTCCTCGACGCGGAAGGTGCGCAACACGCCAGCCGCGGCGTTGAACGATAGGTGCACGCCGTTGTAGAGTCCGGCTTCGGCGCGGATCACGGAAGGCGCGCTGCCGGTAACCGCCACATTGTCGCCGAGGGCGAAGGCCTGATACGGCGCGCCCTGCCCCGGGCCGGTCACGAGCGTGCCGCCGTTCAGCGTCAGCGGCCCGAGGAACTGAAAACCCTTGAGCATCTTGAGCGTGCCGCCGTTCAGCGCGTGAGGCACGCCGTCGCGCATCGCGTCGCGCGTGGCGAGCATCGTGGCGCCGGCGTTGACCGTGTAGGAGGATGCGCGTGAAAGGCCTCTCCGCTGGTTGTTGTTTTCCGTTCCGTGCTGCAGCGTGCCGGCGTCGACACGCACGGGGCCGTCGAAGGTGTTGATATTGGCTGCGGCCGCGTCCACGATCGTGGTGCCGCCGCCAGAGTGGCGGAACGTGCCGCTGCCGGTGATGGCGTTGGTCAGCATGGTGACGCCAAATCCCGCGACGTCCAGCGTGCCTGCGCCGATGGTGGTCGTCCCGTCGTAGCCGACCGATCCGGTGAGGCGGAGCAATCCTGTTCCCGCCTTGTTCAGCCCGCCTGGACCATCCACGTGATTGAAGGTCAGCCAGGCTTCCGCCGCTTGGGACAACACGGTGACCTCTGTGGCCGATGACGTCAGGGTCAGGTTGCTCACGGTCGCATGGCCGGTGCCCGCCATGGTGATCGTTCCGCTCAGCGCGAGGCTGCCGCCTTCGGTGATCTCGAGCGTGGCGTCCTTGCCGCTCGCGTTGTTGAACGTGAGCGATGTCGCTGTTGCGGTGACGCCGCTCGGGATGGACAGGGTGGCGGTTGCCGAGTTGCTGATGGAGACCGAGTCGACTATTCGCGGAACGCCTGTCGGCGCCCATGTCGAAGCGTCTGCCCAGTTTGCTGCTGTCCCGCCGAGCCACGTCCTCGTCATGGCCGGCGCCACCTCATCCATGCGGACGGCCAGCCGCGCCGCCATCTGCGCGAAGCCGGCGTCGTTCGGATGTACGCGCACGGTGTCGAAGTAGGCCGTGTCGGAGTCGATCAGCGCCGGGCCTTCGATGACAGCCAAGTTGGGGTCGTTGCGGGCTGTGACCACTGCCCGCACGACCTGACGGTACGACTCCAGCGGCTCGATGTCGCTCGACGGATCCCAGGCGGGGTCCACCCAGAGCGGGGTCAGCAGATAGACCGGCACCGTCGGCTGCTGCACGCGCAGATTCGCGAGGAAACCGTCCAGTCGGTTGCTATAGGTGGCGAGGGGCACGCCGCCCTGCCAGTCGTTTACGCCGATCAGCACGGTGATGACGTCGGCCTGTTGCGCGCCGACCGTGGCGCCGTCGGCGGCGGTGGCGGCGCGGCCTCCGTAGCCCATGTTGACGAGTTGCCAGCCCTTCGCCGCCGCCAGGCGGAACGCGTAGCCGTGCGCCACGTCGCTGGCCGTGAAACCGTGCGTGATCGAGTCGCCGTAGGCGAGGTAGCGCGTGGCCGGGCGCGCGGGCGGCGTCTGAAACTGCGCGTCCGGATTCACCTGGAGCCCTTGGAAATCCGCCGAGTCGCCGTAAGGCAGCACCAGTTCATAATTGTGGAACCCGCCTCCGGGCGGTACCGCCAGCGTCACGACCACCTGCTCCTGCGTGCGCACCGTGGCGGTCGCCGCGGTCTGGAAGCGCCAAGCCGCATTGGTCTGGCCGTCCACCGTATAGAAGCCGAAGCTGTTGCGGGCGGTTGTCGAGACGTGCAGCTCGTTGAAGTAGAGCGTGGCCTGCGCGTTCGTGGCATCCGTGCGGAAACGGATGCGGGCTCCGGGGTTGTCCCACTCGTAGCCTTTGCCCGCGATCGGCAGCAGACGGTCGAAGCGAGCCAGAGTGACGGCCGCGTCGAAGGGCGCGGCCACGAAACTCTTGCGGACGTAGTCGGAGTAGCTGATGCGGGAGTCATCCGGTGCCACCCAGCCGGGTGCGGACGGCCGGGCCAAGGCGCTGATGAGCAGCTCGTCGGCAGAAAGGGCGCGGGAGGTTAGGCGGAACTCGTCGAGGAGGCCGTCCCAGCCGTAGCCGCGGTCGTAGCGGTTGCCGACGGCGAAGGCGGCGCTGGAGTTGAAGAGCGTTGTTTGCGTGTGCGTGCGGCTGGAGGACTGGAGTGTCCCGCCAGCGGTCAGGTCTTTGAAGTAGAAGGTGATGCACGCCGC
>Ga0209066_10003350_pt1 | contig 18376 bp, 17 predicted proteins | sample All_14_2_FD_187198 | JGI IMG/M metagenome (GOLD analysis project Ga0209066, IMG submission 187198) | Freshwater microbial communities in response to fracking from Pennsylvania, USA - Allegheny Zone_MetaG_DW_15 (SPAdes) (version 2) ... | reverse complement strand
CGACATCATGATTGGTGAAGGCCCGGCGGCGCGCTCCATCAAGCTTGATTTGCAACCCTTCACCCTGGTGGGCGCCACCACGCGTGCCGGCATGTTGACCAACCCGCTGCGCGACCGTTTTGGCATCGTGGCACGGCTGGAGTTTTACACGCCTGAGGAGCTGGCGCGCATCGTCAAACGCAGCGCCGGGCTGCTCAATGTGCCGACCCAACCGGAAGGCGGTTTTGAGATTGCCCGCCGCTCCCGTGGCACCCCGCGCATCGCCAACCGGCTGCTGCGCCGGGTGCGCGACTATGCCGATGTCAAAGGCGTGGGTGAAATCACGCTGGACATCGCCAACCGCGCGCTGGCCATGCTCGACGTGGACCCGCAAGGCTTCGATTTGATGGACCGCAAGCTGTTGGAGGCGGTGATCCACCGCTTTGACGGCGGGCCGGTGGGGCTGGACAACATCGCCGCCAGCATTGGTGAAGAGCGCGAAACGATCGAGGATGTGATTGAGCCCTACCTGATCCAGCAAGGCTACCTGCAACGCACCCCACGTGGGCGCATCGCCACGCTGGCCGCCTACCGGCATCTGGGCGTGACGCCACCGGCACTTCAGGCAAGTGGGGTGGACCTCTTTGGTGTGTGAGCGGGCTGGTCAACGTTTGTCGGCTGGCGTCAACCAGGAGAAAAAAATGTCTCGACGGGACTGGACAATGAGACGCACGGTGGCCCTGGCCAGTGTGGTCTTCATCTGCGCTGGTGCGGCGTGCGCGGCCGATGTCACCTTGAAGCTCGGGCACGTCGCCAATGAAGACAATTCGTGGCACAAGGCGGCGCTGAAGTTCGCACAAGAGGTCAAGACCCTGACCCGTGGCCAGGTGGAGGTCAAGGTGTTCGCCAATGAGGCGCTGGGCAAGGAAATGGACCTGATCAACGGCATGCAATTGGGCTCTGCCGACATGACCCTCACCGGTGAATCGCTGCAAAACTGGGCGCCCAAAGCCGCCTTGCTGGCCATTCCCTATGCCTTCAAGAGCCTGGCCGAGGTGGACAAGGCGGTGACGGGTCCGCTGGGGCAAGAGATCAAGCAGGAGGTGATTGAACGCGCCAAAGTGATCCCCTTGGCCTACTTCGCACGGGGTCCGCGCAACCTGACCTCCAGAACACCCATCCGATCGGTCGACGACGTGAAGGGCCTGAAGATGCGCGTGCCCAACGTGCCGGTGTTCATGCAATTCTGGCGCAGCGTCGGGGCGCAACCCACGCCGATGGCGTTTGGTGAGGTGTTCACCGCGCTGCAGACGGGTGTGGTGGAGGCCCAGGAAAACCCGCTGGCGTTGGTCAAGTCGGCCCGGTTTTTTGAGGTCCAGAAATACGTGAACCGCACCGAGCATGTCCGCTCCTGGATCTACCTGGCCATGGGTGAGAAGTCGTTCAACCAACTCACTGCAGATCAAAAGACAGCGGTGCAGGAAGCCGCCCAGCGCGCGCAAGCCTACGAGCGCTCCTTGATGCTGGCCGACGAGCAGAAGCTCGAAGCCGAGCTCAAAGCCAAGGGCATGGTCTTTGTCGAGACCGACCCGTCCGGCTTTGCCAAGAAGGCCAGAGAGGCCGTGTTGGCCGCCGCCAAGGCAGAACTCAAGCCGGTGATTGCGAAGCTCTACGCCAACTGACGCGCACCGGTCACAGACTCAGGTGATGGCCTCATCCCGAACGTTGCTCTCCAGGTGAGAGGTGTCGGCCCAACCGACCAGGGTGAAGCCTTCGGGCGTCCATAGCAGGCGGTTGATGGCGGCGTTGCCCAGCTGCCAGGCGCGCGGGGCCTGCAGGTCTTGCCCGGTGGCCAGCCGGTACAGCATGTCCATCACCCCGCCGTGCGCCACCAGCACGATCTGGCCGCCAAGGTGGCGCGCGGCCAGGCTGGAGGCGGTGCGCTGCACCCGCTCGCGCACGGCCACCAACGATTCACCACCGGGGGGCGCCCAATGCGGCTCGCGTTGGCGCCACTGGCGTGACAGGTCGGGCCAGAGGTCCTCGATCTCGGCGTAGGTTCGCCCCTCAAACTCGCCAAAACCGCGTTCACGCAGGCCGGTGTGCGGCGTCAGGGGGCAGGCCGCCACCTCGGCAATCGCCTGTGCGGTTTGCCAGGCGCGCAGCAGGTCGCTGGCATACACGGCGTCCACCGTGTCATCGGCCAAGGCTTGCGCGACGCGACGGGCTTGCCACTGGCCCACCTCGTTGAGGGCAATGTCCAGGTGGCCCTGGATGCGGGTGTCCACGTTCCAGGCGGTTTCTCCGTGGCGGATGGCGATGATGCGGGTGGCTTGCATGGTGGCAACTCAGCGCAGCGGTTTGGGCAGGCTGTGCATCAGGGCCTCGAACTGGTCGGCGGGCAGGCCCGGCGCACACAAAAAACCCTGGTATGACTCGCAGCCCAGGCTGGCCAGGTAGTCGCGCTGGGCCGCGGTTTCGACACCTTCGGCCACCACCTTGAGTTTGAGGCCACGCGCCATGCCGATGGTGGCGCTGACGATGGCGCGGTCACCCTCGTCGTCGGGCAGGCCGGTGACAAAGGAGCGGTCAATCTTGAGCTTGGAGATAGGGAACCGCTTCAGGTAGGCCAGGCTGGAATAACCTGTGCCAAAGTCATCAATGGAGAGTGCCACGCCCAGCGCGGCCAGCGCGTGCAGACGGCCCAGGGTTTCGTTGGCGTCCTGGATCAGGATCGACTCGGTCAGCTCCAGCTCCAGCAGGTGCGGCGCCAGCCCGGCAATGCTGACCACCGCGGCCACGATGTCGACAAAATCGGGCTGCTGGAACTGCAGCGCCGACACGTTGATCGACACCGTCACCGGTGTGCCCTGGTTTTGCCACAGGGTGGCCTGGCGCACCGCTTCTTCCAGCACCCAGTTGCCCAGGGTGGTGATGTAGCCCGAGGCTTCGGCCAGCGGGATGAACAAGCCGGGGGACACCACGCCCAGGTCGTCATCGGTCCAGCGGATCAGCGCCTCGGCCGCCAGCAGGCTGCCGCAGGCCAGTGAAATCTGGGGCTGGTAGGCCAGCCGGAACAGGTTGCGCTCCATCGCCTGGCGCATGGCGTGGTCCATCTTGATGTGGGAGAGCAGGTTCACATTCATCTGCGGCTGGTAAAACCGGAAGCTGCCGCGGCCGCGCGCTTTCACCAGGTACATGGCGGTGTCGGCGCACTTGATCAGGGTGTCCAGGGTGTGGCCATCCTCCGGGTACAGCGCAATGCCAATGCTGCAGCCCACCGAAAACTGCATATCGTCCACGTGGAAAGCCTGGCCCATGGCCTCCAGAATGCGCTGCGCCAGCACCTCGGCGCCGCGGGCATCCATGGATTGCAGAAAAATCACAAACTCGTCGCCACCCAGGCGGCACAGGGTGTCGGTGTCGCGCAGGCAGCGCAGCAGCCGTTGCGCCACGTCCACCAGCACCCGGTCGCCAAAGTTGTGGCCCATCGAGTCGTTGATGTTCTTGAAGCGGTCCAGGTCGATGAAAAACACGCCACATCCGCCACCGTTGCGCTCGGCCACGCGCAGTGCAAACTCGGCCCGCTGTGACAGCAGCAGGCGGTTGGGCAGGCCGGTGAGCACGTCGTTGTAGGCCAGTTGCTCAATGCGTTTTTGCGCCGCGTGCTCCTCGGTCAGGTCGCGGAAAAAGCCGATGCTGTGCGACACCTGGCCCGCATCGTCGCGCAGCAGCACCCACGAGGCCTGCACGGCGCAGGCGCCCAGGTCTTGCTGGCGCAGCCAGAGCTGGCCGCGCCAGAAGCCGTGCTCCGTCAGCCGGGCGACCACGTTGGTTAGCAGTTCGGGGTCTTGCGGGTCAAAAAAGAAGTCTTTGGGCGAGGCGCCCAGCAGTTTCTCTGGCGGGCACTGCGTCAGGCCCAGACAGGCCGGGTTGACCGCCAGAATGGTGAAATCCGCGCGGGTGATGAAGATCGCTTCCAGGCTGGACTCGAACACCTTGGCGGCCAGCTTGAGTTGCGATTCGGCGGCCAGGCTCTGCGTGATGTCACGAAATGAAAACACCCGCCCGGTGGGCTGGCCGCGGCTGTATTGCGGCCGGGTGACGCGCTCCAGCACCCGCGCGTTGGTCAGCACCAGAATGTCGGCCGCTTCCAGCAGCGGGTTGTCGGCGATGTCTTGCAGCCGCTGGGTGTACAGCGCCGCGTCGCTGACCTGGCTGGCCAGGTGGGCGCACAGCGCGGCATCGTTGCGGGTGAGCAAAAGGGCCTCTGGCACCGCCCATAACTCGGCAAAGCGCCGGTTGTAGTTGCGGATGCCGCCCGCCAGGTCGCTCACCAGGATGCCGTCGGCGGTGGATTCCAGCGTGGCGCGCAATTCGGCCACGAGTTGCTCCAGCTCGTCTTCGGTGCTGCGCTGCTGGCGCAGGTCGCGGATACCCACCAGGTACACCGAGCGGTCGGCCTCGGGCCAGACCAGGCTGACGCGGCGCTCCACCGCCACCGCCACGCCATCGGCACCGCGCAACAGCGTCTCGGAGTGGATGCTGTCGGTCAGGCCGGCGGCCACGTCCTCCCAGAAAAACTGGTCCTCCGGGGTGGCGGTGAGTTCAATCGCGGGCTTGCCCACCATGTCTTGCCGGGCCAGGCCCAGCAGGTCGCAGGCGGCCTGGTTCACGGACAGAATGCGCAGGTCGGTCGGGTCGACCAGCCAGACCGATTCGAGCAAGCCCTCGATCAACGGCCGCCAGACCACGCGTGTCATGCCGCCACCTCGGGCACGGGCGCATCCAGCGCGCGCTCAAAAAAGTAGCAAATGCGCTGGCGTGGTGACAGGTACTCAAGCGCCGCTTGCGGCAAACTGGCCGGTTTGAGGCTGCGTTTGATGCTGAGCTCGGGCGCAGCCTCCAGGTCGAGAATCAGCGCCTCATGGGGGGGCACCTGCGCATCAAACACGATGATCCGGGGCTTGAGTGGCCGCGACGAGTTGACCGACACCACCATGGCGTAGCGCTCGTCGGTCAGTTGCACCACCGAGCCCGGCGGGTACACCCCCATCATGCGGATGAACCCCCCCAGCACTGTGGCGTCGAACCGGCTTTTGAACTGCGCAAAAAGCAGCGCCAGCGCTTCATGCGGGGTGACCGCCAAGCTGGGGCGGCTGGGGTTGCACAGGTTCTCGTAGCGGTTGACCAGCGCCAGGATTTTGCCCGGCAGGGTCATGGCGTCCCCCTTGAGCCGGGCTGGAAAACCGCTGCCGTCGACCATCTCGTGGTGCTGGGCGACGGCCTGCAGGGCGCCACTAGGCAGGCCCATGCGCTGGCCCAGCATCACGCTCTGGGCCACGTGGGTCTGGTAGGCCTTGATTTCATGGGCGGAGAAGCTGTCGTCGAGCCAGCGCACCCGGTCGGGCAATTCGGTTTTGCCAATGTCATGCAGAAACGCCGCCAGACCCAGGTCAGCCAGGTCTGGCGCCGCCAGCCCCAGCTGTTTGCCCAGCAGCAGCGAGATGATGCTGACGTTGACCGGGTGCATGGCCAGTTTGTCACCCATGCCATCGGACAGCAGGCGGATCGCCGTCTCGCCGTTGCACTGCATGTCTTCGACGAAACTGTCCACCAGCGTTTGGCACTGCGCCATCACCTCGCGCGGCTTGCTGTGTACCTGCTCCAGCACCTGTTTGTACTGGCGCACGGTCTGGCCGAAACGGCGCTCGCACACGGCCAGATCACGTTGCTGGGCGGCCAAGGCGTCAGCACGCTGCTTGCGCAGCAGTTGCTCCTGGGCGGCGCGCTGGGCGGCGGTGTCGTTGTGCGGACTGGCTGGGTCGGTGGCCTGCAGCGGGGGCTCGGCCAGTGTGCTGGGGGACGGGTCACTTTTGGCCGGAACGTAGCGAACCTGCTTGAGCCCGAGACCCTGAATGATCTCGATCTGTCGCTCCGAGGTGATCTTGAAGCTGCCCGTGGGAAACGGATGCGCCATCCAGCCCAGTTCAAGCTCGACATACATGCCTGTTTGCAGGTGCTCGATATCAATGAGTTTGGAGGAGACTTCTTCCATGGCGGGAGGTCAAGACGGACAACGCTAACGAAGCCCGTCAACGACGCAGTTTCAAGTGGGGCTGATCATACAAACGAAACCGGCTGTCACCGGGTGAGCGTGCACCGTGTGTGGCGTGCCTTTAACGCGGTATTTCAATGTTGACGCGGCGCACACCCGCCGGCGGGTTGGGGAAACCTTGCAAGGCGGCGTCCAGCATGGCGGGCAGCACGGCGTCGCTGTCAGACCAGGGGCCGTCGTGGGTGGCGCGTGACTCAAACACCACCGCCTGGGTGGTCCGCTCGCGGATGATCAGACCCACCTCGCGCCAGTAATTGGTGCGGGCATCCAGCCCGGGGAACAGTCCGCCCCCTCCCACCGAAACACCGCCATGGCCAAACATCCAGCCCAGGTTCCAGCCCAGCGCCGGGCGGTCCAGCGCGATGTAGTGTGCGCGTTGGATGGCTGACACCTGCACGCTGTAGCGGGCGACCGGGTCGTCGCGTCGCAAACCGACCTTGGCCAACGCCAACTCGGCCATGGTTTCCAGCCGGGCTTGCGCCTCGGGATTGGCTTGCTGGGACGGTAGCCGCTCAAAGCGGTAACGGCTGCCTGCAGGCACTGAGCTTGGCGCGAAGCTGTTGACCTGGCTGTCCACCAGCCGCATACCGGTACAGCCGGTCAGCAGAAAGACGGTCACAAGTAGCGCTGAGAGTGCTTTGTCCATAGCGGCTGCAGGCCTCGTTGATGCTCAATCAGGGGTTGCCACCAGAGGAAATCCCGCTCGCAGGGGCAGCGGAAATTCTTCTTCGTCAAACACTTTATCGCCATCGGCATCGGCTTGTCCAGTGACCTGGATGTTGTGGAAGTCGTGGCGCTTGCGGTCCATCAGGTGGGAAGGCACCACGTTTTGCAGCGCAGTGAACATGGTCTCGGTGCGGCCGGGCCACTGGCGCTCCCACTGGTGCATCATGCGCTTGATTTCCTGGCGCTGCAGGTTTTCCTGGCTGCCACACAGGCTGCACGGGATGATCGGGAACTGGCGGTGTTCGGCCCAGGCAATCAGGTCTTTTTCAGCCACATTGGCCAGCGGGCGGATCACGATGTGGCCGCCGTCGTCGCTGACCAGTTTGGGCGGCATGCCCTTGAGCTTGCCAGCGAAAAACATGTTCAAAAAGAAGGTGTGCAACATGTCGTCGCGGTGGTGGCCCAGTGCGATCTTGGTGATCTTGAGCTCGTCGGCCACGCGGTACAGGATGCCGCGGCGCAGGCGGCTGCACAGGCTGCACATGGTTTTGCCCTCGGGCACCACTTTTTTGACGATGCTGTAGGTGTCCTGGGTTTCGATGTGGAACTCGATGCCAAGTTTGCTCAGGTAGTCAGGCAGGATGTGGTCGGGAAAACCGGGCTGTTTCTGATCGAGGTTGACCGCAACGATGTCAAAGTGGATCGGCGCGCGTTGTTGCAGCTTGATCAGAATGTCGAGCAGGCCAAAGCTGTCTTTGCCACCACTCACACACACCATGACGCGGTCACCTTCTTCGATCATGTTGAAGTCGATGATCGCCTGGCCGACCTGGCGGCACAGGCGTTTTTCAAGTTTGTGGACCTCACGTGCGGCACGCAGCGCCGCCTCCCGACTGGCACCAGGCGCGTTGGATGGGGTCTCGGTCTCGGTTTGGGTGGGGGCGGTCACGTCATCAGTCCACATGGCTGCTGGCGGTTGGTGGATAGCGGGGGTGATCACTTGGGTTGTCATGTTGGGGTGCTCCTTACCACTGGCCGGTTTCCATGCGGATGGCCACTTCGCAGTCGGTGAAGATCTCCAGTTTGGCAATCTTCACGCGCACACCTTTCACGTTGGGCAGCTGCATCAGGCGGGTGCAAAGCTTGCCGATCAGCGTTTCCAGCAGGTTCACGTGTTCGGCGGTGCATTCGTCGATGATGATCTTGCGCACCTTGCGGTAGTCCAGCACGTGGGTGATGTCGTCATCAGCAGGCAGCAGCGGCTGCAGGCCCAGGCTGAGTTCGGCGTCCACCTGGATCGGTTGCGGGGCGGTTTTTTCGGCTTCCAGGATGCCCAGGTTGGCATCAAAACGCAGCCCGGTGAGGGTCAGGGTCTGCAGGCCCTGGGTGTAGGTGGCCATGGGTGGGTGTCGCTTATCGGTCAAGGGTTAAAAGGGAAGGGCGCAGCCGACGGGCATCGGTCCGCCGGGCTGGTGATTTACATCAGCGAGAAGTCGCGCTCAAACTTCATCAGGTGCTGGCCGCCGTCCACCAGCAGCGTGGTGCCGGTGATGGAGTTGTTGTTCAGCGCAAACGCCACGGTGGCGGCCACATCCGCCGCGGTGCTAGAGTGGCCCAGCGGTGACAGCTTGTGCAGCAAGTCGAATTTTTCAGGGCTCAGCATGTGGCTGGTCAATGTCAGGCCCGGTGCTACACCCACCACGCGCAAACGCGGGGCCAACTCGATCGCCAGCATGGTGTTGGCGGCCTCCAACGCGGCTTTGGACAGCGTGTAGCTCATGAAGTCGGGGTTCTGGTTCCACAGCTTCTGGTCCAGCAGGTTGACGATGGCGCCGCGCACCTCATCGCCCTGGGTTTTCAGGTGCTCGGACAGCGCGTGGCTGAGCAAAATGGCGGCCCCGGCGTTGGAGCGCACATGCTTTTCCAGCGCCGCAAAGGTGAAGGTGGCTGCGGTGTCGTGCTCAAAGGTGGAGGCGCTGTTGACCAGCGCGTCCACGTGGCCAAATTCCTCGATCACCGTGGGCAGCAGGTTGCGCACCGCGGTTTCACTGGCCAGATTGGCGCGGAAAGAGGCACACGCCCCGGCCAGTTTTTTGCAGTCTGCTACGGTTTTGGCGGCATCTTCGACCGAATCGCGGTAGTGCACCGCCACCCGCCAGCCCTCTTTGGCCAGGGTCAGGGCGATTTCGCGGCCCAGGCGCTTGGCCGCGCCGGTGATCAGAACCGTGCGTTGGCGAGGGGCGGGGGTCGGGGCGGTGGACATTCGGGGACAATCCGGTGGTGATGACAACAGCCCCAAGTTTAACGAACGCCCTTGCCCAACGCATCGCCCACGCCATTTCGCGCTCGGGCGGCTGGATTGGCTTTGATGATTTCATGCACCAGGCGCTGTACACGCCGGGCCAGGGTTACTACGCGCACGGCAGCGCCAAGTTTGGCGCTTTGCCCTACGCGGTGCAGGACGGCGCGCGTGTGGCGGGCAGCGACTTTGTCACCGCGCCCGAGATGACGCCACTGTTTGGCTGGACGCTGGCGAACCAGGTGGCGCAGGCGCTGCAGGTGACCGGCACCCAGGCGGTCTGGGAATTTGGTGCAGGCTCCGGCGCTTTGGCCCTGCAGGTGCTGCAGGCTCTGAAAGCGCAAGGGGTGGCACTGTCGAGCTACACGATCGTGGATATTTCCGGCAGTTTGCGCGAGCGCCAGCAAGCGACCTTGGCCGAGTTTTCAGACGTGGTGCGCTGGGTCGATGCGCTGCCAGACGCCATGCAAGGCGTGGTGTTGGGCAATGAAGTGCTGGACGCCATGCCGGTGAAACTGCTGGCCCGCGTCCATGGCGTGTGGTTTGAGCGTGGCGTGGCCTTGGGCGAGGTGGCCACCGACAGCGCACCGACCTTCATCTGGCAGGACCGCCCCACGGACTTGCGCCCGCCGATGGACATCCCTGGTGAGCACGATTACCTGACCGAGATCCACCCCCAAGGCGAGGCCTTTCTACACACCCTGGGCGACAAGCTCACCGCCGGGGCGGTGTTTTTGCTGGACTACGGTTTTCCCGAGGCCGAGTATTACCACCCGCAGCGCCACATGGGCACGGTGATGTGCCACCAGGCGCATCAGGCGGACAGCAATCCGTTGGCCGATGTTGGCGCCAAAGACATCACCGCCCATGTCAATTTCACCGGTGTGGCCCTGGCGGGTAATGCCGCCGGGCTGGACGTGCTGGGCTACACCAGCCAGGCCCGGTTTCTGATGAATTGCGGCCTGCTGACGTATTTGGAGGCGGCCGATCTGCCCAACCGCGTGATGGCGCAAAAACTGATCATGGAACACGAAATGGGCGAGTTTTTCAAGGTGATCGGTTTTTACAAGGGTGAACCGTGGCAAGCGCTGGGTTTCGCCCTGGGCGACAAAACGCATACCTTGTGATGATCAGGCAATCCATGGGTCTTTTTTCAAACCCCGTCTCAGGGCGCCTTCGCGGCGTTGTTCGGGGTGCCCCATGATCCGCTGGCTGATTGTTGTTTTGCTCGCGCTGATTGTGCTCAACGGCTTCACGCCCTGGCTGCAAAAGCTGGGTTTTGGGCGACTGCCGGGTGATGTGCGTTTCAAGATTTTTGGCCGTGAAATTTTCCTGCCTTTTGCCACCACCATCATCCTGAGTCTGGTGGCTGCCGGTATTTCCCGGGTGTTGTGACGCCCGCCAGGGCTTGATATATCGGTCTCAGGCGATATATGAAGGACAGAAAGGTATCACCATGACAGACGCCCTGCACCTTGTTTGCCCCCACTGCCACACCACCAACCGCGTCGCCCGCGCCCATTTGGGCAGTGCGCCCGACTGCGGCAGTTGCCACCAGCCGCTGTTTACCGCGCATTCCACCGCGCTGGACGAGGCCAGTTTTGACAAACACATCAGCCGCAACCACCTCCCGGTGCTGGTCGATTTCTGGGCGCCCTGGTGTGGCCCGTGCCGCCAGATGGCGCCAGGTTTTGAGCAGGCGGCCAGGCAGCTGGAGCCGCATATCCGGCTGGCCAAGGTCGACACCGAAGCCAACCCATCACTGGCTGCGCGCTTCCATATCCGCAGCATCCCGACGCTGGCGTTGTTTGTGGGTGGCCGCGAAGTGGCGCGCCAGGCTGGGGCCATGGGCGCGGCAGACATTGTGCGCTGGACGCAGGCGAATGCGCCGCGCTGACGCTCGCCTTTGGGGTAACTGACATCGGCTGGTCCACCGTCTGGCCACGAAGGTTTAGCATGCAAGCCTTCGCCATCGAGGGCATCGACCATGACGCAACCGAGTTCGCCAGACCGTTCCCGCACCCAACGCCCCTGGGGGTGGTACGAAACCATTTCAGAAGCACCGGGCTTCAAGATCAAACGCATCGGCGTGCACCCGGGTCAGCAACTCAGCCTGCAAAAACACCGTCACCGTACCGAGCACTGGGTGGTGGTGCAGGGTACGGCGCATGTCACGCTGGACGACCAGCAGTTTGAACTGGCGCTCGGCCAGTCCTGTGACATTGCCCTGGGGCAGGTCCACCGGCTGACCAATCCAACGACGCTGGCCGTCGAAATTGTGGAAGTGCAGTTTGGCGATGACTTGCGTGAAGATGACATCATCCGTTTGAGCGATGATTACGGTCGCCTTTGCACCCCTGACCTCGACTGAAAGCCTGTTCATGACCTCGAACCTCCCCTCGCGCGTGATCTCTCTTGACACTTTTCAATTGCCTGCAGGCAGCCCGCCCGTCGCCTGCGTGGACATCGGCGGCACCAAGGTGGCGGTCAACATCGTGGATGAACATGGCGTGCGCGGCAAGGTGACCGAGCCCACCGCCACCACCGGCAACCCCGATGCGCTGGGTCTGCAAATCATCCGCCTGATTGGCCAGAGCTGCGCGGCAGCGGGTGTGCCGGTGGCCCGGATTGCCCGGGTGGGCGTGGCGGCCTGTGGCCCGTTTGTGTTGAACCAGGGGCAGGTCGAGCTGGCGGCGCCCAACATCTGTGGCGGCCAGGCCGGCCCGGCGCGCGGCTTGCCCAACGACTGGAAAACTGCCTTGCTGGAGGCCCCGCTGCGGGCCGCTTTCCCGCAGGTACGGGTAGAAAACGATGGCATTGGCGCGTTGGAAGCCGAGCGCCGCTGGGGCGCCTTGCAGGTGGACGGTGTGCCCATGGCCCACTGTGCCTACGTCACCTGGAGCACCGGCATTGGCACCGGGCTGTGTGTGGATGGCCATGTGCTGCGCGGCAAGAACGGCAACGCCGGCCACGCCGGGCACAGCTTTGTGGTCAGCAATAACGACGCCCTGTGCGGCTGCGGCAATGTGGGCGATGTCGAAAGTCTGATCGCCGGCAACGCCATTGCCCGCCGGTTTGCGCCACTGGGCTACCCGGACGCCGCTGCGCTGTTTGCAGCTGCTTACGCCGGTGATGCCAAGGCGGCCGCTTTGATCGATGAGCTGTGCGAGATCATGGGCCGGATGTTGTACGACCTGATCGTCACGCTGGATGTGCAACGCATCAGCATTGGCGGCAGTGTGTTCTGGCACCACCGCGACCACCTGTTGCCCAAACTGCGCGCCGTGGTGCGTGGCAAGATGCCCCCGCTGACCGAGGGCTGCGAGATTGTGGCCGCAGGCCTGGGCCTGGGTGTGGGCGACTTTGGCGCGCTGGCGCTGGTGGCTTAACGGATGTAGTCAAACAGCGACAGTTGTTGTACCTTGGCGTAGGTCTGCAGCGCCACTGAGTAGCCGTTCTCTTGTTTGTTGAAGTCTGCCAAGCCTTGGATCATGTCCAGGTCTTCGGCGCGTGCGCGGTCAGCCTCCACCTGCACGCTGCGGTTTTTTTGAAGATCGCTGATGCGGTCGGCGCGGTTCAGCAACTCGCCGGCCTGGCCACGCACGGCGCTGATGTTGGCCAGACTGATGTCCATGTTGTGCAATGCCTGACCGACCGCCTGCGTGACGCTGTTGTTGGTGGTGGCGCCGCCAATGCCGCGAATGGCGTCGTCCATCACGCTGAAAACGCTCGCCTTGGGCTCGATGGTGAAACGGTCTGACGCCGAGGGGCTGCCGGTCAAGGTCAGGCTCAGGCCGCCGACGCTGATGGGGATGCGGGTGGCTGAGGTGGGGTAGTCCGCCCCGGTCGTTGGGGTTACCCCGGTAGCAGGCACTCGGGTGCCATCAGCCAGGGTTTCCACCAAGTCGTAAGTGAGCTTGCTTTGGCCAGGACTGGCGCCAGCGGCGACCATCAAGTTGCTGATTTGATAGGTGGAGCCTGTGACCTGCGCCGTATCGGTGACCGTGACCCCGCTGGCTTGCAGCGTGCTGGCGGTGTTGCTGTTGCTGACATTGAAGACCCCGTCCTGCGCCGGTGAGAGCATGAACGCCGCATCGCCGTCGAGCGCAAACGGAATCGCCACGTCGCTGGCGGCGCTCTGGCCGGGCAGGCCTTTGAAGTTGTAGTCCTGGGGCTGCACGGTGGGGCCGACAAAGGGTTTGAGGGCGCTGCCAAGGGCGTTGAACAGCGGCAGGCCGTTGCTGTCCTCGGTGTTGGCCAGCGCAAAGATCTGGTCGCGCAGGCCTTGCAACTCGCCCGCAATGGTTTTGCGTTCGCCGCTGTTGACAATGCCGTTGCCGGCACTCACCACCAGGTCGCGAAAACGTTGCATGGCGGTGGTCACCTTGCCCAGCGTGCTTTCGGCCACGGCGATGGCGTTGGTTTGGGACGCCAGCGCACGCTGATCGGTGGCGATGCGGCTCAGGCGGGTCAGGGCGCGCTCAGCCATGGCGGCGCTGGTGGGGTCGTCGCTGGCGCGTAGGACCCTTTTGCCCGAGGTCAGGTTTTCTTGCAGGGCGCTCAGGTCGGTGAAGCGGGTGTTGATGTTGCGGATCGAGTTGTCGTAGGCGTTGGCCGAGCTGGTACGGTAGATGGCGGTGGACATGGTGGGTTCTCCTGTGCGCCAGGGGCTATCGAATGGTCTGGATCAGGGTGTCAAAAATGCCTTGCGCCACCTGAATCACCTTGGCTGAGGCTTGATAGGCTTGCTGGTACTGCAGCAAGCGGGCCGCTTCTTCGTCCAGATTGACGCCCGAGACGGCCGCGCGGTTTTGCTCCAGCGTGGCGGCCAGCTGGGACGATACCTCGGCGGTGAAGCTGGCGCTTTGGGCGCGCACCCCAATCTGCGCCATCAGCCCGGCGTAACCGTCGGTCAGCGTGGCGCCGTCAAACATGTTGATATCGCGCAAGCCCATCATGGCGGAGGCGTTGCCGGAGTTGATTTTGTAATCAATGCCGTTGTTGTTGGCCGCGTCTTTGCTGCCCACCACCGCGAAGGTGTCACCTGCTTTGGGCGTACCTTGCAGCACCAGCGACCATTCGCTTCGTGGACTGGTCACAGGCACCGTGCCTTCAATGGCGGTGCCGGGCACATAGTTGTGGGTGGTGGGCAAGGGGATGGTTGCCGGGTAATTGGCATAGTTCGCATCATCGCTGCGTATGTACTGGTTGGCGCTGATGAACCGGAGGGTGACGGGTGTTGCCGCGGTTTCAACCAGGGGCGGGTTGGTGCGGGGGGTCAATGCGACCAGCTGCAAACTACCGGTGTTGGTTGTGCCCATCTTGCCAGCTACCGGGCTGGCCACGGCCAGTGACCGGGCGGAAGAAAACTCGGCGCTGATGGTCTGGGTGGAGGCGCTGAAAGGCTTGAGCAGGAAGCGGTCGCCTGCAGCGGCTGCGCCAGAGTCTCGATTTAAGGTTAAGCCGTCAAAAGTGATGGAAGTACCCGCACCGAAGTCAAACGCTGTCTGCTTGCCATCCGACAAGCGCGTGATGCTGCCGGTGGTGCCGCTGGCGAAGTTGATTTCATAGTCCGACGCCTCGAACTGGGTGACATCGGCCACTTCCAGGCTCAGCACCGCCGAGCCCGTGTTGAGGGTGGCCGGCGCCTTCGGTGCCAGCACACTCTTGCTGAAATCTGCGGGCGTGAACAAATTCCCCCCCGGATTCCCATCCAGATCCAGCCCCAGCTTGTGTTGGTCATTCATGCTGGTGGTGACCGCGGTGGCGTAGCGCCCCAGCAGGTTGCGGGCCTCGGCCAAGTCGGTGTTCTGAAAGCGCAACAGGCCGGGAATCTCGCCGCCGCCCAGGGTGGCTTCGTTGAGGGTGAAGGACTGGCCGTTGCGCACAATGGCCAGTTTGCTGGTTTGTGCGTCACCAAAGTCGCCGTCGGTCAACTGCAGTGTGGCCGCGGTCGTGCCCAGCACCAGCGCCTGGCTGCCGCCAATGAACAGGCCGATGGTGCCGTCATCGGCCGGGATGGAGGTGGTCTGGATGTATTGGTTGATGTCGCGGATGAGTTGGTCGCGCTGGTCCAGCAGGTCGTTGGGTGGCTGGCCGTTGCCCAGCGCGCGGGCAATTTTTTCGTTGACCTGCGCCACGCTGGTCGCCAGCGTGTTGAGCGTGGTGAGCTTTTGGTCCAGCTCCTGCTCCAGGCCCATTTGCAGCTCGTCCATGCTGGCGGCGGTGCTGCTCAGGCGGGTGGCGGTTTCGTTGATGCGGGTCAGGGCCACGGTGCGGGCGGTCAGGTCGGTGGGGCTGCTGGCCACGTCCGAGAACGCGTTGAGCATGTCGCTCACCGCAGCGCCCAGCGCGTTCTTGCCGCCGGGGAACAGGTTTTCAAGCTGGTTGAGTTTGGTGGCGCGGGCGTTGTCGGCGGCGCTGGTGGTGCTGGCCAACGTGGCCTGGCGGTTCAAAAAGATGTCGTAATTGCGCTGGATGGTGTCAACCTCGACCCCTTTGCCGATGTAACCACCGCCCGTGAACTGGCCTTCAATGGTTTGCAACACCGCCGTCTGGCGCGAGTAGCCCACGGTGTTGACGTTAGCAATGTTGTTGCCAGTGGTCTGCAGCACCGTCTGGTTGGCGCGCAGGGCGCCGCTGGCCACGTTGAGCAGGCCGCTCATGATGCGCTCGCCACCATCGTCATGCGTTGTTGCAGGCGTTGGGTGGTTTCAATGGCGCGGCTCAGCTTGGTCGCGTAGTGGGGGTCGGTGGCGTAACCGGCTTTTTGCAGGCTGTTGGCAAAGGCTTGGGCCGAGCCGGTTTGCTGCGTTACCTGGGCATAACGCGGTGACTGGGTGATGAGCCGGGCGTAGTCGCGGAACGATTCGTCGGTGGAGGCATAGGCGCGGAACTTGGCCACGCGTTTTTCGGCCACGCCGTTGACGTATTCGGTGGTGGTGACCTCGGCCACCGGGCCCTTCCAGCCAGCACCAGCCTTGATGCCAAACAGATTGTTGGACGAGCTGCCGTCCCGCATGCGGATGTTGTGTTTGCCCCAGCCGGTCTCGTGGCCGGCCTGGCCGACCATGTAGCTGGCCGGGATGCCGGTTTCGCGCTCGATGCGCATGGCCGATGCGGTGTGGCGCTCCACAAACTGGCCCTGGCTCGACGTGGGCTTGACCGCGTTGGCGCTGTAGGCCGCCAGCGACGATGACTTTTGCAGCGCGCTCATCGGCGGCGTGGTCAGCTTGCCCGCATTGAGGGCGCCTGGCGGCAGGGTCACCCCCATCTGCTGCGCCAACTGCGCGGCAATCAGGTCGGACAGCCCGCCGGGCTGGCCCGACATCTGCACGGCAAACTGCTGATCCAGCAAGTCGGTGCCCAGGTCGCTGCCGGCGTTGTCGAGCATGCCCGACTTCATGGTGGCTTCGCGCATGCTCTTGATGAGTTCGCGCATGAACAGCGACTCGAACTGCTTGGCGGTCTCCCGAATCGCGGCGGGGCTGTCGCGCCCGGCTTGCAGCTTGAGCTTGCCCAGCGAGTTGGCGTCTGCCGCCAGCGCGTTGGAAATGCTGTTCTCGGAGATGTTCATCAGATCACCTCCAGCTCGGCATTCAGGGCGCCTGCGGCCTTGATGGCTTGCAAAATGGCCAGCAGGTCTTGCGGCGTGGCGCCCAGCGAGTTGAGCGCGCGCACCACGTCAGACAGCTGGGCCGCCGCTGGTAGCGCAATCAGCATGCCGGGTTCTTGCCGGATCTGGATGTCCGACTTGGGCGTGACCACGGTTTCGCCCTTGGACAAGGCATTGGGCTGGCTGACATTGAAATCGGTGGTGATGCTGATCGACAAATTGCCGTGCGCAATGGCGCAGGCGCCCAGGCTCACCGCCTGGTTCATGACGATGGAGCCGGTGCGGGCGTTGATGACCACCTTGGCCGACGGCACCGAGTTTTCCAGCGGCAGTTCTTCGAGTTCGGCCATGAACGTCACCCGCGCATCGGGCTCGGTAGGGGCGTTGACGCGGATGGTGCGCCCGTCCATGGCATTGGCCACACCGCTGCCAAAGCGGCGGTTGATGGCTTGTGCCACGCGCCGCGCGGTCTGGAAGTCCGAGGCTTCCAGCCCCAGAATGACGCTGTTGCCCTCTTGCAAGGGGGTTGCCACCACCCGCTCCACCTGCGCCCCGTTGGGGATGCGTCCGGCGCTCAGGTGGTTGACTTGCACCTTGCTGCCGCCCGCGGCCGCTCCGGCGCCAGCAATCACCAGGTTGCCCTGGGCCAAGGCATAAATCTCGCCGTCGGCGCCTTTGAGTGGCGTGGCAATCAGCATGCCGCCCTTGAGCGATTTGGCATTGCCCATCGATGACACGTTCACATCAATGGCCTGGCCCGGTCGGGCAAAGGCGGGCAACTCGGCGGTCACCAGCACAGCGGCCACGTTTTTCAGCGAGGCGGCGTTGGTGGTCAGGCCCAGCTGTTGCAGGTAGTTGCTCATGCCCTGGTTGGTGACGCCCAGACTCTGGTCGCCGGTGCCGTCCAGCCCCACCACCAGGCCAAAGCCGGTCAACTGGTTGCTGCGCACGCCCTCAACGGCCGCCACTTCCTTGATGCGGGCGGCCTGGGCGCTGCTGGCGGCCAGCCCCAGGCTGAGCGCGGCAAGAAAAGCCAGGCAGCCAGCGGCCCAGCGTTGGCCTGCGCGGCGGTGAAATGTGTTGATGAATGCGTGCATTTGGTTTACCCCTCGGCACGATTCTGCGCAACTTTAGAACGGCAGAAAGCTGAAAAAGAACCGCATTAACCAGCCAACTGTTTGCGCTTCGGCTTGCGCGCCGCGGCCCCGGGACTCGACGCGCACGTTGGCCACCTGGGTTGAGTTGATGGTGTTGCCGGGTTTGATCAGGCGCGGGTCAATGGTGCCGGTGAAGCGCATCACGTCCACATTCTGGTTCACGCCAATTTGTTTGTCGCCCGCCACTTTCAGGTGGCCGTTGGGCAGCACCTCGACCACCGTGGTGGTGATGGTGCCTTTGAACTCGTTGTTGCTGGCGGTGGCGCCGTCGCCGGAAAAGTCGTTCTCAGACCCCGCCTTCACACCCGCTTTCAGCCGGGCCAGGTCGGCGCCTGAGAGCAGCGGCATGGCGCTCACGCTGGCCGATGTGCTGGTGCTGCGGTTGGCGGTGGAGGAGGACTCTTGTGTGGCCTCCACCTTTTCCTGAATCTGGATGGTGATCATGTCGCCCACCAGGCGCGCGCGCGGGTCTTCAAACCCCGGGCGGTAGGAGGCTTTTTGAAACAGGCTGCCGGTGGCCGGGCCCATGTCGGGCCGGGCCA
>Ga0209066_10003349_pt1 | contig 18377 bp, 19 predicted proteins | sample All_14_2_FD_187198 | JGI IMG/M metagenome (GOLD analysis project Ga0209066, IMG submission 187198) | Freshwater microbial communities in response to fracking from Pennsylvania, USA - Allegheny Zone_MetaG_DW_15 (SPAdes) (version 2) ... | reverse complement strand
CGCCTGAGCCGGAGCACACCACCATGACGAAGAAAATCACCCTGCACGACATGACCCTGCGCGACGGGATGCACCCCAAGCGCCACCTGATGACGCTCGACCAGATGAAGAGCATCGCCTGCGGCCTCGATGCCGCTGGCGTGCCGCTGATCGAGGTGACCCACGGCGACGGCTTGGGCGGCTCCAGCGTCAACTACGGCTTCCCGGCCCACACCGACGAGGAATACCTGGGCACCGTGATCCCGCTCATGAAGCAGGCCAAGGTCTCGGCGCTGCTGCTGCCCGGCATTGGCACCGTGGACCACCTGAAGATGGCGCACGGCCTGGGCGTGCACACCATCCGCGTGGCGACGCACTGCACCGAAGCCGACGTCAGCGAACAGCACATCACCTACGCCCGCAAGCTGGACATGGACGTGGTCGGCTTCCTGATGATGGCCCACATGAACAGCCCCGAGGGCCTGGTCAAGCAGGCCAAGCTGATGGAGGGCTACGGCGCCAACTGCATTTACGTCACCGACTCGGCCGGCTATATGTTGCCGGGCGACGTGAAGGCGCGCCTGCAGGCGGTGCGCGACGCGCTCAAGCCCGAGACCGAGATGGGCTTCCACGGCCACCACAACCTGGCCATGGGCATCGCCAACTCGGTCGCAGCGATCGAGTGCGGCGCCACCCGCATCGACGCCGCCGCTGCCGGCCTGGGCGCGGGCGCCGGCAACACGCCGATGGAAGTGCTGGTCGCCGTGCTGGACCGCATGGGTGTGCCCACCGGGGTCGACGTCTGGAAGATCCAGGACGTGGCCGAGGACCTGGTGGTGCCGATCATGGATTTCCCGATCCGCATCGACCGCGACGCACTCACGCTGGGCTACGCCGGTGTCTACGGCAGCTTCCTGCTGTTTGCCAAGCGGGCGAGTGTGAAGTACGGCATTCCGGCACGCGACATCCTGGTCGAGCTGGGCCGAAGGAAGATGGTCGGCGGCCAGGAAGACATGATCGAGGACACGGCCATGACCATGGCCCGCGAGCGCGGACTGCTGCACGCCGCCGCCTGAGCGGGCGGTATGCACGCTCGGTGCGCGAGCGGGCCGAAGGGAACGGAGGCGAACATGAACAGGACGCCCACGCCGGCGCAGCATGCCGACACCCTCTGGTCTGCACGCCGGGCCGGGCGCACCCTCGATGCCGAGGAGACGCTCGGTCCGATCGACCTTGCAACGGCCTACAACATCCAGCAGGCGCTCGTCGCGCTGCGCATCGCGGCGGGCGAGCGTGTCATCGGGTGGAAGCTCGGCTACACCTCGGAAGTGATGCGTCGCCAGATGGGCGTGGACCGGCCCAACTTCGGGCCGCTGACGGATTGGATGCTGCTCGAATCCGGCGACACGGTGTCTGACCGGTTCGTGCAGCCTCGGGTCGAACCCGAGATCGGCTTCCGGCTTGGAACGGCCATCGATGCCCGATCGGCCCCGGTGGACCGCTGGTCGGTGGCGGCAGCGGTATCCGAAGCCCTGGCGTGCCTGGAGATCGTGCACTCGACCTGGACCGGCTACCGCTTCACGCTCGAACAGAACACCGCCGACCATTCTTCGGCAGGCCAGGTGGTCGTGGGCCCACCGCTGGCCGTCTCCAGTTTCATGGACCTCGACACCGTCGCCGTCTGCCTGTCCGACGAGCGCGAAACGCTTGGCAAGGGCGTGGGCGCCGCGGCGGATGGCCATCCTCTCGATGCGGTGGCCCGCCTCGCCCACGAGCTGGCCGGCATCGACCGGCGGCTGGAGCCCGGCGACCTGGTGATCACCGGCGGCCTCACGGCCGCGTTTCCGCTGGCGCCTGGAGGTCGTCTGAAGGCCCGTTTCTCGGCAGGCGACGCGAAGTCGGTCGAAGTGGGTGTCAGCCGCGCTGGTGGAGCCTGATATTGTCCTGTCCCGCACCCATTCACATACCTCCCATGAGCCCCCTGTTCGCGGAATCCCCTCTGTACCAGGTCGGGTCGGTGGCGCTCCACCAGACGGACACGCCGCAGGCTCAGCGCGAAAAGCTCGCGCGCATTGTGCTGGACTCGATGTACCAGTTCGTCGGTTTGCTGGATGCCCAAGGGCGCACACTGGAGATCAACCGCGCAGCGCTTGAAGGCGCGGGCGTGGACCTGGCCGACATCCGTGGCAAACCGTTCTGGGAGGCACGCTGGTTCCAGGTGTCGCGCGAAATCACCGAACTGGCGCGCGACTTCATTCGCCGCGCTCGGGGCGGCGAGTTCATCCGCTGTGACCTGGAGGTCTTTGGCCAGGCGGCGGGAGACGAAACCATTGTGGTGGACTTCTCGCTGCTGCCGGTGCGGGACGACGATGGGAACGTGGTGTTCCTTCTGGCCGAGGGCCGCAACATCACCGCGAAGAAGCGCGCCGAGGACGAGATCGCGCGCAAGAACGCCGAACTCGAAAGCCTGCTCGCCCGCATCCGCCAGCTGGACCAGCAGAAAACCGACTTCTTCGCCAACGTCAGCCACGAACTGCGCACACCACTGGCCCTGATCCTGGGTCCGGCCGAAGAGTTGCTGGGCTCGGGCAGCAACCTGTCGGACCCGCAGCGGCGCCAGCTCGGCGTGATACAGCGCAACGCCACCGCCTTGCTCAAACACGTCAACGACCTGCTGGATCTGGCCAAACTGGACGCCCGGCGCATGGACCTGCACCACACGCAGCTCGACCTGGCGGCGCTGGTGCGTGAACACGCAGAACAGTTTCATGCGGTGGCGCCGCAGCTGGACCTGAGCTACGTCATTGCCACCCCCAAGACGCTGCGCGCAACCCTTGACCAGGACAAGACCGAGCGCATCTTGCAGAACCTGCTGTCCAACGCCTTCAAGTTCACGCCACCCGGCGGGCGCGTCAGCTGTGCGCTCGAGAAGACCAGTCAGGGTCGCTGCCTGATCACGGTGCAGGACTCGGGGCCCGGCGTGCCACCCGAGATGCGACAGCTGATCTTCGAGCGCTTTCGCCAGGGGCAGACCGGCACCACCCGCAACTTCGGCGGCACCGGCCTGGGTCTGGCGATCGCCAAGGAATTCACCGACCTGCTGCACGGGACCATCACGGTCACGGCCGCCGCCGGGGGCGGATCGCTGTTCCAGGTTGAACTGCCGCTGGAGCCCCCGCCCGGCGAGGCCGCACTGCACGGCGGGATCTCGCCCGCGCGCACGCTGAAGGCGCCGGCTCTCAACCCCGCGCTGGCCGAGCTCACCCCGCCCGAAGAAGCCCCCATGAATGGACAGGCACCCACCGACGCGCCGCGCATCCTGGTGGTGGAGGACATCCCCGAGATGAGGCGTTTCATTTGCGATGCGCTGGGCACCGAGTTCAACGTGACCTCGGCGCCCGACGGCCAGGCCGCGCTCGAAGCCGCGCTGGCCTCGGCCCCCGACCTGCTGGTGACCGACCTGATGCTGCCGCGCCTGGGCGGTGACCGTCTGGTGAATGCCTTGCACGCCATTCCCCGTCTGAAAGACCTGCCCGTGCTGGTGCTGTCCGCCAAGGACGATGCAGCACTGCGCGCGCGCCTGCTCGCCAGCGCCGCGCAGGACTATGTGACCAAACCGTTTTCGGCGCAAGAGCTGCGCGCGCGCGCGCGCAACCTGACCACCATGAAGCTGGCGCGCGACGGCCTGCAGCGCGAGCTGCTCTCGCAAAGCAACGACCTGGCCGAGCTGACCCGCAGCCTGATCGAGAACCGGCGCGCGCTGCAGGCCTCCGAGCACCGCTGGTGGGCAATCTACGAGCATGCGCCGGTGGGCATCGCGCTGATCGGCGCTGACGGAGGCCTCAAGGCGGCCAACCCGGCGTTCCGAAACATGGTGGCCTACAGCGAAGAAGAGCTGCTGGCGCTCCATCTGCCTAGGCTCACGCCTGTGGAAGACCGCGCGGCCACGCAGCGCCGCATCGAAGGCCTGCTGGCCGGTGAGCTCGACACCCACCACGTGCAGCGGCGCTTCCAGCGCCAGGACGGCGCCCTGGTCTGTGCCATCACCAGCATGTCCCGGGTACCCGGCGCACCCGGTGGTGAACAGCTGCTGGTGCTGGTGGCCGCGGACATCACCGAGCAGCGGCACGCCGAGCAGTCGCTGGCTCGGGCGCGCGCCGAGCTGGCCCAAGTCGCGCGCGTCAGCACGCTGGGCGAGCTCACCGCCTCGATCGCGCACGAGGTCAACCAGCCCTTGGCCGCCATCGTGGCCAACGGCCACGCCAGCCTGCGCTGGCTCGCAGCGTCCCCGCCCGATGAGCCCGAGGCCAAGGCGGCGGTGGCGCGCATCATCCGAGACGCCAACCGCGCTGGCGACGTCATCACCCGCATCCGCGGCTTCGTGCAGCGCCATGAAACCCGGTACACGGTGCTCGACATCAACGACGCGATCCGCGACGTGCTCGAGCTGGTGCGCAGCGAAGCCCAGGCGCGGCGCATCGAGATCGTGCATATGGAAACGGCCTCGATGCCCGAAGTGATGGCCGACCGCATCCAGCTGCAACAAGTGATCCTGAACCTGGTGATGAACGGCCTGGAGGCCATGACGCGCGACGGCGGCGGCCACCAAGGCACGCTGCAGATCACCACCCACCTGGAAGCCATGGGGGTACAAGTGGACGTGATCGACAGCGGCACCGGCATCGCCCCGGCGATCAAGGACAAGTTGCTCGACGCCTTCCAGACCACCAAGGCCGACGGCATGGGCATGGGACTGGCCATCAGCCGCTCCATCGTCGAATCGCACGGCGGCAACCTCTGGTACACACCCAACCCCGGGCCGGGCGTGACCTTCAGCTTCAGCCTCCCCGTTGCGTTACAGGAGAGTTCGTCGTGACCCCGCGCAATGCCCTGGTGCACGTGGTCGATGACGACCTGTCGATGCGCGAGGCGGTCAGCAGCCTGCTGCGCTCGTTCGGCTTGCGCGTGGAGACGTATGCCCTCGCCACCGACTTTCTGAACCACTATGTGCGCTCGAAGGACGAGCCCGAATGCCTGGTGCTCGATGTGCGCATGCCGGGTCTGAGCGGTCTGGAGCTGCAGCGCCAGCTGCAGCCGTTGCAGCACCAGTTGCCCATCGTCTTCATCACCGCGCACGGCGACATCCCCATGACCGTGCGCGCAATGAAGGCAGGTGCGATGGAATTCCTGCCCAAACCGTTTCGCGACCAGGACCTGCTTGACGCCATCGAGGCCTCGCTCGAGCGCTCACGTGCTGCGCTGCGCGAGCGCGAAACCATCCAGGTGCTCAAGGACCGCTACGGTTCGCTGACACCGCGCGAACGCGAGGTTCTCACACTGCTCGCACAAGGTCTGCGCAACAAGCAAACGGCCGACCGCATGGGCATCAGCGAGGTCACGGTGAAGGTGCACCGCCACAACCTCATGGAGAAGATGCAGGCCGGCTCGGTACCGATGCTGATCAGCATGCTGGAACAGTTGCGCCCGGCCATTGCCGAACGTCCCCGGGCCGCAGATTGAGGGAATTCCCTAGGCGCCAAATAAACCAAAGTCCAATAGTGCAAGAGCGGTGTGCTCCCTACAGTTGTTGATGTGACAGCGGCCTTCTGTCCCGCAAGCGGACCGGCCCTGAAAGCACCCACTTCAACAACGACTGGAGACAAACCATGGCCTTGCTGGAACGCAGCGAGTGGTACGACATTGCACGCGCCACCAACTGGACGCCGACCTACGTCAGCGAATCCGAACTTTTCCCCGAGCTCATGACTGGCGCGCAAGGCGTGCCCATGGAACAGTGGGAGTCCTACGACGAGCCCTATAAAACCTCGTACCCCGAGTACGTGAAGATCCAGCGAGAGAAAGACGCGGGCGCGTATTCTGTGAAGGCTGCGCTCGAGCGCAGCCGCATGTTCGAAGAAGCCGACCCGGGCTGGCTGTCGATCCTCAAGTCGCACTACGGCGCGATCGCACTGGGTGAGTATGCCGCCATGAGCGCCGAGGCCCGTATGGCGCGTTTCGGGCGCGCCCCGGGCATGCGCAACATGGCGACCTTCGGCATGATGGACGAGAACCGCCACGCGCAAATCCAGCTGTATTTCCCACACAGCTATTGCGCCAAAGACCGGCAGTTCGACTGGGCGCACAAGGCCTACCACACCAACGAATGGGGTGCGATCGCGGCGCGCCACACGTTCGATGATCTGTTCCTTTCGCGTAGCGCCACCGACATTGCGGTGATGCTGACCTTCGCCTTCGAGACCGGCTTCACCAACATGCAGTTCCTGGGCCTGGCCGCCGACGCGGCCGAGGCGGGTGATTTCACCTTCTCCAGCCTGATCTCGAGCATCCAGACCGACGAGTCGCGCCACGCACAGATCGGCGGCCCGGCGCTCCAGATCCTGATCGCCAACGGCCGCAAGGAAGAGGCGCAGAAGCTGGTCGACGTGGCGATCGCGCGCGCCTGGCGGCTGTTCAGCCTGCTCACCGGCACCGCCATGGACTACGCCACGCCGCTGCACCACCGCAAGCAGTCGTTCAAGGAGTTCATGCGCGAGTGGATCGTGGGCCAGTTCGAGCGCTCGCTGCTCGACATGGGCCTGGACCTGCCCTGGTACTGGGACCAGATGATCAACGAGTTCGACTACCAGCACCACGCCTACCAGATGGGCATCTGGTTCTGGCGCCCCACGCTGTGGTGGAACGTGGCTGCCGGCGTCACGCCCGACTGCCGTGACTGGCTCGAAGAGAAATACCCGGGCTGGAACGACAGCTTCGGCCAAGCCTGGGACGTGATCATCGACAACCTGCTGGCCGGCCGCACCGAGCTCACGTACCCCGAGACGCTGCCCATCGTCTGCAACATGAGCCAGATCCCGATCTGCGCGATTCCCGGTAACAAGTGGAACGTGAAGGACTACCCGCTCGACTACAAGGGCCGCACCTACCACTTCAACTCCGAGATTGACCGCTGGGTGTTCCAGCAGGACCCGGTGCGCTACCGCGACCACCTCTCGCTGGTCGACCGCTTCCTGGCCGGCCACATCCAGCCGCCCAACCTCATGGGCGCGCTGCAGTACATGAATCTCGCCCCGGGCGAGATCGGCGACGACGCGCACCAGTACGCCTGGGTCGCGGCCTACCGCGACAAATGGGCCGAGAAGAAGGCCGCTTGAGTTCATCGAACAAGGACACCACCATGGCACTCTTTCCCGTGATCTCCAACTTCCAGTACGACTTCGTGCTGCAGCTCGTTCCGGTCGACACCGAGAACACCATGGACGAGGTGGCCGCGGCCGCCGCCCACCACTCGGTGGGCCGGCGCGTGGCACCTCGGCCCGACAAGGTGGTGCGCGTGCGCCGCCAGGGCAGCGACAGTTTCTACCCTCGCCAGGCCAAGCTCTGCGACACCGACATCAAACCGATGGAGGCGCTCGAGTTCATCTTCTGCGACAGCTGAAGGAGCGCTGCATGACATTCCAAAAAGTCTGCACGCTCGACGACGTCTGGGAAGGCGAGATGACCGAGGTCGAGATCGGTGAACACGAGGTGCTGCTGGTCGGCGTGGAAGGCGGTGACGTGCGCGCCTTTCAAGCGGTCTGCCCTCACCAGGACATTCCCCTGTGCGAAGGCAGGTTCGACGGCAAGGTGCTGACCTGCCGTGCCCACCAGTGGACCTTCGACGCGCGCACCGGCCAGGGACTCAACCCCGGCGACTGCAAGCTCGCCAGCTACCCGGTGCGCATCGAAGGCAACGACGTGCTGGTCCAGGTCGAGGGCGTCACACCGCTATTCGCCCATTCTTGATCCTATGAAAGACACACCATGAGCGATACCACCACCGCCGAAGCCTACCGAAACAACCGCGTCGGCCCCGTGCTGCGCGCCAGCCCGCTGACCGCGGCCGTCATTGAGGCAGCCGAAGAAGACAACCCCGACAAGACCATCCGCGTCGACGACAAGGTGGCCTATGTGCGCATCGACTGCGAAGGCGAGCTGATCCTGCGCCGAGAGACCCTGGAACGTGCATTGGGCCGGCCGTTCCGCATGTCCGAACTCGAGGTCGAACTCGGCTCGTTTGCAGGCCGCATCGAAACCACCGAAGACCACGTGCGCTTCTATTTCAACAAGACGCTCTGACCGGAGATACCCCATGACACAACCCGACGTGCTCAAGCCACTCAAGACCTGGAGCCACCTGGCCGGCCGCCGCCGCAAGCCCAGCGAATACGAGATCGTTTCCACCAATCTGCACTACTCCACCGACAACCCGGACGCGCCGTTTGAGCTCGACCCGAACTTCGCGATGGCGCTGTGGTTCAAGCAGCACCGCAACGCCTCGCCACTGAAGCATCCCGACTGGGATGCCTTCCGCGACCCGGATGAAATGGTCTACCGCACCTACAACCTGCAACAGGACGGCCAAGAGACCTATGTCCAGGGCCTGTTCGAGCAGTTCTCCGCGCGCGGCCACGACAGCATGCTCGATCCCACCTGGGCCGGCAGCCTGGCACGGCTCTATACCCCGACACGCTACCTGTTCCACACGCTGCAGATGGCCTCTGCCTACCTGTCACAGATGGCTCCGGCCTCGACCATCTCAAACTGCGCGACGTACCAGACGGCTGACTCGCTGCGCTGGCTCACCCACACCGCCTACCGCACGGCCGAGTTGGCCAAGAGCTTTCCGGGCATTGGCCTGGGCAGCGGTGAGCGTGCCTACTGGGAGAATGATCCTGCTTGGCAGGGCTGGCGCCAGCTGATCGAAAAAGCCCTGGTGGCCTGGGACTGGGCCGAGAGCTTCACCGCGTTCAGCCTGGTGATCCGCCCTGCAGTGGAAGAAGGCCTGTTGCGCACCCTGGGCGATGCCGGTCGGCACAACAGCGACACCTTGCTCGGCCTGCTGGTCGATGCCCAGCTGCTGGACGCACAGCGTCAGCGCCGCTGGGCCAGCACGCTCACCCGCATGGCGCTGGAGCAGCCCGGCAACCGCGAGGTGATCCAGCGATGGGTGCAGCAGTGGGAACCGCTGGCCGACGCCGCCATCGCCGCCTACTGCGCGGCCCTTCCTGACGCTGCGGGCGCCGCCGAGCGCGCGCGGCAGGCCACCCGCGACTTCCGCAGCGGGTTGGGCCTGTGAGCGAGGTGATCGCCGCCCTGCTCCCAGCCACCCGGATCGAAGTCGACAACGGCCCGGGGTTCACCGTCGGGCCGAACGACGACACCCTGCTCAGGGCCGCGCTGCGCGCGGGCCTGGCCTTCCCCTACGAGTGCAGCGTGGGGGGCTGCGGTGCCTGTCGCTTCGAATTGCTGGAGGGCGTGGTGCACACGCTGTGGGAAGGCGCGCCCGGCCTGTCCGAGCGCGACCGAAAACGCGGCAAGCGCCTGGCCTGCCAGTCGCACCCCCAGGGCGATGCGCGCATCCGGGTGCGACTGGGCAGCGAGGCAGACAAGCCGGCCGTGCTGCCGCGACGCATCACGGCCACGCTGACGGACCGGCGCGCCATCACCGACGACATGGTCGAGCTGCGCCTGAAGTTGGCCAACGCGCCGACCTTTCTCGCCGGTCAGTACGCCCTGCTCTACCCGCCGGGGGTCGCCGGGGCTCGCGCCTATTCCATGTCCCACCTGGACCAGGGTAACGGTGAGTGGCGCTTCATCGTTCGCCGCACGCCCAGCGGCCGCGGCAGCACCGTGATGTGCACCGAGCTGCCCGTGGGGGCGACGTTGGACATCGACGGACCCTACGGCCACGCCTGGCTACGGCCTTCACCCCGCGACGCTGTGTGCGTGGCCGGCGGGTCGGGCCTGGGGCCCATGTTGTCAATCGCTCGCGGTGTGCTGGCGGAGAACAGCACGAGAAGGGTGCACTTTTTTCTCGGTCTGCGCCAGGAGGCCGAGCTGGGCGCCGCGGCCGAACTGCAGACCCTGATCAGCGAGCGGTTGTCGGCCACGGTGGTGTTGTCCAGCCCGGGCAACCCGTCGGATTGGTCCGGCGCCACCGGTTTCGTGCACGCCGAGGTCGAGCGCCAGCTCGCGCCCGGACTCGGCACTTTCGACCACTACATGGCCGGCCCGCCACCCATGATCGATGCCATGCAGGACCTGCTGATGGTGCGCCACCAGGTGCCTTTCGAGCAGATCCGTTTTGACCGATACGTTTGATTTTCAACAGGAGACAAACCATGAAGAAAACCCTGATTTCCCTGGCCGCTGGCACGCTGTGCCTCACTGTCGGACAAGCGAACGCCGCCGGCACATCCCCCTGGACGGTGCGCCTGGGTCCGGCCCACGTCGCTTTCAGCACCAAGGCCGACGTGCAGGTCGGCGGCAGCCTGGTGCCGGGCGGCGATGCATCGGCCAGCAGCAGCACCACGCTGGGCATTGAGGTTGCCTACGACATCTCGGACCGCCTGACCGCCCGCTTCCTGGCCGGCATTCCACCCGAGACCACGCTCAGCGGCAAAGGCGCTCTGGCCAGTGCCGGCCAGCTGGGCAAGGTGACCTATGCCCCGGCCGTGTTGTCGCTCACCTGGAAGCTGGTGGAAGACGGGCCGGTACGCCCCTATGTGGGCGCCGGCATCAACTACACCTTCGTGACCCGGAACCGCGATGCCTTCATCACCGACCTGGACACTCGCAGCGCCTGGGGGTCGGTGCTGCAGCTCGGCGTGGAGCTCCCGATCGATCCGACCTGGTCGGTGTCGCTCGATGCCCGCAAGATCTTTCTGAAAACAAAGGCCACAGGCACACTGCCCGCCTTCGGTGGTGCCTCCACACGGGCCGATGTCCGGCTCAATCCGCTGGTGGTCTTCCTCTCGGTCGGTCGTCGGTTCTGATACGTGAACGCTGACCCATTCGGGGGGCGGCTGACTCACAGCGACCAATGCGCTCGTGCTCTGCGCGTTTGGTCACTCTCGGTTCGGGTCACATCCTCAAGCTCATCGTGGGTGCTCCGATGAAGGAGCGACTGCAAACAAATGCATCGTTTGCCAACGCCTTTGGCCAGGAGATTCCCATGATCAAACACATCACCCTGCGGCAGAAATTTCTCTTCGCCCTGCTGACGGCAAGCCTGGTCATCGTTTCCACAGGGATCAGCATCCGGCTGCTCAGCAAGGCCGCCAAATTTCATCACCTGGAGCGGGATCACCTTGGCGTGGTCATGCAAGCCACCCATGCACTGACGCTGGTGCTCGAAGGCGGCAAGTCTGCCGACGAAGTGCCCAAGGAGGAATTCGTCAACCATGTGCGCAAGGCCCGGCAGCTGGCCCGCCTAGCGGTCTCCGAGCTGTTTCCGGTTGAACAGGCCGCGTTCGAACTGATCGGATTTGGCGAGATACTGCAACAGCCTCAGGTCGTGATTGCGGCGGCCACCCGCATCGACGAACTGGCCTCCGCCGATCCGGGTCAGCGGCTCACGCCTGAACTGGCTCAGAAGGTTTCGGAAGACCTGGCACAGATGCGCGCCGCGTCCGACCGTTTCGGTCCCCTCGTGGCCGAGGCCACAGGCTTCATCCGTTCCACGGCGCTGTTGCTCACTTTCCTGCCTCTAGGTGGTCTCGTGGCCTTTCTCTTACTGGTGCGCGCTGCCACGCTGGCTCCGATAGCGCGTGTCGTGACAGCCGCAGAGCGCATTGCGCATGGGGATTTGTCGGGTCCGGGTCTGCCTCACACCAACGATGAAGTCGGCCAACTGGCACGGGCCATGGACGCGATGCGCTCCAACCTGTCCGAACTGGTCGCTCAGGTCCGGGACCGCTCGGCTGCGGTCGATACCGCTGTCCGGGAGGTCACACAGGGCAGCGACGATCTGTCGGTGCGAACCGAACGACAGGCGGCCACACTCCAACAGACGTCGACCGGTTTCAGCGAGCTGAGCGTGGCACTCCAGTCCAGCATCAGCCAGGTGGACGAAGCCGAAGTGGTTTCTGGTCGTGCGCGCAGGTTCGCGGCTGGAGGGGGTGACGCCGTACAACGGGCGATCGAACGCATGAACGAGATCCTCGCTTCGTCGCGAAAGATTGCCGACATCAATGGTGTCATTGACGGAATCGCATTCCAGACCAACATCCTTGCACTGAATGCGGCAGTCGAAGCGGCGCGGGCGGGCGAAATGGGCCGAGGCTTCGCGGTGGTCGCTGGTGAGGTGCGCAATCTGGCGCAACGCAGTGCGGCAGCAGCCAAGGAGATTGAAGCGCTGATCCACGACACAGTCTCCAAGGTGGAAGCTGGCGCCCGCGAGGTGGATGCGACAGGCGAAACAATCCGACAGGTGGTGGTTACGGTCGAAGCGGTATCACAGCTGAACACAGAGGTGGCTCGCAACTTGGGCTCACAGAGGCACAGCATTGCGCTGATTGACGATGCCATGCGCGAGCTCGATTCTGCGACCCAACAGAACGCCGCGCTGGCCGAACAGTCGTCTGCGGTCGCCATGTCCGTGCGAGGTCAATCTGGTGCACTGGTCGAGGCCGTCGGCCGCTTTCGCCTGATCTGACGAAACACCATGAGGGTGGGCTTGACCACAGGTCCGTGACGGCAGCGGTCATGGAACTCGACACTGTGGATGTCTGGTTGTGCGACGAGCGCCAAGAGCTTGGCACGGGTATGGACTCCGATGCCAATGGCCACCCCCTCGACGCGGTGGCCCGCCTCGCCCGCGAACTGGCTGGCATCGGCAGGCGGATGGCGCCCAGTGGTTGGCAACAGCAGTCGCATGGGCCCTTCGGCCGGCTGGGCGGTGGCATGCCGCATCGGGAACCGGCCGGTCAGTAGCCGCCGCTCGCCGAAGGGCTGATCCCCGTGTTTGCGCCGGTGAAGCGCCGCGCCAGATCGGTCGCGGCCTTGACCAGCATCGTCGTGTCCACCCCCACTGCCACGAACAGCGCGCCCGCGTCGAGGTACTGCTGCGCCAGCGCCGGGTCGGTGGCGAGGATGCCGGCGGCCTTGCCGGCGGCGCGCACGGTGGCGATGCCGTCGAGGATGACTTTCTGCACCTCGGGGTGGCCGGGCTTGCCGCGGTGGCCCATGCTGGCCGAGAGGTCGGCCGGGCCGAAGAACACGCCGTCCACGCCCTCGGTCTCGGCGATGGCTTTCAAGTTGTTCACCGCGGTCACGGTCTCGGCCTGCACCAGCAGGCACATCTGGCCGTTGGCCTGGTTCAGGTAGTCGTCCACCTGGTTCCAGCGCGAGGCGCGCGCGAGCGCCGCGCCCATGCCGCGGATGCCTTCGGGCGGGTAGCGCATGGCCTGGACCATGAGCGCGGCCTGCTCGGCGGTGTCGATCATCGGGATCAGCAGGGTCTGCGAGCCGATGTCGAGGTACTGCTTGACCAGGGCGACGTCGGCCTCGACCGCGCGCACGACGGCGTGGGTCTTGCCGTAGGGCGCGATGGCACGCAGCTGGTCGAGGGCGGTGCGCGGGTCATTGGGCGCGTGTTCGCCGTCGATGAGCAGCCAGTCGAAGCCGCAGCCGGCCAGCGCCTCGGCCACGTCGGGCGAGGCGAAGCCGACCCAGCAGCCGATCTGGGGCTTGCCGGCCTTGAGGGCGTCGCGAAAGGTGTTCTGGGGGATCTTCATGGTGTGTCGGGATAGAGCTGTTTCATTTGCCCCATGAGGCGGGTAAGGCCCATGAGCGCGTCCATGTTGGGGGTGGCTTCGCCCAGGTGCTGCCCGATCTCGCGCACGGCGCCGACCAGCGCGTCGAGCTCGATGGGGCGGCCGGCTTCCACGTCCTGCAGCATCGAGGTCTTGAACGAGCCGAGCTTGCGCGTGACGGCGTGGCGGTCTTCCGGGCTCTGGTCAATGGGGATGCCGATGCGCGCGCCGATGGCCTTGGCCTCCAGCATGATGGCGCTGACGAAGCCGCGCACCAGCGGGTCGTCGAGGATGCGATCACACGGCGCGCCGGTGATGGCCGAGATGGGGTTGATGGTCATGTTGCCCCAGAGCTTGAACCAGATGTCGCGCTGGATGCGCTCGGACACGGTGACGCCGAAGCCGGCCGCGCCCAGCAGGTCGGCCACGGCCTGCACGCGCGGGGTCACACCGCCGGCCGGCTCGCCGATGATGAGCTGGTTGTTCTTGATGCGCTCGATGCGCGCGGGCTGCGGCGCGGCGGCACTGGCGTGGACGACGCAGCCGATGACCTGCGACGTGGGGATGTGCTGCGCGGTGACGCCGCCGGGGTCGACGGTGTTGAGTTGCAGGCCGGCGGCTTCGCCGGGCAGGCCGTCGAAGAACCACCAGGGCACGCCGTTCATGGCGACCAGCACAACCGTTTGAGGGCCCATGAGCGCGCGCACAGCGGGCGCGACAGCAGGCATTGCCGGGCCCTTGACCGAGACGATCACCAGGTCCTGAATGCCCAGGCTTGCCGGGTCGTCGCTGGCGTTGACCGACGCGCGGTGTTCGGCACCGTCGGCATCCACCCAGACGAGGCCACGCTCGCCCAGGGCACGCAGCGTCTCGCCGCGCGCCACGGCAGACAGTTGAATCTGCCCGGCAGGCAAACGCGAACCCAGCCAGCCGGCGAACAGGCCACCGATGGCACCGACGCCAACGACAGCGACTTTCTGAATGGAAGGTGTTGTGCTCATGCGCGGTAGCTCGGGTCGATGCGGTCGATCAGGCGCTGCATGGCAGCAAAGGAATCTTCACCGGCGCCGAACTTGGGGTTGAAGTTGAGCGAGTCTCGCACGCAGGCATGCAGCGCGGCTTCGGTGATGGGCTGCAATTCACCCAGCGGCTGCGAGGCCACCTGGATTTCACACGCCCGTTGTATCAGCCACATCAGGTTGAACGCCTGCGCCAGCGAGCGGCCAATCACCACCGGGCCGTGGTTGCGCAGCAGCAGCACCGGTTTGCCGCCCGAGGAGGCGAGGATGCGCGCACCCTCGTCGCGGTGCACAGTGATGCCCTCGAACTCGTGGTACGCCACCTGCCCATACAGTTGCGCGGCGTAGAAGTTGGTGAACGACAGACCGTCCTTCAGGCAGCACACGGCCATGGTCGGCGTGGTGTGCACGTGCACCACGCAGTGCGCGTCGGGCAACGTGGCGTGGATCGCGCCGTGGAAGGTGAAACCGGCCGGGTTGATGGGCCAGTCGCTGTGGCCGATGGTGTTGCCGTCGATGTCCACCTTCACCAGGTTGGACGCGGTCACCTCGGTGTAGTGCAGACCGAAGGGGTTGATGAGGAAATGATCCTCCGGCCCCGGCACGCGCAGCGAGATGTGGTTGTAGATCAGCTCGGCCCAGCCCAAGTGGGCAAAGATGCGGTAGCACGCGGCGAGCTGCACGCGGGCGGCCCATTCGGCTTCACTGAAACGGACGGGGCGCAGAAAGGCTTCGGACATGTGTTGGTCTCCTCGGGTGCTTTTCAGACGAAGCGAAAACGCAGGCAACCCAACGGGCCGTAATCGGCCTCGAACAGGTCGCCCGCCCTGGCGGCCACGGGCCGCGTGAAGCTGCCGGCCAGCACGATCTCGCCGGCCTGCAGCGATTCGCCCCAGGGCGCCAGTTTGTTGGCCAGCCAGGCGATGCCGATGGCGGGGTCGCCCTGCACGCCGGCGGCGAGACCCGTCTCTTCGACCGCGCCGTTCTGCCGCAGGATGGCACCACACCAGGGGCGGTTGGTGCTGCGCGGGTCGGCGCGGAAGGCCGGGTCGCCGGTGCCGATCACGATGCCGGCGTTGGCCGCGTTGTCGCTGATGGTGTCGTAGACCTTGCGCATGGCCTTGGTGTGGCGGTCGAACTGCTCGATGCGCGCGTCGATGATCTCGATGGCGGGGGTGATGTAGTCCGTCGCGGCCAGCACGTCTTCGACCGTGACGTTCGGGCCGGCCAGCGGCGCCTTGAGCACGAAGGCAAGCTCGACCTCGACGCGCGGGGCGATGAAGTTCTTGACTGGAATCTCCAGCACCTCGCCGGCCTTCGCGACATAGAGCATGTCGTCCAGCAGCGTGCCGTAGTCGGGCTCGTCGATCTGGCTGCTGATCTGCATGGCGCGGCTGGTCAGGCCAATCTTGTGGCCGATCACTTGTCGGCCTTCGGCCTTCTGCAGATCGACCCAGGCACGGCCGATGCGGTAACCGTCTTCGGCGGTCATGCCGGGGTGGCGTTTGGAGAAGTGCTCGACCGGCGTGCGGATGCGCTGGGACTGCTGCAGCTCGGCGGCGAGCTGGGCGATGAGTTCGGGGCTGAACATGGTGGGGTCAGGCTTTCTTGGGAGCAAAGAGCGGGTGCAGGGAACTGTTCTTGGCATCGAAGACCTCGTGGCCTTCGTCCACCTGCACGGTGATGCCGATGGGGCGCCTGGCGAGTTGCTCGGCAAAGCGCTCTTTCACACAGGCGTTGAGCGCATCGCCCACGCGCTGGTGCACGACCGCGCTACGCCCCTGGGCCATCCGCACGTTCATGTAGACGAAGGCGTAGTCGCCGCCCAGGCCGGCCGCCACACCCGCCGCACCGCCGTCGGACACCGCGCTGTGCGCGGCGGGGTAAGCCAGCACGCGCGTACCCCCGTGGGGGAAGACCTGCCGGTCCTGCTCATCGCGCACCGCGAGCATGGCGTCGCACAGGGCGCGGCACAGGCCGGTCATGTCGACGCCGCCCTCGGCCGCGGGCTTGTCGAGGTTGGGGGTGTAGAGGATGACGAGGTGGGGCATGTTCAGAGCCTGTTGCTCACGAGACTGAAGCCATCGGCGGCCGAGGCCTGCGCCGCCGGGATGGCTTTGCCCGTGACGGGGGTGACGGGAAACACGGCGTTGATCTGGCCGGTGCCCGAGGCGCCGAAGTACGGCGTGATGACCTCGGCCTTGCCGTCGTATTCGCTCCAGCCCAGCACGCCCAGCATCATGGCGGTGTCGTGCATGAAGCCTTCGCCGTGGCCCTTGGCGGCGTACTCGGGCAGCATGCCGCAGAAGTCGGCCCACTCGCCGTTTTCCCACATCTGCACCACGCGGTGGTCCAGGGTTTCGAGGAAGGGGCTCCAGACCTTGAAGGCGAATTCGGGCGCGAGGCCGTTCTGTGCGAAGCGGTGGCTCAAGCTGCCGCTGGCGAGGAAGGCGACGGTACCGTCGTAGTGGTCTTCGACCGCCTTGCGCATGGCCCAGCCGAGGCGCGCGCTGTCGTTGAGGTAGTGGACCGTGCACAGCGCGGAGACCGAGATGGCCTTGAAGTGCTGGTCCTGGTTCATGTAGCGCATGGGCACGAGCGTGCCGTACTCCGGGCCGAGCGTGGTGGCGTGGTGGGCCAGGGTTTCCACGCCGTGTTCATTGGCCACCTTGGCCAGCAGCTGCCCGAGCTCGGGGTTGCCGGGGATGGCAAACGGCAGGTTGCTGATGAAGTGCGGCAGCTCGTTGCTGGTGTAGGTGCCCTCAAAGTGCGGCGCGCAGTTGAGGTGGTAGCTGGCGTTGACGAGCCAGTGGGTGTCGAAGACGACGATGGTGTCCACCCCGGCTTCGCGGCAGCGGCGTGCGATTTCGATGTGGCCGTCGATGGCGTCCTGCCGCGTGCCTTTGCGCGGGCCGTCGAGCTCGCTGAGGTACATCGACGGGACGTGGGTGATCTTTCCTACGAGTGCTACTTTTCCCATGGGTTTTGTCTCCGGTCAGATGATGGAAATTGCTTCGTTGGCCCCGTGGGCTGACCACGCCGGGCGCCCACCTACGCTCATGTCCCCCGGTCTGCGCTGCGCGCAGCCCTCCTCCTTTACTTCGCTGCGGTAGGCACCCGGCGCGGCCAACCCACTGCATGGCTGTTCCGTCGCCCCATGAGTGCCAACACCTCGCGTCGGATCGATCGGGTGGGGTGTTCTGCGCAGCGAAGTAAAGGAGGAGGGCCGGGCAAAGCCCGGACCGGGGGACATGAGCGGAGCAGAGCGCCCCGGCCGTTCGATCCTGCCCACCCCTTTGAGCGAAACAGCGGAGAACAAATCACACCCCCCAATGAGGAATGTGATGGGAACCGAGGGAGACCGCCACGTTCTTAGGCTCCAGGAACACCTCGTAACTCCAGGTGCCACCCTCACGCCCCGTGCCCGACGCCTTAGTGCCGCCAAACGGCTGCCGCAGGTCGCGCACATTCTGCGAGTTCACGAAACACATGCCTGCTTCCACGGCAGCAGCCACGCGGTGTGCCTTGCCGATGTTCTCAGTCCAGACATAGCTCGACAGCCCGTAGGCGATGTCGTTCGCCAGCTCGATGGCGTGCGCCTCGTCGTGGAACGGAATCAGGCAGGCCACCGGGCCGAAGATCTCTTCCTGCGCGATTCGCATGCGGTTGTCCACGTCGGCGAACACCGTGGGCCAGACGAAGTTGCCCGCCTGCACATGCGCCGGCAACTCGGCCGCATAACTCGGCCGGTCCAGACCACCGCACAACATCGTCGCGCCTTCCT
>Ga0209066_10003348_pt1 | contig 18382 bp, 19 predicted proteins | sample All_14_2_FD_187198 | JGI IMG/M metagenome (GOLD analysis project Ga0209066, IMG submission 187198) | Freshwater microbial communities in response to fracking from Pennsylvania, USA - Allegheny Zone_MetaG_DW_15 (SPAdes) (version 2) ... | reverse complement strand
GAGAAGTACTGGTCCTCGCCCACGAGCCGGTACACGCCGTCCTCGTACAGCGACTGCAGGTCCTCGAAGGCCGCGGTGGTCGTGTCGGAGTTGATCGTCGAGGTCATCGACTCCGGATCGACGAGCGAGCCGCCGCGCTGCATCACCTGCAGCAGCACCCCGTCGACGACGGAGTCGAATCCGAACGCCGGCTTGCCGGTCTCCTCGGTGATGGCGCGGCTGTTCTCGGCGAGCTCGGTCCAGGTCTGCGGTACGTCCAGCCCGAGCTGGTCGTACATGGTCTTGTTGTAGAAGAGGACCTCGCCGGTGCGCGCCTGCGGGAAGAGGTAGAGGCGGTCGTCCCACTGCGACGCCTCCGCGTACACGCCGGGCATGATCTTGTCTTCGAAGTCGGGGATCCCGATCTCCTCGTCCTCGACGTAGGGCGTGAAGTCCACGAGGAAGCCGTCGTCGATGTACGACGACGCGATGTTCGGGTAGCCGCTGATCATGTTCGGGCCCGTGCCGTTGCGGACGGCCTGCTGCACCTTCGAGTCGAAGTCGGTGAGCGGCTGCGCCTGCGCCTCGATCCGCATGTTCTCGTGCTCGGCGTTGAACTGCGCGATCTGCGCCTCGAGCGCCTCTTGGTGGTGCCCGGTGAGGGTGTGCCACATGGTGACGGTCGTCTCCTCCGTCACCTCGGTGACGAGCTCCGCGCCGTCGTCGCCGGTCTCATCGGCGGGGCCGGCACCGCAGGCCGTCAGGGTCAGGACCAGTGCAAGTGCACCGGTGAGCAAGGACAGGCTTCCTCGGCATGGCTGCGACTCCAGGTTCATCAATGTTAGGCCGCTCTGGGCGAGTTCTACGTGGAAGCTTCGACCGGCGCGCGCGCGAGACGCGCCTGCCGAAGCGGGGCTCCCCCATTGCGCGCTCCGGAACCGATCGATCCGCAGACGGAGGAGCACGATGCCCGATTCCCGCGAGCCGGCGTACCGCTACCGGCAGGTCGCCGAGGCGCTGAGGGATCGGATACAGGGCGGAGAGTGGGTTCCGGGCGAGCGCATCCCCACCGAGGCGGCGCTCGCCGCGGAGTTCGACGTCAATCGGCTCACCGTCCGTCAGGCGATCACGCAGCTGCGCATCATCGGGCTCGTCGACACCCGGCAGGGCAGCGGCACGTACGTCGCCAACCCCGTGCCGCTGCTCGAGGTGTCGATGGCGTCGGACGACGATGTCGACCACGGGAGCCTGCGCGCGACCGCTCACCCCGCCGTCGGCCACGTGCACGAGCGGCTGCTGTCGGTCACCCCGGACGCCGATGCGCAGGCCGCCGCGCTGCTGTCGGTGCCTGCCTCGCGGCTCTTCCGGATCGCGACGCTGCTCGAGTCCGACGAGACTCTCTACGCCGTGTGCGACTACTGGATCGACGGCGACCGGTTCCCGGGGATCGCCGACGGCTGGGACGACGGCGAGACGATGGGGATGCGGCTGCAGTCGGAGTTCGACGTCACCGCGTACTACTCGTGGCGGCGATTCCGGGCCGATGCCGCCGATCCGGCCATCGCCTCCCAGCTGGGAGTGACCGTCGGTGCGCCGCTGCTCATCCGCGACGGCGTCTCGCACGACGAGCACGGCTCACCCGTGTACTACGTCGTGCGGCGCATGCGCGGGGATCGGGTGGCGTACACGGTCAACTACCTCGACCGCCCGACGCGCGACCGGTAGCCGCGCACGACCCACACGGGAGGACGGGCCGGCGGGACGTTCAGAGGACGTTCAGCCCAACGCCGCGCTCGATTCATCTAGACAACTTACGGTCTATCTCGCAGGCCCACCTGCGCCCGGAGCCGGCTCACGCGATCTCGCGACCTGCGCCGCGCGGGCACCTCTACATCTCCTCGAACGGAGCAGTTCATGACGGATTCCACGCTCGGCGCAGTCTCTGCGACCGCGATCACGAACACCAGGGTCTTCGACGGACACAGTCTGAGCGCCCCCACGACGGTCGTCGTCCAGCCCGACGGGCGCATCGGTGACGTATCAGCGGATGCGGTCGTCGTCGGTGCCGCTGTCGTCAACGCGGAAGGTACGGTGCTCCTTCCTGGCCTGATCGACTGTCACATGCACCTGAAGGGGCGCGAGTCCCTCGAGACGCTCGCCACGTACGGTGTCACCACCGGCCTGGACATGGCGACATGGCCCGCATCACAGTTCCAGTCGTTGCGGGGACTGAGGGGAGTCGCTGACTTCCGCACCGCCGGCATGGCGGCGACATCTCAGGGCAGCACGCACAGCCGCATTCCGACCTATCCGGACGTCGCGCTGGTCGATTCCCCCGACAAGGCGGAGCGGTTCGTAGAGGTGCAGGTGGCAGACGGGGTGGATTACATCAAGATCATCGCCGATCTGCCCGGTCCCACCCAGGACGTGCTCGATGCACTCGTGGCTGCTGCGCACGCGCGGGGGCTCAAGGTCATCGCGCACGCAGCCCTGTACGAAGCTGTGCGTATGAGCCTCGCTGCGGGGGCCGACATGATCACCCATGCTCCACTCGACCGCGCGCTCGACGATGCGACGGCTGAGACGATGCTCGCCCAGGGCACGGTGTTCATCCCGACCTTGACGATGATGAAAGGCGTCGCCGCGAATCTCACCGCAGCGGGCGTTCCCGGTGTGAGCTATGCACCCGCCCACGAGAGCACGCGCGCGATGCATGCCGCGGGCGTTCCGGTCCTGGCCGGCACCGACGCCTACACCTTCACACGGGCATCGCCGCCATACGGCGAGAGCATGCACGACGAAGACGCCTACATCGGGTCCCTCACACGGGCATTGCCGCCATACGGCGAGAGCATGCACGACGAACTCGCTCTGCTCGTGGACGCCGGCCTGTCAACAGCCGAAGCGCTGCGCGCTGCCACCTCGACGGCCGCGCACGCGTTCTCACTCGACGATCGGGGGGCGATCACCCCCGGATTGCGAGCCGACCTCGTGCTGGTGGACGGCGATCCGCTCACCGACATCGCTGCCGCGCGTCGCGTTCTGCGTGTGTGGTGCGGCGGCATCGAGGTGTGAGGGCGTCCTCTCGACCGCGGTGGCACCACGGCGGTGTTCGCGCCGTGGTGCCACGCGAGCACCCGGTTCTCGACGACGATGAGCAGCAGGTTGAACACGTACCCGAAGATCCCGATGAGCACGATGCCCGACCACATGTCCGTGATCGCGAACGACCTCTGCGACTGAAGAACGAAGACGCCGATCCCGTTGCCTCCCGCCATCATCTCGCTCACGACGACCATGATGAGCGCGAGCGAAAGACTCGTGCGCATTCCGGCAAAGATCTGCGGAGCTGCCGCGGGAAGTGCGACCTGCAACTCGTAGCGGAACCAGTGGATGCCGTACACCCGGGCGGTCTCGCGCAGTCCGGGGTCCATTCCTCTGATTGCAGCTTCGGTATTGAGGAGCACGGGCCAGAGGCAGATGAAGGTGATCAGAATCACCTTCGCGGTGTCGTCGAGGCCCAGCACGATGATGACGAGGGGAATCAACGCGACCGCAGGGATCGCGCGCAGGAACTCGAGCACGGGTGCGAACATCGCCTGGAGGCGGTGCGCCTGACCGAGAACGAACCCCACGACCACGCCGATGACCACAGCGCCGATGAACCCGATCATCATCCTGGAAAGACTCGGCAAGACGTCGCTCGCCATCCGCGCGAAGAGCCAGTTCTCCTGGAAAGCGACTAGGGCGTGTCTCTTAAAGCCTTGAGCCAGATGGTGATGGCGCGTAGGACGACGCCGCCGCGATAGGTCAGGGCGAGTTTGTCGTAGCGGGTGGCCAAGGCGCGCCATTGCTTGAAGATGTTGAATCCGCGCTCGACGACGTTGCGGCGCTTGTAGGCCTCGGTGTCGTAGGTGACCGGGCGACCACCCTTGGCGCCGCGGCGCTTGCGGTTGGCGATCTGATCATCGCGTTCGGGGATGACGGCCTGGATGCCGCGCCGGCGCAACAGCTTGCGGTTGGCCCGGGAAGAGTAAGCCTTGTCACCCAGCGCCCGGTCGGGCCTGGTGCGTGGCCGGCCCCCACCCAGGCGCGGTACCCGCAGGGCGTTCATCACGTGCTCGAACATCGGGGAGTCCCCGCCCTGCCCGGGCCCGAGCAGCATCACCAGCGGCCGCATGTTCCCGTCGCACAGGTGGTGGATCTTCGTCGACAGGCCGCCGCGGGAGCGGCCGATGGCGTGATCAGGCGGCTCGATGCGCAGATTCGTGTAATTCGTCAGGTCCCCCTGTGTCCCGGGGCAGGTTGGTGGCGTGCTGATGGGCGCGGTTGATCGTGGAGTCCACCGAGACTTCCCAGTCGATCAGCCCGGCGGCGTCGGCATGGGCCAGCAGGACGCTGTGGATCTTGTCCCACGTCCCATCACCGCTGAAGCGGCGGTGCCGCTTCCACACCGTCTGCCACGGCCCGAAGCACCCGGGTAAGTCCCGCCACGCGATCCCGGTCCGGTAGCGATAGATGATGCCCTCCACCACGGTGCGATGATCGGCGAACGGCCGACCACGACGCCCCTGCGAGGACGGCATCAACGGAGCAATCAGCTCCCACTGCGCATCAGTCAGCAACTCCGTTCGAGACACACACCGAGCGTTCCAGCGACCAGCCCAAACCTTTGGGAGACACGCCCTAGCCGCTGCGATCGGTCGGGCGCGACGCTCAGTCGAGCGCGGCGTGCTCGACGGCGAGCATGAGGTACGTCTCGGCGTTGCGCCGGATCCCCGCCACCTCCTCCTCGGTGAGCTCGCGCCGCACCTTCGCGGGTACGCCGGCCACGAGTGAGCGCGGCGGCACGATCGTGCCCTCGAGCACGACGGCGCCGGCGGCGACGAGCGACTCGCGCCCGATGACGGCGCCGTTGAGCACCGTGGCGCTCATGCCGATGAGGCAGTCGTCTTCGACCGTGCAGCCGTGCAGCATCGCGTTGTGTCCGACGCTCACGCCGCGACCGACGATCGTCGGCTTGCCGGGGTCGCCGTGCACGGTCACGTTGTCCTGCAGGTTCGAGCCCTCGCCGAGCTCGATGCGGTCGCGGTCGGCGCGCAGCACGGCCCCGTAGAACACCGAGGCGCGCGGGTGGATGCGCACCTGGCCGATGAGGGTGGCGTTCGGGGCGACCCAGGCCTCCGCATCCACCTGGGGCTCATGACCGAAGATCGCGCGACGCATGGTTCCTCCTCGATGTCGGCCCCGACGGTCCGGGCAGCCGGTGCACCCAGTCAACCAGAGCCCGCCGCCTAGAATGGGGCCACTATGGCGACTTTCGGCACCCTCTCCGACCGGCTGACAGCGACCTTCAGCGCCCTGCGCACGAAGGGCAAGCTGAGCGCGGCCGACGTCGACGGCACGGTGCGCGAGATCCGCAAGGCCCTGCTGGATGCGGACGTCGCCCTGCCCGTCGTGAAGGACTTCACGGCCGCCGTGCGCGAGCGCGCCCTCGGCGACGAGGTCAACAAGGCGCTGAACCCGGCGCAGCAGGTCGTGCAGATCGTCAACGACGAGCTCATCGGCATCCTCGGCGGCCAGCAGCGCCGCCTGCAGTTCGCGAAGAACCCGCCGACCGTCATCATGCTCGCGGGCCTGCAGGGTGCCGGAAAGACGACGCTCGCGGGCAAGCTCGCCCAGTGGCTGAAAGCGGATGGCCACACCCCGCTGCTCGTCGCCTGCGACCTCCAGCGCCCCAACGCCGTGCAGCAGCTGCAGGTCGTGGCCGAGCAGGCCGGCGTGGCCGTGTTCGCGCCCGAGCCCGGGAACGGCGTGGGCGACCCGGTGCAGGTGGCGAAGGACGCCGTGAAGCACGCCACGACGGCCCTCCACGACGTCGTGATCGTCGACACGGCAGGCCGTCTCGGTGTGGACGCCGAGCTCATGAAGCAGGCCGGCGACATCCGGAGGGCGATCGACCCCGACGAGGTGCTGTTCGTCATCGACGCGATGATCGGGCAGGACGCGGTCGCGACCGCGAAGGCCTTCCAGGAGGGCGTCGACTTCACCGGCGTCGTGCTGTCGAAGCTCGATGGCGACGCGCGCGGCGGTGCCGCGCTCAGCGTCGCGAGCGTCACTGGCCGGCCGATCATGTTCGCCAGCACGGGCGAGGGCCTTGGCGACTTCGAGCCGTTCTACCCCGACCGCATGGCGAGCCGCATCCTCGACCTCGGTGACATCCTCACGCTCATCGAGCAGGCGCAGAAGGCCTTCGACGAGGAGGACGCCCGCAAGACGGCCGAGAAGTTCGCGACCGACAGCTTCACGCTCGAGGACTTCCTGGCCCAGATGCAGCAGCTCAAGCAGATGGGCTCGCTCAAGGGCATGCTCGGCATGCTGCCGGGCGCCCGCGGCATGCGCGAGCAGCTCGACAACTTCGACGAGCGCGAGCTCGTGCGAACCGAGGCGATCATCCAGTCGATGACCCTCGCCGAGCGCCGCACGCCGAAGCTGCTGAACGGCTCGCGCCGCCTGCGCATCGCCAAAGGCTCGGGTACGACCGTCACCGAGGTGAACGCACTCGTGAACCGCTTCGAGCAGGCGGCGAAGATGATGAAGACCGTCGCCAAGGGCGGGGTGCCGCAGGTTCCCGGCATGGGCCCGATGCCCGGCATGGGTGGTGGTGGGGCCGCCTCGCTGCGCAAGGCGCAGGCCAAGAAGAAGGGCAAGGGTACCTCGCGCTCGGGCAACCCGGCGAAGCGCGCGGCCGAGGAGGCCGCTCGGGCGCAGGGCGTGAAGCCGGCGGGGGCGGGCGCCTCCGGAGCCGGATTCGGCCTCGGCGGCGGCCCCGCGGCGGGGGCGCAGCCGACGCCGGAGGACCTCGAGACGATCCAGCGGCTGCTCGGTCGCTGAGCGCGCGCTCGACGCCCGTCGCAGCGCGCGGGGAGGGCCCCGCTGCCGCCGTAGGGTGAGGGCATGACCCTTCCCGCCGCGGAGCCAGCCGCGCCGACCGCTCCGTCGACCGCCACCCAGACCGCCGCCGCCGTGCGCGCCGGCACGACGACCGCCGTCGCCGAGACCCGGGCCGCCCTCGACCGCATCGCCGCACTCGACCCCGCGCTGGGCGCGTTCCAGGTGGTGCGCGCCGAGGCGGCGCTCGCCGAGGCCGCCGCGCTCGACGCCGCCCTCGCCGGCCGTCTCGCCGCGGGGGAGGAGCTGCCCCTCGCCGGCGTGCCGATCGCGATCAAGGACAACGTGCCGGTCGCCGGGGAGCCGATGCGCGAGGGCAGCGCGGCCACGAGCGCCGCGCCGCGCGAGGCCGATCATCCGGTCGTCGCCCGGCTGCGCGCCGCGGGGGCGATCGTCATCGGCATCACCCGCGTTCCCGAGCTCTGCGTGTTCGGCACGACCGACTCGGTCTACGGCACGACCCGCAACCCCTGGAACCCCGAGCGCACCTCGGGCGGCTCCTCGGGCGGCTCGGCCGCCGCGGTCGCGAGCGGCATGGTCGCCGTCGCGCACGCGGCCGACGGCATGGGGTCGATCCGCATCCCCGCCGCCAACTGCGGGCTCGTCGGCGTCAAGCCCGGCTCGGGGCTGGTGCCGGCCGAGATGGGCGCCCACAGTTGGTTCGGCATGAGCGAGAACGGCCCGCTCGCGACCACGGCGGCGGATGCGGCGCTGCTGCTCTCCGTGATGGCCGGGGCTCCCCCGCTCGCGCGCCCGAGCTTGCCCGACCGCCCGCTCCGCGTCGGGCTCGCGACGGGCATCCCGACCCCCCTGGCGCGCCTCGATCCGCAGTGGAAGGCCGCCGCGGAGCGCACGGCCGACGTGCTGCGGTCGCTCGGGCACGAGGTCGTCGACCTCGCCCTGCCCTACCCAGCTGATCCCGTTCCGGTGCTCGCCCGCTGGTTCGCCGGGGCCGCTGACGATGCCGCGCACGAGGGGCTGGCCCTGCGCGACCTCGAGCCGCGCGTGCGCGCCCATGCCCGCGCCGGCCGGGCGCTGCGGCGCCTCGGTGCCCTGCGCTCCGGGCCGGTCGACCGGCTGCGCACCCGGGTGGAGGCCGCGACGGCCGAGCTCGACGTCGTCCTCACGCCCGGGCTCGCCCAGCCCGGCCCGGTGGCCGAGGGCTGGCACCGCCGCGGCTGGGTGGCGAACCTGCGCGCCAACATCGGCTACGCGCCGTACGCCGCGCTGTGGAACCTGCTCGGCTGGCCGGCGGCCATTGTGCCCGCGGGCTGGCACGAGGGCGCCCGGGTGCCGCTCGCCGTGCAGCTCGTCGCGCGGCCAGCGGTCGACGGCGCGGGGGAGGCTTTGCTGCTCGGGCTGGCCGCCCAGCTGGAGGGCGCGGCGCCCTGGCCGCGCACCGCGCCGGCTCCGGCCGCGTGACCCCCGCGGTGTCGGGACGGGCATCGACTCCCGCCGTAGGCTCGGAGGCATGACCTCTCGACCCGTGCGCCTCGGCGTGCAGCTGCGGCCCCAGCACACCCCCTACGAGCGCATCCGCGACGCGGCCGCCGAGCTCGATGAGCTCGGCGTCGACGTGATCTTCAACTGGGACCACTTCTACCCGCTCTACGGCGACCCCGACGGCCTGCACTTCGAGTCGTGGACGATGCTCGCCGCGATCGCCGAGCAGACCACGCGCGCCGAGCTCGGCGCGCTCGTCAACTGCAACAGCTACCGCAACGCGAACCTGCAGGCCGACATGGCACGCACCATCGACCACATCAGCGCCAAGGGCGGCACCGGCCGCTTCGTCTTCGGAACCGGCTCGGGCTGGTTCGAGCGCGACTACGTCGAGTACGGCTACGAGTTCGGCACGGTGGGCGGGCGGCTGGATGCCCTCGCCGAGAACCTGCCCGTCATCCGCGACCGCTGGACGAAGCTGAACCCCGCGCCGACCCGCGACATCCCGATCCTCATCGGTGGCGGCGGCGAGAAGAAGACGCTGCGGATCGTCGCCCAGCATGCCGACATCTGGCACTCGTTCGCCGACGTGCCGACGCTCGAGCGCAAGCTCGGCATCCTCGCCGAGCACGGCGCCGCCGTGGGTCGCGATGTGAGCGAGATCGAGATCTCCGTGGAGATCCGCGAGCGGTCGATGGCCGAGGCCGACGCGCTGCACGCCGCGGGCGCGACCCTCTTCACGCTCGGACTCGAAGGGCCCGCGTTCGACATGGCCCCCGTGCGCGAGTGGCTGAGCTGGCGCGACGGGCACCGCTAGGCCTCCGCATCCGGCCGCGGCGGCGCGGGGTGCGAAAGTCTGCCAGAATGGGAGATCGAGCGCTCGCACGCCCGACCCTCTAATCAGGCGCCGCGAGCACCGCTCACGAGCTTTCGCGTCGATGTGCCCCACGCAACCGACCGCGACTCAATCCGTTCACACATCTCTGGAGAACCGTGGCTGTCAAGATCCGCCTCAAGCGCATGGGCAAGATCCGTGCACCGTACTACCGCATCGTCGTCGCCGACTCGCGCACCAAGCGCGATGGTCGTGTGATCGAGGAGATCGGCAAGTACCACCCGACCGAGGAGCCCTCGTTCATCGAGGTCGACTCGGAGCGCGCGCAGTACTGGCTGGGTGTCGGCGCGCAGCCGAGCCCGCAGGTCCTCGCGATCCTGAAGCTCACCGGTGACTGGGGCACCTTCAAGGGCGAGAAGGGTGCCAAGAGCACCGTCAAGACCGCCGAGCCCAAGGCCGCCTTCGTCATGGACGAGAAGAAGAAGCCGGTGCTGAAGCCCAAGGCCGAGAAGCCGGCCGAGAAGGCCGCGCCCGCCGCCGAGGAGGCTCCCGCCGCCGAGGTCGCTGACGAGGCCGTCGAGGCCCCCGCGGCCGAGGTCGTCGAGGAGGCTGTTGAGGTCGCCGCCGAGGCTCCTGCCGCGGAGGAGGCCGCTGAGGCTCCCGCCGAGGCTGCTGCCGACGACGCCGAGGCCGAGAAGGCCTGACACCCGTGCTCGCTGACACGCTCGAACATCTCGTCAAGGGGATCGTCGATCACCCCGATGATGTCGCCGTCGTCGCGCAGAGCTCCGCTCGCGGCGAGGTCCTCGAGGTGCGTGTGCACCCCGAGGACCTCGGCCGCGTGATCGGCCGCGGCGGTCGCACCGCCAAGGCCCTCCGCACCATCATCACCGCGCTGGCCGACGGCCGCCGCGTGCGCGTCGACGTCGTCGACACTGATCTCGACGACTCCCGCCAGCAGTGAGTGCGGCTCCTGCCCAGCTGCGGGTCGGTCGCCTCCTGAAGGCGCACGGACTCAAGGGCGCCCTCAAGGTCGAGCTCTACACCGACGACCCCGACCGCCGCTTCGTGCCCGGCGCCGCGTTCACCCTGCAGGTGCCGACCGAGTCGGTCTGGCACGGCAAGACCCTCACCCTGACCGAGCTGCGCTGGTACAACGGCCAGCCGGTCGCGTTCTTCGAGGGCGTCGTCGATCGCACCGCCGCCGAGAGCCTCGTCAAGGCGATCCTCTGGATCGAGCAGCCCACCGACGAGCCGGACGAGCCCGACGCCTGGTACGACTACCAGCTGGTCGGCCTGCGCGCGCTCCGCGATGGGGTCGAGGTCGGCACGGTGGCCCGCGTCGACCACCTGCCCGCTCAGGACCTCCTGGCGATCCGCACCCCCGAGCGCGAGGTCCTCGTGCCCTTCGTCAGCGCCATCGTGCCGCTCGTCGACATCGCCGCGGGCACCATCACCCTGACGCCCCCCGCGGGCCTCTTCGAGGACCTCGCCGACGACGAGCCGGTGCCGGATGCGCACGCCGTCGGTCCCGTCGACGACACCCCCTCTGCCTAGACTGCAGAGCGTGCGCCTCGACATCGTCACGATCTTCCCCGCCTTCTTCGGGGTGCTCGACGTGTCGCTGCTCGGCAAGGCCCGCGCGAGCGGCCTCATCGAGGTCGGGGTGCACGACCTGCGCGACTTCACGCACGACCGGCATCGCACGGTCGACGACACCCCCTACGGGGGCGGTGCGGGCATGGTCATGAAGCCCGAGCCGTGGGGCGAGGCGCTCGACAGCGTCGTCACCCCGGGCAGCGTGCTCATTGTGCCGAGCCCGGCCGGGCATCCGTTCACGCAGGCGACGGCCCGCGAGCTGGCCACCCGTGAGCACCTCGTCTTCGCCTGCGGTCGCTACGAGGGAATCGACCAGCGGGTCGTCGAGCACTACTCTGAGCGCACGGAGGTTCGCCAGCTCAGCATCGGCGACTACGTGCTCAACGGCGGGGAGGTGGCGACGATGGCGATGATCGAGGCGATCGGGCGTCTGGTTCCCGGCGTGGTCGGCAACCCGGAGAGCCTGACCGAGGAGAGCCACGAGGACGGCCTGCTCGAGTACCCCAGCTACACCAAGCCGCCCGTGTGGCGCGAGCTCGCCGTGCCCGAGGTGCTCCTGAGCGGCAACCACGGCGCGATCGCCGCCTGGCGGCACGAGCAGCAGCTCGCCCGCACGCGCGCTGTGCGCCCCGATCTGCTGGGCGCCGCCGACAGCATCGAGGAGCGATGACCGCGGGGGAGCGGATGTGGCTCTGGTCACAGCCGCTCGTCGCCGCGCTCGCCGCGCTCGCGGGCGCGGGAGCCTGGTACCTGCAGCTGACCAACAACGTCAGCCCGCTGCCGACCCTCCAGGCGCTCATCACCGGCTCGTTCGTGCTGCCGGGGCTCGCTCTGTCGCTGATCATCAACCACACCGCGGTGATGCTCCGCCGACCGCCGCAGCTGACCGTCGGCGAGAAGCTGCTGCTCATCGTGGAGTACGTGCTCGTGATCGCGATCATCGCCATCTCGCCGAGCCCCGACCTGCTCTTCCTCGGCTATCTGCTGTGGCCGCTGCTCATCGGTGTGGCCGCCACGGCCTTCGCGACGATGGTCTCCACGACGATCCGCTCACGCCGCGAGGTCGCCGACCCCGGCGAGGTCTCGCTAGCCGAGGCGTCGGCCCACTGAGAGCCGGCTAGCTCCTCGCGGTCAGCACGATCGGCCCGTCGGCCGTGATCGCCACGGTGTGCTCGGCGTGGGCCGCGCGGGTGCCGGTGCGGCTCTTGAGCGTCCAGCCGTCGGCGTCGGTGTAGATCTCGTCGGTGTCGGGGATGAACCACGGCTCGATCGCGAGCACGAGACCCGCCTTGAGCTTGAGGCCGCGCCCGCGCCGGCCGTCGTTCGGCACGTGCGGGTCGCCGTGCATGGTGCGCCCCACCCCGTGCCCGCCGAAGTCGAGGTTCACCGGGTAGCCGGCTCCCTCGGCCACGTCGCCGATCGCGGCGGAGATGTCGCCCATCCGGTTGCCGACCCGGGCGGCCTGGATGCCCGCCGCGAGCGCCCGCTCGGTCGTCTCGATCAGCGCGAGGTCCTCGGGCCGCGGCGTGCCGACCACGATCGTGACGGCCGAGTCGCAGACCCAGCCGTCGACCGAGGCCGCGAAATCGAGCGACAGCACGTCGCCGTCGCGCAGCCGGTAGTCGTGGGGCAGCCCGTGCAGCGCGGCGTCGTTGACCGAGGTGCAGATGACCTTGCCGAACGGCGACCCGCCGAACGACGGGTGGTAGTCGATGTAGCAGCTCTCCGCACCCTCGGCCCGGATCATCTCGTGCGCGAGCGCATCGAGGTCGAGCAGGTTGACCCCCACATCGGCCGCGGCGCTCGTCGCGCTGAGCACGCTCGCGACGAACCGGCCCGCCGGTCGCATCTGGTCGATCTCGGCGGGCGTACGGAGCTCGATCATCTAGGTCCTCGGCAGGGGGATGTGAGTGCGGAGGTAGGTGCCGCACAACTCGCGGGTCGCTTCGATGAAGCGCGCATCCCCATTCTTGTCCAGCTGGAAGGCCCGGGTGAGCAGGCCGCTCGCGATCTCGATCGCCACCTCGAGGTGGAAGACCAGCTCGTCGTCGGGCTGGAAGCCGTAGGTGCGGCCGACCTGCTCCGCGAAGGCGCGGGCGAGCATCGCGTTGTTGCTCAGCTCCGGGCTGAGGAACCGCTGGTCGATGACGTCGCCGAACCGCAGGGCTCGGAAGCCGGGCTCGTTGCGGGTCATCTCGATGAAGGCGTCGAGGGTCGAGTCGAACGACGACCACGCTTCCGGCGGCGAGTTCTCCACGCCTTCCCAGACCCGCTCCAGATAGCGCTCCATGTTGCGGGCGGCGAGCGCCCGCAGCAGCGACTGGATGTTCGGGAAGTAGCGGTACACGACCCCCACCGAGGAGCGTGAGCGCTTGGCCACGGCGCTCGTGGTCACGCCGTCGATCCCGGTGTCGTCGATGAGCGCGGCAGCGGCATCCAGCAGCAGCGTGATGCGCTCTGCGCTGCGCTGCTGCACCGGCTCGGTGCGCATGATGACCTTGTCGGTAGCAAGGACCGGCGATGAGTTCATAGTGTGATGCACCCCCTCGAGTCATCCCCCGATGACCCGGCTCGTTCTCTCCATCGTGCCACTGATTGGGTGAGCGGCGCACACTATGGCATCATTTCTCTTTGTGCCTCGGCGCGCCTCTGCCACAGGGGAGCCGTGATTCTGCGGGGCGCACGCGAATCTGATGACTATCCCCAGAGCCGCGATCGACCTGTGGCGGTCGCAGAGAGCGAAACACTCATGCACATCCTCGATCACGTCGACGCCGCCTCGCTGCGCACCGACATCCCCGAGTTCCGCCCCGGCGACACCGTCAAGGTGCACGTGAACATCATCGAGGGCAGCCGCTCCCGTATCCAGGTCTTCCAGGGCGTCGTCATCGGCCGCTCGAACGAGGGCATCCGCGAGACGTTCACCGTCCGCAAGGTCAGCTTCCAGGTCGGTGTCGAGCGCACCTTCCCGGTGCACTCGCCGGTCATCGACCACATCGAGGTCGTCACCCGCGGTGACGTGCGCCGCGCCAAGCTCTACTACCTGCGCAACCTGCGCGGCAAGAAGGCGAAGATCAAGGAGAAGCGCGACAGCTGAGCCTGCCGCTCCACCCTGCCCGAGGGCCCCGCCGACGTGTCGGCGGGGCCCTCGGCCGTTCGGCCCGGCCGCGCCCCTAGACTGGCGGGGAGCACCTGGGGAGTCATGACTGAGCACACCGCGACCGCCGACGGCGGAGCATCCACCGGCCGTCGGGCGTCCCGTGGCTCCGCCGGGCGAGGGGTCCTGCTCTTCCTGCGCGACGTCGTGGTCATCGTCGCCGCCGCGCTCGTCATCTCCTTCCTCATCAAGACCTTCCTGATCCGGTCGTTCTACATCCCGTCGGAGTCGATGGAGTCGACGCTGCTGGTCAACGACCGCATCATCGTCAATCAGCTCGTGCCCGAGGTCATGCCTCTGGAGCGGGGCGACGTCGTCGTGTTCCGCGATCCGGGCAGTTGGCTGACGGCCGTGCCAAAGACCCCGCGCACTCCCCTCGAGGAGGCGATCGACGGCGTTCTCACCTTCGTGGGCCTGAGCGCCGGCGACAGCGACGAGCACCTCATCAAGCGCGTCATCGGGCTGCCCGGTGACCGCATCACCTGCTGCAACGACCTCGGGCAGCTCAGCATCAACGGGGTCCCGCTCGACGAGCCTTACGTGCTCCTTCCGCCCGACACGGTGGCGGTCAGCGGGCAGGACTTCCAGGAGGACGTGCCCGAGGGCACCCTCTGGGTGATGGGCGACAACCGCTACGACTCCTCCGACTCGCGCATCAACGGCGTCGTGCCGATCGCTGACGTCGTCGGCCGCGCCGTCGTGATCAGCTGGCCGTTCGACCGCTGGCAGTGGATCGACAACTACCCGCTCGTCTTCGACGGCGTCGAGCGCGCCGAGTGAGGTCGCGGCGGTGACCGCGACGCCGACCCTCGACATCGAGCGGTCGCTGCTCGCCGAGGGCGCGTCGGCCGTGATCGGTGTCGACGAGGTCGGTCGCGGCGCGATCGCCGGCGTGGTCGCGGTGGGCGCGTGCGCGCTGCTGACGGTGACGGATGCTCCCCCCGAGCGACTCCGTGACAGCAAGCTGCTGAGCCCCGCGCGGCGGGCCGAGGTTGAGCCGCAGGTGCGGGCTTGGGCCGCCGCGGTCGCGGTCGGGGAGGCGGAGCCGGCCGAGATCGACGAGCTCGGCATCGTCGCCGCGCTGGGTCTCGCCGGGCGTCGGGCGCTGATCGCCCTGCACGAGGCCGGCGTGCCGGTCGCGGGCGCGACGGTGCTGCTCGACGGCAGCCACGACTGGCTGACGCCCGCGTTGAGCCTCCCGCCGCGCATCGTCACCCGCGTGAAGGGCGACCGCGACTGCGCGAGCGTGGCGGGGGCATCCGTCGTCGCGAAGCAGCATCGTGACGCCCTCATGGTCGCTGACCACGAGCTGTGGCCGGTCTACGGCTGGGCCGGCAACAAGGGCTACGGCAGCCCCGAGCACCTGGCCGCGGTCGCCGCTCACGGCGCCTCGCCGCGGCACCGCGTCACCTGGCTGCGGGGGCCCACCCTGCTCGACGGTCTAGACTCGTGACGCCATGGACGACGAGGATTTCGACGACTACGACCGCGAGGTCGAGCTCGCGCTGTACCGCGAGTACCGCGATGTCGTGTCGCAGTTCCAGTACGTGGTCGAGACCGAGCGCCGCTTCTACCTCGCGAACGAGGTCGAGCAGGTCGTGCGCGACATGGGTGGCGACTTCTACTTCGAGCTGACCCTCACCGATGTCTGGGTGTGGGACGTCTACCGCGCCGACCGCTTCGTAAAGAGCGTGAAGGTGCTGACCTTCAAGGACGTCAACGTCGAGGAGCTCGGGAAGAAGGAGCTCAAGCTGCCCAAGGAACTCGCGCTCGACGAGTAGCGGCTGCCGGCAGCATCGCGTTCTGCTTCCAGGATTCGTCATACGTTAGAAACAATCTCGGGTTAGCATTCGGTGACTGCGCCGACCCGATGGCGCCCCGGCTCGAGGCTGATAACCATGGCGGCTCCCCTCTCCCCGATCCGGCGTGCGGTCATCGCGCTTCTCGTCGTCGTGCTCGGACTCTCCGGGGCCGTGGTCGTCACCTCGACCGCGCAGGCGGCCGTGAGCGCGCCGATCCTGTCGATGGGCTCGCTCATCGGCAACACCACGAACTTCACGACGGCGAACGTGTTCGTGGAGGACGGTGTCGATATGGAGGTATCGGTCTGGTACCTCGAGCCCGGCATCAGCGATCCCGCCGAGCGCCAGTTGTTCTGCACGATCACCGTCGCGGCGGCCGGTCCGGCCGGAGGAAACTGCGGCGGGACGGTGCCGGCCGGAGAACTCGGGGTCTACACGTTCTTCGCGACGGCCGATGACGGCACGGGGGAGAGCCCGGCGAGCCCGCTGAGCACGTTCCGGTACGGCGAGTCCGCCAGCAGCGTGCCCCTGGTGGTGGATGGCCCGCTCGGGAGCGGCGGATCGCTCACGCTCGACTCGCCGACCGTGGAGATCAGCGGCACGGCACCCGCGATGAGCCGGGTCGAGGTGCGGGCGACCTCGGTCGATCCGGTGACCTTCGCCATCATCTGCGCTGTCGATCCGGTACCGGTCTCGGGAGAGTTCTCCTGCTCCTCCGCGCTGCCGCTGCCCACCTATGGGCAGTGGACGGTGACGGCCACTGCCCGCGACGTGACCTTCGCGTTCGCGGCGGACCCGCCGAACTACCCGTACACGGTCGTGATCGCCCCGCCGGAGCCCCTCGTCACGGCGGGTGTCACGGCCGAGACCCTGACGGCCACGGTCGAGGGCGGGCCCGGTTCCGATGTCGGCGCCGAACTGCTGCTCAACGGATTCGGCACGCCGACGAGCGCGGGGTTCTGCCCGGCCGCGTGGACCGGGAGCCCGCTGACGCCCCCGACCGACGGCCCGGCCGTCGTCTGCTCGTTCCCGGGCCTGCCGGCGGGCATCCACATCCTGGAGTCCGCGCACTTCCTCAACGCGACCGCGACGCTCGGCCGCGAGGACGCGATCTACGTTCCGGCGACGCCCACCCTCACGGTCGAGCCCGTACCGGGCGGGGCGATATTCCGCGGCACGGTGGACCCGCTCGCCGACCGGCTCGCCGTCGCCAGCGCGCGGCTCGACGCGCTCGAGGTCGTGGTCCGGGATGCGGCGGACCAGGTCGTCTGCGTGGCCGATGCTGACCTGTCCTCCGGCGCCTGGGAGTGCGGTGCGGAACTCGAGTCGGGGGCGGACAGCTTCTCCGCCGAAGCGCGGGCGGTCGGTTTCGGCTTCAACCCGGACGGGTTCGGGGAGGTCGACGGCTACATCGGCGGCACCTCGTCGGCGACGGCCTCCGTGGCGACGAGCATCCCTGCCGCGACGGGTGTGGCGATGCCGGACGTGAGCTACGGGCTGGGCGCCGCATCGATCGAGGTCAACGCCGTGGGGTTGCCGAACAGCGCGATCCAGCTCGACCTCTACCGGGTCGAGGTTCCGCCGGGTGACGAGTACCAGTACGGCGGGTCCGTAGGCGGCTGCGGGCTGCCCTCGGAGGACGTCGGCGAGGGTGGGCCGATCGGCGGCATCCCGCCCACGAGCCCCTCCGTGGTCGAGGGCTGCGCCTTCACGGGCCTGGAGCCCGGCATCTGGAACATCTACGGCCTGCAGTACTACTACTTCGACAGCAGCGGGTACATCGACCACTACGTGATGATCCCCGAGGCGCCCTCGCTGGCGGCGATCGCGACCGGGCCGGGTCAGGTCGTCGCGAGCGGAACGGGGGAGGCGGGATACCGCGTGCAGGTGCGCCAGCTCGGCGGGGCGGCCACGTGCGCCACCACCGTCACGACCGGCGGCACCTGGAGCTGCACGGTGAACGGCCTCGTGGGCGACGTCCTCCTGCGCGCGCAGCAGCAGTCGCAGGGCTTCGTCGCCACCCCGCCCGCGGCGTTCGGGGAGCTGGAGTCGTACGACGGGTTCTCGGCCTGGACGGCTCCCGTGGCAGTGACGGTGTCCGGGCTGCCCACTGCCGGTCCCGGACCGCTGGCCTGGACCCTCGAGGGATACGACGGCGGACCGCTCACCCCGGGGCAGCAGCTCTCGCTGCGCGCCAGCGGCCTCCCCGTCGGCACGGACATCGTGATCGAGATCCGCTCCACTCCGCAGGTGCTCGGCACCGCCGTGGCCGACGCTCTCGGCGAGTTTGCTCTCGATGTGACGGTTCCCGAGGACCTCCCGCCGGGCGAGCACACGCTGGTCGGCATCGCCACGCCGCCCGGCGGCGTCGCCTCCGTGATCGAGATCCCGGTGACGGTCGTCGCCCTCGAGACGGCCGATGACGGGTCCGGGTCCGGGGCTCCGGGCGACGAGGAGCCCGTCGCGGCTCGGGATGGCGCCGGGACCACCGCGGGCGACCGCTCCGACCCGGCGGCGCCGTCGGCCATCACCTCGAGCATCCCGACGTTGCAGCGGCTGTTCGACGACCCGTGGGTCGTCGCGGCGGGCGGGGAAGGCCACGAGCAGCAGGAGCGC
>Ga0209066_10003347_pt1 | contig 18385 bp, 32 predicted proteins | sample All_14_2_FD_187198 | JGI IMG/M metagenome (GOLD analysis project Ga0209066, IMG submission 187198) | Freshwater microbial communities in response to fracking from Pennsylvania, USA - Allegheny Zone_MetaG_DW_15 (SPAdes) (version 2) ... | reverse complement strand
ATGGCCGACCTGTTCCTTTTCGTCACAGGGAGACGATACGATGACCGGCATCCCCAATTACGACGTCGAACAGCCCCGCGAGCAGCTTTACGCCGCGCCGACCCCGGACGGCTTCACGCACGAGTCGCCCATCCGCGCGTTCACCGATTGGACGGTCAACGGGCGCTATGCGATCGGCAAGGGCTTTCGGCCTTCGCTCGCCCATCTGACCGTTTATCTGGACGCGATGGAACGGCTCGAGGGCTGGGCGCTGCTGCAAATACTGGAAGCTGCGAGCGGTTCGCCCAGCTTCGTATTTCGGAAGGACGGGCAATGACTCGTCGTTGGGCCGTCGCCCTGAACATGCAAAAAGAACATGTCGACCGTACCGAAATGATCCTCCGATTGAGCGTCGTTTCTGCAGAATCCGAAGACGAGGCGCGGGGGAAAGCCGTGCAGTCGGCAATGGCGGTAAACGCAGGTTTCGCCGTAAGCGATATCGTTTTGATGGAGATTACACCATGTCTAACCGTCCGGCCAACGAACACGCCATCCTAGCCCCGTCCGGCGCCGATCGCTGGGGACCGGACGGTTGCGCCGGGTCGGTCGCCATGGAAGCCCGTCAGCCCGAGCAGGAACCGACCGAAGAGTCGCGCGAGGGGGACGCCGCGCACTGGCTGCTCGCCCAGACGCTGCTAAAGCTGACGGTGCCGGCCGATGCGGTCGCCCCGAACGGCGTGGCGATCAATGACGAGATGCGCGAGGCGATCAAGGAACTGGTCGAGGACGTGAACGACACGCTCAAGGGCTGCGAGCCTGGCGACTATTACGAGATCGAACAGCGCATCGCTGCCCGCGCGCTCATCCATCCGGAGAATGACGGGACGCCCGACGCCCTGTTCGTCCAGCATAGCCGCAAGACGGTCCATATTTGGGATTTTAAATACGGCCATCGGTTCGTCGACGCCTATCGCAACTGGCAAATGATCAACTATGCGGCCTGCGCGATCGAGGACGCACAGATCAACGACTGGCGGGACTGGTCGTTCACACTAACGATCGCCCAGCCGCGGTGTTTCGAGCGGGACGAATTGGGCGGCACGCTGCGCGAATGGTTCGTGACGGGCGCCGAGCTCGCGCCGCTGATCGAAGCCCTGTCCGTCGCGGCCCATGCGGCCATGCAGCCCGACGCTCAACTGCGAACCGGGCCGCACTGCCGGGATTGTCGAGCGCAATGGGATTGTCCGGCGAACCAGCGGGCAGGCGGCGCGGCACTGGACGTCATCATGGGCCAAGGGTCTGCCGGTATGGACGCCCGCGCGCTCGGCGTGGAAGCGAAGGTGATGGCCGAAGCGATGGACTTCGTGAAAGCCCGCCTGTCCGCGCTGGACGCGCAGATCATGGCGCTCCAGGGGCGCGGCGAGTCCGTCCCGTTCCATTCGCTTGGATGGACCCAACCGCGCCTGACGTGGGAGAAAGACCGGCAAGCCGAAGCGGCCAGCATCGTCGCCATGTTCGGCGTGGACGTGCAGCCCGGCGTGGCTTTGCCGACCCCTTCGCAGTGCATCAAACAGGGTGTTGACGGGTCGGTCATTACCCCCTACACCCGACGGAACGAACCGAGTCGGAAGCTCCTGCGAGTGGACGATTCGTCGGCATCCAAGATATTAGGGAGACGTTAATTGACCGAGGTTGGCCACAATAGCAGCGACGACCAGTTGCGCCTTTTCATCGAACGGGTCGAACGGCTTGAGTCCGAGAAAAAGGGCATCGCGGACGATATTCGCGACACCTACAGCGAAGCGAAGTCGCAGGGCTATGATCCGCGCATCATGCGGCAGATCGTCCGCATTCGCAAAATGCCCGCCGCCGATCGGCGCGAGATGCAAGCCGTTCTGTCCACATATATGGCCGCTCTTGGTCTGGAAGAATAAGGAGTATTATCAATATGACACGCTTTACGTTCACGGGCCGACTGGTCCAGGGCGATCCCCACAAAGCCGGGCCGCAGCGCAAGGATGCGACCGGCGCGCTCAAATTCCGCAAGGACGGCCAGCCGGACTGCCCGTTCTTCCTCGCCGTCGCCGTACCGAAGGATCCGGCCAAGCGGTTTGTCATCCCCGGCAACCCGTCGTACGAGGAAGAAAAAGCCAAGCTGGACGCGGCGGCGCGAGGCGCGTGGCCGAACATTTTCCAGCCGAACTATCAGCGGCCCGCCGGTCTGTCGTTCCCGGCCAGCCTGCCCGCAGATTGCTCGTCGCCCAAGTTTGCGAACAAAATTATCGATGGCGACGGGTTCGACGAGGATGGAAAGCCGAACAGCGCCAAGGACGGCTGGGCCGGGTGCTGGGTGATCAAGGTCAGCAATGGCTTTGCGCCGCGCGTCGTCGAATGGAATAACGGCTGGGTCGACATGACGCCGCACGGTCGCCAGATCAAACCGGGCGACTATGTGACCATCTCGGGCGACACGAGCAGCAACCAATCTACGCAGAGCCCCGGCATGTATCTGAACGTCGATATCGTGTCGTTTGAGCAGGAAGGCGAACGGATCGTCGTCGCCAGCGCGGTCAACGCGGACGCGGCGCTCGGCGCGCGCGGGGGAAACCCCCCGGCCTCCGGAACGGCCAATTCTGCCCATGCGGGCGTGGCTGGCAATGGTGCAGCTGGGACGGCCGGCTCGGGGACTGCCTCGGGCGGTTCGGCTGACCAGCCGTACAGCGGATACCGCGAGGACGCCGCACCCCCGCCGCCTTCTGATGACGCGCCGCCCCCGCCGAGCGGTCCGACAATGACCGACAAGGCCGGCGGCAAGTCGTACGACTCGTTCATCAAAGCGGGCTGGACCGAAGACCAGTTGCGCAAGCACGGCTATATCGCCTGATGCTGCGCGCGGGCGGGGCTGGTCGCGCCTCGCCCGCATAGACTACAGGGAGACTGACAATGTGGTATTTTATCTGCCTATCGATCGGCGCGTGCCTCGGCTTCGTGCTGTGCGGCATACTGACCGCGGGCAAACACGCCGACAATGCGGTCGACGTTCACGCCGCCAACCAACGGGCCGAGTCGCTCGCCCGCGCAAACGGCGTGTTGCGGCGCGAACTGGCCGAATTGCGACTGGCGCACGAAGCGCCGCGCGACCACGGGTGCGGGCTGACCAATGGTTGAGCGGGACGATAAGGGCGAGTTTGTCACCATCCGTTGCGACAAGTGCGGGACGGTCAGCCCGCCGACCGACGACCTGATTATCAACCACGGGCTGATCGGGCTCGGCTGGTACTGCGCGGGCGGGAAGCATGTCTGCCCGGATTGTAAGGAGCCGACGACGTGACCGACCAACTGGCAGTTTACGACAAAACGGGGCGCCAAATAATGGTCGGCGACATTCTGAAGGTTTTTCATTTTCAGGGTGCACGCTGGCGGAAAAAATATTTCATGTATAAGCAGGTTATGGGCGCACGCGTGTTTAGCGAAGGCAGCGCCCCTCGCTTGCTCGTCTCGCATCTGAACATGAAAGAATGGTCCGATAAGGACGGCGGATATACGCTCGGACAGGATGGCGAGATTTTGGCGGACGTCGAAATTGTTCAAGGACTTGATTGGTATCACGATCGCCCGCGTATAGAGCCGAAATAATGCCCGTACCGACAATTGACGGCGAACTTTACAGCGCCGCGGGCTTCGTATGGCAGCAGCCAACCGACAAATATCCGCTAGGCCGTTGGGTCGCCCCCGAAGGTGCCAAGACCCCCGGCATTAGTGCGGTCGGGGCGGCGGTTTACTGCGAGCATCCCACGACCGAGATTTTGACCGTCTCGTACGATCTGGTCGACCAGCGCGGTATCCGTCGGTGGCGCCCCGGCCAGACGCTGCCGTGGGACTTAATGAACCACCTGTCCGATCCGGACGCGCCGATCGAAGCGCACAATGCGTTCTTTGAGTTGTCCTGGGTCGAAAAGATTGCCGGACCGCAACACGGATGGGTCGTGCCAGACCGCTCGAAATGGCGTTGTTCGATGGCGACGGCATTAGTCGCCCAACGTCCCGGCGCGCTGGCCAATCTCGGCGACGTGCTGGGCCTGTCCGAGAAAAAGGACAAAGAAGGCGACCGGCTGATCAAAAAATTCTGCATTCCGCAGCAACCGATCGTCGGTCTGATCGACAAGAAAACTGGCGCCGTCAAACGGCCCGACCAGCCCGCCCGCCGTATCTATCCGCACGACGACCCCGAGGACTTTGAGCGACTGTGCGAATATTGCGATCAGGACGTGCGGACCGAGATGGCCGCGATGGAACGACTGCCGCCCCTGTCCGACATGGAGTTGGCGGCTTGGCAGATGACCCTGGCGCAAAACACGCTTGGGATGGCCGTCGACCGCGAGGGCGCGGCGGCGTGCATCAATATCCTGAACCAAGTGCTCGAGCGGTACGGGCAGGAATGCCGCGATCTGACCGGTTTTAACGTCACGCAGCTGGACAAGCTCAAGGGCTGGCTGTCCGCTTTCGGCATCCGTACGGACAGTCTCGACGCCGAGCATATGGCCGACCTGCTCGCGCGGCCCGACATTACCGGCATTCCTCGCCGCGTGCTGGAACTGCGCGAGCGAACCGGCTCGGCGAGCGTCAAAAAGACCTATGGTCTGTTCAACCGTCTGACGTCCGATAGCCGCCTGAAAGACATGGTTATCCATCACGGCACGCGGCCCGGCCGGCCGACCGGCGCCGACGTCCAGCCGCTGAACTTGCCGAAGGCTGGCCCCAAGCTCGCGACGTGCGCGTGCGGCAAGCCGTCGCTGCCCGCGCCGACGTGCCCATGGTGCGGCGAGATCCAGCCGCCCGAGCCGCGCGCGTCGTGGCAACCGCCGATGGTCGACCCGGTACTCGAAATCATGTCGCTCGGCTCGCTTGATATGGTCGAACATTATTTCGGGGACGCCATGACGGCCATTCAGGGCTGCGTGCGGGGACTGTTCGTCGCCGGGGAAGGCAAGACGCTCGTATCGACCGACTATAGCAGTCTGCAAGCCGTCGTGCTGGCGTGCCTGTCCGGCGAGCAATGGCGGATCGATGCGTTCACGCGGAACGATCCGATTTATCTGCTCGGCGCGAGCAAGATAACCGGCAAGCCACTGCAATTTTATCTCGATTATTTCGAGCAGCACGGCGATCACCATCCGGACCGTCAGTACATAGGTAAGGTTTCGGAATTGGCTTGCGGATTCCAAGGCTGGATCGGCTCGTACCGCGCGTTCGGGTCGGACGAACCGGACGACGTGATCAAAGCGCAAATTCTCGCATGGCGCGCCGCGTCTCCCGCCATTGTCGAAATGTGGGGTGGCCAGTGGCGCGGTCCGCCGTGGCGCCGCGAGCGCGCCGAACTGTTCGGGCTGGAAGGCAAGTTTATTGCTGCGGTCCAGAGCCCCGGCGAATATTTCGATTACCGCGGGATCGGCTTCATTTACGACCAGGCGGCCGATTGTCTCGAAATGCTCTTGCCGCCCTGCGACGGTCATCGCCGGCCGCTCCGCTATCACGAACCGCGCCTGACGCCCTCTGCACGCAATCCGGACGAACTAGCGATCAGTTACATGACGTGGAACACGAACCCCAATTACGGGGCGCGCGGCTGGACACGCATGGGAACTTGGGGCGGCCGACTGACCGAGAATGCCGTCATGGGCGTCGAGGTCGATATCCAGCGGTTCGGCGCGAAGCTGATGGCCGCGCACGGCTATCCGCTCGTACTGTCGGTCTATGACGAGAACGTATCGGAAATACCGATCGACAAGCCGCTGACGCTCGGTCTGCCGCCGGTCGACGGGCTGGATCCGCACGTGCAGGAAATCGAGCATTTGCTGTCGATCATGCCGCCCGAACTTGAAGGCTGGCCGATTCGGGCCGCTGGCGGGTGGAATGGCCGGCGATATAGGAAGGGCTAAGGGTATGACCAAACTAATCGACGTTCTGCCCGCCGTGCTTTTCGCGATCGGTTCGGCTTTGTTTCTGGCAGGCAACATCGTCCTGATCGTACGGGGGCTGCGCTGATGCTTAAAGCTGCGGAAATTTCACCGTGCGGGCAATACCGCTATTGGCTGTTGCGCGTCTGGGACCGGTCGCTGCGGACCTTGCCGATCGTTATGTTGAACCCCTCGACGGCCGATGCCGACAACGACGACCCGACTATCCGACGCTGCATGGCGTTCGCCAAGCGGGAAGGGTTTGGCGGGATTCGCGTCGTCAATTTGTTCGCTTTTCGCGCCACGTCGCCGGACGACATGAAAGCCGCGGCCGATCCTTTTGGACCCGAAGGCAATGCCGTGTTGGGCGAAATATTCATGGTCGCCGGAATGACCGATATGTCGGTACTGGCGGCATGGGGCGCCCACGGCTCACATATGGGGCGGGCCGAAATGATCAAGACGTCCGCGAAAGGATGGGGCGCTAATCTCGTCTGTCTCGGTACGACAAAAGACGGCCATCCCCGCCACCCTCTTTACGTCGCGGGCAATCAGCCGTTCGTACCGTTGGATTAGCGAGTCGCTTCGCAAATAGCTCGCCACGCCGCATTCTGTTCGATCAGGTCGGCAACCGTCTCGTCGGTGTCGAATGTGTTGCCGGGGTCGTCAGCGCCCGCCGCTGGCGCCGGGCTGAACCGGACAAGCTTCATCGTCAGGCAGGTATCGGACACAGTTCGCGGCGGTTCGTGCCGACCGCAGGCACTCGCGGTAAGCGACGCAAGAACCGGGATCGCGAGCAGCCGCGCGAGTCGCGTTGGTTTTCTGGACATTTTCAATCACCTTTCCTTGCGCCTCGACCCGCTCGGCCGTGGCTCCCTGCGTAACGCCTTCGTCTCGCGCATCGTCAACGGTATCGTTAAACCAGAGCAACGCGCCGCCGACGAGCAGACCCGCGATTACGAGCAGCACGCCCCACGACGCCAACTTAGCCGCTTTCGGGCCGAGACTCGTTTTCGTCATGAGGTACGTCGCGATCAGACTGATCATGGGTCATCTCCTTCCGTCGTCGGCACGGGGTCGGCGGCGGTATTGTTGATATGGACGTCTTTAGGCGCATCGACCAGCGCGGTCATCACGGCGTTTTTGTCGCTCGACGACTTGGACGTGGCGAAATAAAACGCCAGCGCGGTCGTTACCATACCGGAAAGCTGCCCGAGCATATAGATGACCATATCCCGGTTGGATTCGGGCACCTGAAATTTGAACAGGGCCGCCAAACATAGCTGGAACGATAATAGCAATAGGATGGCCAGGCCGCCCCGCATTAGGTCGCGCTTTGCCGTCATGCCCATCCTCCCGCCGATCCGGCATCCTGAAAATTGACCGCATAACCAGCAATCAGCGCCGCACGATCCGTGCCGTTGATGATGCGCCGCGCCTGTTCGAACTGCGGGAACGTCCCGCGCTCGCCGGGCAGGTAAGTCGCGAGACTGCGGGTAGTGAACGCGCCGTCCTCCATTCCTTTAACCAAGGCGAAAACGGCAATGTCCGGACGTAGCGCCAAGTCGAAATCGGCCAGCAACTCGCCCGGCTGGATCAGACCGGCGGCGCTCGCCGCTTTGTCCAGCCATTCATAGTTATCGACCCACGTATTTTGAACGAGGCCGCGACCGTACGGTGCATCGCCGCCATATTTCGGACCGATCGTGCCGTCCGATCGCGCGCCGGGGTTCGCGTATCGCTTGCCGCGGCCCCGGCCAATCTCTTCGACCGGTTCGAACCGCGCTTCATGCCAGGCCGTCGCCAGACCATAGGCCAGCCACGAAAGCGGCCAGTGAGCGGCGGACGACAGGAAAGCTGTAATCGTGTCGACTTGCGTCTGGTTAAGCGGACTGGTCACTTTCCGAACAGCGGCGAAGAATGCGGCAGGGTCGCGCATCGTCCGCGCGCGCGGCACGTCCATGCCCAAAGCCTTCGCAATGGCCGCTGCCGTATTCGGCCCCCACTTGCCGTCGGGCGTGACGCCGACTCGGCGCTGAATATCGGCTAGGTTGGTCATTCTGCCCTCCTAAGCAATATTGTCCGTAGCCAGTCGCGTACGTCCAGTTTATCGGCCGACCGCAAAGCCGCTTCGGCCAGCGACAGACCGATGAAACCGATCGCCGCGCCGAGCGCCCCGACATAAGCCTCATCGAGTTCAAGCCAGCGCATTACGACCGGCGTCCCATAATAGCCGCAAGTCACGCAGCCGAACAGTAGCCAGATCGTCTTGAGAAACGAGGCGGCTGGCCGGAACAAGAGACGAGTCATCCCGCCACAGAAGGCCGCAAAGGCTAGTTTCGCATGAACCAGCCACGCAGGATCGACCTGAGACGTGTCCATCTATCGGCGCCCGTTGCGTAAAGGACGAACAAGACGAAACCTATGGAAGAAACGACCAAGGCCCCGGCCCACCCCATCTAACCATCCCCCGACCGTCAGGCATTGAATTACGAAAACCCCATTGCAGGCCGACGCATAAAGCAACCAGCTTGCGTTTCCCTGGCTCCACGCCATGACCCAATGAAGGGGCATGAGCGCCATCGATAGCCCTCCGACGAAACGCGCGTCCACGCGGTCGGGGTCATTCGTCGCGATCGTCACCGCCGCCCCTGCGATGATCAGATCGAACATGGCAATCATGAAAACGATGCCCGACATGGAAACACCGACCGCAGCGGCGACCGCCGTGCCGACCCAGGAGATCACCAATAGATGACGAAGCCATTTCCCGCGCTGCGGCACGAATGCCAATCCGGCGGCGGCCCCCGTGATGAGAATGCCGAGATCGAACATCAGTTATTATCCGGCGGGTTCTTCGGCGCGGCGGCAAGCACGATATTTTCGTCACCGATCCCTGCAGCGGCGCCGTGCTCGGTCGCATAGCCGGCCAACGCCTTATGCAGCCGTAGGATTGCCCGATGATGAGCGCGATTCGTCGTCTCGACCGCCTCGAGGCATTTGCGTACCCGGTCGGCATGTTCCTGATGAGTCATGTCATTCCGATCCTTCATATTAGGGTCAAACCCCCCGAGTCGACCAGTCGATGCGGAGCGAGATATTTTCGTTGTTCTTGAGCGTGAAGCTCGACACGCCTGTCCAGGCGATCAGACCCGTATTATCCTGCGCGTCGGACGTATTTTTGATTTGCGTACCGAGCGTCACCCGGAACCAGCTGGAATGCGCGGTAGGGAGCGGCACGACTGACGACCCACCGGAGCCGAGCGTCACAGAGCCCCAACATTCCTTAAAGCCGCTGCCAAATACGCGGAAACCGCCGTTGGCAATCAGGCTTTGGGCGATGACTCGATCATATCCGCTCGACGACAAGCCCGACGGCGTGACGACCAGTTCGTTGCTCGTGCCGGCCGCAATATCGGACGGCGTGGCCGCTTTGTCGACGAGAATCGCCCAACCCGCACCGCCCGTATCGGGGTTCGTGACGTTCGCATTGACTTGCGACTGATAGAGGCGTCCCGTAACCGTATTCGACAGCACGATCGCGCCGAGCGGATAGCCGCCCGCCGCCACACTGATCGGACTCGACCATGGGGCGGCGCCGCCCACGCCGGCCCATTGCGACCAGGCGGACAGTTGATTGAGGATGCCGTTAAAATCCCGTCCGTCCGGTGGGATGCCGCCCGCGCCAATATCGGCGAACGTATTGGGCGGGAAACCGAGCGACAAGGAGGCGGCTGCTGGATCGGCCGTCGTTGTCGGAATGGTTCGAACATACGTGCCGGTCGCGTCCGCCGCGAACCGCTTGGCGAACCAGGCCGGAATGTCGCTAAGGTTCATCAGACCGTCTCCACCGTTGCCAGAACGCCGCAGGGGCGAGGCAATACACCCGAATTAAAAACGATCGACGTCTGCACCGGGTCCAGCGGAACCGAAAAAACATAGGTCATCGTCATGTCCAGATTATCCCTAACATACCCGTCGCCGAAAAGGGCCAACAAAATCCGATTGATCGACGGGGCGGATGCATCGGTAATGTTGAGCGCGGCTTTCGCCATCAACAGCACGCGGTACGCATCGTCCGTCAACGACGAACTGTCGGTCAGGCTGATCCCGCGAAACAAAATGCCGTGACCGAAAGTCAGCGCCTCGGCTTGCTGTTCGAATCCCAAATATTCGCCCGACGGAACCTGCAACACGCGCGACACGCCGAGGATGCGGCCCCAGACGTCCAGACCGTGACCGACCGCGGTGTCGATATTCCAGACCAATGAGTAAAATTCACCAAACCGGTTGCCGAGGTCCAGCCAGTTCGAAAAATACTGAATGACGTTGAGTATGACGGGGCTGTTCGCATATTGCGAAAGCACGGTCAGATTGACGTCAAAAAAAGTCCGGTCGTCCTGGGCCGATGGATCGTAAAAAACCGACCCTAGCGGAACGACCGCAACGGGAAATTCGGCGGTCACGTGACGAGTACCGTTACGGTCCCGAGCGCCGGGATCTGATCAATGTCGATCGTCTGGACTGCCGCGCCGCCGACTTCGATCGATAGCAACCGGACCCATGGCCCGAGCGCGGCGATGGCGCAAGTGAACGACGACGCATAGACCGATTGGCCGATCCGCGCGATCGACGGGAAAACCTCGGCAATAGCCGCCTCGATCTGGATCCCCGCATCGCCGGGGACGCCGGGCCCGGTCGCAATTTCCACGTCGAAGTTAACGGCGGTAGCGGCAGCCCGGTCGAAACTGACGGTATATGTCGGCGGCGTCAAATAGCCGCTATTGGTATCGGAAATGACGACGCTGGTCGTGCCGGTATACGCGCAGCCGGGCGGTTTCTTCAGCCAGATAGCCGTCGCGACGTCAACGTCCGTTCCGCCAAAGACCGACACGTAAAGGCTATTCGCGGCGATCGACACGCCGCCGATCGTTGCGGGCGAGGCGGTCGGATTTTCGGTGACATAGGCATCCACGACGCCAGGCACCGACAGGACCGAACCGCGAACCGCGGGCAGGATGCCGGTCGCGTTGGACGCAACAGACTGCGCGCGCCGGTCTTCCAGTTCCTCGCGGGTTTCTTCGTTTCGACCGGGCGTGCCTGCGGCGAGATTGGTCACGCTGTCCCAGCCGGGGATCGTGCGATAAATGGTCGATAGTGCGCCGATCGGCAGGTCGAGCGGTCCGGTCGTCAGCGCGGCGAACGGCAGGTCGACGAAACCGCCCGTTGCGATCGTGCCGGCCGACAGGGACGCATAAATTGTGCCGTCCGTCGCGCGGGCCAGCGCGCCCTGCGGGATGGTGACGCCGGTCGCCCCGGAACAACGGGCCGTTACGATCGTCGGCGTGGCGCCCCGGCGGGTCAAATAATAGATGCGGGCAATCGCGTCCTGCATCCGGCCGCTGGCGAACGCGGGATCGACCTGATTGGTAAAATCGACGAACAGGTCGTTTGATGCGCCGATGACGGCGGCAAGACTGGTCGCCCATTGCCCCTGCGGCGTGCTGACGGACGTGTTGAGATTGCCGCCGAACGCCTGGTTCATGTCGGCCAGTACGCCGGACAGGATCGCCAGTTCTTCGGGCGACGTAAAGCCCGACGGGCCGAAGGACGGGGGCGGGACTTCGGTCATATCGTAATTTCCTGTTCGCCCGAGGCTGTCCGAATTTGAATTTGTCCGCCGAGCGTCCGGTTCGGCAGCGTGACCAACACGGCGTTCGCGTCAATCACGCCGGGAACGGTCAGCGCGGCTTGCTGCGCGCGGGCTCGCATGATCTGCGTCGGTTGCGAGCGGCCTAGCACGTCCGACCAGTACGGCACGCCGAGGGTCGTATTGTAAAAAGCCTCGCCTTCGAAGACACGGACCGCGCTGGCGGCATCCTGCACTTGGCTATAGGGTTCGGTCGCAACGGCAATATTGCCCGAGGCGTCGAGCGCCACGTCCCAATTGTCACGATCGAGTAGCAGCGTGTCGGCCATGGTCGGACAATACGGGGCGAACGGGCATAAAGAAAGGTATTGACGGGACGGTCAATAGCGGCTACTCGCCGAGTCATGGAAAACGAAATTATCTCTCTGACCACGAAAATGATGGACCTCGGGAAAGCCCAAGGCGAATCGTTTGGTTTCGATTGGTCGAACCGCCACCCGACGTTTCGGGAGATCCAAAAGGCATTTGACGATCGCGATCTGGCGGCGCTTCAAACCATCTATTCGGAGAATTTCCAATGACCAATCGCCCGTACGAAGACGCCCTCGAGGAATTTAACCGTGCCAGCCATTCGGACGCCCTGCGCGAAATGCAACTCACTCCCGAGCGTTACCGCGACCCGACCCGGCCGACGCCCGCCAGCGTTATCCGTTCGATGGAGATGCGCGACCTGTTCGTGTCGTTCGCGGTGGCCGCGCTACTCGTTATCGTCATCCCGTTCGGACTGCTCGTGCTGTCGGTGCTTTAATGTCGCTGGCTTATTATAACGAGCATGATTCCTACGCCGCCCATTGGCTGCGAAACCTGATCGCCGCGGGCCATATCGCTCCGGGCGTTGTCGACGAAAGAGATATCCGTGACGTCAGACCCGAAGAACTTATCGGTTTTACCCAAGTCCACATGTTCGCCGGCATTGGAATCTGGTCGCACGCCCTGCGACGGGCCGGATTCAGCGACGACCGCGAAATTTGGACCGGAAGCTGCCCGTGCCAGCCTTTCAGCGCGGCAGGCCGAGCAGGCGGGTTTACTGACGAGCGGCACCTATGGCCCCACTGGTTCTGGCTCGTCGAGCAGTGCCGCCCTGCAGTCGTTATTGGCGAACAAGTTGCAAGCAAAGACGGCCTCGGCTGGCTCGATCTTGTATCGACTGACATGGAAGGAGCGGGTTACGCCTTTGGGGCGACCGATCTGTGCGCTGCGGGCATCGGCGTGGAGTGGCAAGAATCCCAAAGCGGCGAATGGTTACGCCGGGCCATTCACGATTGTGTCGATCCCGTCGTTCGATCCATGCTTTGCGATTTTGCCGATTGGGCTGGCGCGGGAAATATCGACGAGGGCGGAAACCATATTCGCCAGCGACTCTATTTTGTCGGGCTGGCCGACTCCGGACGCGGGAGTCTTCGGAGTGAACGACACGACGTGGGAAGCGCGCCGAGCGGAATGCAAGGAACGGCACGGGAACAACGGATTCGGGCTGACGGTCGGGATGGCGGCGACCTTGAGCGGCTGGGGGACACCGACAGCGCACGAGGCGCGGCTAGGCTATCAGAACCGTCGGAACGGGAAGGCGGGAACGCAAAAATCGCTGACGACCGAAGTGATCGACTATTTCGATCCGGTCAGGGGCGCGCCGTTGTCGGGCTGGCCGACACCGATGGCAAAAATAGCCGGACCGGACTTTGCGACAGCGAATCGGCCGAACACAGGGTCGCCGCTATTACCGGCCGTGGCTGCGATGGCGAACGGCCCGATGCGACTGACGGCCGACGGTACGCTAAAGACTGGCTGTTCTGCCGGGATGACCGGTGGCGGGCAGTTGAACCCGGCACATTCCCGCTGGTTAATGGCGCTGCCGCCCGAGTGGGAAAGCTCCGCGCCTTTGGTAATGCGCTCGACGCGGAAACGGCGACCCGATTCTGCGAAACCGTGAAGGATATATGTGATGGCTAATTTTACCACCGCCCTAGTAGGACTCGCCGTCATGGCGACCGCCTGCGCCGTCGAGTCGGCACCCGAACCGCGCGTCCCGTCAGGCTTCGGTCTGGTCGGCTGCGTGGTCGAACCGGACGCGCCGGGTCCGTCATTCCGCATGACGATCAATGACCAGTCGGACCAGATGATCGTGCGGACCTCGCAGTCCGACATGGCCTTGCCGCGCGATCAGGAACTGACCGACGACGAAATTCATGTCGGAGTGCTGACGGACGGCGTTCGAACGATTGCCGTCACGCTCGACCGGAACTTGGAGACGACCGTAACGACGATCAATGACCGCGTGTCGATCGGCGCTGGTCGGTGTGAGCCTATTTAAACGGGCGGCCCGCTATTCCCGCCGCCGGTCGTAACGCCGGAATGCAAGTGGCCATCAAACGCCTTGCCGCCGAACGTCGACCCGGCGCCGCCCGTAATGCTGCCCGTCACGACCAGATCGCCGGACATGGTGACCGTATCGGCATTGATGACCACGCTATCTGCATTGATCGTCACCGGCTGACCGTCGGCCGCGGTGATCGTCACGCCCGAGTCGTCCATCCGCAGGAATTGCGTCGGCTCGACGTTCAGCAACCCGCCTAGGTAAATCCCGTCCGCCCAATCGAACCGGCGGAAGCTGCCCGGCGTGGTCGGTCCCTTCGCGCGCTTGACGTTCGATATGTCCGTGCTGGCAAAGACGGCCAGGCCGATATCGCCGACCGCCGGCACGACGATGACCGCGCTGTTGCCCCCTTGGAGCCGCCAGACGGGCAGACCGTGGATAATGCCGTGGTCAACCGCATTGCCCGCCCCGTCGACCTGCGCGACCATCGGCTGCACATCGACGGTATCGCCTTCGACCGCCCGCACGATAACCAGCGTCGTGGTCGCTTGCTGCGACATGATCGACCGCACGACGAACGCCATCCGGTTGAACTCGCTGGTCGTGTCGGGCAGCGACCCGAAGGTCGTATAGGCTTGCTGGTTGGCGGTCATCAGTTAATCACCGGGGTCGGGAAGCCGTCTCGGCCGCACTCGACATAGGTAAACCATTGGCCGCCGGGCGTCTCGCTGTCCAGATTGTGCGTGACGTTCGCCACGATCCAGTCGCCATTGGCGGGCGAACCGAGCGTCGAGCGCAAGCGGATTTTCTGGCCGTAGGATAGCGACGGCGTGTAAAGTACGGTCAGTGACACGCCGGTCTGCGCGAACTGCGGGTAACCGACCAGCCCCGACTCGGCGGACAGTTCGATGATCGACCCGCCGCGCGCGCCGCCGACCGGCCAGATTGCCAGTGTCGAACTGTCCAGATAGACGACACATTGGGCAGCATCGGCAATCTTGCGGATCTGCTCGTCCAGCGTGCCGGGCAGATAAACATTGTCGAGCGTGACGTCGACGCCGTTATTTTCGAACGTCCGCGGCGGCTGCAATTGGCGGGCGATACTGCCCATAAGCGTATCGACCGTCGCCGAGCCCTTGAAGCTGTTCGGCGCGACGGGCCGTACCTTATCGGTCATGCCTTCAAAGGCGGTCAGGGTGAAACAGACGTCCGGCGAGTTTTCGGCGTCGACCCATGCTTCCTTAATTTCGCCGGAAAAAACGACCCCATAGCCATTTTCCGCATCGCCGGCCGTGACCGTGACAACATTCCGGCGGTATTGCTGAAGCGCCAGGATATTCAGCACCGACAGCTTTTGCATGACATCGAGCGGCATTCCCCAGACGCGCAGGTTGAGACTCGACATGGACACGCCGCCCGCTCTTGTAATTTGCGCAGACGTCCGCAGGCCGGTAATTTCAACCGCATTCGAGTCGCCCTCGCCGAACGACCCTTCGCCCAGCACGAACGCTAGGTTAATCTCGCGCTTGACGAAACTCATACGGTCGCCTCGGAGTCCCACGCCAACTGCCAGCGCGACCCAAGCCCGTCGTATTGCGGATCCTGCTCGCCCTGCGTATCGACGAAAAACAGGTCGCCGATAAATCCGGTATAGGCGGCACGCACGAGGAACTTGCGGTCGATCGCCTTCATGCCGAGCGCGATAGGCGCGTCCTGCACGTACAGGTCGACGAATAGGCCCGTGCGGCGCTGGCGGACGCCGATACGGCACGACTGCGCGCCCAGCTGGACCGACAGCACTTGCGACGGGACGGGATTAAGGGGGATGCGTTCGACGGCCATCAGTCGTACAACCGGACCGCGCCGCGGAGATGACCGCCCCCGGCATGTTTCCGGCAACCTTCGTAATTATGATCGGTCCCGCCGCAGTACGAGCAGCGAAGGTGCCGACGGTTCGACGAGGCCGCCGATTTGTTGCAATAGCCGGTAGGGTGCCGGTCCGATCCGCAATATGTGCACAGCATCAGTCGACAATCCCTTCATACCGGAAGTCTGTTTGCGTCTGGACCGCGCCGTTATTGCTGACGCCCGCGCTGGCCGGTTCGGCCGTGCTGGTGAAAGCCAGCCGCCCGGTCTGACGGACCTTGCGAAGAGACACGTCGAGCATCATCAACCCGACGCCGCGGTCCGACTCGACCAGTCGCCGCACGCCCACGACGTTGACGTCCAAATAGACGACCTCGGGCGTGACCACGTTGAACAAGTCGAGCGATTGCCACGCGTCCTGCACTTGCTGCACGAACGCCTGGCGGTCCTCGACCGACCCGCCTTTGGTCATGGCAATCCGAACGTCGAACGGACGGATAACCTTGTTATATGAGGCAAACCCGCCGTTTTCCACGGGGAAGTCGCTAATTTGCGCTTCTAGCGCGACCTCGAGCGACTGGACGTTATCGGCGATGACGGCGGGCAGTCCGCTTTGATCGTACAGCCCCCACTGTTGGGCAATATCGGCTTGAACTTCCGGTCCGCTGTCGGCCAATATCGGGATGCCGGGTTGTTGGAGGAGCGACCGCATCGACAGGATTGCATCGGTCGCATAATTAACCGCGTCGATCCCCGCGCTAACCGCAGCCGCCACGTCGCCCCGCGCCAAGGCACTCGCCGCACCGGACGCCATGCCCGCCGCGCTGCTAAGGGCGCCCGACGGTATCGAGCCGATCGCAAAGACCGGATCGATCAACGTCTGCGCCGCAGCGGCTAGCGTGCTGCCCGCCGTAAACGACGTGGCCGCCCCCGACAAGTCCGCCCGTTCGATCAGGTCCAGACCGGTCTGCGAGGCGCTACGTGACTGCGCGGCGCCGTCGATAGCGGATTGTATGGCCGTAGCGGCGCGATTGACGACCGGGACGCCGGGGACGTCCGGCACATTGGGGTAAAGCGCGCTCATGGTCCGACAATGCCACAGGGGCGGGGGGAAAAATAGGTATTGACGGGACGGTCAATGGTCGGTATTGCGGGATCAACAAGGAGACGACGAGATGACCAAATTTACTAAAGGCCAGCCGGTTCGCAACACAGTCACCGGAATGGCCGGTACTTTCGTTCGTATGGGCGACCCGAATAAGTGGGATGAAAAGGGCGGCGCATACGTCCGTTTCGAGCGCCACGGCATGTTTTGCCAACTCCTTAGCAATTTGGAGATGATCGGATGAATTGGACCCAACAGGAACGCGATATGGCCGTACGTTTGATCCGAGTTTACTTCGGAACCGTCGGGTCGCGAAATGTCGTTTGGGACTGGCGAGACGATCGGTACGATTCGTGGCTTCATGTTGCTCGGGAGGCCCTGCGGACCGAGGAGTCCGACCAATGATTTACGCCGAAGCCGCGCATTTTGACGGCGCCCACGTCCAGCATATTGCCGACTATCTGGAAGCCCGACGGCTCAAGCGGTTACGCGCCGAGGCGGTCAGGGCCGCAAACCGCTCCCGGCCTGCACGACGAGGCCGCGCTTAGTCATCTCGCCCCGAATGTCGCGGGCAATACCGGCCGCATCGGTCGCTGGTGTATAGACGTTGATCTGACCGACGGTCGTGCTGTTCGACTGGCTGACCGATTGGTTGCTGCGGCTCGCCTGCGGCCCGCGGCGACCGGCATAGGCCGCACTGGCGGAGATATCCACGCTGCCGCCCCGATAGCCCTCGTGGCGGGCCATGGCGCGCGATACGGCCCGCAACTGCGCAGGCGACAACGGCGTGTTGCGGTCGATCCCTGTCGCCCGCTCGACCGCCCCGACATATGCACCGACATTATTTTCGGACGACGGCGCATATTTGGCGATAATCTTGGCGATCGTATTGCGCCCGCCGCCCGCATAGCCCCGCCCACGCAGCAAGTTTTCCATTGCTGCGAAACCGGCGTCGGCCGACGAGAATTTAGCGAACCGGCCGTCCCCGCCGACATAACCGTACTGGCGACGAGCGAACGGGCCGTCCTCGATATTGCCGGGATTATTGTTCCGTTCGGCCCGCGTCAACCGTCCGCGCGGGCGGCCACCAGTCGGACCGGCGGTAACCTTGCCCTGAACGCCCGTCGCAATATCAAGCATCCCCCAAATGGTCGATCCTAAAGGACTATTGCCGCGACGTTTTCCGCCCGACCCGAATCGTTCCTTGGCGATCTGGGCGCCGTAATTATTTGGGAAGGCTTCGCCCAAAGCGTCAAACACGTTGGGGATTCCCCCTTCGGACGGGCGGACACTAACGACGTCGCCATCACCGAACAGGTCGCGCAGCATCTGCACGCCGCGGCTATTCAGCATCGCATTGAACGCTTCGGTCAGCTTGACGACAACTTCAGTCAACTCGACGATGGCGGGACGGGCCACGCCTTGCAACGTCTGGGCCGTACGAGCAAGCTCGG
>Ga0209066_10003346_pt1 | contig 18391 bp, 16 predicted proteins | sample All_14_2_FD_187198 | JGI IMG/M metagenome (GOLD analysis project Ga0209066, IMG submission 187198) | Freshwater microbial communities in response to fracking from Pennsylvania, USA - Allegheny Zone_MetaG_DW_15 (SPAdes) (version 2) ... | reverse complement strand
CAAGCCGATTCTTGCGCAGATTGAAACGATGAAAAAGCAGAAACAGGAGCTTGAGCGAAAAACTGCTATCATCAAGTCATTGCGGGCTGAATCGTCTCTCACGGTCAGAGTCCTCGACGAGGTCGCGAGGAACGTCGATAATAAGAGATTATGGCTTGATTCTCTCAGCCAGCAGGGGCCGAATCTCAGTCTGACCGGTGTGGCGTTGGATAATGAGACGGTGGCCCAATTCATGGATAAGTTGAAATCATCTGCACATATTGTCGATGTCAATCTTGCCAACTCATCTCTCAAGGTTATTGCCGGAAGAAACCTCAAAAGCTTTGTCATGACATGCACGACGACGGCGCAACCCCCGGTTGAAGTAGCAGCGGCACCCAAAAAATAGATCCTCCTCGAACAACGGACCATTTGCCAGCATGAAAAAAAGCAACGCAGCATTTGAACAGTTCATAGACAAGAAATATTTACCGCTCGAGCCGAAGTACAAGGCTGCCATTGCAATCCTCCTCCTGCTCATTCCAGTCCTGCTCTTTTATTTTCTGTCCTTTCAACCGAACGCGACCCAGATTTCATCCCTGAAAAAGCAGAAAGAAGGTCTGGAAAAAGAAATTGCGGCGTTGCGAGTCCAGCAGAGCAATATACCGAGGTTGCAAAAAGAACTGGCAGAAACCGAAAAAATCTTCAATGAAGCGGCGGTACTCCTTCCCAAAGAGAAGGAGATTCCGCAACTGCTCAAGGATATTTCCGCATTGGGGCAAGAAGCGGATCTCGAATTTCTCACGTTTAAACCCCTGCCCGATGTCCCCAAAGATTTTTACGCCGAGATCCCGATCTCCATCAACGTCCGCGGCCCCTACCATAACATGGGCTCCTTCCTCGACAGGGTCAGCAAACTCGGTCGTATTGTCACCGTATCCAATATCAATATGACGGCTCCCACCAAAGACAAAGGGGAAATGCTGCTCAATTCAGACTGTACATTGGTAACCTACCGTTTTACCAATGTTGAACTCCCTAAACAGGACGGGAAAAAGAAATAAAGCTCAAGGGATTTTGTATGAAAAAACCACGATCGCTATCTCTGAGCCTGACTACGTCAAGCTTTTTATTCTGTTATGGGGCTGTGTTGTTTTTTTCATTGTCTCTCTGCACACCAGTTGAATCCAGGGCTGAAGATGTATCTCAACCAGCGGTTGCCGCACAACAGCCCGAGGCGACGAAGCCATCTCAGACCAAGCCATTCACGTATGTCCTGGAAAACCGGCCTGACCCCTTTCTGCCTTTCATAACGGATAAAACCACCGATCAGAAAACGGGCGATCCGAACGAGATCATCGATAAAAAGGAGCCATTAACCGGGATGCAGTTGTTTGAGCCGGCGCAATTGAGCCTTGTGGCGCTCATGGAGACGGGTAAGGACAGATTCGCCATGGTCCAGGATTCAACCGGCAAGGGGTATGTCTTGACCGAGGGAACAAAGATCGGCAGACGGGGAATAGTGAAGGCCATTTCGCCCAACAAGGTACTGATCGAAGAGATGGCCGAGACTCGCGGAGGGAAAAAGATTCTTTCATATATTGACATGGTTTTAAAAAAAGAGGGAGAAGAATAGAAAATGTACAAAAGGCTCATTATATCCCAATCGGCCATTTTCTCTGTGCTCGGTCTGCTTTTGTTGTTCTCGGCCTCAGCAGTGGCGGCGGCAGAAGCTATCCCCGGCAAAGACAAAACCTCCCTGTACCAGATTTCAAAGATCCAGACAGATCTCCAGGGTGACACTCTTAACCTGTCAATAGTCGGCAATTCCGAACCGGCCTATACCGTCTCAGAGCGGTTTTCACCGTTCCGGGTCGTTCTCGACATCGCCAATGCCGCTGTCGACAAATCGATCGATCTTCAATCCAAGATCATTGCCGACAATACATTCGTCTCGCTCAAGACCTCCATCCTGTCCGATCAGGATCCTTCCGTTACCCGCTTCGAGTTCACCATTGCCGATTCCCATGATTACAAGATCACGCGAGACGGTTATGGCATCAACGTGCAGGTTGTGCCGACGACCGGCGGAACTGCCGCCGAAAAAACCGCCGCACCTGCGAGTTCGGCTGCCCCGACGGCGATAACCGATATCACCGTCAAGACAAGTCCGACAGAAACACTCGTTACCCTCGTCAGTTCGGCCCCTATCACGAACTATACTTCGGATACCATTACCGGTAACGCCAATGAAAAACCGAAGATGTTCATCGATATCGACAATGTCGATGTTTCTCAGCTTATCCGGGAAAAGCGGATCGGCACATCCGTCGATAAAATCCGCGTCGTACAGCAGGGCAATGGAGCTCGGTTGATTTTTGATTCGGCTTCATCGTCGCTTTTTGATTACAACGTGGCGGATAAATCCGGTCTGATCGTTGTGACCATCAAGGAAGACCCGGCCCTGCCCGGCCAGACCGCAGCTGCCGGTAGCGGGCAAATCTCTTCCCGGTCGACCGACAAGACGCTTGATTCTCTGATTGGGGAGACAGAAAGCATCCTCGCCAAAGAGGGGAAGAAGTCGAATAAGAAGACTGCGGCAGCAGACCCCAAGGCTGCAATTGAAGATACCTTTTCGTTTGCCGGATACGACAAGCAGCGTATCAGCGTCGATTTTTACAAGATCGATCTCCACAATGTCTTTCGCCTGTTTCGCCAGTTCACCGATATCAATATCATCGTCGATGAGGCCGTCACCGGCTCCTTGACCCTGGCGCTGACGGATGTCCCATGGGATTTCGCCCTGGATATCATCTGTAACCTCAAGGATCTGAAAAGGGAAGAACGGTTCAACACCATTGTCATCTATCCGAATAAAAAGGAATTCATCTGGCCCGACCGACTCGAGGACAATCTCGCCGTCGAGGCTGATCCAGGAATTGTCGAACAGGATGCCCTGATCATCGAACAATCCGCCAATCTTCCCAAAGAAGTGGTTCAGGCCCAGGAAATCCTGCGCAATGCACAGGCTGCAGATGAGAATGAGGATTTTGAGCAGGCCGCCGAACTGTACGAGCAGGCGAACCGGCTCTGGCCGACCAACGCCAAGATCACCAACAGGCTGGCAACCCTCTATCTCGTCAACCTCGGGGTAAACGCCAAGGCCGTTCACTACGCCAAAGAGAGCCTCAAACAGGAACCGGGCAATAATCGCGCCGCACTCTATGCTGCGATCGGCTCCGCCAATATGCAGAGAAACGCCGAGGCCTTTGAATACTTCAACCAGAGCATCAGCGGCAATCCGCCGATGAAAGAGGCCTTGATCAGTTTCTCCACCTTCTGTGAAAACCGCGGCCAGAACGAGCAGGCGATCAAACTCCTGGACAAGTACAATGCTTCCTATGGCGATACGATGGACACAATGATCGCCAGGGCCAGGATTTATGACAAAATGGGAGATTCAAAAAAAGCGATCAATCAATACAAGGCATTGCTCGCCTCCGGCTTCCCGTTGCCTCCGGACCTGAAAAAATATATTCATGGCAGAATGGCCACCGGCAGCTTTTAGAGACATGTATACTCGCACATCCTTGCAGGACACGAATCCAATACGGCAATTTTTTACTCCCAAGAGGTTTTTATGAAGTCTCAAAAGAACATGTTAATGGTCGCGAGCCTCTTGCTGTTCCTGATGCTCACCTCATGCAGCGCACCGAACAAGGAATCGGGAAAATCGGCGGCAACGCCCGCCTCCCCGGTCGGACAGAATGTCGCTGCCAAACCTGCCGCCCCCAACACCCTCCCTGTGCAGTATCAAACCCCTTCCTATCAGGTCGGAGAGGAAAGCAGGGAAGATCTGGCCAAATCCGAAGATGTCGGCATGAAGGTGGGGGCAACAATCAAGTCAACGCGAGGCCCGCAACCACTCTGGGATATCATGAAGCGACTGGCGTCCATCAAGGGGATGAACATCTCCTGGGCCAGTGATGTCGATCAGACTGTGCTTGTCGATGTCGATATCAATGCCGACGACGACTACAACGAGGCGATTGCCAACCTCCTGCGCCAGGTAGACTATTTCCACCAGATCGAGGGCAATACCATCGTCGTCAAATACAAGGAGACCCGGCAGTTCCACGTCGCCATGCCTTTCGTCAAATCGAAATACAAAACGGGCTCAGGCGGCAACCTGCTCGGCAACGACGACGAATCCAACAACATCGACGGCACGATCGAACTGAAATCGGATGACAATGATTTCGACGTCTGGAAAAACATCGAGGCCAATCTCAACTCGATCCTCGATGTGTGGACGACCGAGGCCATCACAACAATGGCGGAAACCGAAAACAAGCAAGGCAATGCCAATGCGAACGCCCCGGCCAACAACGCAGCGAAGGCCGAGAAGGTCGTCAGTGAGGCCACCCGGATCCGATCCAGCAACAAGAATGTCTACTTTATCGACAAACCGGTAGGCATGATCACCGTCACCGCCCCGCGGCCCCTGCTCAACCGTGTCGACACCTATTTCAAGAGCCTGAAAAAGGAACTGTATCGACAGATCTCGATTGAGGCAAAGATCATCGAAGTCAGGCTTTCCAATAATTCCAGCATCGGTATCAATTGGAGCAAAGTGCTGAAGAACTTCTCCGTCACCGGCGCGGTGGAGTTCGGTTCCAACGCCCTCGGCGGCCAGGTCTACCCCTATGTCTTTGCCAATGAGGACGGGACCGACGGTAACTGGGACGACGGCACCAACCATGGGAAGATCCAGGATCCGACCAGATTTGTTTCCAAGGTATCGATAAATCCTGCGAATTTCACAGTCTTCCTGAATGCTCTTCAAGAACAGGGGGATACCAAAGTCCTCTCCAATCCGAAGCTCAGCGTGATGAACGGCCAGCCCGCCCTCATCTCGGTCGGCCGCAATGTCACCTACATCGAAAGTGTCGAGGCGGAAAAGGACACCGACGACAATACCACCACCTATACGGTCAACACCGAACGCATCCTGTCCGGCATCGGCATGGCACTGACGGCGACCATACTCGACGACAGGGAAATTATCCTCAACCTGGTCCCGGTCACCTCCGAACTCTTGGAACCGATCGAGTACCGAGATTTTGGTACCGATGGCCAGACCGTCGGCCTGCCGATCGTCAACGTCAGGGAAATGAGCACGACGGTACGGGTCAAAAATGGTGAAATGCTGGTGATCGGTGGCCTCATCGATGAAATCAAGGATTCCAACGGCGAATTCGCCCCGGTGGTCGGTAAGATTCCGGTGATCAAATACCTCTTCGGTTATGAAGAGAAGGTCAACCAGAAACGCGAACTGATCATTCTGCTCAAGCCCGTCATCATCTGATGCATACACCATTTTCTGTAACGGATAACGTCCATTATCAAGGTAGGGAGACAATTATGGAGAGGCTGAAATATCTGGTCATTGGAATACTCGCGCTGACCCTGGCCGGTTGCGGTCAAACGATCGTCGAAACGCTCAATGTACCGCATGCCCCCGGTTTCGATGCCCCGGGCAAAGGAAGGTCGGTGGTCATCCTCCCCTTTGCCGACTACTCGAATGCCGGCAATTTCGACTCCGCCTACAGGCGAAACATGGCGATTACCGAGGCGCTTACCGACAGGTTTTCCGCCAACGGGTTTGCGATGCCGGTCCAGGAGGATGTCTTTCAGTATCTTGTCGATGAAGGCGTGATTAACATCGTTCCCTACGAAGAGACCCAGTCCGTGTCCCTGGTCAACGAGTTGGCCAACGATTGGTCCGACACCATGAAGGCCGAGATCTCGCGCTATCTCGCCGGAAGCAACACGACCACCGGCGTCAATGCCGCCAACAGCCCTGGAACCCATGCCCTGACAACCGCCACTGTCGCCAAGATCGGCCGATCATTCAAGGCCGATTACATCGTCCGTGGTCGAATTCTTGAATACAAGTCCCGCCAGGATCCGACGTGGGAACCATGGAAAAAGGGTATCCTGCCGTTCATCAATGGCGGCACCAGCCGGATCATTTTCGGTTTCGCCAGCTCCGATCTTTACGATCAGTGGAACCAGCAGATAACCGGCGCCGCCTACGGTGCACGAATCGGCTATGAGCACAGCAACTGGCCATGGGACAACAACGATGGCGGCGACACCATCTTCGGCATGAGCGACGGTGATGACGCCAATGCGATCCTCTGGGGTTCCATCGGTTCCGAGGTCGGGAAACAGGCCTATCGCAGCGGGGATGTGCAGCAGGCGGTGGTGCAGTTGCGGATGTGGGTGCAGGAAGCAACTTCAGGCAACGTCGTATGGACCAACAGGGTCGATGTAAAGGTCACACCGGAATCCTTCTTTGCCGACAATCAGTATGACGCGCTGTTCAACAAAGCGATTGAGAAAGGGGTGACAACTCTGGTTGATAATTTCGTCACCACTGGCTTATAGCAAAAAAACCTTTTCAACCCATCAATACAAAAAAGGGCCGCAGTCCATGAAGGACGGCGGCCCTTTTTATTTACTTGTTCTCAGCCTCTCTTTTTTTCTTCGCACTCTGAAATAGACCCATGAAATTGATCGGCTCCATGAGGAAGGGGGTGAACCCGCCATCAATCGAAATCTGACTGACAATCTGTCTGGTAAACGGAAACAGCAGTGTCGGACAATCGACTTTCAACACCATGTCTATATGTTCTTCCGGTATGTTCCGCAGGAGAAATACGGCGGCATGTTCGATTTCCAGAACAAACATGGCCTTGTCATCGTCCTTTGAAATCACCTTGGCAGTGATTTGCAGCGAGACCTCCCAATGCTCCTCATCAATCTTCTTATTGTTCATATTGAGATTGAGCTCAACCTTTGGCTCGGTCTTCTGTGGCGTGATAAATACCTGAGGGGCATAAGGGTTTTCAAAAGAGAGGTCCTTGGTATACATTTTCTGCATACGGAACTCCGGTCGCGGATTCACCTCAGGGCTTCCATTGTTTTCAGCCATTCTTTTCCTCGTCGTTAAGTGGTTTTCTGATCGTCTTTTCGTTTTCAACATCCCCTTCCTGCCGCGACATTAAACTGTACTTGAACCGAACAGGCAAGTTTTTCAAGACAACGGGAAATATCACAGGACCTGTTTCAGAAATCTGCCGGTGTGTGATCCCGGGGCATCAGCAACGGACTCGGGTCTGCCGCAGGCGACGATCGTGCCGCCGCCCGCCCCGCCTTCGGGACCGACATCGATGATCCAGTCCGCGGTCTTGATGACATCGAGGTTATGCTCGATAACCACGACGGTATTGCCCTGGTCCACCAGCCTGTTCAATACATCCAGCAGGTATTGGATATCCGCCGGATGCAGACCGGTCGTCGGTTCATCGAGAATATACAAAGTTTTCCCACTGGCCCGGCTTGACAGTTCCCTGGCCAGTTTCACTCTCTGGGCCTCTCCTCCTGAAAGCGTTACCGAGGACTGGCCGAGAGTGATATACGAAAGTCCGACATCATAAAGAGTTTGCAGGCGATTCTTGAGCGCCGGGACATTCTTGAAAAAATCCAATGCCTCCGCAACCGTCATCGCCAGTATCTGATGGATGTTTTTTCCACGATAGGCAATTTCAAGCGTTTCCAGATTGTACCGCTTGCCGCCGCATTTCTCGCATAACACGTAGACATCGGGAAGAAAGTGCATCGCGATCCGGATCTCGCCATCCCCTTCGCAGGTTTCGCATCTGCCACCCTTGACATTGAAGCTGAAACGCCCGGCGGTGTATCCTCTGGCCCTCGACTCGGGCAGACGGCTGAAAAGGTCCCGAATCGGGGTAAAGACCCCGGTATAGGTGGCGGGATTGGACCGGGGTGTTCGACCGATCGGGCTCTGATCGATATCGACGATCTTATCGATACCGTCCACCCCTGACAGGATCGCGCCGTCAAGTTCGACCGTGCTTTTCTTTCGTTCAAGCCCTTTCCTGGCCAGCCGGTACAACGTCTCGATGACCAGAGAACTTTTTCCTGATCCGGAGACACCGGTAACACATGTCAGGACCCCGAGAGGGAAAACGGCGTCGACGGCCTGGAGGTTATTGACTGAAGCATGCTGGACCCGCAGGCCGTCGTTTTTATGGCTTGATAGCGGACGACGCTGTGCCGGAACGTCAATCTTTTTCCTGCCGGCCAGATAAGCCCCCGTTACCGACTTCTCTTCCAGGAGGATTCCGGGTACCGATCCGTTGTAGACCACCTCGCCTCCATGCACCCCGGCGCCTGGCCCCATATCGAGGACATGATCGGCGGCGAGAATCGTCTCCGTATCGTGTTCCACAACAATGACGGTATTCCCCAGATCGCGCAGTTCCTGCAGCGTATTGATCAACTTCCGGTTATCGCGCTGATGCAGCCCGATACTCGGCTCATCAAGTATATAGAGGACACCGGCCAGGCGGGAACCGATCTGGGAGGCCAGCCGGATGCGCTGCGCCTCTCCACCCGACAAAGTGCCGGCCCGTCGTTCCAGCGAGAGATAGCCGAGCCCGACATCCTGGAGAAAGGCAAGCCGGTCGCTGATTTCCTTGAGGATCGGTTTGCCGATCTTCCGCTCCCGACTGGAGAGAGGGAGTGCCGGCAAGTCGCCCAGCAGCTGGGCGATCGATCGACAGACGAGACCATGGATGGACCATTCCCCGATCCGATAGGCCAGCGCCTCGGTTTTCAGTCGGGCGCCCTGACACAGAGGACAGAGCTGTTCATTCATATACCTTCCCAGTTCTTCCCTGATCATGTTCGACTGGGTCTCGAGAAACCTTCTGTCCAACTGGGGAATCACCCCTTCGAAACGTCGCTCATCGGTCGTCGTCCGGCGTTCATTGCGGTATTGGAAGCGGATATCCTCCTTCCCCGAACCATACAGGATGACCTTGCGGACCTTGGCCGGCAGTTTGCCGAAAGGCGTTTCCAGGGAAAAACCATAATGATCCGCGACAGCGGCAAGAATCTGCCCGGCATAGGACGATTCCTTTCTCCAGCCCCATGGCGCGATCGCCCCCTCGACGATGCTCTTGCTCTCGTCGGGAATCACCAATGCAACATCGAAAAACTGTTTTACTCCCAGGCCACCGCATTCAGGACATGCCCCCTGAGGGTTATTGAACGAGAAAAGCTGCGTCGACGGCGGCGGCAGGGAGATCGAACAGTTGTGGCAGGCCGCATGTTCACTGAACAGTTGATCCCGCTTCTGCTCGACGAAATGCACCAGCAGATAGCCGTCCGCCAGGTTGACGGCGGTTTCCACCGAATCCGACAACCGCCGGCGGATGGAATCCTTGATGACCACCCGATCGACAACGACCTCGATGGTATGACGTTGATTCTTGTCCAGTGCCGGCGACTCCGTCACGTCTATGATCGAGCCATCGATCCGGACCCGGACAAAGCCCTCCTTGCGGATACGCTCCAGCACCTGATCGTGCCGCCCCTTCTTGTCGAGGATGATCGGGGCCAGCAACAGGACCTTTGTCCCCGGCTCGAGCTCAAGCAGGATATCGACCATATCCTCTACCGACTGGGCCACGATCTCGCTGCCGCAATGGGGACAGTGGGGATGACTGCAGCGGGCGAAGAGCAGCCGCAGATGGTCGTAGATCTCGGTTACCGTGCCGACGGTTGAGCGCGGGTTTTTGCTCGTCGTTTTCTGTTCGATCGACACCGCCGGCGACAGCCCCTCGAGGGCATCGACATCAGGCTTGTCCATCTGCCCCAGAAACTGGCGGGCATAGGTCGACAGTGATTCCACATACCTTCTCTGCCCTTCGGCATAGAGGGTATCGAAGGCCAGGGTAGACTTTCCTGACCCGGATAATCCAGTGAAAACAACAAGTTGGTTTCGAGGCAGATCAACGCTGATATTCTTCAGATTATGCATCCGCGCGCCGCGGATGCTCAATAGCTTCGGTTCCATCAAGGATCGTCGGGAAAGTTGAAGAACTGCCTGAGGCGGGACCAGTTCAGAGAAGGGTGCTGTGATCGACCTTGATACATCGATCCATGACAACGAAAAGCCCCTGCCTACGGGCATATGCGGCGGCTTCCTGGTTGACGATGCCGAGTTGCATCCATATCGCTCCGGCCCCGATCTTCACGGCCTCTTCGACAATCGGATACACATCTTCGGATCTCCTGAAGATATCGACGATATCGATATGTTCCGGAATTGAAACAAGATCGGGATAGCATTTGAGCCCCAGAATCTCGGTCTGTCCGGGGTTCACTGGAAATAGAGTGTAACCAGCGTCAAGAAGATACCGGCCCACCATGTTGCTGGGCCGGTCTTCCTTGGGAGACAGACCGACGATGGCGATTGTTCGGGCCTGACGCAGAAGGTTGCCGATCTCCTGATGGGGGTTGAGCTGAATCATAGCGGATCCTGTCCGAAAATTTCGAAAACAGCCGGAAATGAAAGGAGGAAAATGATTTACCGGGGAAATGGGCTGTGGTAGCCTGTTGAATTATAATGGTGAGGCCATGGACAAAAGTCAAGAGAGCAATTATAACATTGCCACTATTGATCGTTTACCATCAGCTTGGCCGCCGATCACAAACCGACCTCTTCAGCGGCACAGAATCAACGGGGAAACTCAATGAATTTCCAGGACATTATCTTCAATCTCGGCACCTACTGGGCCGATCAGGGCTGCCTCATCCAGCAGCCATATGACATGGAGGTCGGCGCCGGCACCTTCCATCCGGCGACCCTGCTCCGTTCCCTCGGGCCCGAACCATGGCGGGCCGCCTACCCCCAACCATCGCGGCGCCCGACCGACGGACGGTATGGGGATAATCCCAACCGTCTGCAGCATTATTATCAGTACCAGGTTGTTCTCAAACCGTCACCGCTCGAGGTGCAGGACCTGTATCTCGGCAGTCTGGAACGCTTCGGCCTGAGCCTGAAGGAGCATGACATCCGCTTTGTCGAAGATGACTGGGAGTCACCTACCCTTGGCGCCTCCGGCCTTGGCTGGGAGGTCTGGCTCGACGGCATGGAAATAACCCAGTTCACCTACTTCCAGCAGGCCGGATCGATCGACCTGCACCCGACCACCGTCGAGATCACCTATGGCCTGGAGCGCATCGCCATGTACCTGCAGGGGGTGGAAAGCGTCTACGATATCGCCTGGAACGATTCGGTGACCTACGGTGAAATCTTCCATCAGGCGGAGATTGAGTTTTCCACCTTCAATTTCGAAGAGGCCAATGTCGAACGGTTGACTGCCTTTTTTGACATATACGAAGAAGAGGCCAAGAAACTGGTGGACAAGAAACTGATCCTGCCAGCCTACGATTACTGCCTCAAATGCTCGCACACCTTCAATCTTCTCGATGCCCGCAATGCAATCAGCGTATCGGAGAGGACCAGGTATATCGGTCGAATCAGAAATATTGCCAGGCGGGTCGCCGAGAGTTATGTCGCTCAGCGGCAGGAGATGGGACATCCACTTTTGAAGAAGGCGTGAAAATGGCGGAAGTGCATGGGAATCGAACCCACCTGAGAGGCTATTAACCCCACACACCGGATTTGAAGTCCCAAAAAGAGCCTGGTGCCCCCATGGACTTCCGTTGAAAGAAGTCTTTTAAGCCCTCAATATTAAAAGACTTGTCGCCACTCAACATCTTTGCTTGCATCATGCCATATACTGCAAGCACCTGTCAGAAAACACCACCGAGTTTCCCATATGTTGCCCACAGATTCGAGGGCAATTATGGCAATCTACAAGCGATGTACCGAGTGTGACCACGACAACACCACCGATTTACGCAAGTGCCGAAAGTGCAGTGCAACCCTGGGCAGCAGGTTCCGGGTTCGAGTCAAGGACGTAACCACAGGCAAGTGGATCACAAAGACCGCACCTTCCCTCAAAACAGCGAGAGAGATAGAGGTCAAGTTCAAGATTGCCGTGATCGAAGGGGATGTCCTGCCCCTGAAGCGCAGCAAGCCATCACCCCGCTCAATCTCTTTTTCCGCCTACCTCAACCACGCAAAGGTCACCAAGAAGACTTGGAAAGACGATGAGCAACGATGGAACAACCATGTCGCTCACAAGGATTACCTGACCAACTCAGGGATACTCGACATTATCCAATCGATGCAGGAAAGTGGCAGCTACCAACCGGCCACGATTCTGCATGTCCTCAAGCTGATCAAAAGGGTCTACAACTGGCACATATCCCAAGGACTGTGGAATTCTCCCAATCCATGCACCGGCATCACCCTTCCCAAGTTTGACAACCGGCTGAGTCAGCCACTGTCCTACGCCGAAGTTTCCTCCCTGATCCACTTCCTATCCTCCCACGATAACCGACGGGTTGCCCTGATCATCCTCTTTGCCCTGTTCACAGGACGAAGAAAGGGGGAGATCCTTTCCCTTACCTGGGATGACGTGAATTTCGACCTGGAAATTTACACATGCAGAGACACCAAGAACGGTAGCACCATCTCCTTCCTGTCAGCGGCGTCCTGATAATGTTCTTGGAGCGGCGGTTTGAAATTGCGTAGCCTCTCTTCTTCATTTTCTTTAAAAGAGAAAAATGTAACACCTCTTCTTCCCCTTCCTTCTTCGTTCTTTTTGCTTTTCTTCCAGAACTTCCAGGAGTGATCATAAATCTGAGGAGGACTCAGATTTATGCGAAAATCGAGAAAGCCTAAGTGCGCGCATTGCAAGCAGTTATTTCGACCTGATCCGCGCAATGTCAAAAGGCAGAAGTGCTGTTCCCGGCCTGAATGTCGGAAGGCGAGCAAGGCGGCCAGTCAGAAAAGATGGCTGGAAAAACCGGAGAACCAGGACTACTTCCAGGGAACCGATAACACCCGCCGGGTGCAGCAGTGGCGCAAGTGTCATCCGGGATATTGGCAAAAAAAACACCGGCAGCCGGAACCGTTACAAGATTGCTCAACACCGAACTCGGTGGAAAAACAAGATGTTACACGGCAGTTGTCGAGCTATGCGTTACAAGATCTCTTGTCGGCGCAACCTCTTGTTTTTCTGGGGTTATTGGCACAATTAAGTGGATCGCCGTTACAAGATGACATAGTCACCATAGGCCGTCGTCTGCAACAATTGGGGCAGGATATTCTCAACCAACCATTTTGTTGCAAAGGAGGTCAGCATGACAACCGACAAAGTTCCCATTTGTCCACACCTGATCCGCAAGGTTCCCGAACAATTCAGCTGGGTGGATCACCGTCTGGTCCGTGAGCGTTACATTGACGGTCTGAGTAACGGGGCGGCGGCCCTGTATCTTTTTCTCGTCACGGTCAGTGATGCCCGGGGCTTGAGTTACTACGGCGATGCAAGCCTGCAAAAGCGGCTCGGCATGAATGAGGATATGCTGGGCAAAGCGCGCGAGGCGCTTGTCGAGCAGAGACTGATCGCCTTCAGGAAGCCGCTCTATCAGGTCCTTGCCCTGGATCATCGGCGGGAACCGGTCGCCGCCACCGGTGAGCCCTGTTCCATGGGCCAGATTCTCAGGCAGATGATGGGAGGTGGCGTATGATCGATTATGACCAGTTCTGCCGGATCAAACGGTTTCGGGAACAGGGGCTGAAGGCCGGGCAGATCGCCGTGGAACTTGGCCTGGACAGCCGCACCGTGGGGAAATGGATGAATCAGGAAAGATTCCAGCTCCGCTTGCCGGGGCTGCGCGTAAGTAAGCTCGACGCTTACAAAAACGATATAGTGCGAATGCTGGAGCGTCATCCCTACAGCGCCCAACAAGTTTTCCAGCAGATAACCGAACAGGGGTATATCGGCGGGTACACCACCGTCAAGGATTATGTCCGCAAGGTCAGGCCACGTCCACAGAAAGCCTTCCTGAAGCTGGTCTTTGCTCCGGGTGAATGCGCCCAGGTGGACTGGGGCTCATACCAATCGGTGGCGGTCGGCAATACCCGGCGCAGATTGAGCTTTTTTGTCATGGTTCTTTGCCATTGCCGGATGATGTATGTGGAGTTCACCGTTTCCCAGACCATGGAGCATTTTCTTGGCTGCCACCAGAGGGCATTCGAGTTCTTCGGCGGTGTTCCGCAAAAGGTCATGGTCGACAATCTCAAGTCGGCGGTCTTGACCAGAATCACCGGACAAGACCCGGTTTTCAATCCCAAGTATCTTGATTTCGCCAATCACTATGGTTTTCGCATAGTCCCCTGCGGCGTACGCAAAGGCAATGAAAAAGGAATCGTCGAAAATGGGGTGGGCTATACCAAGAAAAATTTTCTCGCCGGTCTTGAGCCGGGAGACTTCAAAACCATTAATCCGGCGGCCAGACAGTGGCTGGATGTGGTGGCGAATGTCCGCATCCATGGCGAGACCAGAAAAAAGCCCATCGACATGTTCCCGGAAGAGGCCGCCTGTCTGTCGCGCTTGCCGCAACATCCCTATGATACCGGCACACTCTCCCAGGTAAGGGCGAGCAAGCAGTTCCGGGTGGTCGTCGACACCAACCGCTACTCGGTACCGGCTGAATATGCCGGGACCAAGCTGACGATGAAAGCCTACACCGACAGGATCTGCCTCTATCATGATCATAAACTGATTGCCAGGCATGTCAGGAGCTATGATCGACACCGGGATATCGAGGATCCCGACCATCCCAAGGCCCTGCTGGAGCAGAAACGCAAAGCCAAAGATCAGAAAATCATCATGCGTTTTCTCACCCTGTCATCCGGGGCAGAGCTGTATTACCAGGGACTTCAGGAGAGAAAGTTGAACCTGCTCCACCACCTCCGGCAAATTGTCGGTTTAAGCGAGATATACGGGCAGGAACAGGTGGCCAGGGCCATTGCCGATGCACTCGCGTTCAAAGCCTATTCCTGCGAGTATATCGCCAATCTGCTCGAACAGAGAAAGCGAATCAACACCGAGCCGGGAGTTCTGCATCTCACCCGCAGCGAGGATCTGCTCGACCTGGAAATCAAGGGGCCGGACATAAGCATATACAACCGGAGGGGTTCTTATGATGAATAGAAAAAAAGAGATGGAAGAACAGCTCAGTTTCCTTAAACTGCCCTTTATGCTCGAGCACTACCGGAACCTGGCCGCAGAGGCCGCCAACAAAAACTGGGGTCATCAGCAGTATCTGCAAAATCTTGTGCAGGGTGAGGCCGACCGACGCTGGGACAACTCCATTCAGCGCCGCATCAGGATGGCTCGTTTTCCGGTGCCCAAGTCTCTCGATCAGTTCGAGTGGACCTGGCCCACAAAAATCAATCGACAACAGCTGCAGCAACTCTTTATGCTCGACTTCATCGAGCATAAAGCCAACGGCATATTGCTTGGCGGTGTCGGTCTCGGCAAAACCCATCTGGCAACCGCCCTTGGCTATCAAGCCTGTCTCAGGGGCTACAGCGTTCTGTTCGCTACCGCCGTTGATGTCATCAACACCCTGACCGCCGCTCAGGCCGCGGGGCAACTCAAAAACAGCCTGAAAACCTACCTCAGACCATCCGTGCTTATTCTTGACGAACTCGGCTACCTGCCCATTGATAAGCATGGCGCGGATCTGCTCTTCCAGGTCATCAGCTGCCGATATGAGAAAGGGTCTATCGTCATTACCTCAAACCGGGCATACAAAAACTGGCCGGAGATTTTCAACAATGACGCGACACTTACGTCCGCCATCCTCGACAGGCTTCTGCATCATGCCGACACCGTCGTTATAGAAGGCAAAAGCTACCGCATGAAAGAGCAGGTTGAGGTCTAAACTTGCCGAGAAAAGTATTCTGCCGCACCGAGAAAAAACGTCCGGTGCGGCGCAATATTTCTCGCCACAAAACAGCATTTTAAAACCGCCATTTTTTTGCATTTTCACGCCGCCGGTAACACCTTCCCTCTCAACAAAAGCTCAATGGCTGTCCTCAAGGAAGCTCGGGGAATGCGACTCGGTACATTGGTCTTCCCATCGTCAACGGGGGCATACTACAAGGACTCATTCAATGCATCGTGGAACATGTTGCGTACCCGTCAGGTGAAGGAACAAGTGATCCGTTCCCCCATTCGGTTCCACGATCTGAGACACACCTATGCATCCCATTTGGCTTCCTCGGGGAAGGTTGATATCTACACCCTGAAGAAACTCATGGGACACAAAAGTATTTCCCTCACGGAACGGTACTCACATCTCATTGACGGACACCTACGGAAATCCACAGAGGTTCTGGATGGGTTGTACTGAGCAGGGTGGACACATCACATCGCAGATCATTGACATGTATGGAGAACACAGAGAAAATTGATGATGTGTTTGAAATGAATCCCACTTTTATGATAAACATGGGGAATACGATCAGCCAATAACACACAGGAACAGTTCCATTAAAGGCACCTCCATCAAATAGTACAGGGGCAAGCAAGTGGAAGATACAATCCTTGAAGCTCTGTTTTTGCTTTTCCAAGCATATGGCGTATACGTTATTTATGAGCTAGCAAAGCGTTTGGCAGCCGCTACAACAGTCAGTCGGATAAAATCATATGTAACTGCATTAGGGGTGTCTGCCTTTATTGCTGCCATCCTGTGGGCTTATTACGGGACACACATTGAAAACACTGACGACCCATTGTACGGAAAGGGAGATATTGTCCAGGATTTTGTGCCTACAGACCAGGAAAGGAATAAGCATGGTGTCTTCGTATTCATTGTAATCGGAATAACAAGCCTAGTTGGTACACATAAAGGACTTAAAATTAAGGAAATGGGGTCCACGTTGAATTGAGATCTCCCGCAGTTTCTGGCCAATCACAATCCACGTCCCAGGGAGTCTCGTGCGGAACACATCGTTGATCCATGGGATTGCCTTGACAGCCAAGTGGTTGCCATGGACACCAAGCTGCTCTTTCAGCTTTTTGTTCTCCTTGGACAGGTTGCCGACCTTACCGAACAGTGTTCCTTCACGCCCTGCTGCAACGTGCGCCTTGGTGCGAATCGCTTCATCCCTCTCGTGCTTCAACTGCTTGACCTGCTGTGCCAACCCAATGATCAGGTCCGGGTTGGCCAGGATCTCCTCGGCTTTCTCGGCGGACATGTAAACGCCACCCGTCTTGCGGATCGTCGGGAGAACCTCGGAGGTCACCCATTTACGGAACGGGATCGCCTCCTGTTTATCTGATCGCATGATTGCTGCGTAGACACCAGACTCACTGATAATCAGCATTGGTTTCCCAGGGTTAAGACCTAAGTCGGTTCGACCGACATAGCTTTTCTCATCCGCATCAAGTCTATCGTTGAGGTCTTTGGTGTAGATATCCAGGACATCACAGACATCCTTCGCCACAAACCACGGTTCCCCATCGATCACCACGGTGCGAACCACGGCAGCACCATAGTTGAATATTGTCAGTTCATTTGTCATCCCTTCGTCACCTCCTTCAGTTCGAACTCAACGATCTCATAGTTGTCCTTGCTGTCGTTCTTCCTCCGGCGCATGTGGTAGTTCAGCGCACATGAGGCACCACTGCGGCGTGACCACACACTCCTGGTGGTCCGGAGGTACTCCCCGGTTTCCTTGTGTCTGATCATGAAGACGTTATTCGGCATCTCTCGTGACCTCCATTGATCTCCTGAGTTTCGCCTTGGTGATAACGAAGTACCCGCCACCACATTCGATATCGAGTTTTACGCAGTCATTTTTATCATCAACCAGGGCGCAGTGAGCGCAGCATGAATGCGGGTTGCGGTCGGCCATAGGAATCTGGCAGGGAGATCTCCTGAAAATTCAGGGGATCTATTGCTTTGTCAGAGATCAGCTTCCTGATGTCTACCATCACGTTGTCATGTCTCTTCCCGGTCAACTCCGCAATCTCCCTTGAGGACATCTTCAGCCCTCCGAACATCCCGGTGACTCGTGCTTCTGCTTTGGCGTAATCGATTGTTGGTGCTTCGGCGTATCTCTTCTCCACCTCGATGAAGTATTCACGGACCTCAAAACCCTTCTCAGTGCCAGACATCATGGCGATGTGCTTGGCGGCATCGATGGTGATGAAGTAGTCCTTGCTTCTGCGGTCTCCACCCCTCCCAGTTTGATTCCTCCGACTGGAGGTTTCAGTAAAGTACTCTCTTTCCTCGGCAAGTCGTGCCCTTGCGATCTGGGCCTTGATCCAGTCTGCGAACTTCTCTGCGGCGGCGAGAGTTGACTTCATGATCAGCCGGTAGACATCTGCCTCCGGTATGATTTTTGTGTGGGGATGAAGGGTAACGATTCGTGACCCTTGTTCAACTGCTCGTTTACAATGATCAATTACTGCCTTTTTGGTGTTCACATAACCAAGGATTCCCGCAACGTCCTTCGCCACAAACCACAGTTCCCGTCCGCCTGGGCCATCGATCACCACGGTGCGAACCTCGGCGGCACCATACCTGCTGTGGAAATCAT
>Ga0209066_10003345_pt1 | contig 18392 bp, 10 predicted proteins | sample All_14_2_FD_187198 | JGI IMG/M metagenome (GOLD analysis project Ga0209066, IMG submission 187198) | Freshwater microbial communities in response to fracking from Pennsylvania, USA - Allegheny Zone_MetaG_DW_15 (SPAdes) (version 2) ... | reverse complement strand
TTCCCGCTTTTAATATTATAAAATACCGACTCGGAATCGAAAATCATCTCGAAGTTTTCGGTACACAATACTGGTTTTTTGGCTATCCGGTTAATTTCAACTGCCTGCGACAGGTTACTCTCCACAAACAGCACGTAAGGCTTCGACATGTAAGCTTTTGCTTTATGATGAGCATGGTTGTTAGCTCTTTGCCGGGCTTCCATATCCGGCAGATCGAGCATTACCAGATCGTTGTATTTCACGTTATTGGCTTTAAGCCAGGTTTCGGTTTCGGGTCTGTATTTTTCGAGGCGTGAGGTTACTATGGTACCAATTTTACTGCCCGGGATAAAAAGCGGAGGTGCATTAAGGACAAAATCCCTGTATTTAGGTCCGTCGTCATTTTGATCTTCGGTAGGATCAACACATAAAACCCCGTCAATATCGAAGCAAGCTTTTTCCAAAGTGGTGTGGTGGAGTACATTCCACTGGAAATACCGAGGGAGCGGAACCGTTTCGAAAAAATAATCAACCATTTTTTCCTTTCCGGGAATCACATAAATAGCGCAATAGCTGAGTGTGAATTCCGATTCAAGGTGTTTTAAACTCTCCTTGCATTTAACCATAGCAGAGCCTGAAGCTATGCTGTCGTCAACAACCAGTACTTTTTTATAATCGTGTATGTCGAAAAACTGACCGCGGGCACCTGCCTTATAAATATGACCGTTAAGGAATGAATTTATGTCAGTATAAGGTTTGTTGAGGTAAAGTGCCAGTAAATTTGCAGGTAACATACCACTTCGCGGAATCCCTACAATGAGATCGAAATCGCGGGGAAGAATACTCAGGCGACTGAGAATAATTTTATTTAGATCCGAAACATTCCTGTAATACATGGTGTCTTTTTTATTGAGTAATTATGATCATTTTCTGCAAAGCCGGCTTAAATCAGGTTAATAATTGAAATTGAAAACTATCAGATAGCGATGGCTTTAAAACTTTTTTTTATTTCGCCCCATTGTACCAGTACATTTACGATATCTTCCAATCGCAATGGTTTCGAAATATAATCGTCCATGCCAGCTGCCAGGCATTTCTCTTTATCACCCTGCATAGCATTTGCTGTCATGGCAATAATAGTTGGCCCATCTTTTCCCCATCGTTCTTTTATTACACGTGTAGCTTCGTAGCCATCCATTTCAGGCATTTGAACATCCATAAAAATGATGTTGTACGATTTGCGCCTGAGTGCCTCAATAGCTTCTATGCCATTGGCAACCAGATCGGTTCTGTAACCCAGCAGTTCGAATAGCTTGCGTATAAGTTTCTGGTTGATGAAATTGTCCTCAGCTATAAGTATATTGAAAGGGTATAGAATTGATACTGATCTCATTTCCGATTGTATTTCGGGAATTGTAAGAGCTCCGTTTTGTTCATTTAATAATACGCTGAGCATTATATCGGCCAGCACAGAGTGTTTAATCGGCTTATTTACATAATAGGAAAACAGCTCCTTTACTTCCGATGATCGTACTGTGTTTCCAATTGAAGTAAGCATGATAAGCGGTAGTTCCGACCGGCTGTATTTTTTTCTGATTTCGCGGGCCAGCATTTCACCATCCATGCCAGGCATTTGCATATCGAGGATTGCCAGATCAAAAGTTTGATTCGCGTTGAGCAGTTCCAGTGCTTCTACGCCCGATTCGAGTGCAACGGATTCAATATTCCAGCAGTCGAATTGCAATTGCAATATTTGGCGGTTTGTGAAGTTATCGTCAACTATCAAAACTCTTTTCCCTTGTAGTTTTTTTAGTTTACCTACTGATTTATTTGTATTTGCAGGAGGCGGAATAAAGTGAGTTTTAATTGTAAACTTAAAATCAGAACCATGGCCGTGTTCGCTTTCGACCCAGATTTTTCCCTGCATCAGCGATATGAGGTTCGAGGTTATGGCCAGGCCGAGTCCGGAGCCCCCGTATTTACGCGTTGTTGATGCATCAACCTGCGAAAAAGGTTTAAAAAGTGATTCTATCTTATCAGCCGGAATCCCGATGCCTGTATCTTTTACCGAGAATTCGAGTACCACTTCTTCTTCCTCGTGTTTATTTATGGTTACCTGCACCAGTATCTCTCCTCTTTCGGTAAACTTTATTGCATTTCCAATAAGGTTAACGAGTATTTGCCTGAGCCTGAAACCATCGCCGAAGATGTATGCGTTTATTTTCGGATCGAGGTAATAAATAAGTTCCAGTTTTTTTTCGAAAATACGTGGTGCCATCAAATCGAATACATCTTCGATGCACCGGCGCAAGTCGAAGTCGCCTTCTTCAAGAGCCATATGGCCTGATTCGATTTTCGAAAAATCAAGGATTTCGTTGATAATATTTAACAGACTATCGCCCGACGACTCAATAGTTTGTACCAGATCGCGTTGCGAAGGTGTTAATTCGGATTGCAACAGAAGGCTTGTCATGCCGATAACCCCATTCATCGGTGTGCGAATTTCGTGGCTCATTGATGCAAGGAAATTCGACTTTGCTCTATCAGCCGCCCGAGCTAATTCCATGGCTTCGAGTAATTCTTCGTGCGATACAAAACGCCTTATAGCAACACCAATATTATTAGCCAGCATGGATAATACATGCTCTTCGGAGCTGCTCCACGAATGACCCGTTTTGCAGTCGGCAAACCCGGTGAACCCCCAGAAAGTATGATTGCGAGGATCAAGTATCGGAACGATAATAATCGATTTAATCAATTGTCGTTCGAAAAACGGTTTCATTTCAGCATCAAGCTCCTCCGTTTTACCTTTAATAACTTCACCCTCCTGCAGCCTGCCAAACCAGCCCTCACTGCTTTGTCGGTAAAACATTCCATCGTATTCTGTTGTATCAACAACGGCTTTCAATTCGGGTTGCATCCATTCGAAAACGGGTTGCATTTTCATCGATTTTTTTTCGTTGTCATATACATTCTTAAAAATAAATACTCTGTCGATATTGGAATGATTAGCAAATGATCCGAGAGCATCTTTTATAGCATCGTTCAGATTGTCGATAGTCAGCAATCGTCCGGATGCATTTGCAAGTCCTTCGAGGAGCTCGCTTTGTTGAATAATCTGCTGCTGAGCAAGCTTTCTGACGATATTTTCTTCCTCCAGTTGTTTGCGTTGGTTATTAAAGTTTATTATGAGCTTAGCGATCTGGCTGAATTCATTTTCTTTTTTTTGAAGTTTTTCGAGTAGTTTAGTGTCAGAGCCTTCAAGGGTTTCGGTTATTATTCCCAGAGGTCGCCGGATCCAGAAATACAGTATGTATGAAAATAATATGAAAACTACTACCACAAGCGATCCTATTATAAATAGTACGCTATTGCTGATTTGATGGAATGATTTAAAAAATTTGTTGTTTTTTTGAAAAACAAGGGTTCGCATGGGTTGCCCTCTGTAATCCGTAATAGTGTAAGAAGCAGAAATTGTATGATTTTTGATGGAATTGGCAGGAACGTAGCCTGCTTTCTCATTCGTAATCTTACTGCCTGTTAATGCCGAAAGGCTTAAAAGAAATTCATTATCCCAAAGCCTGCTTATTAAAAAGAAGCCTTTGCCTTTGGTAATTCGTTTAGTATCGAGTGTAGGATGGATTGTTGCCCCTGATATTTCGACAATGCCTTCGGGCAATTGGGTGTAAAAATGAACGAATCCATCAGTTTGTAAACGGTCGAATATAATTTTTTGTGCCTCAGCTGAAAGCATTATACTTTCAGGATTGTTTCCAAAACCATAAACCAGTTGTTCATCTTTATTAAATACGGCTACCGAATTAAGATCGAATGAGTTAATAATTGTAGCAATGTTATCCACAGCCCATTTCTCATCTTTTTTTTCAATCTGAACAATAATGTCATCCCAGTTGGTGTAGTCGGTAACTATCTGGCGAAGCTGGTTTGAACGTTCGGAAATGACATTTTTTATTATTAATTCCTGTTGTTCCACATACGAGTGTATCATCAGCTCGGTCTGCCTGTTCTGCATTTCCCTGAAAATCAGCATAGATGCCAGAAACAGGAAAAGGCACACATGAATGATTATGAAAGTTTTTTTTCGGAGTGTCATTAGTTTTCAGGTTTGGATGGTTACAGCCTTACCGGGATTTAGCTGATTGAAAACAAAAATATATGGATTTACCTGGTTTCACTATAGAGGAAAATACGCTTTAGTTGTAGATGAAAACACATAAATTATGTAGCGAAAAGGCCAGTTAGTTTGTAGTCGAAACCATGATTTTAGTTAACGTAAGCTGGAGCTAAATCCTGATTCTTTTTCTGAGTCTGCTTTTTTTTGAATTTCTACAAATGGCTGATCAAAATCAATTTAGTAACCTGGTTAAATTTCAAAAAAAATGAGCCCGCAAACAACGTATGCCCGCCTGCTATTTCAGTGAATCAGAAAGAAATTTGAAGGCCTCCGATTGCCTGGTTTTGAGTATTTCATTTACTTTTTCGAAATCAATTGGAACATATAACCGTTTAGTTAAATTGCTATCGGCCGACAGTATGATTCTATCTTCTAAGCCTAATAATTTAACCAGTGATGTAAACCGTGTCATTCCGCGCTTTGTGTTGCCTAAAGCTAAAAATTGCTTGTTGAAAATAATGGCAAATGCCATTCCGTGAAACGAATCAGTTACCACGTACTGTGCATCCATAAAACCTCGTAACCAGGCGGTAACAGGTGGATATATGCAGTCGTTTATTTTTTTTCGGCCTGCATCCCTGAATAAACTTTTTGGCATTATCGAAACTTCGTTCAACCCGGTTTCGGAAATTATTTTTTTAATAAATTCCTGTTTATCAGGTGATTTGTCCAAAACATAAGTTAGTAATGTTCCGTTGCATTCCGGCATTTTATCTTTTTCGACCAGTCGGATATATTCCTCTTTAGGCAATAGTAAAGTAGGATCCAGAACCTGAGTGGCTTTGATGCCGAAATTTTCTTTACAAAGTTTCACTGCCGAATCTTCGCGAACGGAAACAGCATCAAATTTTTCAAGCAGTTTTTTGCATTCGTCAGTTTGTTCAGGTGTATATTCCCAATTATCAACACCAAAAGAAGCCGCATAGGATATGCGTTTGTGATTAGCAGTACGATCAATAAAACCAAGAAAATGATTCGTCAGCCTGGGCGAATATTTTGGCCGCCATACCTGGTCGCTTCCAACCACATAAGCATCAAATTTGAACCGGACGAGCTTTTCAAAATCCTTTTCCGATTTCAGGAAGTCGGTCGTTCGGATGTTTTCACTTAAAAAACGATTTGTGTGCTGATCAATTACAAGTTCCTCTTCAGCAGTAGCCCACGAACGGATTACTCCTATTTTACCTTTTAAAATACTTTTAATCAGCCGGTTCGTTGACGAAAGGACTTTTATCCTGAAAGGCATTATTCGGTTTCGGCGGTTAACCGACCATACTTCGTGCCCCATTTGCTTTAATACGGTTTGCAGGGCGAAAGCCTGGAGCAGGCCACCGTAATTCGAATTGAAGGGCAGAGTTATTATTCCTATTTTCATACTCTTTAGGTATTAGTATTTCCCAAATACAGCTTGTTTTATTACAAATGTTCCACGGTTATTTCTTTTGCTTTTTTTCGTGGTGATGATGCAATGGAAAATTCATCGGGCACATATCCACACGAAATAATCATGAGAAGAACCTCATTTTCAGGAATATTTAAAATATTCCGGAGTTTTACATCCTTATCATTAGTTACACTCCAGTTGAGCGAACAGGCTCCTATTCTGTTAAAATGCAGTGCATTTAACAAGGTCATTATGAACATTCCCCCGTTTAAGTGATTTTCATTGCGTTCGTGAATATCTTTGGTTGTAGAAATAACCGAGCTTATTACCAACAGCGTTTCGGCAAGGTGTCCGAATCCACGGTTCCCGTTTTGTATCTCAAGAATGCGGGTTTTCATTTCGGGCGATTTTACAATATGTACACGCGTGGGCTGGCGGTTGCAGAAGGAAGGCGATTTTTGTGCCAGGTCAATACAGCTGTACAATACCGATAGCGGTATTTCCTTATCGGTATAATTGCGGGCTGAATAGCGCGACATGCAAAACAAATCGAAAGGCTTGCCGGCATCCAGAAAATACTCATCCCTGCTTAATTTCAACTGTTTTAAACCTTTAATGGAACGAAACAGATTTTCGAGGAGTCCAAGTTTTTCAACAACGTCACTATCCAAACTGAAATTAATATGCTCATGAAATTCCTTGTATTCCTTTAATACTGAAACAGATTGCCTGAACTCCATTTCGTCCTGAGGCAGGTTCATTTTCTGGTATTTCAGAACGGTGTTAATTAAACTTATAACTACCGGTTTTCCGAAACCCGGCCTTGGAACCGGCATTGTTAAACCTTTTTCAACAATGTGGTAGGCAAGTGTGAGATCGCGTTTAACTTTTTCGTCTTCCGAATCATTATACACTTTATCGTGTACACGACGTTGCAAATCGTAATCGCAAGCTTTTCGGGCGGTATGCAGGTAATACCGAAAGAGTAATCTCTGTGGCATCAATTTCTTTAATTTCTTTTTTATGGCTTCCATAATGGGTTGGGATTTATATTTTGTACCAGATAAGGTGAAATTCAGGTTATGCAATTTTTAACTTTTTCAAAACACGATTCAGCGGTTTTTTCATTAAATCACGCTCTGATTGGTTCATGCCTGTAAACCAGAAAGTTGGGATATAAATAAGCGAAAACAGGAATACCCCTAAGCCAAGGGTGAAGATGTTTTGCAGTTCGACGAAACTGATCAGGAAAAAGGTTATGCTCCCAAGTATGAGCGGAGTAAATGACATTTTGCCAATTTCTTTCCAGAATTTTGGTATATCGATTCCCTGTTTTTTGTAATAGTAAATGTTCATGACAATGATATGGCCAAGAACCAAACCTGTACAAATGGCAGCAGCACATCCTATTCCTCCGTATTTCTTTACCAGCAGTAGTTGTAACCCTAAACTGAAAACAGCTATTGCTATATATAGCAATGCCCTGAATTTCACTTTGTTTCGTGCCTGTAAGATGGTGATTCCCAAATTTTGGATTAAGGGTATGGTAAGAGGAATGAAAAACAGCAATGCGATTACATATACCTCAGCGTAATCGGCTCCTGCCCATATTATTATGAATTGCTTTCCGAAAATGATAAAGCCGGTAAGTATAAATGCCATCACGATATACTGTATCCGGCCTGTGCGGATAAACAGATCGGAAATTGATTTTTCGGATTCTGAATAAGTGGTCATAGCGGTTATTCTTGGAAGAAAAACGCCCGAGATGGCTGTCGAAAATGCCATATACATCTGCTCAAGCTGTATGCCTACCGCAAAAACAGCCACAGCAGCCGTACCTACAAAAGCCCCAAGCACAAGCTGCCCGGTACTCCAGTAAAGTCTGTCGATGATTGCACCTAAAAAAATGTAAAATGAATACCTGGCAATTTCTTTCAGAAATCCCCATTTGAATCCACGGAAGTAAAATTTTATCCTGAGTTTATACCTGCAGTACCAAAAGTTTATAAGTAACGATGTGACATTAAAAATGGTAATCAGCACAACCATTCCGATAGCGCGGTAACCGAGTTTCAGCAGCACAATCATTATCAGGGTGTTGAGAATAATGCGTACTATCTGTATTGATTTTTGAAATACAAAATCTTCGTATGCTGTTATTATTGATCCAAATATGCTGAACGGGAACGTAAAAGCCAGGTTAAAAACCATCAGCAGCATCAGTATGCGTGCTTTGCCCAGTTCTTCTGCCGACATGGCACTGCCAAAAATCACCTCAATATTGAAATACAATACCATTCCTGCCGCCAGTGCCAGTAAGGCAATAAACGAATAAAGCACTATGAACATCCCGAACATGGAGTATTGTTCTTCGGTTTTGCCTTCGGCCCTGAATTTGGCAGTGTAGCGTACAATAGCATTTCCAAATCCAAGATCAAGTATAGTGAGATATGCAACCACTGAGAAAACCAGCGAATACAATCCGTATTCGCTTTGCCCCATCATGCGGAGCATATACGGAGTATATAGCAACCCGACAATATTGCTTAATCCCAGTATAACATAGGATAAAACAGCACCGGCTTTTAACTGGTTTACACTCATAATGGCCTTTCAGTAATCAGTTGCATAACATCATTTATTTTAAAAAACCGCGTGTTGGAAGCGTTTCTGTTTTTTCTACTGCCAGGTTTAGTTTCTGATTTTCACGTTCAGCATCCGCTTCAAAAACTTCGGAGTTTAACATCAGAGCCATCGACATGTATATTAAAACACTAGTAGGCATCTGACCCAAAACCATATTCCCGTAAGAAGCAACCATAATACCGAACATGCCCGCCACCAGCGCTGACATTTTCATTTTTACAATCGGGTCGCGGATTCTGAACATGATTTTGAACGAAGCTTTTATAACGATATAAAAAAGAATCATAAGGTGAAGTACCAGCCCAACGATACCTTGTTCGGCCCAAATCAAAACATACCAGCTATCGGGAGGCACGTTGGATAAAAATGCGTTTGGGGCAAATTTCCGGGCTTTTCCGCCGGCATGGCCTATTCCGCCGCCAAACGGACGGGTTGCAAGGTATCCTCTGAGTTTTTTCTGGTTATTAAGCCGAACCTGCAGTGATGGATCATCAGGATTAAATGCCGACCGCATTCTTCGTATTTCGGGGTTGCCCTGACCGATAAACGTATATTTGAAGAATATGAAAAATGATGCGATCAATATAAAACCTGCTATCAATTTTACCTTATCCTTTTTGAGGATAAAAAAAGCAGCCAAACCGGCAAATGGAACGCTCAGGGCTCCTCGGGTTCCGGAAATTACCAAACCGTAAAATGCCATTAGTGCCACAACAGCAAAGAAAAATTTCATTCGCCTGTCCTTCTGCGCAAAAGCAATAATACTTGCAACTACTGCCGAATAGCCCTGGTTAGCGCCAAACTGCCCTGCATCACTCATAAATGAAAAAACCCGAAGCTTACCATGCAGAATATGAGTTAACGCATTTCCTTCATTAAGCCATTTTCTTTCGGCAAAGTCAACGCCAATAGTATCCTGCATCACTCCTTTGGCTGTTGCCATCAGCGACAAAACTCCCCACAAAATGAAAATAACATCTAATTTTTTATTTGTATCGATAAAAAGTAATGTCAACGGAACTATAAGCAGCATATATAAAGCCAGCCCCCGTCCTGCAAACCAGGCTTCGGTGCTTACAGCTTCAGGATTTATTAACTGGAACACGAAGTAACCAGTCCATATCAGTGAAATGAGTGTTATGTCTTTTTTAGCCGGCGCGAAATCTATCCGTTTATGAAACCGGTTGAAAAACAGTGCTATATAGGTCAATATCAGCAGTCCATCCAGTACTATTCCCATCGGTATTCCTGAAGCGTACCTGTTTATTCCAAGTAGTAAAAATCCAAAAACTATAGCGCAATATAGTCCGAGAATAGGATAATTGAACAAGAGATACAGCGATACAAATAGTATTGGCAATATGATCAGTATAATACCACCAATAATATCCAGTTTGCTTATCACAAAAGCCGATAAAACCATGATACACATTATTAGTGCAATGTATCCGGGTTTCGTCAGTTTGTTGGATCCTGAAGTGCTCTCGAAAGGATTCAGCTGGGTAAGCATAAATTGAAATTATTGGCAGTTGTTTTTTTTAAAAATTGAGCCCAAAGGTGTTATACGCGATTATGCTTTCAGGCAGATTGTATAGCAGAGTTTTTAAAGGGTACTTTGCGCCCGGCCAGTTTACAGAGTTAAATTCTCAGATGTGGTTTTTCGCATAAAACTCAAGCCTGAAAAGTTTTTTCATGAGCCTTCGCAGCTTGCTCCTTTTCTTAGGCAGATCGCCTAAAATGGATTCAATTACTGGTATTTCAACGCCATTGAGGAAAAAATGCGGCTGTTTATCAGTGAGTTTTGTTAATGCATCAAGGGCTGCCTGATCGGCATTGGACCAAACCCTGTTAGCCCGGCATACCAGTATTGGAATTGCGGCATCAGCAACAAGTTCAACCGGATATGGGAAATACAGCACCGGTGGCAGTTCAATTAATACATAATCAGGTACGAAATCAAGTCCGAACGAGTTAAGCTCAATGATATCGCTGTATGTTTTGGCAGAATAGAATTTCTCGTTCACATCGTAAACAAAATATTCGCCTGCATCCATGCGCTTTTCCTGGCTTTCGAGAAACGGACTATCGAAGTCGATTCTTGTATCGGGGTATCCCAGCAGCCATCCGAGGATAGACATACGCTGTTTGCCTTTAGGTTTTGCAGCAGGTTTTACCGGTGCCGGAGTGTCTTTATAGCCGATTTGTGTAGTTTCTGTTCTGAGTAATGCCTCGTGCGAGAAATCCAGAACAACTACTTTTTTACCTTGCAGTTTAAGTTTTTGGGCAAGGTTACCTGCTATGGCTGATTTCCCTTCACCACCTAAAGTGCTGAATATAAGTAGTGTTTTAGTGCTTGTTTCGGTTTTGGATACTTTGGTATATAGTTCAATATTTTGAATAGCAATTTCGAGCAAACGGTTTGTAATGAAAAGAAAATTTGTATTCTGGACTTTGAGTAATATTTTCGGGAAGATACCCAGCATTGGTATTTTTATAATTCCGGTAGCTTTGTCGGGGCTTTTCAGCGATTCGTCGAAATAATCCATTAAAAGAGCGCTGATAAGCACAATCAGAAAACCTACCAATCCGCCAATAACAATAAGCAGTTTGCGGTTCGAAGGGGTTGGTGTTAAAGGGAAGTATGGCGGATCAATAGCTTTCAGAACTGCCGATAGCTCATTATCCTGCATTTTAAGCTTTGCCAGGTTAAGGCCATGCAGTATTTCCAGAAATTCCTGTTCGGCAACCGAAATTTCTCTTTCAATTCGTTTAAGATTCGCTCCGGCGGGGGCGTAAATGGCATATTGTTTCTGAAAATCAATGATTTTCTGAGTCATAACAACCAGGCCGGCTTTGCTGTTTTCTGCGTCTATTACATTGGCAATCCACTCCGAAAGTGTTGAGCTGAGCGGAAGTCCGTCAGTTGTATTTCCATATTTATACAATTCGCTAACGGCATCCTGTATATCTTTTTTAAGTTTTTCTGACTGGTTTTTCAGTTCCGAAAGGGTTGCAATTTCTTTGGCACTGATTGAATCTTTGTTTTCGATAGATGCAATCCGGTAACTGAGTGCTCCCAGCTGATCGCGCAGTTCAATTATTTTTGAGCTTTTGAGTTGTATAAGTTGCTGGTTGCCAAGTTTTTCTTCAAGGCGTACTATAGCTGCCGTTACTCCTGCAAGGTGTACTTTTTTACTGTTCAGATCCAGGTCAAGCTGTTCCTTTACACCCGCAACGGCTTTACTTTGCTCGTAATAGTTAATAATATTGTTGTCGGTATTAAACTTCAACAGTTTATCCTCTGCAACAGTTAGCCGCGAGGCTGCCAGCTTCAGTTGAAATTCGAAATATTTTACTACAGCATCGGAACGGTTTTCTTTAAAAATCCGATAATTTTTAATACAAACCTGGGTCATGAACTCAAGCGTTTGCTGGCAAATGGCCGGATCGTCAGTTTCAAATTTTAAACTTACCAGATCACTAATTCCTACCCGTTGTACTTTTACTGCTGATATAGCACTGATGGAATAATGCGGATGTCCGAAATTCAATAAGCGGTAAACAAAATTGGTATCGCTGCTTTTCATGTAGTCCGTAATGTTTTGAACCGTTTGCTCAAAAGCAGCCTCATTAATGGATGGAGGAAGCCACGTGGGTTTTAACGAGTCGTCCTGAACCTGAAATGAAAATGTTTCGTTTGCTGATGAAGTATCTGCTTCATTTTTTTCCGGTTCATCAGTTGCTTCATCTTTTTTTGCTGGCGCCGGTTTTACGTCAGTATTTTTTACAATAAAACGCATAAAGTATTTCGGCGTTATACTTTTAAGATCTGCAAAGTTTTTAGCAGAAATGTACCGTGGATCAGCCTTTTCGAGTAACAGATGCTGTGCCAGCAGTCTTATTGCAACCTCTTGTTGCGTTTCGCGCGATTTGGTAACATTTATAAGGTTATCAAAAGAAGTATTTGATGCCAGCGAATTTATAGTCTTGTTAATATCAACACTCGTACCTGAGGCTATACCGGTATAAAGCGAGGTTTCCGATGCAAATTTTAAATCAGGTTTTCGGGTTAGGTATGTTACCAATGCAGCCAGAAGAAGAGGAGTAACAAGCAGTAAAACAATATGCCTGCGCAATATCCGTATAAAATCGATTATATTCATCCGGTTGGTTTATTGTATATTTATGTTGAATTTAAAACCCACTATTTCTTCGAGGATCATATATGCCGTTTTGAACTCTGACATTGCTTCCTGAAAAGTGATTTCGGTGTTGCCGGCCGTTTGGGATATACTGGAATAAGTGCCAATCGGTATGATACCGTTTTGAAATTCTTTTTCGGCCATTACCAGATTAATACGCGATGTTTCCAGATTTTTTGCTTTTATCTGTAGCAGCGAAATTTTCAGAATCAGTTCGTTATATTGTTTTATTACAATCTGCCTGATTTCATCACGCTGAACCTCGGCCATGCTTTCGGCCTGATTAACTTCTGCTTTAGCCAGTTGTATAAAGTTTTTTCGGTTAATAAAATCGGAAAGCGGAAGTTTTACATATGCACCAACTCCAAAGTTGGTTTGATTGGTTGCTGTCGCTAACAGCGATGGACTTTGGCCTTCTGCCGTGTTAGTCGAAAAGTTATTAAAAGAACCGTAGCGCACATCAGCCTGAATACCAAAACTCTTTGTCCATGATTTACTTTCGGCACTCAGACTGCTTTTTTTCGCATCAATGCTATGCTCAAAAAATTTCAGCATTGCATTATGTGCTATGGCTGAGTCAATCATCATACTTAGTGGTGGGAGGGTAATGCTATCGTAAGCTGTATGCCTTTCAACCGGATTAGCAGCTTGTGCATACGCAGGGCAGGACCGAAAACTGATAAAAATACCAACCAGAATACTAAAGAGCAGGAATTTCATTCAATCAATTATTAAGGGTAACTGTTATACAGTATCTTTTTGAAACAGAGCCGGTACTGTTCGCAAAATCAGTTTCATATCGTACCAGAAAGAGTAGTTCCCGTTTACAAAATTTTCGGCATACAGGTTATCGAGGCGTTTGCGTTCATCTTCCGACATTACCCCGCCGTTACCGCGTAACTCAACCTGCCACAGCCCGGTAATACCGGCAGGCGCAAGGAATCGTTTCGATAATAACCCCAGTGTAAGTTGTTCGGCTTCGTAAACGGGTAATGGCCGGTTGCCAACTATAGACATATCGCCTTTGATTACGTTGATAAGTTGTGGAAGCTCATCAATACTGGTGTTGCGAATAATTTTCCCCACTTTTGTAATACGCGGATCATCAACAATTTTTATAAATGCTGATTTTGATTTTGCAACTTGCTTTTTTTGAACATTATACCAGTCGTCGCAAATGGTGTGAGGGCCAATATGTAAAACCGGTGAGCATGTTTCGCCCGGGTTGAGTTCAGCGCATTTCGGACATGGCTTTGTAAAGTCAATATCCGTTTGCTCCGATGCTATTTTATACTGGTTTTTGTCCTTAGCCAGCTTATTTAGTTCGGCATCAGCACCAACGCGCATAGATCGTAGTTTATAAAAGTCGAAAGGTTCGCGGCCAACCCTTTTGGATGTATAATAAACTTTCCCTTTCGATTCGATTCGAATTGCAATGACTACAAGCAATAGAAGTGGCGACAAAGCTACAAGCGCTGTACAGGCTACTGTAACATCAAAAATGCGTTTCGAAAGAGGCATTTTGTAGTTAATCTCCTTTGAAACAGGAGTTTCTGCAACGGATGACTTTTTTCTGAAATCTTTCAGAAACTCTACGCGGCTGATAATGCTTTGAACCCCGGGTAAAGGGGTAGTGTAATAATCATCTATCCTGCTATTGAATGAAGCCTGGTATGCCTTAACTTTAAATTCGGGATCAATAAGAATAAAAGCTACCTGGTTAAATTCAGGTTTTTTTCGGATATACTCGAAAAACTCTAAGCCTATGCCTCCCGAAAATGATGATTCGCATAATATTGCGTCGGGGTGTTGCTGTGATTTAAGCAAGTTTACTGCTTCGAGAACATTTACGGCAACAAATAGAACTATCCGTTCCGACATTAGTGCATTTATATTTTCGCGAGTGCTCCCAATGTAAAGTATATTTATCCTTTTTTCCATGATTGTCGTTTTCAACTTAAGGAAATTGTGTGCTTACTAGTATGTACTGCAGCTGTTTGAAGTTTACCACTCCATAGCATAATGTATCGGATGCAGGTTTTTCCTTATCAGTTCGCCAAGTTCTTCGGGATTAAATGGTTTTGCCAGAAAATCCTGAGCACCGATCCGGTAACATTTAACCCGTTCTTTACTGCTTTCGACACCCGAAAGCATAATTATCGGGGTGTGTTTGGTAAAGCCACGCTGACGAACTTTTTCCAGAAAAACATATCCGTCAATGTTAGGCATTTGCAGATCGCAGATTATTAAATCCGGAAGATTGCCTTCCAGCCACTCCAGTGCTTCCAGCCCATCACTTTTGCTTATGACATCATAATTTTTTGAAAGAAAATTTTCGAGAAGCAAACGGATGCTTGGTTCATCGTCGATAATGAGAATTTTGTTTTTCATTGTAATTCGCTGTTTATGATAGGGTTATTTCTTTTTTTGTTTGAGTAGCTATCATTTGAAATGTAGCTGCCGCGTTCGGATACTTTTGTAAGCATTTTATGGCGGGTATTATTTGATTTCAAGCCAATAATACTGCGCTAATCACAGAAATCCGTTTTATCCGGTCGTACAATTATGTTCTGTTCCTGCCATGCAAAGCCATGATACCGATGGCTGAAAGATGCTAAATCACGAAACAAAATTATTTGTTATGTATGGGCATGGCTATAGCGGAAGCACTGTTTTACATGTAGTTAAAAACGCACAAATGTTGTGGCCGAAAATTTGGTTTCGATGTAGTGGATTGAACTACAAGACTATCATACCGAAATAACTAAAACGATCAAAATATAGGAAATCAAATAGTTGCGCAATTTTATTACTCAATTTTAGCATAATTTATTCTTGTCAGGAAAAAATCGACATAATCTCATCTTGAGTCATACCAGCTATAGTCGAATCGGAAGTCACAAATAAATCGGCGAGTTCTTTTTTCTTTTGCTGTAGCTGAATAATTTTTTCTTCTACGGTATCCTTGGTGATAAAACGGTAAACAAACACATTTTTATCCTGGCCAATGCGGTGTGCCCGGTTAAGCGCCTGCATTTCGGCTGCTGGATTCCACCACGGATCGAGTATAAAAACATAATCAGCTTCCGTAAGAGTAAGGCCAACTCCACCGGCTTTGAGCGAAATAAGAAATAACTGTATATCGCTTCTTTGTTTAAACGAAGCTATCACTTTTTCGCGGTTTGTGGTTGCCCCGGTAAGCATGGCATAGTTATAACCGGCAGCAGTACAAAATTCTTCAAGCAGTTTCAGATGCCTTACAAAGGATGAAAATACAAGTACTTTGTGGTTTTCGGCAAGTATGGTTTCGAGGCTTTCGGTTACTTCGCTGAATTTTCCGCTCCCGGCTTCCGAAGTGGTATCAATCATACGCGGATGGTTAGCTAACTGCCTCAGCAGCATCAATGCTTTTAATACCATTACTGATGTGTTTTTAACCCCTTCCGATTCAAATTTCTCAAGAATACTATTCCTGATTTTTGACTTTTCGGCTTCGTAAATGCTTTGCTGTTCATCAGTCATAGTGCAATAAACAGCAGTTTCGGTAATGGGTGGAAGTTCAGGAGCTACTTCTTCCTTGGTGCGGCGAAGGATAAACGGACTGATAAGGTTTTTGAGTTTTCCGGCTACTGCATCATCCTGATTTTTGGCTATGGGAGCTGCGTAATATTTCATAAAATGAACATGTGTGCCCAGCATACCGGGATTCAGAAAATTGAACTGCGACCAAATATCCGACAGCGAGTTTTGAAGTGGCGTTCCTGTCAGCACCATGCGATGGTAACCCTGCAGACTGAAAACTGCCTGAGTGGATTTTGAATCCGGATTTTTTATGGTTTGGCTTTCATCAAGTATAATATTACGGAAAACATACTGCGTAAAAGTTGCAATATCATTACGAAGGGTGCCATATGTGGTAAGAATAATATCATACTGGCCGAAAGTTCTGTTGTTGGTTATCCGGTTGGATCCCACGTGGATATAAATCCTCAGCCATGGTGCAAAACGCTTCAGTTCGTTGTGCCAGTTATGAATAAGCGAAGCGGGGAGCACAACCAGGCTGCAAGCGTTTTGGTTTGCTTCTTTTGGCTTATTGGAAGTAACTGATTTTTCGCTAATAATTTCGGGTTGTGCAAAAAGATCGAGTTGAATAGAAGTGGGTGATGAAAGTACTGAGGTTGTCGGGAAATCAGGTTCATTTCCAGTTTCGGGAACTGGATATGCGGAGGCGAGCAAAGCGATGGTTTGCAAGGTTTTACCCAGCCCCATGTCATCGGCAAGTATTCCGCCTAACCCATGCCGTTGCAACGAATGCATCCAGTAAAACCCGGCAAGCTGGTAGGGGCGGAGCGTCACATTGGTTAGTGCAGGAAGTTTTATTTGCTCAGGACAGGCAATTGAGTGAACGAGCTCTTCTATTTGTGCATTTGGTATGGATGCCAAAAGTTTATAGTGATGTTTGCTTACACGAATGGTTTGATTCTGCGCGTTCGAGTACATCATAATATCCTGGAACCTCGAAAACCATTCGTCAGGAAGTATTATAATTTCGCCGGAAGGCAATTCAAACTCTTTTAAGTTGTTGATAATATGATTCTTGAATTTGATAAAAGGGATTTCAAATCCTTGTACCAATACAGTACCCATTAAATCGAACCAGTCGAAACCGGAGTCGAGTGTTAAATCCAAAACCGGTATTTCGAACAGGAACTTTTTATTTTCGGGCTGTTTAACACTAAATGAATGTTGGAGTAAATAAGTATAATTTTCGGTCAGCCATTCAACCATACGGTAATCCTGGTTAACAGGTGTTTTGTCTGCATTAATAATAAAAGTGGCTTCGACCTGTTTAAGATTTTTCGCTTTTAAAAAGTTTATCTGTGCCGCTTCCCAGGCAAGGTTGCGTTTGAAACGGTTAAAAATAAAACCGCTTTCATCGGCCAGAAGCGTGGTAAAAGTGCGTTGCGGATTATTAGCCAGCACTATTTTATCGCCATATTGAAACTGTAGTATCAATGCTTTACGTCCTTGCCAGTCGGCTTCGAGCGAAAGTATGGCCGAAGGCTGATGTTGAAGGTCATTAATTTTAAACCCTTCTGCTTCAATATCGCAACGGTTGGCAATTTTGCGGATAAAGGTGCTGAAGTACTGATATTCAATGCGTTTTGGAATGTGTACAAAGTCTTTGTTCCTGAAAGGCATCAGTAATTTCCCGCTTATCTGCTCATTAAATTTCATTAATTTGCTCCCTGTCAGGTACCAGCACGGATCGTTAACAAGGATTGTATTTTCAGCATTATTCAATACCAGTTCGCGACCTGAATGAAAAACCCGCATCTTATAGTGTGTGCCTTCATCGGTGCGGATAAACTTTAGCGTTGCCTGAGGGCTATCTTTTTCTATTGTAATTTTATCTTCTGCGTAAAGGTTTGAACCGCCTTTCCCGTTGTAGAAGGGAATATTGTTCTGAAGCAGGATATCCAGTATTTTCGAAATCCTCCGTTCGATAAAAGGCCTGATGGTTTCGTCGAGCAGTTTTTTATCGAGATGTGTGAAAAAATCCTTTGGCGATTCTTTCTTTTTCGAAAATTGGTTAATAATAGCCTGGTTCGAGTAACTTTCGGCAAGTGTAAAAACTTCGGCTTCGGCTTCGGTAAGTTGGTTGTAGTTACTGATATTAAGTGTTGATAAGCGCTCCTGAACGCTGATAAATTTTTCGTTTTTACGAAAACATGAATAAGGTATTACTACATAACCTATTGGTTTTACGTAGGATAAAAGAGCGATAAAAAATGTATGATTTTCCATTCAATTTTTCGAAACCAGCATTCCGGTATAATAGTTCACGTTTTTTCAACCAGCAAAGGTAAGAGTATAGTAAAAGAAGTTGTAATGGAAATATTTATCAGTGAAAAATTCGCTGCCGAAAACAACAAAAGACTACCTCCTTTCGGAAGCAGTCTTTTGTTGTTCAGGCTTTTAT
>Ga0209066_10003343_pt1 | contig 18404 bp, 17 predicted proteins | sample All_14_2_FD_187198 | JGI IMG/M metagenome (GOLD analysis project Ga0209066, IMG submission 187198) | Freshwater microbial communities in response to fracking from Pennsylvania, USA - Allegheny Zone_MetaG_DW_15 (SPAdes) (version 2) ... | reverse complement strand
GCATGTTCTGATGGCACTGGCTGCGCATTAATACCGAACGACTTGCTATGCCAGGGGATCTTCGATGTATTCATTAATATTCATAAAAATCCCCACCTACCCCTAAGGACACGCGCTAAAACGTAGCGGCCGATTGTGGGCGATCCTGGATACTGCAGATTTCGGATATGCCGCCGTTGTTGCACATGACCATGCCGCTGGAGGTGTCGATGTCGAGTACGCCGCCTTGCCAGACGCAGCAGCCTTGTACGTGGTCCATGTCCATCACCGCGTGGCGGTCGCAGTAGCAGGATGAGTAAGCGCCGTTATTGCAGACCAGTCGGCCGGCGGAGGAGTCGCAGTATTGCACGCCGCCCATGCCGCCGCAGCAGCGATCGCAGGTTTGCGGGCAGTTGTTTTTTTTGACGCAGCTGCCGCAATTGGCGGCGTATGCGAGGCTGACTGTCAAGATGAGAAAACAGGATACGAGCAAGCGATTCAGTAGTGACATGGTGGGTTCATCCAGCTTGAAAATAATGATTTTTTTTCAGATTAGCATAGTTTTGTTTGTATTGGCAGGGTTGAGCGTGGCGGATTGGGGAATCATGGATTGCTTCGTTCCACTCGCAATGACGGCCTGCGAGATGGCCCGTCATTGCACGAAGCAATCCAGTGTTCGGAGCACGGAACGCTCCCTAGTTCTCCAAACTCTCTTCAATCAACAAATCCACTGATTCAATTTTTTGAAATCTCTGCGTGATTTTTTTCGCCGACGTGCTGACCTCGCTCACATCCTGATGAGCCAGATCAATATGTTTGGACAGTTTTTCCATCCGCTTGTCAAAACGCTGAAAATCATCGGCGAGCGAGTGCAGATGCTTCTGGATGATGTGTACCTGCTTACGCGTGGCATCGTCTTTCAATACCGCGCGGGCGGTGGTGAGTACGGCCATCAAGGTGCTGGGTGACACAATCCACACCCTGAGCCGCTGCGACAGGGCGATCAACTCGGGATAATTGGCGTGAATCTCGGCAAAAATCGATTCGGCCGGGATGAACATCACCGCGCCATCCGTGGTTTCATTGGGAATAATATATTTTTCAGCAATGTCTTTAATATGCTTTTGCACGTCCTGGCGAAATTGCTGTTGCAGCGATTTCTTTTCCATCGGGCTGTCTTTGTTACAGTTCATCAGTTTCTGATAAGTTTCCAGCGGGAATTTGGCATCGATCACAATGTTGCCGCTTGGTTCAGGCAAGAGCAAAAGGCAGTCGGCACGTTTTTGATTACTCAGGGTATGCTGCAAACTGTAATGAGACGCCGGGATCAAATTGGCGATTAAACTGTTGAGCTGCACTTCACCAAAGGCACCGCGCGCTTGTTTGTCCACGAGAATATCCTGCAGGCTCACCACATGCGTAGACAGCTCGTTGATTTTTTTCTGCGCCTCATCAATCATGGTCAGACGCACCACCACATCGGTAAAAGTTGCGGATGTCTTTTCAAATCCCTCGGTTAACTTGTGATTAACCTGCTGGGTCAAGCTGTGCAGATGATTGCGGATTTCTTCCGTCAGGGTTTGCAAATGCGAGGTCAGGGACCCGGAATGCTGGGTAAAACTGTGGTTCATTTGTTCGCGAACATCGGTCATGTGTTGTTGTACGGTTTGACCAATCAACACCTGAGCGGCCATTTGCCCCTGGGACAGTTGTTCGTGAATGCGCAATTGACCTGTTTGATAAATATCGTTGATATCCAGTTGCAAACGATGCAACTCGCCGAGCACAAATTGCCGGTTGGCTTCAATTTGCGTTTGAAACAGGCTTTGCAGACGCCCCTGACGAAACAGGATTACACACACACAGAGTAAGAGCAGGGCGAGCGCGCAAGCGACGCCCTGTAACAGAGTCATTTCAAGTAATATTGCCGGCATTTTTACCTTATTGAACCGATATCCGTCGGCTTATTGAATTCATATACGGGTTTTAACTGACCGTAGTCGACGAGTGTAATGGATGCGAGATAATAAGGGGGCTTGTATTTATTTGCAATCTCCGTTGAAAGAGAAAAATTGAGTTGCGATTGGCCAGGCGATAACCAGGCGGCGGAATGAACACTTTCAATTGCTTCGCGTTTTCCCTGACTGTTGGTGCCCATGAATACCGCTTGCAAGGCGTATCGACTGGCGGTTGCAACGTCTACCGTGGCGATTAAATCAAAGTTGCGGCCTTTTTGCACCTTGATGTCCGTGATGGCCGCCGAGGGAATGGCGTAGGAAATGGCGCTGTGGACGTGACGCAGAACCTCCTCATCATTCAAAATGGTGGATATATCAGCTTCGACATACCAGTTTTTACCGTGGGTATTTTTTTCATCTGTCAGGCGAATTCGCGCAACGTAGGTGTCCCATTTTTCTTTTTTGAGCGTTAAAGGAATGGCCTGGCCATCCGGGCCGACCACTGAGGCCGTGATAACGTCTATTGGATAACCGTAAGCGCCGTCTTGCAGTCGGAATGTGGCGGTCATTTCGTCGCCGTATTGATAATGCGATTTATTGGTTTCGATATGCAAATAGGTTGTTGAGCCCTGATCCAGAACCTGAACCACAAAACGATCGTTCGCCTGTCCGCCGGCGGCTTTGCTGGACAAAATAAACTTGCCGGCACCGAGTTCCGGTTTTAACTGAAACATGGCCAGATTTTGAGTGGTAAATTCCGAGTCTGGAACCGCTTCGTTTTGCGACAACAAAGAGGCGGCATCGTTTAGCGACATATCGAGATTATTTTTTTGAATGCGAAAATTTGCTTTGACGGGCGTAGTCTGTTTGCCCAGGGGGGCGATACTGACAACTGCAGCCGGCGCCCGGGTTGACAGAGGCAGGCCTTTTTCCAAAGCGGCTCGCGTGGTCACGACACGGTATTTACGGCTTTTTTGCTGACGCAGGCCATCGTGTTGCAAGCTGGTGTTTTGAATGCGCCAGTTGGATGACACTGCCGCATGCGACAGCGCATCACAGGTTTCGCATTCGTAGGGACGCACGGTACTTTCCGGCAAGGTCATGGCGTTGAGCGAGCTTGCTAAAAAAGCCGGTAATAAAAAGTAAGCGGGTTTCATTGAGACACTCCTTCTTTCAAGAGATCAGTACGAAGAATCCTTTCCAGACCAAAGCAATGATGCCGGCTTTGACTGTGGCTGAGCGGCGTTTGATCGTCTGTTTTGTCTACGTCCATGAACCACAAGGTTCCGGCGGTTGATTGCGATTCACAATTTAAAAATCCATCCGAACAATCTTCAAGATAGAGCCGGGTAAATTTCAGCCCCACGTTCAGGGTATAGCCATTACAATAACTGGCGCTGGAAAAGGGCGAGGAGGTGACATCAGACCCTATTACGACGCGGAAAGGCACGGGCAAGGAAGGGCGTCCGCTGCTGCCGAACAGCAATTCATTATTGTAGACCGCCATATCGCCAACGCGTTGCTGCTGTACGGAGTCGTTGCGATAGCCGATCAACCAGGCCATGGATTCGGAGAAAATACTGCCGTCCATCACTTCGTCAGCCAGGGGTGTTCCACCGCTGGAAGGGGCGAGGGCGATGACTTCGCTGATATGTTGAGTCAGTGTTGCGAAGCGCGGATCGTAAGTTGGATTGGAGAGTATCCAGCGAATGACGTTGCCGCCATTGGAATGGGTATACACAACCAGGCGGGTGATTTTTTTGCGGTTGATAAAGGCGAGCAATTGATCAGCGGCGCAACCGGAGGCGGCCTCATCCCACATGCTTTGGCGGAAGTCGCAATTGATAACCACATAGTTATTGTTGTCGGGCAGCGCGCTGCTCATGATGTCGAGAAAATCGCGTTTCCAGTAACCGCCATCAGCGTCATCACGATGATCGTTGGTGCCATGCACAAAGGCTATGCCGAGATTTTCGGGTGACGTGTTGGCAAATAATAAGGGGCTGAAAACAAATAATAAAGCGCAAACAATCAAACGAAGCAAGTCCATTTCCCTGAAGCCTTGTCCTGTTAAAGAGGGGGATATCTATATCATATTCTGAATTGATTCTTCAAGTGGGAAATGGGAGTAATTGGCGGTTCTCAATTTTAAGGTCAAAAACCGGGCAAGGGCACGCTCACGGGCGCGGGCACGTAAATGAGCGCTACGCGAATCTATAAAATATCAAACTCGCGAAGCATACATTTACGTGCCCGCGCCCGTGCCCGTGAGCGTGCCCGGTTTTTGACCTTAAAATTGAGAACCGCCTGGGAGTAATATCCAGCTTTGATACCCCCACCCCATAATGCTACACTTTTTCCTTTTCGACAGAACAGGGCGTTTATGAATGCAGATGAGGCAATGGCAACAATAGAGGAATTGCGCCAGGCAATACGGAAATACGATTATCATTACTATGTTCTTGACGAGTTGCTGGTTCCCGATATCGAATACGATCGTCTGTTCAGGGCGCTGCAGGAACTGGAAACCCAATACCCGAACAGCGTGACGCCGGACTCTCCCACTCAACGCGTCGGCGGTCAGGCGGCCACGGCCTTTGAGCCTGTGACACACAAACAAGCCATGCTGTCTTTAAACAACGTGTTTTCAAGCGAAGAATTACAGGCCTTTCTCAAACGCGTATCCGACCGCATCGAAGCCGATGAACAGCATCTGGTTTTCACTTGCGAGCCCAAACTTGATGGCCTGGCCGTGAATTTGACGTATGAAGACGGCGTGCTCGTTCATGCAGCCACTCGTGGAGATGGCGCCACGGGCGAAAACATCAGCGGCAACATCAAAACCATCGCCTCGGTTCCTCTGAAATTAATGACCGATAATCCACCCAAATTGATCGAGGTGCGCGGTGAAGTGTACATGCCCAAAGCCGGGTTTGAAGCCTTTAACGAACGCGCGAGGGAAGCGGGTGAAAAACCCTTCGCCAACCCCCGCAACGCTGCAGCCGGCAGTTTGCGTCAATTGAATCCGCAGATTACCGCCACCCGCCCGCTGGCCATGTATTGCTATGGCATTGGCGCATACGAAGGCGATACCTTGCCCGATAGCCATTACGACCAATTACAGCGCTTGCGGCAATGGGGTTTTCGCGTGTCAGCGGAAAGCAAACGCGCGACGGGTTTGGCAGGATGCCTGGACTATTACCAAAACCTGCTCGCACGCCGCACCAGTCTGCCTTATGAAATTGACGGGGTCGTTTATAAAATTGACAGCATGCGCCTGCAGGATATCCTCGGTTTTGTTGCCCGCGCACCACGTTTTGCCTGCGCCCACAAATTTCCGGCCAGTGAAGAATTGACCGAATTGCTGGCGGTTGATTTTCAGGTCGGGCGCACGGGCGCAATCACGCCGGTGGCACGTTTGCGGCCGGTTACCGTTGCCGGCGTGACCGTCAGCAATGCTACCCTGCACAACATGGATGAAATCGAACGCAAAGATGTGCGCATTGGCGATACGGTCATTATTCGCCGCGCCGGCGATGTGATTCCGGAAGTGGTGTCAGTGGTGCTGGACAAACGGCCTGCCGGTACGTTGCCGGTGATATTGCCCGCACACTGTCCGGTCTGCGGCGCAGACGTGGTGCGCAGCGAAGGAGAGGCTGTCGCTCGCTGCACCGGCGGCTTGTTCTGCGGTGCTCAGCTTAAACGCATGATCTGGCATTTTGCTTCGCGCAAAGCCATGGCCATTGACGGCCTGGGGCAGGGCATTATCGATCAGTTGGTTGACAGCAAACTGGTGCGCGACGTATCGGATTTATACAATCAAACACGCGAGACGCTGGCCCAATTGCCGCGCATGGGCGAAAAATCAGCCGACAATCTGCTCCTGGCCTTGGAAAACAGCAAACAAACCACCTTCAAACGCTTTTTGTATGCGCTGGGGATTCGTGAAATCGGCGAAGTCAGCGCCGGCGTTCTGGCAAAAGAATTTCAACAGGTGGATGCGTTGAAACAGGCTTCGCTTGAGGAGTTGATGGTGTTAAAAGACATCGGGCCAGTCGGTGCGTCCTACGTTCTGCATTTTTTTTCGCAAGCACATAATGTTGACGTGGTGAATAAATTGCTTGAATATGGTGTTCAGTGGCCTGTAGAAGAACGTAAGGAATGGGATCAAACGCATCCGTTGTTTGGCAAGACCCTGGTGATAACCGGAACCTTGGCCAGCATGGGACGAGACGAGGCAAAAAGCCGCCTGGAGGCGGTGGGCGCCAAAGTGACGGGCAGTGTATCCGCCAAAACAGATTATTTGCTGGCGGGTAGTGATGCGGGTTCCAAGCTGGATAAAGCAACGCAATTGGGTGTTGCAATATTAAGCGAAGAGGCGTTTCTGCAATTAGTGCCTTGATTTTTTTGATACGGAATTCGGTGATGGAGCGCTATGAAAGTAGAGATGGGAGTACCTGATTTTCTGGCAGGGATGATGGGTCAGTCGGCGGCTGTTGAGAGCGTTGATGAGCTGGTTTTTCGCGATTTGCTGGCCAATGAAATCCGGGTGAAGCAGCCTGTTCATGATGAGATTGAGGACAATCAGCCGTCTGTTGAGGCGGATCAGGATATGTCTTTGAGTTATGCGAATAGCCTTGTGGTCATGGGGATGGATATGCCTGTGGCGGTGCCGGAAGCGCTTCCACAATTGGCACCGGACCACATGCCTGTCATCCAGAGCGAAGCGAAGGATCTCCTGCAGTCTCCGGAGATTCTTCGCTCCGCTCTGAATGACATGAACATCGTCCAGCGTGATGCGACGGATCTCCCGCAGTTTACACCGCGCCCCATGCCTGTCATCCAGAGCGAAGCGAAGGATCCCCTGCAGTCTCCGGAGAGTCTCAGCTCCGTTTTGAATGACATGAACGTCGTCCAGCGTGATGCGACGGATCTCCCGCAGTTTACACCGCGCCCCATGCCTGTCATCCAGAGCGAAGCGAAGGATCTCCTGCAGCCTCCGGAGAGTCTCCGCTCCGCTCTGAATGACATGAACATCGTCCAGCGTGACGCGAAGGATCTCCCGCAGTTAGCACCGCAGCTCATGAGCGTTATCCAGAGCGAAGCGAAGGATCTGCTGCAGCCTCCGGAGATTCTTCGCTCCGCTCTGAATGACATGAACATCGTCCAGCGTGATGCGACGGATCTCCCGCAAGTTACACCGCGCCCCATGAATGTCATCCAGAGCGCAGCGAAGGATCTCCCTCAATTGGCACCAGCTCACAATCAGGAGATTCTTCGCTTCGCTCTGAATGACATGAACGTCGTCCAGCGTGACGCGAAGGAGCTCCCACAGTTAGCACCGCAGCTCATGAGCGTCATCCAGAGCGAAGCGAAGGATCCCCTGCAGCCTGCGGAGCGTCTTCACTCTGCTCTGAATGACGTCAACATCGTCCAGAGCGAAGCGAGGGACCTCCCTGGCTTCGACACCATGGTCAACAACATGGCCGATTTTTTCAATAAAAAACTGGCCACTGCCGACAGCGTCAGCACCAAAATCCCCGGCTATGCAAACAGCGATCTGCGCAATATTCTCGACAATCCATCGCCGGTGCAATCGATCAAATACAACGTCGGCAGTTTGACCAACGCTTTGACAGTCGATGGCTACACGGCAAAACTCAAAGTCTATCCGGCTGATCTCGGGCAAATTACCGCAGACATCCAGGTCAACAAAGGGATGACCGATATTCGCCTGTCAACGGAAAATACGCTGGTTAAACAATTTATTGAAGCGCATTTACAACCCTTGCGCGACTCGTTTCAAGGCATGAATATTCAGCTTGGCGATGTTCAGGTACAAGAGCAATACAATCAGGAAAGACAAGCCTTCCAGCAAAAACAGGAGCAGGGTAACAAACAACCCGACTGGCGACAGGAGCTGCCCGCACAGCAAGCGGCGCAAACCGCCCAGCGTCCGTCAAATTCTCTTGTAGATACCTATGCTTAAAGAAAAATATAAACCTGGCACAGGAATTGCATAAGCCTTAAAAGCCGTAAAAAATACATCAGGGAGAGAGTAGATGATTGGCAGTGTTTTTGGAGTAGAAGAGCGAGCGTTAAAGCTTTGCGAAGACAGGGCTGCCTTATTGGCAGGCAACATCAGCAATTCAAGCACACCGAATTACAAAGCGCGTGACTTTGATTTTCAGGATGCCATGAAACAAGCCAGCAGCGCAGTGCTGAAAACCACCAGTGCCGGGCATTTGAACAGTGCCGGTTCTATGGGCGGTCAAAAAATTTCCTACCGCGTTCCCATGCAAATGAGCGCCGACGAAAACACCGTTGACGACGAACTGGAACGAAAAAACTTCATTCAAAACGCGATCAATTATCAGGCCAGCCTGAGCTTTGCCCAAAATACCATGGGTATTCTGTCACAAGCCCTGAGAGGAGAATAACATGACATATCGTCTGGATGGCATCATGAACATCATGGCCAGCGGCCTGAGCGCGCAAAGTATTCGCATGAACGCGACCGCCAGCAACCTGGCCAACGCCGGCAGCATGGGAGACAGCGAAGAGAATACCTATCGCAGCAAACACCCCGTTTTTCAGGAAGTGAAGCAACAGATTGCCGGTCTGTCTGGCGGTGATCAACAAATCGGCGGCGTACGCGTCATCGACATTATGAAAAGCCAGAAACCCTTGCAGTCGCATTATGATCCGGATAATCCGCTCGCAGACAAGGATGGCCGTGTCTTCATGACAGATGTGGATCCCATTGCCGAAATGACAGACATGATTGCCGCCTCCAAAGAATACACGGCAGACGTTGAAGTGATGAACACAACCAAAAGCCTGTTGTTAAAAACCATTCGCGCAATGAATACATGACATAAACGAGGAATGCTATGTTCACAACTGATTTGATAAACACAGTCAACAGCGGCAACGGCAGTAGAACACCGCCGACCAAGGGAATGCAGATGGATCAGGAAGATTTCATCAAATTGCTGCTGACCCAAATGAAGCTGCAAACACCGCAAAATCCGTTTGACAGCAATACCATGATGCAACAGATGGCACAGATGACCAATTTGAGTGCCTCCCACAACATGGAGCTTGCGGTTAAATCGCTGAATACCAATCTGGGTGCGACCCAGGTTCTGTCGGCCTCGCAACTGGTCGGCAAAAAAGTTCAGGTCGTTAATGAGATGGGATCGCTTGTTGAAGGCAAGGGTCTGCAAGGCTCTGTGGTATTGCCGAAAGATGTGGACAAAGTCACCGTGACTATCCGGGATCTTAATGATAAGGTAGTGAAAGAGATTGAGATGGGCGCCAGTACAAATGGTGTGGTTGACTTTGACTGGAACGGACTGGATGCGTCCGGTAATCCCTGTGCCAGCGGATTTTACAAACTGTCAGCCTCGGCCGTGGTCGGCGGCGTCACAGCGGCGATTCCAACAGCCGGAGCCTTTACTGTTAACAGTGTTGCCCTCGGTCGAAACGGGGAAGGTGTCATTTTAAATCTTGATGGTGTCGGTGGCGTAAACATGTCCGATCTCATCAAGATTATGTAAGGTTTGAAAAGGCAGATCACTGCCCTCATGATTGATTATAAGGAGATACAAAATGGGTATGGGAAGCATTGCAAATACAGGCCTTAAAGCAGCCATGACCAACATGGAGGCCATCAGTAACAACATCGCCAACGTGAATACCATCGGGTATAAAAAATCCCAGGTCAATTTTGCCGATGTGTACGCCAACAGCTTTTCCAATAAGCAACAAGTTGGCTTTGGTGTGCAAACCCAATCTATTTCCCAGGATTTTTCTCTCGGGCGCATTGAAACAACAGGCCGCGGTCTGGATTTGTGTTTGAGCAACGATGGATTTTTTGTGCAAAAAAATTCGTCCGGTCTGACCAGCTATACCCGTGCGGGTCGTATGGATCTGGACAAAGATGGATATTTTTACGGAGCGTCCGGTCGTTTGCAAGGCTATCCCGCTGTCGATGGCGCAATCGTGGCATCGGGTGCGTTGACTGATTTGCAAGTCAAAGACAGCACGTTCCCGGCCAAACCCACGTCTAACGTAGCGATGGCGCTCAATCTGGATGCCAAAGCCGACGTGCCCGTTACGCCCTTCAGCGAAACGGATCCCACCAGTTATAACCATCGCATGGACACAACGGTGTATGACAGTTTGGGCAAATCCTATACCATGTCGGTGTATTACATTAAATCATCAGACAACAACTGGACCACCCAGATGCAGCTGGATAACCAGCCCATCGGTTCCGGTTCTGTCACCTTTCAAAGCAATGGCACACTTGATACCGTGTCGGGCATGGATGCACTAAGCTGGACACCTACTGGCGGCGCAACCAGTCCGCAAAATCTGGCCATATCGCTGACCGACTCCACCCAGTTTACCGGTGAATACAAAAAATACAGCTCGGATCAAGATGGTTATTACTCCGGTCTTCCGCTGGGTTTCAATATTGACGGTGACGGCCTGATCAACGTGACCTATAGCAATGGCAAGTCACAGGTTCAGGGACAGGTTGCGGTTGCGCAATTCAGAGCGCCGCAAGGTCTCAGCCGCGCTGAAAATATGTCATGGCTGGCAACGCTTGATTCGGGTGACGCGCAGCTGGATCCTCAATCCAATCTGGGTGTGTTTGGCGCAGGCAAGGTTGAGTATTCAAACGTGGATCTGACCGAAGAACTGGTCAGCCTGATGGGTGCGCAACACGACTTCCAAGCCAACGCGCAAGTTGCTCAAACCTATAATCAGGTCTTGCAAACCATCGAAAATATTTAATATTTGAGGCTTTGACTTATGGTTGATTCAGCATTATTTGTGGGCATGAGTGGCGCAAAACAGTCCATGCGTGCCCTGCAAGTTATTTCCAATAATCTGGCCAATGCCAACACGATTGGATTCAAGGCGGATTATGAAACACTCAAATCCTTCCCCACGAGTGATGACAATATGCAAACGCGTGTACTCAGCGCGTCGGACAGGACCTATTCGGATTTCAAGGCCGGGCCGATCATGGCCACCGGCTCACCCTTTGATGTGGCGCTGAGCGGCCCGGGTTTTATTGCAGTGCAAACCCCGGAGGGCAAAGAAGCTTACACCCGTGCCGGTAACCTGCGCATGACGCCGCAAGGGGTGCTGACCACACAGCGCGGCGACCTGGTTCTGGGCGCCAAAGGTGTGCTCATTATTCCACCATCGACCCGGATTCACATTGGGGAGCGCGGTATGGTGTCTGCACAATTGCAAGGTCAGAGCGAGTTGGAATTGACCGAAATTGGCAGCATGAAGCTTGTTGAAGCTGCAACAGATCAATTACAAAAAGGGGAAGACGGTTTGTTTTATCTGGCCGACGATGGGGTTGCTGTGGCGTCAGATAACGTCCGTCTGGTTAGCGGCGCACTGGAGGGCAGTAACGTTGACCCGGTAAAGGAACTGACCGAAATCATGGATATTACGCGACAATTTGAGATGCATACCAAATTGATGCGTTCCATCGAAGAAAACTCAACGAAATCAAATCAGTTGCTAGATATATCAGAATAATTGTAAAGTAGTATTAACAAATTGATAACAGGAGTGTACGAGCATGGATCCAGCTTTAAGGGTAGCCGAATCAGGTTTGAGAGCGCAGCATCAATACATGGGGATCATCAGTAATAATCTGGCCAACGCCAACACCACTGCGTTCAAGAAAAACCGTCCGGAATTTGAAGATCTGGCTTACCAGATTATCAGGCAACCCGGATCAGCTACGTCCGAGACCACCAACTCTCCCGCTGGTATCGTCATGGGTACGGGTGTGAAAATGGCCGATAACAAAAAAATGTTTACACAAGGGCCGCCTATCCCGACAGATACGTCTTTGGATATCGCCATCGGCGGTCGGGGTTTTCTCAAAGTTCAAATCCCCAACCAATCCGATATGGCTTATACCCGTGCAGGCTCCTTGCGCATTAACGAGCAAGGTCAGTTAACCATGCCCAGCGGTTATTTGATTGATCCACCCATCACCATTCCCGAAGGCTCACAAAAAATTCTCATCAGCGAAGACGGTATTGTATCGGTTACCACACCTGATAATAACAATGCAGAGGAAATTGGTCGTATCGAGCTCAGTGATTTTATTAATCCCGAAGGACTGCTGCCAATTGGTGGTAATTTGTATAAAGAAACAATAGCCAGCGGCAATCCGACCAATGGTGCGCCAGCCGATAACGGCTATGGCCGTATTTTGCAAGGCTCGCTGGAAGGTTCCAATGTTAATGTGGTAGAGGAAATGGTTAGCTTGATCGAAGCCCAGCGCACGTTTGAAGTAACGTCCAAAGCGGTATCAGCCATTGATGGCATGTTACAGAATATAACCCAGAGAACCTGAGTCGCATGCCTGAATTGACGTGGATAAAAAAAATCAATCGTTTGTTGATGATAACGATGGTTGTGGCTTTAAGTGGCTGTGATTCTATTTTAGCTCGGGATGTATACTTGCCTCCGGTTATGCCGGAGGATGTGATACCACCGCCCAAAATTCGGGGAACAATTTATCAACCGGGTTTTGAAGTATTGCTATATGAAGATCGAATTGCACGCCGTGTTGGCGATGTATTAACCATTCGCCTGGAAGAAGCAACCCAGGGTGAGTATCGAGCCAGAACAAAAACGGATAAAAAAGCGAAGTTAAAATATCCTATCCCGATTTTGTTTGGCAAACCGGTTCCAGCCCTTCAGGTGGATACCAATACCGAGCAAAACTTTGACAGTACCGGTAACAGTGATCAAAGTAATAAATTGCGTGGAACCATTTCTGTAACTGTTGTGCGTATGTTGCCAAACAGCAACATGGTTATACAAGGCGAGTCCTGGGTAACGATTAATCAGGGACAAGAGTTTATTCAATTGACGGGTATTGTGCGTCCTGAGGATATAGGTCCGAATAACGTGGTATCTTCGCAGCGAGTTGCCGCAGCGCAAATCAAATACGGTGCCAGAGGCCAGGCCGGCTATGCCACCCGCGGCGGTTTGATGACCAAGATATTTAACCGTTTTGCGCCATATTGATGATTCAGAACGTTAAGGAGAACAGATGAGATCATTAGTTGATATCGGAATACACAGCTTTGTGGCTTATCAATACGCCATGTCTGTGACCGGGCAAAATATTTCTATGGCAGAGGTAGAATCATACAGTCGCCGTGACGTTCAATTTTCTGAAGCTTTTTACAGCCTGTATGGCAATGGTGTTTCTATCGCAGAAACCCGACGCATGTTTGACGATGCCGCCAGCCGAAATGCCCGTGTCAGCACGACTGCCGAGGCCAAAACGGATATCATGCTGCAAAATTTGAAAGACTTTGAATTTTTGTTTGACAACACCAGTTACAGTATTTCCAATTACCTCAACGAATCCCTGACCGCATTAAACGTTATCAATGCCAATCCGGCGTCTGCCCAGTCACGAGAATTGTATTTGTATCAACTGGATAATATTGTTTCACGTTTTAATATCATCAACGATAATATTTCTGTGCAACAGGAAGGCGTTAACAAATCTATTCAGGCTGATATTGCCAGTATTAACAATATCACGTCACGTCTGGCCAGTCTGAACGGTGTGTTTCCCATGTCATCAGGTGAAGATCGGGACAATTTTCTCGATCAACGCGATGAACTGTTGTCCAGCCTGGCGAAATTCCTGCCTTTTGAGAGCAACGTGGATGACGAAGGCGTGTTGACCGTGGAGCTGAGCAATGGAACGCCGCTGGTATTGGGTACTTCATCCTATAAGCTGAATACGGTTGCGGCAAGCGATGATCCCGCCAAACTCGACATTTTCCTGAGTAATAACAATGTGCTGATCAACGTCGGCCGATTGATCAACTCCGGCGAAATCGGTGGTTTAATGAACTATCAAAACACGGTGCTGGACGAGTCAAAAAACTCCCTCGGCAGACTGGCTTTGGTTATATCGCAAAAATTTAATGATCAAAACGCGCTTGGTATGGATTTGAATGGCGTTCTCGGCGCCAATATTTTTACAGACATCAACAAGCCCGAGGCGATGCGTCAGCGGGTGATCAATAATACGGGCAATGTGGGCAGTGCAAATATGCAGATTCATATCGATGATGCCAGTCAATTGACAGAAAGTGATTATGAACTGGTATTCGACAGCGCGACGCATTATCAGGTTATCCGCAAGCTTGACCACACAGTAGTAGGTGATGACACGATTGCGGGCTTTCCAGCCAGCATCTCCCTGGAGGGTTTTACGCTGGAAATTGATAGCGGAGCCTTTGTTGCAGGCGACAAATATATCTTGTCACCTACCCGATATGCAGCCCGGGATATGGGTTTGGAAATCCAGGATGCCAGAAAGCTGGCATTGGCCGCACCCATTGCGACCTCTGGAGCCGAGACAAATACCGGTACCGGCTCAATTGGTTTAACGGTTGTGACTGATACTGGCAACAGCGCTTTTATTAATTCCGGTTATTTGAATCCGCCTATTCGCGTCGAGTTTGTATCGCCAACCAGTTATCGTTTGATCAACGCCGATGATAACAGTTTGCTGGAAGACAACCTTGTTTACGATCCCTTGAGTGGTGTAGAAGTTTTTCCCACCCCCGGTGGGATTGATCCTGGTTACCGTATCAATCTGTCGGGTGAAATACGCGCAGGGGATGAGTTTAATATTACGTATAATTCCAATGGCGCCGGGGATAATCGTAACGGCTTGCTGCTTGCGAAAATGTATCAAGAGGGTAGTGTGGAAAACAATACCCTGACTTTTTCCCAGGCCTTTCAAATACTCAGCAATGACGTGTCGTCCAAAACCAAAGCGGCTGACTTGCTGGCAACAAGTAATGCACTGATCAAACAAGGTGCTGATAAAAGAAAAGATATGGTGTCCGGCGTGAGCAAGGTCGAGGAATACAATAATCTGTTGCGATTCCAGCAATCCATGGAGGCCAGTGCTCAAATCATCGATGCGGGTCAAAAAATATTTGAAACAATCATCGGACTCGTCAGGAGATAGGCATGCGATTACCTACTGTTAGTCAGTTCAAATCACAGATGAGTACTTTGTCTCGTCAATTCGAAGACATTGGCCGCTTGCAGGAGCAAACAACCACAGGGAAAAAGCTGCGCCGTTCTTCTGAAAATCCGATGTTGGCGGATAAAATCAAGTCGGTTACCAATGCCATGCAAACCACCAAAAGCTATGATTTGAACAATACAGTCGCCACCAGCCGGCTGTCACTGACCAGCTCGACCACACAGCAAAGCATCAATCTGCTGGACCAAATCAAGGACTTGATTTTAAGCGCCCAGAGCGACACCCTGAGCAATGAAAACCGTGCCAGTATTGCTCAGGAGTTGAAAGGCTACGCGGATACGTTGTTGGGAATGGCCAATACCCAGGACAACAATGGCGAGTATATTTTCTCGGGCATGAGCTCTCATATTCCACCCTGGGTGAAAGAGGCTGGCTTGTATCGTTATATGGGTGAGTCAGAAATCACCCGAATTGATCTCGAAAGTCATACCAGCGTGCCCTTCAACGATTCCGGTTTTCGGGTGTTTGGCGATATCAAAAGCGGGAATGGTTATTTTTCGGTGAGTGCGGATACTGCAAACAACACCGGCAGCGGCATACTCAGCTCGGTTAAACAGGTTAACACAGCCGCCATGGTTCATGATGATTATACCGTGACCTTCGTAACCAACGCGGCAGGCGAGCTGGCTTATCAACTGGTGGGTGCCAGCAGCGGTCAATTAATCCCGGCTTTACCGGCAACTTCTCCGGCAGATGCTCCGGCTTACGAAGCGGGACATGATATTATTTTCAATGGTATCAGCATGCAGATCAACGGGGCTCCAGATGTCGGCGATGAGTTCTACATAGATCAAAGCAAAACACAAAACGTATTTGATGCGCTGGACGCCGTGATCGATATATTGAGCAAACCCGTGAACACGCCCAAGGACAGGGCTGATTTACATCAGATCCTGGGTGAAAACAGCAGCTCCTTGAATCAGGCCTTTAACCATTTGTTGCAGTACAGCACCGAAGTTGGCAATCGGGGCAAAACAGTGGATGAAATGAAGATCATGGCTGAAATGCGAACCCTTGAGCAAGAAAAAATGATGGATCGCTTTTCCAATGCGCCCATGGAAGAAGTTGTGTCTGATCTGACACAAAGAATGACGGCCCTCGAATTGACTCAGCAAAGTTATCTGAAAATTCAGGAAACCCTGCACAAGTTGTTTATGAACTTTCGTTGACAGTCGGAATATTATCATTCAGGAAGCAGTATGCGTTTTATAATTTGGATTCAGATTTTATTGTTATCGATATCAGTTGGTCATGCTGCTCGCATTAAGGACATCACCAATTTGGCGGGTGTCCGGGATAATCAGTTGATTGGTTATGGTCTGGTCGTGGGTCTGGATGGAACGGGCGACAAATCCGGCCAGGCGCCGTTTACCGATCAAACCTTCCGCAATATGTTGTTGCAATTTGGTATCCGAATGCCGGAAGGACGCAGCGTTCAGCTCAAAAACGTCGCGGCGGTTGCTGTCAGCGCCACTTTGCCGCCCTTTGGCCGTATCGGTCAGAAAATTGACGTCACCATTTCTTCCATGGGCAACGCACCCAGCCTGCGCGGCGGTAATTTGCTGATGGTTCCCCTGCGTGGCGCAGACAATCAGGTCTATGCCATGGCTCAGGGCAACGTGGTGGTGTCCGGTTTTGGCGCGCGCGGCAGTGACGGGTCCAAAGTCTCGGTCAACTCCACGGGTACCGGGCGTATCGCCAACGGCGCCACCATCGAACGTTCCATTCCCATGCCCTATATTCAGGACGGTTTTATTACCTTTGAATTGTCGGAACCGGATTTCACCACCGCGCAGCGCATCACCGAAACCATCAATCGCGAACTGGGTTATTCGGCTGCGCAACCCATCGATGCCGGTGCTGTGGCCGTTCAGGTCAAACGCGGCTTGACCAAAGACAATTACCTCGACAGAAATTCCTATGTTCGTTTTATTTCCGACCTGCAAAATCTGAAAGTGAACCCGGGTGAAGCGGCGGCACGCGTGGTCGTCAATTCCCGTTCCGGAACCATTGTGGTCGGCCAGGACGTGACAATTTCGCCGATAGCCGTTGCGCATGGTAATTTGTCGGTATCGGTGAAGGAAAATCCCTACGTCAGTCAGCCCAATTCATTCTCGCGTGGGCGAACGGTTAAGGGCAATGATTCGGATGTCAATATACAACAGCAAAATCTGCGTGCCTTTGTATTTGCGCCAGGCACCTCATTGAAGGAATTGGTTGATGCGATTAATCGCGTGGGCGTGGCACCGGGCGATTTAATCGCCATTTTGGAAGCCATGAAGCAGGCAGGCGCTCTGCATGCGGATTTGGAAGTGATATAGGACTTATCATGCAAACAAACAAAGCCATACTGGATTCAAGTGTTTATACCAATATTCAGGGTCTGGAGTCCTTGCGCCATGAATATAAAAAAAACGAGCAAGGGGTCAAAAAAGAAGTATCTGAACAGTTTGAATCTTTGCTGGTTCAGGCCATGCTGAAAAGCATGCGCCAGGCGAACAAAGCCTGTGGCAGCGGTTTGTTAAGCAGCGATGAATCAGAATTTTACGGTGATCTGCTCGATAAACAATTGTCGATGGTGATTTCCAAATCGGGTATTGGCTTGTCCAAAACCATCCAGGATTACATGGACAGGGTTGCGCCGGGCAAGGATGCGGCGGCGGTAGAGGACAATCCGCTCTTGCATCGCGTAGCCAGTGTCGCCCCGGCAAAAAAGGCTGCTGCAATGCATGAGCCTGTGGCCAGCAACAACGCCCAGGCCGTTGCCGGTTTTGACAGCGCAGCCGATTTCGTCAAGGGTCTGTGGACATCGGCCAAAGAAGCGGCCAAATTGATTGGCGTTGATCCGAAAATATTATTGGCGCAAGCGGCGCTTGAAACGAGTTGGGGCAAGAAAATTGTACCCCAGGGTGACGGCAAATCAACGAACAACCTGTTTAACATCAAAGCCGGCTCTTCCTGGGACAAAGGCAGCGCCAATTTTAACACCATTGAGGAACAGGATGGCGTTCTGGTCAAGGAAAACGCCCGCTTCAGAGCCTATGATTCCTTTCACGCCAGTTTTGTCGACTATACCCGCTTTTTGCAGCAGAATAGCCGTTATTCCGAGGCATTGAAAAACGCGCCCGATGCCGGAAAATTTATTCAGTCATTACAAAATGCCAGTTACGCGACGGATCAGCGTTATTCTGAAAAAGTGATGGAGATTTACGACAGCAAGAAATTTAATCAGCTGATCGAGGAAAATTGCGTGTGATTCATGAATGATCGTCATTGCGAGGCACGAAGCAATCCAGTGTTCGGAGCACTGCACTCTGGATTGC